>VFQQ010002763.1_pt1 | contig 18649 bp, 32 predicted proteins | sample 3512341 | NCBI WGS metagenome assembly VFQQ01 (sample SAMN10412373, study PRJNA504923) | tailings metagenome | isolation source: Relicate 2 Philex TSF1 revegetated site | place: Philippines: Tuba, Benguet | collected 2017-08-29 | reverse complement strand
CAGTGTGGCTGAAGGAACATGCCGCAGCTTGAAACATCAGCCCACGCCAGTATGCGCCTCAATCAGGACTGCATCAACCTGAGCGCTTCTGTTACCTGCTGCACAATGGCTGCATCTTTGACGTAGCCGTGTGCCGCGGCCAAGAAGTCCAGCAGCAGCACTCCAAGGTACTTGTACTCATTCTGCATGGACACACCAGAAAAAACGCACATGCAGCGTTCGAGCAGGGAAGGACAGCTGAGACCAGCAGCCGCCAAGCCAAGCGCAGTTGTCGTGCCATGCAGACGCAGCTCGCACTGTATGCTGCAAAACAGCAGCGCACTTTCCATGCAGCCACAGCTGCTCACTCCATGCAGACACAAAAGCGCACTTTCCAGGCACCAAACCCAACCAGCAGTGTACCTTGTCGCGCCGCACGGTGCGCTGGCCGGCCGGTACCTCCTCTTCAGGCTCACGAGGCGGGCACTCGCCCGCATAGAAGGCACGGGCCAGCAGCCGCACCTGCAGCAGGGCACTGCACCGTGTGAGCTCCGCTGTCTGTGAGCTGAACTGGCTGCTGTGTTCAAATGTCAGCACGGGCGACGAGCGTTGCAGCAGGCACGGCTTGCTGCGGCAACATAGCAACGTTGGCAGCTGGGTCAGCAGCAGCAGCAGCAGCAGCAGCAGCACCAACGCACCAGGCGCTTGTAGCCGGCATCGCCGCCAAGTGGTCTGCCACCGGCCGGCCCAGCGGCTGCAGCCGCCGGGGCGCTCATCGGGCTGCACCGATACCTGCAGTGGCGGGCAAAGAAGGGTGGCGGCAGCGGCGGGTGGCAGCAGGTGCAGCTTCTCTGTCGGCCGTGTCGCCTGCTCACCGGCTCGTGCTATGTCTTCACGACAGATGTGGACCAGGTGCAGCTGCTCCCTAACCCGCCTCGCCACTGTCCAGCGCCGCTTTCGGCGTGGGGATCACGGGCGCACCTGCAGCTGCTCGAGGTGCACGATCAGGCTATCTTGATATCGTTGAGGGCGAGGCACGGCCTAAGGCAGCGTGCAGGTGCCGCACTCGCTCGGCCAAGCCGCTGACTGCCCGCGGCCAATCTGGGTGTGAATCAAAGTGATCTACGATTCTACACGGTCACCGATCAGCCCTCTTTTGCTGCCATCGGCCATCGCCAGCTCGGACGCGCAATCGCCCACTTCTCCTTGCGTCTGCGAAGCGCATTGTGCCTGCAACCGTCGCCATGGAGCTTGCACGAGCGGTATCTGCCACCAGGCCAGCAGCGGGCCCCGCTAGGCGCTGCCCGCAGGCCAAGCCTCGCACAGCTGCGCCCCAGCCAGCCGGGACCAGTCGCGCACAGCGCCTGCAGCCAGTCCATGCAGCAGCGACGGCGCAGGCAGAGGGGCTGAGCGCCTGGCTGGCGGCGGCGGGAGTGGACGCCGCCAAGCAGGCGGTGGCACCGGCTGCCGCCGGCCTGGTCTGCACCCGGCCCATCAAGGCGGGGGAGCAGCTGTTTGCCGTGCCTGCGGCGGCCTGGATCACTGCGGAGACGGCAGCACAGAGCGACATCGGGCAGCATCTGCAAGGGTGCATGGGCTGCTCGTCGGGGCGGAGTAAACAGGCGCACTAGGTTCGGTTGCCGCTGAACGGCCAATGCAGCGCATTGCGCTGGCCCGCATCTTGCCGCCTGATGCCTGACCCTAGCTTGCACAATTAAACCCACACCACTGCAGGCTGGAGCCATGGCTGGCAGTGGCCCTGTTCCTGCTGCACGAGCGAGCCAAGGGCGCCGCCAGCCGCTGGGCGCCCTACATCGCGGCCCTGCCCGCCGACAGCGGCAGCCCGGTGCAGTGGAGCGAGGAGGAACTGAAGGACCTGCAGGGCAGCCAGGCGCTGCAGACGGCGATGGCCTACAGGTGCGTGTAGTGGCTGGGCTGCTGCTGTGGGGCGGCACACCAAAATGCATTGTACTCCTGCTGCATGCCCTGCCTGAATGGCTGGCAACTGCGTGCGCTGCTGCCTGCTCCTGTACTCGTCGTGCTGTATTGTGCTGCCTCATAACTTTGAACTGGGGGAGCCTTGGGGCAGCCTTGCATTGCCTGCTGGTGGTGGCCGCCCACCTCCCTCGTGGCCTTCTGCCTGTCTCAAGCAGGCCTGCCACCCTCCAGCACAGTGTGATAAATGGGCTTGCGTTCTGATATGCAGAGCCTACTTCCAGCAGCGGTACGACCAGCTGCAGGCGGAGCTGCTGCAGCCCAACGCACAGGTCTTCGACCCGACAGGTGCGGCGCTGCTGCTGGGCTGGCAATTTGTTCCTGCGCTGCATGCAAGGAGCCGCAACAGCCGTACCCTGTGCAACTGCAGTCTTGCAGCATAACCCTCTTGGTTCAGGTCAAGCGCACCTGGCTACAGTGTCTCACGACGCTTGCCGCCTTACTTGCTGCTGCCACTGCTAATTGCTGAACAAGTGCGCTGCCCTCCCGCTCTTGACCTCGCAGTCTTCTCGTTTGATGCGTTCCTGTGGGCTGCCTGCACCGTGCGTGCCCGCTCGCACAGGCCGCTGGACGGAGCGAACCTGGCGCTCGTGCCCCTGGCTGACATGGTGGGTTTGATGGGCAGGCGTTTCACTGCAGCCGCGTGCTATGGTTTGACAAGTTGTTTGCTGGCACTGCTTGCAAGTAGAGGTGTTTTGTTTCCTGGACTATACACAACCTGAGCGCATGCCACCCTCAATTTTGCCCGCCTCTGCAGACGCAGCACCAGCGCGGCGCACGCAGTAGCGGCTGGCAGGTGCGGCATGCAGGCAGGCCGGCTGGGTAGGGCAGGCCCTGCCTGCCAGCATTCTATCGGCAGCATGGGCGCTGTGCGCTGTCGCGGACATACTATGGAAATGTGGCACCCTCATCCCTCATTGCTGTTGCAATTTTATCCCCTCCCAACCCTGCCTCCCCGGCACCGCAGGTGCGGCAAGTGGGCGGCCTGTTTGGCGCGGGTGCAGCCCCGGCGCTGGCGATGGAGGCGGCAGCGGCCATGGAGGCTGGGGAGGCGGTTGCCATGGACTATGGACCGAAGCGGACAGGTGAGACTTGCTGGTTGTTCATTCAGGATGTTAGTCGGGCAGGGGCTGCAGCGGCAGAACGAGGGAGAATGCACTTCTGAATAGCACGTGTGCCACCCATTTTGTTCTACCCGCAGATGGACAGATAGTGAGGACAGATATCAACTCCGAATAGCACGTGTGCAATCAAATTTCCTTCTTTGCCTGCAGATGGCCAGATACTGGTGGACCACGGAGCGCTGGACCCGCTGGTCAACCAGGCAAGCTTCCTTGGCAGCTGGGGGTACTGTTCAGTGGGCGACTGGTCAGGCCACATCCTGCCCCTCATGCTGCCGCCTCCGCAGCAGCTGGTTGCAAGCGTTCCTCTGCCGCATTGTGGCTGCACTTGGTTGAGACCTCACTCCCACTCTCTTGCAGGCCAGCTCCGCGCTGATGCTGGAGCTGAGTGAGGAGCTTAATGTTTTAATTCTGCACGTTGATATATTCGAATGTTTTACTCCCTGCAGGCCAGCTACGCGCTGACGCTGGAGCTGAGCGAGGAGGAGCGCAACTTTGACGACAAGATCGACATCCTGGAGAGCAACGGGATGCAGCAGGTAAGCGTTTAGGTTACAAAAACGGCGTTGCTAACACAAAACAAGATCGACATCCTGGAGAGCAACGGGATGCAGCAGGTGAGCCTTGTACCTACAGCAGAGATTGAGTAGCCTGCGGCTGGTCCCAACCACCTAGGCCGACACTCTCAGTCGCCGTTGCTGCGCTCACCACTGCCTTTGGTTCTGGTGCTCCATGCGATCCTCTTCTCTGCTCTCCCAAGCAGGCGACCGAGTTTGTGCCGCTGCCTCCCACTGCCCAGTGACATTTGTTACATTTCTTCATCTAATCCTCTTGCCTGTCCTCCTAAAGCAGGCAACTGAGTTTGTGCTGCGGGCAGATGCCGCGCCCGACGCCGGCCTGCTGCCGCTGCTGCGCCTGCTCAACCTCTCAGGTGCGCACCTGATGCCATCCCTGCTGCTGTTGTTTCGATGGCTGCCGCTGCGGCGCCTGCGCATCCCTTGGGTGCATGCCGCTGCCGCTGCTGTCGGCACATTCAAGCCTGTTCGCTGCTGGCTCTGGATGCTTCAAACTACTGCTTGAGGGTATCCAAAACCACAAGTCACACACAAACACGAACCGCTTCCTACTGCCGCAGGCTCCGACTGCTTCCTGCTCGAGTCCATCTTCCGCAACGAGGTGTGGGAGCACATGGAGCTGCCCATCAGCGAGGACAACGAGCGCGCGTGCTACCAGGTGGGCTGAATCCAGCTTCTTTTAGAAATTTCGCCAATTTGCACCTGAGGTTGCCAACAGATGTGTGTACCGGTCAGCGAGAACAACGAGCGCGCCTGCTACCAGGTGCGGGTAATGTTTGTCTGCTCAGCGGCACATATGCCCTGGGAATTGCATGGAAAGATTGAGCTTGCATATTTTCAGGTGGGAAATGCTTCTTGTTGGATGAAAGGCGGTGCCTCACTTAGCCTGCTGCCTGTTGAGAGCAATCAGTGCACAGTGGCCACCGCATTGCGAACCATAAACTCTGCATTCCAAGGCACTGACTGCGCCACCAACCTGCGCCCTGCCCGCAGCAACTGATTGATGGCTGCAGCGCGGCGCTGGCTGGGTATCCCACAACCATCGATGAGGACCTGGCGCTGCTCAACGGGTAAGCATCTTGCAGCACTTGGCTTAGTATGCTTTTGCTCAGTGCCGGCCAAGCCTGCTCAGTGCCGCCCGTCATTGCAAGCCGCTGCAAACCAGACAGCAACCGCCCGCATCTGGCCAGGGAACAGGGTGCAAGCTACTCCTGCTCCTGCCTGCACCCTCCTTCCTCCCCGCAGCAGCAGCCTCACGCCGGGCAGCCGGCGCGCGGCGGCGGTGCGCGTGCGGCTTGGGGAGAAGGAAGCCCTCGATGCCACGCTTCGCTTCTTTGAGGACCGCATCGGCAGGTTCGTAGCACCGAGTTGATATTTGACACACTTGCTGTTGAAAATTACAGAGCAGAATAAGCTGGCGTCTGCTGTGCACTCGTGCCGTGCAGGCCGCAGAACATGGTTCACGTCGCGGCGCTGCGACTGGCCTCCTAACCCTCCACTCAAAACCCCTCTCATTTTCCGCCTCTCATTTTTGCAGGCTGAGCAACATGGAGTACTATGCGGAGCGGCGGCTCAAGCGGCTAGGCCTGCTGGACGACCAGGGCAAGAGCACGTGGGACGGTGAGTACTTGTGGCTGTTGGTCAGTTCTCTTGTATCATCTAGGCTGGTGACGTATGATGTGTGCAAGCCAGTGTGCAAGCCAGTGAGTGGTAAGCAGCGTGCTGGGAGACCGGCAACGCGACCCGTGGTCGGCAGCTGTGGGGGACCATCCGCCCGGGCAGAGCGTTGCCGGCATGATCACTCGGTGTCACCCTAGCCCATTCCTCTGCTGCAGATTTTTTCATTGATGGAATCGCATAGCCTAAAATGGCCAAATCACACACAAATCAGACACAAGAACGCAAAGCAGCAGCACGGCGCTGGGCCAGGTGCAGTGCCCACATGCGCTTGCCCTCGTACGCCCCATCAGCATTTCATTCCAAACCACCTGAACCACGTATGCTCCATTCAATCGATATCTATATTGTAAAACGGTGAATCAGTGTAGCATCCGTTGATGATTTCGTGCATCAAGGTGCAACGGATGGGCCAGCCTGCCCCGGCGCATCGGAGGGCGCCCGCGTGGCGGCGGCGGAGCGGGGCTTGCTTGAGAGCTTGCGCAGGCTTGATCGCCGTATCTGTAATCATCACATGTCCCGCAACTTTGTCAATCGAATCCACAGTCGCGAGATCCGCCCAATCTCTCTCCCGCCAATCCCAAAGCCTGCCCGTCCAAGGTTCGCTGCATCCGTGAACAACCTACAGGCCGTGAGTAGTTCGATGCGCTCGCTGACCACTCCTGACGTTGCCCCCGCTGCCACCACCACTTGCCGCCGCCGCTGCCGCCGCCGCTGCTGCCCTGCCCCCTACCTCGAAGCAAGATGCACGACCTGTTGCCTAACGCACTAGCTCTCTCGCACCCTCATAGCTAGCACTTTGCCTGCCTGCCCCCTCCCCTGCTCCTGTGCAGTGCACACCCTCCTGCTGAGCCGGCATGGCGGCGCTGGTGCAGGCCGCCGGCGCAGGGTCGCTGGCCCGCGTGCGGCGCCTGCTGGATGGCGGAGTGCGTGTTGATGCCACCGACGAGGCAAGCCATGGATTTGCATGGCTGTGGTCGTTATAAGCTTGGATTGCTGTGGTACGAGCTGCTGACTGCCGCTGCAGGCCACAGCTGTTGAGTCGAGCAAGGCAGCTGGCGGCCTGTGCAGGCATGCCCCTTGTGCTGTGATGGGCTGGTCGGCTCCTGCTGCTGTACAAGGCCACCCACCTGTCCTACTGCTGCATCTGCTGCTTCGCAGGAGGGGCGCACCGCACTGATGGCGGCCGCCGCCTTTGACCGCCTGGCGGTGCTGCGGGAGCTGCTTGAGCGTGGAGCGGACGTGCACGCCCGCTGCGACCAGGTGCACAGGCGATTGCTGGATGTGTTGTTGGGCAATGATGACTGATGAGCTGGCCCAATGCCCAGGGCTCCGTTGCGGGGCCCCAGGAATCTATTGCTGTACAGCTGGCTGTGGCTCACTGCTTTGCGCACCAGCCACGGCAGCACATGCCTGCCCCTCACTGACTCTATGGCAGCTCGCCCTGCAGACGTCTGATATCAATTCGTCTGACCGCATTGGAGGCTCGCCGCTCATTATGGCCGCGCAGCAGCGCCCCCAGAACGTGGTGGCGCTACTGGCTGCCGGCGCTGACGCCAACCAGGCAGACGCTTACGGCTGCTCGCCGCTGTACTTTGCCTGCGGGAACGGCCAGCCTGGCGCCGCGGCAGAGGCGGTGCAGCAGCTGCTGGCAGCCGGCGCTGACCCCACGGCTGCCAACTGTGACCCTGCATGAGTGGTAACAGTGGTGCTGTTGGGGGCAAGTGCTTGTCCTGCTGTGCTTGCGGGGTAGATGGCTGGAGTGGCCGGCAAGCTGGGCAAGCTTTACAAATGCAATGTGCACGAACAAAATCCCCAAGCTCACACCACTCCGTCCCCGCCCTTTCTGTGTCCCCCCCCCCCCCCCTGCCGCCAGACATGGGCCAGACAACGCTGCACTTTGCCAGCGAGCAGGGCCGCCCCGCCATTGTGCGCCAGCTGCTGGCTGCCGGAGCAGAGCCTCGAGTGGTGGACCGCAGCGGGGTCTCACCCCTGGCCATGGCCGCCCGGCAGGGGCATAAAGACGTGGTTGTGCTGTTGGCGGAGGCAATGCGAGATGCGGCCGCCTAGCGCTGCCGCTCCTGCGTAAACTGCCGGCAAGGCCGAAAACTGAATCACTGCTTGTGTTTCAGTCTGGCACTGCCACCTGTTCGCGTCTGCAGCCAGCTTTCCTTGTGGGACGCTTTGTCGCCGATGCAGTGGCCATTTGTTAGCGCACATTAGAAGTCAAGCAGGCACAGGACGGTCCGCCTGGTCATGCATTGGCGCGGTGGCGGCGGCCGGCCCAGCGCAGCGCGGCATAGGCAAACCCAAAGCGGCAGCTGCCCAGTGTCCTGCCCTTGCAGCGTTTACCACGCCATCAGGCACCAAGCGAAAGGTTGGAGCCAGCCAGCGAGTGGCAAGAGCTCTCGGACGGCCCAGCTGCACGCCCGGACGGCAGCCCAGGCAGCACAGACCTCTCTACTGTGTCCAGGACGTGGCCAATGGTGCGGAGCAGCCCGCTGCTGCCACCGCCAGCCGGTAGCCCTCTGCCCCTTCCCTGCGTCTGCACAGCGGCGGCGGCCGGGCTTACCTGGCTCCCACTGCTTTGCTGTGCAGCGTGCCACCAAGCCTGCTGGCTGGCTGACTTGCCTTCACTGGCATTGGACCAGATCCTTGATCAGTTGGCCGCCAGAGAGAGGCGAGGGGTGGGGGATGAAAAGCACTTACGACAGCAGCCCACCTGCGCTCATCCTGTTGTGCTAGAGCTGTGCGCCTGCAGGCATGCTGCTCCTGCCTTGGGCTGGCCATCTACACAACAACCCGCATTGCCTGCAGGATCATGCTCTGCGCTGCGATCAAGGACGTGCGCCACCTGCTGGCAGGCGGGCGCCTATGTGAGAGAGTGCACTTTGTGGCGCAGGCCAGCCCCGCTCGGCCGCTGGCGGCGCACCTGCAGCAGTTTGCAGGTTGGGCGCAGGCGCGGGCGCCGCACCTGCGCTGCCTCACGATCAGCCACAGCCACACCACTGTCGGCGAGCCTGACTATGATCCGGGGAACGAGCTCACCTGGCTCTGCCGCTGCCTGGCGCCTGACGCTATGCCCGCTCTGCTGGGCCTGCTGCACGCGCTGCACGGCGCTGGCCAGCTGGCAGAGCTGCGCCTGGAGATTGAAGCGCTGCCAGCTGGCTTTGATCGCGAAAACCCTACAACCACCAACCTGCCAGCTTCTTCTGAGCTGCTAGAGTTGCCGAGGCTGGAGATGTTGCACTTGGCCTTTCCGGCGCAGCGACTCGTGGGGTCGCTGGCCCACCTTTCCCGCCTGCATACGCTGTCGCTGGAGGGAGTGCTGCTCGACCCCGCCACCAGGCTGCCGCCCACCCTGACAGCGCTGCAGGGACACGGTGCTTACTACACTGCAGTCGAAAGCATAGCGGCAATCTGCGAGATGCCTCGATTTGGCGCGCCCGGCCTGCGCTCCCTGGCCATCCGTGGCGGCTCATACTATTGCGGCACACGGCCGCTGCTTCTGCGAGGCCTGAGCCAGCTGACAGGCCTGACTTCTCTAGCCATCGATGGCCCACGGCTGGGCAGGGAGGAGGGGGAGGAGGAGGGGGAGAAGGAGGAGGAAGAGGAGGGGGAGCAGGCGGCCCAGCAGGCCGCTGGAGCGTTGGCTGAAGTGGAGCAGCTGCAGGCCCTGCAGCGCCTCAGCCTGCTGCATGCCATTGGCTTCGCAGTTGAGGGCCAGCCCCTGGTGCTTCCCCACTGGCCTGCCCTGAAGGTGCGCCTGCCCTGACGCTACCCTGCAAGCCTTGGCCGGTTGTGCACGTGCAAGGCCCCAGCCGCCACCTAGCCGCATGGACGGGGCTGGTTGACCCTGGCTGCCTGCGGCCCAGCGAGGGCGGGCATCGCACCAGGCGCCCTGGTCATCCGGCTGTCCCAATGAGCGTACTGCCGCCCAGTGTTTTGTGCAGGAGCTGGAACTGTGCAGCGTGAGCAACCTGACCGACTTGCGCATCAGCGGCCTGCCCGCGTTGCACGCACGGTCCAGCAGGAGTGCTCGTGTGTGCATGCCTGCCTGGCTTGTTGTGCATGCGCATGGCCAGACGCTGCTTCGAGATTTTCAGCTGCTTTGCCTCTTGCTGGCCACGTGCAGTCTGCCCGTCCACCCCAGCTGCAGAAGTTGTCAGTGAGGGACTGCGCCTGGCTAGAGGCGCTCTCACTTGCCGACCTGCCGGCCCTGGAGGTGGGTGAGAGAGGTGGGCGTTAGCATTCCAGCATCCCTTGCATTTGCGTCTGGTACAACGTGCACCCAATGCAGGAGCTAGCAGGCATGCGGCATACCTGCCAGAGGCGGGCCTCACTTTTGTCAGTCCATGTGTGCCCAGTGGCCAGCCGCAGGGTGCGACCCTGCTGCTGTGCTCACTGTGCCCTTTGATGCAGGAGCTTACAGTGCACAACAAGTACCATTTTAGAGATCCAACCCTGACCCGGCTCAGCCTCTCCGGCCTGCCCAGCCTGGCGCGCCTGCATGCCAGTGCCGACGCGCTGCGCCTGCTGCCCGCGCTTCCGGGTGTGGTACGCCTGTAGCTGGCTGGCTGTGCCTCGCAGCATGTGCTGCGCAGCGCTTGTGGCCTGGCGGCAGCTGGACGGGGGCGGCATTGCGCTCCTTCTCAATGCTCAGCGCTTGTGATGCAGCAACTCCACCTGAGACGCTCGCAGCCAGCGCAGGGGCAGCCAGCATGCTTGGGCCGGCACCGGCTTGCTTAATAGCCAGCGGCTGCGCTGCGTTGCACTATGGGCTCAGAATTTGCAGGGCCTTCGCTGCAGCTGAAACACACACCTAGTGAATTAATACTCTCTGCAGTGGCTGTCAGCAATTATCCAATATTTGGGCAGAACAGCAATAGGGTCAAGATCGTGAGCAACAAACATGAGTACAGTGCAGCTGCTGCACCGTGCGCCGTCAGCCGTCAAAGCAGGCGGGGCGGCGAACCGGCTGCCCCAGGGCCTGGCCGAGCAGCTGCGCCAGCTGGCGCTCCTGGCGATGGAGCAACTGCATGGCCAGGCAAGTGCCGCACGGCCAGCCCTCCAGGGTGCAAGTTCTGCCTGTGCAGCCGACCGCCAGGCCGGGCCGCCGCTGGGCCACCTCATCCAGCAGCCATGCCCAGCTCGGGTTGCGGCGCAGCTGCCGCAGGCTGGGGGCGTGCAGGGTCAGGTGTGCCAGCTGCGGCGGCGCCAGCACCACGCCCAGAAGTGCCTCAGCCGCCGACCGGCTGGCAAGCGCCGGCGGCAGGTCAGTGAGCTCCAGCAGCCGCAGAGCAGGCAAGGCCGCCAGGGCGGCAGGCGCCACTTCAGCAGTGGCGGTGGCCAGGTCCAAACTCAGGGCCTCCAGGGGCAGTTCCGCAGCATGCTGTGCAAAGCCGGGCCCCGGAGCGAGGCGCTTCAGGCTGGCCACCTGTGGGGTTTGGGACACAGCAGGGGCGGCAGAGCGTTGGCTCAGACACAAAGAAGGGCTTACTTGTTTGGCGTGAGTCACAGCAGCAGCCGGCCACATGTACGGCAGGGTAGCAGCGCTGGAGTGGCGGCGAGGGCACACCCGCAGTTGAGCCGTACGGCAGCAGCTGCAGCAGCCAGGCTGGACGTATGGCTGCGCATGGCGTCCAACCCTAGCTCTCACCTTGAGGTGTGGCAGGCGCCAGACAAACTCTGGCGCCGCCGCTGCAGTGCGGCTTCTCGACTGCACACCCAGCTGCACATGGGTCAAGGTGGTGAGCCGCGAAAACGCGGGCAGCAGCGGGCCGGCGGCGCCGCTGGCCCAGGCCGCATCTTCGGCACGTGCCGAGGCGCCGTCCCCATCCTCATTGTCACTGCCGTCGCTGTCGCTGTCGTTGCCGCTGTCGCCCCACTCCCCGCCGCCAAACGGCCAGGCCGCCTCTGCATCGCGGTCCAGCGAGGCCAGCTGCAGCGAGGTCAGGCCGGACAGAGCGCCCAGGTGGCGCAGCGGCAGCCGCCCCAGCGCGGCCGTGGCCAGGTGGAGGTGCCGCAGGGTGCCGCCCAGCTGGCGCACGCAGGTGAGCAGAGCATAGCGCAATGCATCGCCCTCTCCGTCATCTTCGATGCGCAGGCGCGCCAGGCCGGGGGGCAGGCTGCCTGGGTTGAGGTGGTGCAGGTAGGGGCAGGCGCCCTTGCCTAACTCTTGCAGAGAGGGGTGGGTGTTGGGAGGGTGGCGGGATGCCAGGCCGGGGTGTGAGTGCGCTGGGAAGCAGCAAGGTGGCATGAATGCAGGCTCAGAATCCAGTGCAGCATTGCGCGAGCTGCAGGCAGGCAGGAGAGGAGCGGCTGGAGGAGGCAGGCAGGCTGGGTAGGCAGGCAGGAGGGAGGTAGGAAGGCCGCAGCACGGAAAGCCATGAGACGCAGCGCATGCGCCACTGTGCACGCCGTGTGGCAGCCTCACCAGGCTGGTCAGGGCCGTCAGGTGGCCGCACTTCATGTTGAACCAGCACCAGCCCTCGATGCGCAGGTGGCGCAGGGCCGGCGACTTGAATGCGGCGCCGACCAGCTCGGACCGCGGGCCGCCGGGGGGCACTAAGCTGACCAGCGTGGCCTGCTGCAGGGCCCCTCCCTCCAGTGCCTCGAAAAATTCGTCCACCAGCATCTAGATTTCAGCCGCCTGGACGGCCGGCCGGCCGCGCATGAGCGGCGCGAGGCGCACGCTGCGCACGCTGTGCCGCCGCCGGCGCAGCGCCTGGGTCAGGCGGTGCACGTCAAACATGTGAAGGGCCACGTCCAGGTCGGCCCACAGCTCTGCTGATTCATCCCCCAAGGGCTAACAGGCGCCGGCTGGCGAGGCATAGCCGGGACCTGCAAGGGTGGGCAGATCGACTGCTCAGCACCCACCAGCAGGCCAGCCTGAGCTGTGGTGCGCACACTGCTGGGCATGCGAAGCGGCTGGCACGCACACAATTGGAGCTGCAAATGGCAACTGATAGGCAGCAGCCGACGACAGAGCAGCAGCAGCGAGCGGCGGCAGCGGCGAGCGGCGGGGCAAGCTGGGCCGGTCCTTGTGCGCTCCCGCTGCATCCAAACTGCCTCGGCACCCCACCTGTCGAGCGGGTTCAGAAGCAGCGCAATCCGGCGCAGGAGCGCGTCTGGCAGGTGGAGCAGGCTCTGCTGCGGGGCCTCTGGGGCGTTGTCCATGGCTGCAATGGCTCGAGAAGAACAAGAACAATAGCAACAGCAATAGGTCAGCGTCAATAGGGCATTGAGGGAGCCCGGCTGTGCATGCCTGACCCGACGCCGCCGTCGGCTGCGCTGCCCGCGGCTTGCTAACCTGCATGCATCGCCAGCTTCCCCCTGTACACGCCGGCAGGCTAGGAGCATGATCCAGGGACTCCCTATGGTTGGAAGCAGTTGAAGTTGCAGGTGTCAGCTGTCCGCGGCTCACCCTGCTGCTAGGTCTGCCAGCGGCGGTGCACCAAACTACACACGGCAGCCAAGTTTGTGGACAATGGCAAGCGGTGCTGCAATGGCCGATTTGTGTAGCACACTGGTTTGTCCAGGGGAAAAGCATACAACTAGCTAGTGGGTCCTTGTCGAATCACAGTGTAATGAGGAGAGACAGCAAAATGAGCAGAGTAGATACATAGGTATGATACAGAAAAAAACTGCATGTGGGCACAGGCAGGCACAGCGCCGCCCTTGCTGCTGCGGCGCTAGGCAGGGGCGTGCAGGGTGAAGCGCACACGCGCCACTCCGTCGCAGGCCAGCCAAGGAGAGCCGTCGGCCCAGAAGGCCTGCCAAGTGACAGGCCTGGTGTGCCCCCATCCGTAGCCGGCGGTGGGCCAAAAAGTCTTCCCCCTGCCATCCACTGACACAGTTTGGCCGCTGCCGAGCACCTTGATTGAGTGGTCCACCCATGCACAGCAGGCAGGGTAGAATAGAGAGGGTTGCTGCCTTTGTCAACATCTCGCTGCTCACACTGCGGATTGACAGCTCAAGCTGGCCTCACCTTGATGCCATACGTAAGCAGCCAGGGTTTGCCAACGTCTGCCGCTCGCTTGGCCAGCGACACCGAGGGAATCACACACGTGCCAACACGTTCTTCATCATGCTCCACCTTCTTCGAGATCTGGACATGCTAAAAGCATCCTCCCCAATAGTGCTTGCTAGAACTTGCAATGCGGATACCCTCTGCAGGCTTGGCTGCCTGTGATAAAGGTGGTAGGGGGGCTTTGGTTGGATTGGTGACAGCCGGCAAAGGATCAGCGATCTGGCAGACCCAGCTGCAGCTGAATCAAATAGGCAGGTGTGACAGCACTGAGCTACACAATTAGGTCAGGAGCGGAGGGGCAGTGCCAATGCATGCCCTGCATGGCAGTCCATCCAGGCCCTCCCAGCGCAGCTCACCTCCGCCTCAAAGGTCCCCAGTTGCGGCTCGCCTCCCAGCGGCGGCTCGCACGGCACCCACCAGCAGCCGCACTTGGCTTGCTGAACAGCGGGCGGCGCAGCTGGCTGTCGTTCAGCTCAGCCTCCAGCGGCCCCAGCAACTCCAGGAGCGATGCCTGCACGTCGGCATCGCTGCAAACGCCTGCCTCGCCCAACAGGCTGGCTGCACGGTCAATCGCGGCTAGCATCAGCCGGTCTGCTGCCCCCTGCACCACGCTGTGCTCGGAGACACCAGTATCCAGCACGCGCAGCAGCGCGAGGCAGGCAGGCGCGTCCAGCTGGTCAACCTGTGAGGGTTAGAGCGAGGGACAGCGCTGCTGGGGCAAGGCATCGATTGGCCCTGGTCTGGCCAGGTCAGGCAGCAGCAAGCAAACGCCACTTGCCCTCTGCTTGCTGCCTCTGCTTCCAGCTGCACAGCCGCAGTGTGGGCACACTCGCACCTGGCCCTGCAGCACCTTCAGGCAGGCGGCCACGCAAGGCTCAACACCCTGCTCGCGCGCCAGCAGCAGCAGGCCGTGCAGCACCTGCGGGTCTGCAGCGGCGGCAGAAAGGTATCCCAAACTTAGATCGTGAGAATGAAGGCAGTTGTAGCAGAAGGCGGCAGCAGTAAGCAGCAGCAGCAGCCGTCATGCATAGCGGCATTTGGCTGAGTTGCGTGCAGTCCCAACCTGGCTGCATGCGCTTACCCTGGGGCAGCGTCCTGCCAAGCGAGTTGACAAAGTCTAGCAGGTGGCGGAACAGCTCGACCTCCGATTCGTCCCGGCACTCAATGCGCAGTCGGTTGTCCTGCCCCACTGCCCAGCGCTCCATGGACGCCCTGCAAGTCGGTGTACAGTGCACAAGGTAAGCATATCTGCAGACTTCCTTGCCGCGGCTTATGCTCAGCATGCACATTGTGCTTGGCCAGCAAAATCAGCCTGCGAAACGCAACGCACCTGAACTTTTGGCTGGATGCCTTGAGCAGCTGGGAGGCAGCTTCCACCACCACCACTCGAGGCTGCTCCTCCTCTTCCTCCTCTTGATCGCGCTGCCGCTTGCGTGTCACCCGTGTTACCCGGGTCGCCCGCCCCTGCTGCTCCGGTGCCGGCTCGGGCGGCACCACCAGCTCCATCTTGCAATCCCGGTCCGCCACAGGCTCCCAAAAGTCTGCTGGGTGCAGCAGCGCCGCCTCATCCGCGGCCCCACCACCGGGAGCCGGCATGCTGCCTGGCACAGGCCTGCAGCGGGAGGGACAGGCGGAGGCCCGGTGCGTGCATTGTGCAGCGGCGGCGGCGGCGGCGGCGGCGGCGGCGGCAGCGGCAGTGCAGCGGTTGTTGCTACAGCGTAGGGCGCGCTTGCACAGGTCTTAATGCACTGAATCGCACCTTGGCAGCCTTGCCGCAAACGCTCAGCAGCCGTCGCTTGCAGGGGAGAGCAGAGCTTTTGAAAGCCACGACCGCACAAGGCCTGCCGAGCACAACGATCGACGACACGCGCGTGATGGCACAAATTGGCGGAGGCTGCAGACGTCAATCCACCGGTCGTCGAGTTTGATGGGGATGATGCGGCGGGGGAGGCGGCGGCAGCGGGGCGCTCCGTCCGCACTTGGCTAATTCTGGACTCAACCGGGGTCGATTAGACAGTTAGCGTGAATCCTGCCCACTTTCCAGAGAGAAGGGGCTGGACAAGGGGCAGGGCTGTGTGCAAGAACCTGGTCGGCAGCGGCCGCCCAGGGCTGGCGGCTGCTGAGCAGGGCGCATGCTCTGGGTGGCGGCAGCCACTCTGCCTGCCTAGCGAGATGTGCACAACAGACAAGCATTGCAGCAGCTACTGACACATAATGGCACTCGTGTGGCATGGTCACCCAGTGGTTGGCTGCTGGAGCACAGGAATGCGCCCCATCTGAGGCAGTCGCAGCGGCATCGCGCCCGAAACCCTACTTGCTCCTAGCCACCCCAAACCCGCCCCATTTCGTCGTCCACTGCACCATGAGGGCTTCAGCGAGCGTTGCAGTCCTGTTGCACCGCCTTGCGGCCTCCACCGCGCCAGCCAGGGTTGAAGCGCGTTGGCTGGGGCTACGGTGCGCCGCCAGCGCACTGCAGCACACCGAGAGGCGCTCAGAGCTGCTGAGCACTCCGCCAGACCCGGGAGCCGAGCTTGCCTGGCGCGCCTATGGCACCACGGCGGCGGAGGCGGCGGCGAGCGGCGGCGCTGCCGTCACCAGCCGAGAGTGGGTCCTGCACCAGTACACCCAAGGCCACTTTGAGAGCGCAGCAAGGTGCAGTCCGTACGGTGGTAGCACAGAGCAGCCTATGGAGGCGTTTGACCTGGCGGCCGCTGCCGCACAGCTAGAGCAAGGTGAGCGCTTCAAGCGTGATGCACATGTGAGACGGAAGGAGGGGCACCGCCAAGGCGCCACAGAGTTACAAGAGCAGGCGCCAGCTCTCCTGATGTGCGATGCAAGCATGCTGTTTCAACTGCAGCCAACTTCCTTGCTGCAGCCTGACCGCTTCTGCCACTGTTTCATGCCCCCTTTGTTGCGTAGAGCTGGCCAGCCTCATCGGGCGGCATGGCGGCGGGAGCCTGGCGGTGATGCGCCACACGGTCCGGCTGGGTGCTGCCCTGGCAGGTAGCTAGGCTCTGAATTTTGTACTGTGAATGTTCCTCTGCTATCTGTATGGTTTCCACGGTTTGGGTGCTGGCTAGCTGACCGTAAGCGTGACTGCCGCACTGCTGGCTGCTGCTCTCCCGGCATGCCGCGTGCCCACTTCCTCCAACCCTGGCTGCCTGCCCAGCATGTATGGACCGACAGATGCTTGCACCCAGCACCATATCTGCGCTCCCAGCCCGCCTGCCTGCCTGCCTGCCTGCCCTCTGTGCAGCGTCTGGCAGACCGCAGGAGGCCTTTCCACTGCTGGAGCAGGGGCTAGAGGCGGCTACCGCCTGCTTTGCAAGCAATGTGAGCGGGCTGGCGGCTGACGACAGACATGGCTGCTGTTGCTGTGCAGGACACACAAGCAGAGCTGCTGGTGTGCACGCAATCAAGCAGCTCATGTGCTGTGTGCCCTCTGGCCGCCTCCTGTGACTCTGCGCAGATGCCGAGGTTGCACTTGGTCAGGAAGGAAGCGGCAGATGGCACTACCCCAGACGCCCAGCAGGTAGCCTTGTGCAGCTGGCGCCTTCTCAGCGCCATTTCAGTCGTCCTGTCCGTCTGCCTCACAAGCATGCGCATGCCCCTCCCAACCTCAGCTGTTGCACCAAGTAGACCTGCTCACCTGCCACCTCGCCCACTGCCCATGTCCCCGCACACCGCAGCTGGTGGCGACGCTGGGGGCGCTGCAGCGCACGATCTGGGAGGCCAAATTCTTCCGCTGCCTGTGGTGCGCTGGCTGGCTGGAATCTGACCATGGCATTCATCCGAGTTGCCCCTCCTTGTATTTGTATTTGCATTTGCATGCCTCTGCCGTGGTGCTATTATTTGTGCCACGCCTGGCTTGCTTGGGCACATGCTCCGCCACGGCAGCGCCTGAACCGCACACCCACCCACTGTTGCAGCTTTTTGAGCCTGCACGGGCCTGCGATTGAGGAGGCATGGCATGCCAGCCAGGACTCGTATCTGGCGGTGCGCCACGAGATGAGCGCTGCCCTCCCAGGTGAACATCGAGCCACAAGATACGCATTGTGCTGCTGGTGCTCAGTTGGCAGCGCACCGCCTGTGTCTGCGGTCTTCTGCTTTGTGGGGCTTTCGGATTGGTTTTGGACATCGGTGCATGGCACGGCCTGCTGCTGCTTGCCCCAGTCTGGTTTACTGCATGGCATCAGGTGGAGCCCTCCTGCCGCCCATGTCGCTGCAGAGCTGGCGCGCTGGAGCGGCTCAGCTGACCTGATGGTGCTATGCGCGCTGCGCGAGCTCAGCAGGCACGCTGTGGACGGTTTGCCAGACGTGGCGGCTAGAGACCTGTGTCGTCTGGCCTGCCTTTTATTTGCACCTGCTGATCAGCTTCTGTTGGTTCCACACTGGTGCTGGTGCATTGCATGGCCTGCTCAGTTGAGCGTGAGTTTGCCGCGGGTGCTGCTTTTCTACCCACCACTCTGCGACCTGCAGGCTGGTAGCTCAGTGCGAGGAGCGCGGCCTGCCGCACCTGGGTGCAGACATGCAAGTAAGTTTTCCGTCAAAGTGGCGATCCGGTTGCCCTTCCCGGCAGTGCGCGCACTCAAGCAGTGCCATGCATGCATGCCCCATGCGCCGCCGCCCCTCGCATGCAAGCTGTCGGATTCACCCGCCTGTTTTCGTCCGCCTGCAGGCCGAGCACGCGTGGCTCGTGGGCGTGGTCGGCAGGAGGGCGGCGGCCACAGCCGCCGGCCGTGGTTGAGGATAGCGCATGCATGGCGCAAGCGCAGCGCAACCTGGACTGCCTGTCCCACAATCAACCCTTTTTGATGGCTTGCTGAATCAATGCTTGCTGTGGTACCAAAGGACCGCGGCTCCGTGTAGCACCATCAATCCATGTGAAGTGTGTCTTGAGCCACTGTACCATGCCTGCCTGCCTGCAGCAAACAAGTGCTCCCCCTCAATAATGTAAAAGTGCTAGTGTGAGGACGGGCAACTCATGCGCTTCGAAGCACGGCAGGGGGAACGAGCGGACGATTGGCGGCGGCAGCGTGGGCGGCGCCGCCAGCCAGGGGCAAGTGCACCTGGGCAATCGGCCAATCGTTCGGTTTACTACTCCTGTCGCTCCTCCTGAGCGCGCTCCTCCTGAGCGCAGAAGCGCTCCGGGAAGTCGCCCGAGCGCAGCTCGCTTCAAAGGGTCGCGGCGCGGCGCCTCAGGGTGCTGCCGCTCACAGCATGGCGTTCGCGCTGGCGGGCAGCCAGCCACGCGGGCCGTTCACCGCAGG
>VFQQ010002762.1_pt1 | contig 18670 bp, 31 predicted proteins | sample 3512341 | NCBI WGS metagenome assembly VFQQ01 (sample SAMN10412373, study PRJNA504923) | tailings metagenome | isolation source: Relicate 2 Philex TSF1 revegetated site | place: Philippines: Tuba, Benguet | collected 2017-08-29 | reverse complement strand
GAGGTGATGGAGAAAGAGGCAAGCCCTCAGTGGTGTCCTTTGCCGTCCCTCTGTGCTGCTTTTTGTCCAGCCTGGCATGATGCAGCTGTTGGAACTTGAGCACGGGCATGCTGCAGCCGTCGCCTGCACCAGGCTAGCACGTCACGCACAAGCTGCGGCATGCCGCTGCAGACCGGCACATCGGGAGTCATTCTAGTGCGCTCTGCCGCTGCTCGCTGTAAGCACGTACCTGCTGATGCTGTGCCCTGTTGCCGCGCCTCCTTTCCCGCAGGGTTTGAACCCCGAGTTTGAGCAGGGGCGCACGCAGGGGCTGGGCCTGGGGGCCAAGTTCCTGCCGCACCACAAGGTGGGCACTCAGCGGGCGGGCTCTCGCTGCTGGGGGGTCTGCTTCTGGCCTGGCTGTGCAGAAGTGCTGACCGCATGCACTAAGCAGAAGCGCTGACAGCATGTGGGCGAGTGGGTTTGTGCGAAAGTGGTGGGCGCGACTGTATAGATGCGGCTGGTCTCTCCATCCAATTGCTGAGCTGGCTTGGGCGCTTGTTCAGCTCCTGCTCCTGCACTGCGGCAGCTGCACAAGCTGCCGTTGTGGCGCTGCTTGTGTTGCATGTCTGCTCGCCGCATACCATGCCTGCCGACAGTTTCCTTCCCACCTGACGCCCCACCAAGGACTCAAATGCCGCCCGCCCTCCCCCCACACCTGTGCAGGCTGTGGCGCTGACCACTGGTGTGGAGCATCGCCTCAGCAGCAAGATCAAGCGGACCCAGGAGCGGCAGGCAGCAGCGGGCAGCGGCGGCAGCGGCGGCGGCGCGGCGCCTGCTCTGCATCAGCTGCATGGTGCCGCCAAGCACAGAGCACTGCTGCAGCATGGCCGGCACCATGCGGCGGCCCGCCGGGGGCAGGAGGGTGCAGCAGCTGCGCAGCGGCAGGGCCAAGCAGCAGAGGAAGAGGAGGATAGCGAGGAGGAGGAGGGCCGCGGCGGCGCTTTTGCAAAGGGCAAAGCTAAAGCTGCGCAGCGGCCCGCGGGCTTCTCTAGAAACGACCTGTTGAAGGCAGGGGCAGCGGTGCAGCAGGGCAAGAAGCGCAAGCGAAAAGGCGGCGGCGGCGGCGGCGCGGCAGGAAGTTGACTGAGTGCATTGTTCGTCCCAGCATTTGGCACTTGTTACAACGTGTTATGTACAACTTGTTATGCCAGCAGTCAACTCAGAACATGGAAATCAGTCACAGCTAGTTGCACAGGATGCTGGGAAAACTCAGAAGAACATGTATGACAAGTTTAAAACCGTTCGCAGACAGATGCCCAGAATGCTCAGAAAATCGGGTTCAACTGGTCTTGGAAAAAGATAGTTTAGCTGGTCTTGGGCACGGAGTGCGTTCGCACAGGTGTGCTGCCCAATCAAGCCCTGTGTCGCTGTTTGTTCCAGGCTCTCATCCGAGAGGTGCGGGCTGGGTTTTTTGGCGCCTTTACTGCACGTTGTCCACAAAGCCGCCCGCCATGTTACCAGGCGGGTTGTAGCTGCAGGCGACCTGCACCAGAGTGGGCGGAGGGGGAGCGCATCAGGAAAGGCCCGTGCTTAATGCTCGGGCTGCACGTAGTAGGGCACGTTGTAGCACATGCGCCCAATCAAGGGGGCCAACGCTCCGCCTGGCTGGCGCCCTCCAAGCACGGCCTCGCAGCCCCCCACAATGCGCATGTGAATCACTGGTGCAGCCCAGCACTCACGTAGTTGAAGCCGCCGCACTTGTTGGGCACCATGGCGCAGCCCACGGCAGTGGTGCCCTTCCACACAACCTGCAGGTAGATGGGAGGGTTGTAGCCGTTGGTGTTTGCTGGGCGTCTATTGGCCGCCATGGCGCCACGGCAACAGCGGCAGGCAGGGGAAGGCTCAAGTGTCATCGCATGTCCACAGCAGGGTGGCTCCAAGCGCTAGCGGCGGCTGGCACATGCAAGCCCGTCTTCTGGGGTTGCCACTCCTCTGCTGCTGTCTGGTAGCAAGTAAGGCTTGCCTGGGTGTAGTGGCCCTGCCCCGAGACAAAGTGGTCGGTTCCCGGCACCCACTGTGCCTCCTCCTGCGCAGGGACAGACATGTGGGGTTGAGTGCCATCAGGAATAAGGCAATGCAAGTGAGACGGGACGCTCTGGTATGGCAGCCGCGTAGCAGCGTGGCAGGACAGCAGTGCATGCGCATGGACGCAAGCCAGACTGCAGCAACAACATGCAGTCGCCAGTCGCTGCCCAACTGCCCAGGCCACCGACCCACCTCCATCCACAGAGCCACTGCGTCGGGGCACCCAAAATTTGTGCCGTACGCCAAGTTCTCTGCAGGACATGGCAGGATGGTTGCGGAGATTTACGACGCTGCAGCAGGGCTGGCTGCCGGCTTGTTGTGATTGCATACCAGCACGCAATCGCAACCTTTGCCCCCCCCCTGGACATCATCTTCCGCAGCTGCCATCCAGCCACCACCAAGCCCCCACACCCACCTCCATAGGGGCCGTTGCTGTGCACCAGGCCGCACGGCTCCGCGCCCCCTTGATTATTGACAACGCCCAGAGCGTATGAGGCGAGCGTTGCGTCCCAGACCAGAGGCGCGGCGCCATGCTTGGTGCGAGCCTGGTTGTGCGCATCCAGCGTCGCCTGGATGTCGCAGCCAGCGGCGCCGCCCTGCTGGTTGCCATCGCCGTTGCCCTGCTGATTGCCGTCGCCATTGCCCTGCTGGTTGCCGTCGCCATTGCCCTGCTGGTTGCCATTGCCGTTGCCCTGCTGGTTGCCATCGCCGTTGCCCTGCTGATTGCCGTCGCCATTGCCCTGCTGGTTGCCGTCGCCATTGCCCTGCTGGTTGCCATTGCCGTTGCCCTGCTGGTTGCCATCGCCGTTGCCCTGCTGATTGCCGTCGCCATTGCCCTGCTGGTTGCCGTCGCCATTGCCCTGCTGGTTGCCATTGCCGTTGCCCTGCTGGTCAGGGGTGCCGCCGTTTTCGTCAGGGGTGCCGCCATTCTCATCCGGGGTGCCGCCCTGCTGGTTACCGTCGCCGTTGCCCTGCTCATCAGGGGTGCTGCTGTTGTTGCTGTTGCCACCCATGTCCACGTTTTCCTCAAAGCCGCCATTCCAGTTCCCTGTTGGGGTCGCCAGGGCGGGAGGAGCGAGCATTGTCAGAGGGGGCAGCTGGCGCGGTGTAGGCAGTGCAGCTGAGGTCGGTTTCTAGCAATTCCACCCTGCTTGTGTGCACATGCTACGCCTTCATCATTCCCCTGCAGCTCACCAGGGGTTTCGTACAGGCAGGACACATAGCCCATGTCGCTGCCGTCGCAGCCACCCATCACATAGGCACTGCATGGGGGCAGGTGCAATGCTGCAAGTGTCAATCAGGGGTCGCCTTTGCTGTAGGGCATGCGGCGCTATGAGCGCATTTCTCAACCATAAACACCATGCACCCGGGCACCAGGTGCTGGCTATGCAGCCGCCTTTTGTGGCTGATAAACTCACCAGCCAACTTCGGTAGTGGCCTTCCAGATGATCTGCGGCAGACATTGTGCAGCCAGCTTCAGTTCAACATGCAATGGTTCCGTTTGCCCAGCTGCTCATCCGCAGTCTCAGTGCAGCAGGCGAGGAGGGATGTAGCACTAGTGGATCCACAGTCAGAGCACTCGGCTGGGCACCGGCTGAGCTTGGCCTGCCCTCCCAGCTAAGGTTGGCTAAGCTGCCCAGCTGGGATCAGCCTGCCCACCTGTGTGAAGCTGGCCGCCTCTGGCACGTAGCTGCCGCCGCCGCTGGCCACATACTTGCTTTCCTCCTGCCAACAAAGAGGGCAATGCGATTGCTCATCAGATGTGCTCAGTAGGGCAGCAAACGCTATGGCGGCAAAAGCGGCTTACAAGCCTCCAATGTGCAATCCCAGCAGTGTGTTCAGCACTCACCGCCTTCCAGAGGTCAACAGCCCCAACGCAATCGAGATTTGTCCACTTGGCCTGCGACTCCCCATGCGCGGTCAGACTAAACTGCAGGCAGATGGGGGCAGAACGGCATCTGTGCGTGAGCGGCATGTCTCGCTAATCAGCCTGCGCTGCTACCTTGCATGGCTTTGCCGCTCATGACATGCACGAGCCGTTCATTGCACTGCGCCCTTCCTTCTCTCCCCGCCGCCACTGCCCACTCGCCTGGAACTGGCAGGAGGGGTTGTCTGCCTGCTTGGCCACCACATCCAGCGCCTGCTGCGCCAGGTCGGAGCTCCAGCTCAGCGGCGGCGAGCCATGCTCAGCACGCAGCGCGTTCAGCGCATCCAGCATGGCGCTGGAGTCGCACTCCTGAGCGGTTCCGGCCTTCAGTGCGCGCCCGGTGGAGACCTGCTTGTCGGGAAGTGCCGCAGGCCGCGTGTGAGTGGGTGCAGCAGGGCTTGCCAGGGCCCCAAAAATGGTTGGCTGGCAGGCGGCACCGCCGCCGCCGCCGCCGCACCCCCTGCAGGAGCGCTGCAGGTGCCCAATTGTCGCCCAGGGGAGCCCATCTCGCCTGCCTCACCAGGATGAAGCCGCCAGGCAGCGTGCGGGCGGCCTGAGCCGTGGGGCGGAGGGCAGCCAGGGTGGCCACCCACAGCAGCAGGGTGGCCCCCACATGAGAGCGATAGGAGCGGCCCATTGCGGTGCTGGCGCGGTGAACTGGATGGGTGATCTCCACTCAGGACGGGCGAACCTAAATGGGCCCGCAAAGCGGCGTGTTGAGCGCGGAGGGCAGGTGGATGGAACCTGGATGGCGCCGGTCCCCCCGCAGCCACACATGCATGCCTCACCCCAGGACGGCTCCCCAGCGCTGATTCGACTGCCTTTTCCCGTCAGCCTCCTTTACTACACTTTAGGACGGGCTACACATGACAAGTAACTCCTTACAAAGCTCGAGGAACAGCCAGCTGGGGGACAGGGTGCATGGGTGTCTACCCGCCTCCTGTGCATGCCAGCCACACACGGCTGCGGGGGCGCTAAGGCAGCCAGCCAGTTGTACCGGCTGATCAGATTTCCATCTTCAACGCCCTGTCACCAACAAACGATGCCTGAAGACCTCCCCAAACACGACAAATTCCACCAGCTGCATGTGCTGTGCAACTTGCACCTAGACAGCAAGCAACCCATGATGCATACTGGTGGCAACGAGCAAGAGTACCGTACAATAGGACAGGGAAGACGTGGGCAGGGAAGACGATGGGAGGAGGGGTGCAAAGCAATTCTTCGTGTGTATGCATTTGTTGCGGCGAGGCGCTGAAACACAACGGCGCAGCCGACGGCTGCCGTATGGGCCAACCTCAGCGGCCGGCGCCCAAGCTGGGCGCTACCGCCGGCTGGCTGGCTGCCGCCATGCTGGCTGTGCCTTTCAGGCCTCTATAAGCGTCAAAGGGTCATAGACAGCAGTCGTGGACAGCCTGCAGCTGGCAGTCCACTAAAACACGCCGGCCACCAGCCTGCATGAAGAAAGAGGGAGAGTGCAGTTTGATGGCCTGCTGCAGACGTGGTGTAATGACCGTCTGCGCTGTCTGCAGCACAGCACAGCACGGCACCGGCACAGGCCAGCGCGACACAGCGCAGCGCAGCTGCCCACCTGAGGATGTCTGTGGGCGTGATGACGGCCTGCACCCGCGGCTCCTCATCTCGGTCAACCACGTACACGCGGTGGATGCGCTCGTCCACAATCTGCGCACATGTTGCAATGAAAATTTGGATGAAACTTCGAAATGCGGCATCTGACTGGCCAGCAGCCATGGCTTGGAAATGTCACGCGGTGGATGCGCTCGTCCACGACCTGCGCATACAAGGTGAGCAGCTGTGTCTGTGCAGTTCAGCTTGACTGGCCCGCCACCGCAAACGGCAGGTGCGCAACGTGTGCAGCAGCCCCAGCCAATTGCCCAACCCAGCTGCTGCTTACAAGTTGCTACCCAGCCCCTGCTTCCCAAGTGCAAGTGAGGATACCCTCAGTCGGAGCCCGCCTTGTGCAGCAGCTGGACCCCGCGGCCCAGCACAATTCCTTGGCACAAATACAAATCGCGGCCCATCAAGTGAAGTATCCCACCTTGTGCAGCAGCTGGCTGAGCAGCGTGTCGGCCTTGCAGGTGAACAGCTGGATGTCGCCCTTGGTGGGCCCGCCGCTGCGGTTGGCGCTCGCAAAGAAGGGGTGCCTGCGCGGGTAGGGAGCGGACACAATATTCGCAACAAGGGGAAGGCACAGAGGCTCGGGATGGACTGTTGCACTGCAGGAACGACGACCCCAACTTGCGATTTCGTCCCGCACCAACGTGTGCATGCAGGCGGTTGCTGGACAGCCCAGGCATCCGCTTCAATCCAGACTCGGTTCAGACACACCACACTCTCAACCAGAATAACACAAGCCGGCCACGCGCACTTAGCATGCTCTGAAGTGGTGGCCGAGTAGCCCAGGTAAGCAGTGCCGTGCTCCACTGCCAGAAACTCGGCCACCGGCAGCGCCAGCGCACCAAACTGCTCCGCGGTGATGGCGCTGCAGGGGCAAGGAAAAGCAGAGGGTTGCAGAGCAAAACTGATGTCGTAGAAATTCAGACAGAAGGGAACAGGTGTGCTACGCAGCGAGGCAGTGGCTGGCTGCTGCTCAGCGGCTCAGCAGCAGGCATGACCAACACAGGGTGCAATAGCTCACCGAATGTCGGAGATGGACAAGTTGGCGATCAGCTCGCCGCTATCTGTGATCACTGGCGCCCCTGCATGTGGTTGCAGGGTCACCCAGCCAACGTTGGTGCCCGGTGCGGGGGTACCAGAGAGAGGAGCGGCGGCCTGTGGCTGTGTCGCCGCAAGCTTTGCTTTACTAACCGAACAGCACCCACACCAGCAGCCTGCATTGTCCACCGCAGCTTAGCCTCTCTGCTGAGCTGCACAGTCAGCAAATGTGCCCTAAAACAGCCACGCGCTCCCCGCACCTGACACCTGCTGCGCCGCCTGCTGCGCGTACGCCAGCAGCGCGGGCACGTGCGGGTTCACGCTCAGCACCGGCGGCTTGCCTGCGGTTAGATAGGTACAGGAGCAAACCAAGTTGCTGGGCGATCAGGCTCTGTTCTGGCAGCGGCAGCTGTGCCGCTGAGCTGCACATGGAAGTGCAACCTTGCCATTTGCAAGGTGGCACACGAGCCCAGGAGCACGAGTGGCCGTCAGATTTGGGCAGCGCAGAGCAGCTGCGTCCTACCGACATAAGACACACTTCCCACTGAGCGATATCGCACAGCTGCTTCCTATCCAAGTGAGATGCATTTACGAGAAACACTCTCAGGAGGACACATTGCAGCGGCCTCACAGCCTCACAGCCTCACTCACCCGTGAGCAGCCCCAGCTGCTCGATGGTCCGGTCCGCCACGCCGCCCAGCTCCCCTAGGCGCGCCAGCAGGAAGCGCATTATGTCTGCAGGAGCAGCAGACCAGTGGCAGTGCACCAGTTGGAGTCAGTTCAATGCACCTAGCAGCGCAGGAACAAGCCAGGCACCCAGCGGCAGCAAGCACAGCAAGCTGAGGAGAGGGGAAAATGCGCGGCCCGTTGCCCACCTGTCTGTGTGATGACGTTTGTGATTTCGCCGTGCGAGTCAAAGACCGCCAGTCGGTGCACCACCTGCGGCAGGGTGAGCAGCCGGCCGGCAGGGTGAGCGCTCAGGGCCCCTTGCGAGTGGAAGAGGTTGGCTGCAAGGAGCTCAGGAGATGCAAGCCGCTTGCAAGCCAGACTTTGCCACAACGACCGGCACCTGCAAGGTGCTCGGGTGCAGGCCCAGCCCACACAGCAAGCTTGTTGTCTTGCCTTGGTCTCGCCATCGGCGGGGCGCAGGAACACGTTGCGAATGGCGTCCATCAGGCTGGTGGTGGCGCCTTCCGCCTGGTACACCAGCCCCCGGTCCTCCACGCCTGCAGGCACGCATAGTGCAACAAGCACCAGCACAAGGCTGCTCAGCAAAGAAGCAATATACGCTGGTGGAAGCCTGCTCCTCCTCTGGCACAGTGCGCGCGTCGGTCCTCCACACCTGCACTGTCTGGTATTGTGTGAATTTGAGACGGTCGCCTGCCTTGTCAAGGCATGCCTGGCGTGCCATGAAGTGCTGCACCACCTTTCCATCCCCACAAGAGGTGCACAAGGCCGGCAACAGCAACACCGCATGCTCACTCACACACCCAGCTACCAATCGCACCTCGGATGGTGACCAGCAGGCGGTCTGAGAACACGGGCCCCTCCTTCTCCAGCAGCTGCATGAGGGCCAGCATCTGGGTGGGCATGCGGTGCCCCGCGTCCGTCAGGTCTGTTGGGGTGCAGAGGGTTGGAGGCAGGGCAGCAAACATTAATTGAGCTGTGCGGTTAGGCGGCGGCAGCAGCAGCATTGTCACGGCACCACAGTAAGCAGTAGCACCAGCAGCAGCAGCAGCAAGGACAGCTTTCCGAGGTGTGGGTCACGTCCGCCAGTACAGCTCGTCGTCACCACGGCAGCAGCAGCAGCAGCAGCAAACGCAAAGCAGCATCAAGCAGACCCGGAGGCACAGCAGCTGCATCAGACCACAGCAGCAGCAGCAGCCAGGACAAGGACAGCAGGCTCACGCTGCAGGAAGGCGCGCATCACGTCGGCCACATCGATCCAGCCCAGCAGCTGGGGCGACATGTCGCCGCCCTGCACCTCCTCAATGTCTGGGTACATCACCTGCTTGTGGAAAGCAGGCAAGCGAAAGCAGATGAGGCCATGTTGCCGCGTCCGACTGCCGGTCCTCACGCCACACCAAGCAGGAGCAGTGGCGTGTGCACCCACCGCATGCCTCCAGTGCTCCTGTGCAGCTACCAGCAGGGGCAGCGGGTGCCCTTTTGCACGTCCGGGCGCGCACCATGGGCGTGCCCCAGCGCATGCAACGGCTTCCTGGTGGGTAATGTAGCTGGTGCCCTTCTGCCCTAGGGCACAGCCACGCACCATGGGTGCCGACAGGATGTTGTGCTTGGCCAGCGTCTTGAGCGCGTCCCCTATCGTCGTGTTGTGCTCCAGCAGCACAATCTTCTGGTCCTGTGCAGGGTTGGGGGGTTCCCACAGCGGCGCAGGCAGCGGTTAACAATGCTGGCAGAGTAGCACACGTCCAAAAGCAATAATGGCTGGGGACTTGGGCGCCAGGAAAGAAAGCTGTGCTGCTTGCGCCCTCTCGCCGCTGCTTGCGCACCTTCTTGCACAGCTCCGTCAGGTTGGTGCTCTCTAGCAGCTTCTGCGCTGCGCTAAAGTCTGTCATTTCCGCGTCTGCCATGGCTGCGGCGGCGCACAAGGGATGTGGGGGGTGTCGGGTCTGGCGCGGCAACCTGCCGCCGGCGGCAGCGGCGGCGGCGCCGCCCCCATGAGCGCCCAGGCGAGCGGCGCTCCCGGAGTGCAGCGCTGCCGACCAAGATCTTGTCGATACCGCTCTCAGCAGGGTTGCGCAGCTCACCCACACGCCGACCGCTTTCGGCTTGGTCGAGACGGTATCGGTCCACGCTTTCGGAGGCTGATCGAAATTCAGTAGATGTGTGATGTTTCGGTTGTCAGCTGCGCAGCGCTCCAGGGCGCCCTGCGAGCCCTGCGATGGCCCTACGGCATGTAACATGCTCATGCAAGCTCGCCAGGCAGCCGCTGCATTGTTCGATATCTTAATTACGAGGCGCCAGCGCCCTGGGTGAGTTTGCATGCGGTATCGCAGGCCTAAGCGGGAGGCCGGCCCGAAAGGTGCTTCCTGCCGCGCCTCTGAGCCTTCAAACCCCTTGCCACGCGGTGCAGAGTGCCGTACAAGTTCGGAAACCAACAGCCCCAGCGCTTTAGGCGGGGACACACTCGCCGGCAAGAGCGGCGGCGGGCGGCGGGCGGCAGCCTCCTTGCGGCGGCGGCGGTCACTATGCAGGCCGTCAGGGAGGAGGTGCGGCGCGTGGTGCGCCTTGCGGCCGTCCGCAAGATCACCCAGCTATCGCCTGAGGCTTGGAAGCCGCCTCCAACCGGGCCCTGCGCGCGGCGTTCAGGCATGTGCCACAGACTGAGCTGGCGGCCCTTGACAGGTAAGTTGGGTTGGTTCCAAGTGCAGCTGCCGCAGCCTCTTGTGCACCCAGTTCTGACCCTTGATCACCCTCATATTCACGTCAGCAGCCATGCGACGCCTTGCCCTCCTTCGCTCCCACTGTTGCAGTGAGGTACGCAGCCTGGCCACGGCGCTAGCATCGCTCGAGCAGCAGCTGTGCCGGCTGCTGGAAGGGCGCGGCACGCAGGCAGGCGTGGCGCCCAGCAAAGCAGCACTGTGCACGCTGCACATGGCGTGCTATGTTGCCTGCCACTGCAGCATGCAAGTGCGGCTGCAGCTGGTGGAAGTAGGAGCGCGGCTGCTGCTCTTCGCCAGCTTAATGGTTTTAGCGGGCACGAGCTTTGCAGACAGGGCGGCGGAGCGACTGGTCGCCATGCACCTCATGGCCGCTCAAACGCTGCTGGAGATGATAGTCTCCGAGCCGGGAGAGGGTCCTTGTGAGCTGTACGATGCAGCCCAGCAGGCCTTTCGGCCGGACCTCACCGTCAAGTGGCTCTTGCGCCTCACCGCCTACCTGGCCGAGGCTGGAGCTGGCTCCGAACGTGCGAATGCTGGGCAAGGTTGGCTGGTGCATGCAGGCCCGCACGTGTCTTTGTGGCAGCGCGCACCTGGTCGCAAGCCGGCTCCTTTCGTCAGTACCGCTTGCTACGCTGCAACATGCATGTCCCCGGCTGACGTGCTGCTGCCTGCGCCGCGACCACCCTCTTGCAGTGTGGCATGAACACCACTGCTATGCCTTTGTGTGCAAGCACCTGTTCAACGGCTGGCCCGAGACAGGTGCGCTTTTTGTAGTTTGGCTCCTGATCTGCAGCAGTGGCTTGCTGGTGATCGTTATCTGCACACCTCAAGTAGAGTCCATAACTTTGCAGGCTGCATGCTGCTTCCTTATGCAGAACACCTTGATTTTAGCGCGGTGCAGGACATGCTTAACCCAGAGTCACGCACTGCCATCGTCCAGCTGCTGCTACAACGCACCCTGCCGGCCGTGGCTGCGGTGGAACGAAGCATGCAGCAGCAGCAGCAGCAGCAGCAGCTGGAGGCAGGGGCAGATGCAGCAATGGGCGGCGGCAGCCAACGCACCTGGTCAGCAAATGCAACCACGGCTGAGGAACAGGCCTGTAAAGCTGTGGGCTGGATCGGCTCCCTAACCAAGGTGCCCTGCCTGCGGCCAGTCATGCTGCAGCTGGCATTGGAGGACCTGGCCAGCGCGCAGCACGCAGCGTGCCAGCTGACGGCGGCACTGCCGCAGGCCTGCCCCCCCACCGTGGCCCCCTTTGTTTTCCGCTGGGCATGGCAGAGCGCAGTGGAAGTGCTGGTGCTGCCCCTTGCGGCCATTGCGAAGCAGGAGCTGAGCAGCGTTGAACGAGCCATCCAACAGCTAGCGGCAGGCCATGAGGCAGCTCGGTGCCTGCCACGCCTGGCAGCTGCGCTGCGTGCGGCACCAGCCTCTCAGGCCGAAGCTGACCAAGCGCTGGGTATGATGTGCACCCTAGCAGAGCACGTCATATCTCGCATGCCACGTGCCCTGCCAAAAGCGGAAGGGCAGCTGCACGCTGAGCACTGCGTAATGCTGCTGGAGGCAACCGACGCCATGCTGCGCACGCTGCCCACGCTGCGCAGCGCACAGCAGGCGGGCAAGCAGCAGTTCCAGCCCACAGCAGCGGAGCAGCAGGCGGGTGGGCAGCAGGGCCAGCCCACAGCAATGGAGCAGCAGCAGCAGCAGCAGCAGGCCGGCAAGGACGACGAGCCGGCAAAGTGGGCGGCCCGCGCCGCTGCCAAGCTCGTTGGGCAGTGCTGGTCGCTGCTGTGGCATGCTGTGCAGCTGGCTCACGGCCAGATGCAGCTGCATCGCCGCCTCAGCCTGCTGCAGCAGATCCCGGGGAACGCCCATACATCAGCAATGGCAGCAGCGGCTTGGAAGCTGCACAGCACCAGCTGCCGCTCGGTGCACTGGTCCATTGCGCAGGGCAGCGTGGGCGATCTTGCACAGTGGGATGCAACACTGCGCGAGCTGGGAGGCCTTGTAGCAGAGCTGCTGACGTGAGTTTTCACCGCCTGCCATTGGCTGGGATGCATGTGCAGGATTTCTTGCTGCAATGTGATCAGGCTGATGGCAGCCTATAGTGCTAATGTGCGCACGCTGAAGTGGGGTCTTTCCCCTGCCACTTTTTGCTGTCAACCACTTCCGTCTGGTGTGCCCCTTATCAATGCAGGGACGAGCAAGCGGTCCAAGGCGCCATGGCAGCCCACCTGGCCGCACTGGAGGCAATAGCAGATGCCCAGGGGCCTTTGCAGGAGTGGCAGCCCCAGCCGGCGCAGCAGTGGGCAGTCCACCTCGCATGGCTGGCAACACGTCTCGAACCGGACATGTGGCCACCAAGGCTGAGTGTCATGCTGGTGGAAGCTGGCTCGTTTCTGGTGCAGGTTAGTGGGCCTCAGATGAGCAGGCGGGTGGGCAGCAGCATTGGCGGGGCCGGGCTGGGGGCTGCGCACGCTTTTTGTGCCGTCCTACAGCCAGCACGCATAGAATGCTGTCCAAGTCTGGATTTCCTCACCAGATGCCATGACGCCTGTACCAAAGTGAGGTGCCATGGTGCCTGTACGCTAGCGCCCCCGTGCCTGCCCCCTGTCCGACCTGGTCGCAGAGCATGGCGGCAGCAGTGGATGGCAACAATCCAGCGAAGGCGCCCAGCGCTGAGCTGGTGGCTTGTCTAGCTGAGGCGGCGGATGCGAGTGCAGCAGAAGCGCCCAGCGCCGAGCTGGTGTTGACCGAGTGGCTAGGGGCCATTGCTGGCTGCCCACGTGCGGCCTACCTGATGCTGACCAGCGGCGTGTTAGCCCAGGCATTGGCTGCCCTGGAGGCGGCAGGAGGAGAGAAGCAGGTGGGCGGGGCGCTTGTTTTCAAGCAGGCTGCCGGGGAGGGATGCTGCTGTGGTCTGCCGGGCACTGAGCGCTTGCTGCCTGTGCACTTCTAGGGCGCATTGTGCTGCTGCACATTGGATACGCTCACGCAACTCTATCACAGACTGCTATTCTGATGCCTTGCCCCAAGCTCTGATGGTTTCAACTGTCCCCTTCCCACAGGCGATCCAGTCTGCTGCTGATCTGGCCTCCAAGATGTGTGATTGGTTGCCCAAGGGCAGTCCCGCAGCCCGTGAGGTGTACGCTGTTGATTCACGTCTGGCGCCCCTGGGCGCTGCTGCCAACACTAGCAAGGAAAGCAGGGTTCAGACCAGTATTTCCCCTAATGTATCTTCCAAAACAACATTTTAATTGAGTCTGACGTATCTATTCTATCCACCACATCAGTTTTTTGGCTTAGGGCCGGCTGCAAAATGGTCTGCAGGCTACTTGATGGGGGTGGCGGTTAGGCAGGCTGAGCCAACCCTGCAGGCGGGCACGCTGCCGCTGTGGCTGTCCCATGCAAGCTTCACCATCTGTTAGGGCGGCAACTCCAGCTTTCTTCGCCACTTTGCAACCGTCGATAGGTCTCTTTGGCTGCAGCCACAGCTGCAACAGGCCCTGGGCTTCAGACAGCTGTCGCAGCTGGGGTTGAGCGGCCTGCCTGATGGCCTCCATCGCTGCCGCGACCTTTCATAGTGCCAAGAGCAGCAGCAGATCGGCGCACAGCCCAGCGTGCGACCAACGGGCAATGCCCGCAGCGCGCTGCGGGGGCCTTCTGAACGATTGAGTCGACCGGCAGCTTTGTCGAGGCGTGCGATCAGCTTTCTGGGGAGGTGCAAGGTGATCGCGCCAGCCTGCCGCCCCGCCGCCGCCTGCTCCTGCCGCCTGCTGCTTGCTGCCGCCGCTTCTGCCCCTGCTGCCACCCAGTGTTCTGTGCTCACCTGCCTGTTACGGCCTTCGCCCGGCTACCCTGCCCATTGCCTTTCATGCTGATGCAAGCTGCCAAGGAGCACTGTTGTTTTCCAGCGCCCCTTCGTGGTTGCAACTGGGTGCCTGGCCAGCGGCGAAGGCCCGCAAGCACAAGTGCAACGGGCGCGAGTTTGCAGCCGCCCGAGACCCCCTTCCAGTGCTCTTTAGCACTATCAAACACCCGGAATACAGCCCATTCAGAGTTTCTAGCTTGCGTGATGCAATTTGTCTAAACAATTGCTCTGCTGGAAGTTTAGTTGCAGTGCAGCTGGCCAGTCATGTTGTTTAGTCTTCAAAGTAAATAGACAGATCCCAAAACTAACGGTCTAACAAATGTTCACACCATTTAGGCCTGCTAAATGGTATGGGCTGCTCCCCAGCCAAATCTAACTGTTCTAAGGGGCCCTTTCCTTACTAGTGCAAGGAAGACAACCTGACGGCCAGCGAGCTCGTAGATTTCAGCCGCATCCTGCACAGCGATTGGCTGCCCGCACTGGTGGCAGTAGCGGCGGCGCAGCAGCAGCGGCGTGAGCAGCGGCCCTGGATACAGCAGGCCCAGTTCATGCTGGATGGGGGCCTGGCGGCAGCGACCCGCTCCTGCGCCTACCTGCGCTGCGCCAACCTGGGCGGCAAGGGCGGCCCCGCGGCGGGCAGTGGTGCCGGCAGCGCCAAGTGCAGGTGAGGGCTGGAGGGGTGCGGCTGCTGGGCAGGAGCGGTTCAGCTGCTGCACACGTGTATGCGCAGAGGGAGTGTGCCGGCGTTGGACGTTGTTGACCAGACCAGCTGGCTCTCTTCAAACTCGCTGCTCTCCTTCCCCCCACGGCGCAGCGCCTGTCGCGAGGCCTGGTACTGCGGCACGGCATGCTCGCGCGCTGACTGGAAACTGGGCCACCGACGCCTGTGCAAGGCAATGGCGGCGTGGCACCAGCAGCAGAAGGAAGCGGCCGTGCAGCAGCGGGCGGAGCAGCGGCGGCCGGAGGTGGCGGGGCAGGGCTGAGTTCAGCGGGTCAGGAGTGATCCTGAGCCTGCAGAGTGATCCTGCTTGTGTTAATTTGGTTTTATTTATGTCGCATGTTGTATTCTTACCTGCGTGTGAACCATTTTGTTTCATTTGGTGGTTGGCTGCTGACTACGGAAGGGTGCTTGGCAGCGGCGCAGGGCCATGGTGGCAGGAGGCGCCTTCTCGGTTCACCAGATGGAATTGCAGGCCACCCAGTTAGTGGCAACAGTTGCGACGATTTCTCCACCAGTTGCATAAATCAGGCACGGGGAGCAGCAATGTTGGCCGCCGCCGGGCCGCCGCCGATGCGTCGACCGATGCGGGCGGCGCGGCCTCTTGTTCATGCGCCGCCAGCCCGCCCGGTCATTTGCCTCACACCTCTCGCGTCCAAACTGCTTTCAGCATTCTGCCAGGCGCCCGCCAGTTCGCGGCGATGGCGGACCGGCGGCGCACCTAGCGCCGCTGACTTGGGCATTGGAACATTGAGCTGAAGGGCCTGAGCCAGCCGGCGCACCCAATGGCGAGTCACCCTGCGCGCTTGCCGGCCTTCCCTTGCGCACAGCGGCCCCCGCGCCCCGCTGGCTCCCTTAATTCGATCAACTGACTTACTTATGCAGGAATTTGAAGCTGACAGCCATACCGGCGCCCCCGCCGGCGCCGCCACCGTCGCCGCCGAGGCGCCGCTGCCGCCGGCCCGCGAGTTTGGCTGGGTGCCCGCCGAGGTGGTGCACGCGCTGCTGGAGGAGGTGGGCAACTTCCGGGCGCGTGCCGCAGCCATCGAGCTGCTGCACGCCGCCGTGCTGGACGTGCCGGCGCTGCCCGGCGGCACCGCCGCGGTGCTGCCCACGCTGTCGGCCTTCCTGGCCTTCCTGCTGCGCCTGCTGGCGGACGCCAACTTCAAGATCGCCATCTCGGCCATGACCATACTGGAGGACCTGGTGGCCCAGCTGGGTGCTGACCTGACACCATACCTGGGCACCCTGGCTGCCGCCCTCACCGAGCGCCTGGGCGACAATGTGCAGGTCAGTGCACCGGAAGGCTGTTGGTACGCGGGAGTTAGTTGGCATGCATAGCGCTGCTGTGCATGGCAGGCTTCAGCTCCCCCTGCTGCAAACAGTGACATGCTCATCCCCTGTGCACTCTAACGATACTCCCACCCGCATTCGCGCACCCACCCTTACAGATGGTGCGGCGGGCGGCGGCGCTCGCGCTGGGTGCACTGGCGCGGGCAGTAGGCCCTGCCCCCCTGCTGGCGGCGCTGGGAGGGGCGCTGGTGCACCCCTCCTGGAGGGTGCGGGAGGAGGGCGTCAACCTGCACACGGCCGCCCTGCTGGCTCACACCGGCGAGCAGTTTGACTACCCCGCATGCGTGCGTGCACTGGCGGCAGCCGCCGGCGACGAAGAGCCCCGCGTGGCGGCAGCTGCGCTGGAGGCATTTGCGCTGCTGCATGCCCGGCTGGGCGCGCTGCTGCAGGGCATGCTGACGGCTGTGGGCGCGGCTGATGAAGTGAAGCGCCGCGTGGCGGAGCGCGCCCTCGCCACCCCGCAGCTGGGCCTGCCGGCGCTGGACAGCCAGGGGCTGGTGCAGCACCAGGTGCGCTGAGGGGGGTGTGACATAAGGTTGTGTTGGAGGGTGTGGACTACTGTGCATCGAAATCGAAGCAGCCAGGCTAGCAGTGAGAAAGAAAGCCTGTGTTCCTCTTCCTTCCTGCAGGCACATGCCCGCCCGTCGAGCGCACCAGCGCCCAAGCCTGCAGCAGCAGCAGCTTCATCCGGCCTTCCCGCTCTGCGGCAGGTGGCCACAGCAGCTGGTGCAGCAGCCGCACTGCAATATGCACCTGCACAGGCCATTGGCCCAGTTCCCATGCCGACGGCAGCTGCCACGGCCTGGGCGGGGGAAGCAGCAGATCGCAGCCCATCCTTTGTGGGCAGCTTGCCACAACAGAGCACTGTGGCTGCGCCGGCCCTATACGCTGCACCGATGGCAGCAGTCTCAGCCGCCGGCTACCAGCTGCCTCCAGGCATGCCCCTCTCTGCACCCAGCTACGCGGGCGCAGCAGGTGTGGGGGACATGCCAGACGTGGAGCGCAGTCCTACCAGCTACGGCAGCAGCATGAGCATGGGCGCCCCTGCTGCCGCTAGCTTCAGCTCGGCTGCCCTGCCTCCTGCTGTGCTGGCTAGCGCACCCAGCATGGAAGCGGAGGGGCCTGAAGCAGTGGAGCGGTCGGGTGGCAGCCTGCTCAACTGGTCGCGGCCACCGGGCCGCAAGCCTGCGGGGAGCCACCTTGCGGGCAGCTCGAGCCCCGGCAGCAGAGGCAGCAGCGCGGGCGTTCGCCCTGGCTGGACACCGCAGGTGGCTGAGGCTCCCAACGCCACTGAGGCACCTGATGCTGAGCAGCACAGCAGCAGGGGTGCCGGCATACGCAGCTTCCTGCGCTCAGCCAAGTCATCCCCCTGCAGCAGCGCCCGTGCCAGCAGGAGCGGTGCCGCTGCGGCATGCGGGCTGCCGGCTGCCGCAAGCGCCCGCTCGCCTTCACAGCTGGCGGTGGCAGGCAATGCGGAGGGGCCTCTGCCGCCGGCGCCGGATGGTGCAGCAGCCCACAACAGAAACAACAGCGACCTGCACAGCAGTGTGCGCAACTGGCAGCGGCAGCAGGGCGGCGATGAGGCTTGTGAGCCATCTGCGCAGTCGTTCAGCCAGCAGGAAGGGCTGGCGGTGGATGGTCGCTCAGACAGCTTGCTTCAGTGGCGCCTGCCGCCGCGTGCCGGCTCAGGCAGGCAGGCGGCCGCAGGCCTGCAGCCTGCGCCGCCGGCAGGCGCAGCTAGCGGCGCCTCCCCACCCAGGATTGGCAGCGCTTCGCTACGGCGGACTCTCAGCAACTTCAAGCAAAAGCTGTTTGGTGGGGATGTGCCTGTTGCTGAGCCACCCAAGCAGGCGGCACAGCAGCAGCAGCAGCAGCAGCTTGGCGTTGGTCCTGATTGGTCGATAGCTGCAGTGCGGGCACAGCCAGCTGCCCCTGGCAGCCAGGACACGCCAGCGCTGAGCAGTATTGCCAGCGGGCCAAGGCTGGCCGTGGCAGTTGCTTTGAATGGCGCCCAGGTTGCAGAGCAGCCTGATGGTGCTGAGAGCCCTGGCAAAGCGGCAGAGCGGCTCAACCGCCTGCGGCAGATGGCTGATCGCAGGCGGGTGTGGAGCGCTCCGCTCAAGGCGCCCGAGCAGGCAGATGGCAGTGCAGATGGGCCCAGCGCTGCTAGCGGTGCGCCTGCTGCGGGTGCCGAGGTGGCAGCCGTCAGTGTGACTGGCCAGCGGCCGCCGAGCGGCCAGCGGCCAGGCTTGCAGGTGCTGAAGGCACGTGCCCGCACCGCCCGCCTGATGAGCGGCAGCAGCAGCAGCGTGGCAGGTCAAGCTAGCAGCTCACTGTACTCAATGGAGGCAGTGAACGATGTGTTTGGACCAGACCAGCCAGTGCCCAGCAGCCCCTGGTCGCCTCTCAAGGCCGCTCCCGGCAGCCCGCCAAAGGTGAGGAGGTGCTGTGCTGTGTTTGTGGTTTGATGAGGGGTGCATTTTGGCTTGCTGATTGGTGGTGTGATGCAATCGAAACAGGCAGCTTGGACGTTCTCCCTGACCCGACTGCCTTGCACTCCATCCTGCAGCTGTTGGTAGCAACTCGCAGCGGCAGTGGCAGCCAGTGGCCCGACAGCCCCACCGGCAGCTGCGGGACGCCCTCCAGCCGCTCCAGCCGC
>VFQQ010002761.1_pt1 | contig 18677 bp, 18 predicted proteins | sample 3512341 | NCBI WGS metagenome assembly VFQQ01 (sample SAMN10412373, study PRJNA504923) | tailings metagenome | isolation source: Relicate 2 Philex TSF1 revegetated site | place: Philippines: Tuba, Benguet | collected 2017-08-29 | reverse complement strand
GGACATTTAACCCATGCTGATTAGCCAACTCCACGACTTCACGGCGACGTTGGTGGCGAGCAGAAGGCATGGCTACGATCACATGCTCAACAGATAGGGCATGGGCCAATTTCGGCAGCTGTTCAATACTCCCCAGAACATTGATGCCAAGCAACTCGCGACCACACATCGCTTTCTTGTCATCCAGCAAGCCCACTACATTCCACTCACGGCTTTTGGAAAGATCCTTCAACAAGGCAACCGCTGCCTCTCCTGCTCCAAGTACCAGCACTGGTTTACCAGAAAACTGCGCAGTCCCATACAAGCGATGCTCTTTCCACGCACGATAAGCAAAACGACTACCCCCCATGAGCAATAACAGCAACATAGGGTCCATAACCAGCACAGACCTTGGGACAACGCCATGCGGCTTGAACATGAACAAAATGGCAACCACAAGGGCAGAACTGATAGCTATCGCTCGTATCAGGCGCTGTAAATCCGGCAAGCTGGCAAAACGCCAAACCCCACGGTAAAGTCCAGCAAACAAGAACACTAAGGCCTGCAGGGGAATTACCCATACCGCGCTTTGCAGCATACTCTCGACAAAACTAGCTGGGATATCGAAATTGAACCGGAAAAGAAAAGCAGCCCACCACGCCACCACTGCTGCAGCGATGTCATGCCCCCAGGCGCTGATAGAACGTGGGTTTTTCAAACTGATATAATTGGACCACTTGAATGTAGGTAAAAAATTCAGCACGCACCACGCCTAAAAAACTATATAAATGCATTCTACTAAAAATAGCGTGGTAATGACGAGTCACCAAGATAAACAACGCAATTAACGCCCGCCTCAATCAGCGTATAACCCCATCTCCTTGCCCTTTTCCCAATCCCGTCTGGAACAGGAGCTTGAAATAAAGCCATAAATTCATGTCGCGCAGCATCAAGGCATCTGTTTCCGCAAGCAGCCTGGGCGTCGACATATCAATACCGTGCACCTGTGCAATCCCGGTAATACCCGGACGCGCATTGTAAACGCCAAGCAGCTCACGCTCAGCAATCAGCTCCTCCTGGCTGAACAAATTTGGCCGCGGCCCCACTAGGCTCATCTCCCCTTTCAGCACATTCCAGAGCTGGGGTAACTCATCCAGCTTCGTCCTGCGTAAAAAATGACCAAGCGTCGTAATAGATGAAGCAGACGCCAAATGGCTGGCTACAGAAGCCGTCTCCACTTTCATCGTGCGAAACTTCACCAAAGTAAAGGGCTGCCGGTACCGCCCGACTCTCACTTGTCGAAACAACGGAGAACCCGTATCGGTCAAGCTAGCGATATAAATGAACAGCAATAATGGGAAACCTGAAATTAGCCCAAACAACGAAAAAAAAACATCAAAAACTCGGATCACAATCAATCCTTGATGGAAAAACAACGTTTAAGGCCCTCATCCACAGATACTGAAGGAACCCATCCTAATAACTCACGCGCCTTGGAAATATCGACCTGCAAAGATCCCAGAAGGCGCTGGGCGACTGCAGTTTTTCCCAATACAGCCAAACCCGCCTGCAGCAAACTCGGGGAGATATGAAGCAATCGAGGAGAAGCCCCTGCAGCTTTGGCTAAACGCCGCAACAAATCTGAAGTGGACAAATCTTCACCATCGCTTATCAGGAAAATCTGGTTGGCAGCTGCTGGATGATTGATACATGTTGCGATCAGACTGATTAAGTTATCCAACGCAACAAATGAGCGTCGATTGTTAATGGCTCCCAACGGCAAGGGTAAACTTGTTCTGACCCATTTCATCAGTTGAGCAAAATTACCTTTCGCCCCAATCCCATATACCAGTGGAGGACGGATAATAACGACTTCCATACCGGTTTGACTGGCTAACTCCATTAGTTGCTTTTCAGCCTCAGCCTTAGCTCTAGCGTAGTCGTTATGTGGAGCGATGGGACTATTTTCGGAAAAGGACACTCCTTTCTCAGTAAAATCCCCATGAACACCGATAGTACTAATAAATAAAAGCCGACGCACTCCCATACTTGCTGCTTGCCTAGCAATATTAATTACAGCATGCGTATTTACTTGATACAAATCTTCAGAAGAATCCGGCTTTGATTTTTTAAATACATGTGCTTTAGCAGCCGCATGGATTATGACATCCACTCCGTCCAACACATATCGCCAATCAGAACTATCATTTAAATCAGGGGTTTGCAATATACTACCGGAAGGGCATGTCGATACGCCTAAAACATCCGCCCCTTGTTCTAAAAAATAGTCATAAATGGCTCCACCTATAAAACCTCCAACACCAGTCACAAGCAATCTTGTCATAACTCAACCCAATCCTCGGGCTAAGAACTGACTGCCTCGGGTTACTATTTTGCGTGCCAAAAGCCCAATAACTGACATCTTGAAACCATATTTCTTGAGAATCTGGACTATTTCTTTATTTTGATTAAGGATGTTACTGAAGCTGCGATTTGTTTCCCCACCGACACGCATTCTTACAAAAACCTTGGGCACATAAACTACTTTTATTTGGTTGATTTCCAGAAAACGCATCATCAACTCAAAATCAGCAGCAATTTTATAATTCAAATCAAAACACCCCAATTTTTCATATATAGATTTTCTTACAAAAAAAGTTGGATGAGCTGGCATCCAGCCTCGCTTGAAAAGACCAGGTTCAAAAATTCTAGATTTCCAGTATCTAATAACGTGCGAAGTGTCATTTTTATCTACATATAGAAGATCAGCATAACAAGCTTGCACAGCGGAATCCTTGAACACATCAGCAACTTGGTTCAGCACAGCATCACCCTCATAAAAATCATCGGCATTAAGTAGACCAATCACATCACCTGTAGCCAACTTCAGACCTTTGTTCATAGCATCGTAAATACCTTTATCTGGCTCCGAAATATAGCGAGTCACACTTGATGCATGTTTAACAATATCAATGGTTTTGTCTTTCGATGCACCATCTACAATAATATGTTCTTTGTTGCTGTATTGCTGGGAAGCGATAGATGCAATGGTATCGCCTATTGTTTCTGCACTGTTGTGACAGACGGTAATAATTGAAACCTTTAAGCTAATCATATTCCTATCGTGCTACATTACTAATATAACGGATGATAATCAAACAAGACAAAGTCAATCTTAATTTGATTTGCTGATACAAACTGAAATTACTTTTCTCTGCTGTGGGAGATGCATTCTTGCCATGTCTTCGATATAGAACTAATGGCTCGCGTATAAAATTAACTTTTCCAACTGTTTCTGCAATCAGACCTATCCACATATCGTGCATAGGTGCCGATCGAGGGATGGGTAATATGTATGGCACTAATTCTTTGCGGAAAGCCATACAGCATCCAAGATAACTGTTTTTATAAATATTCTTAAGAAATCCAGGAGCAGAGTTTCTCAATGCAAAAAATGATAGGCTTATTTCCAAAAGGCTCATATCAACTATTTTACAATCAGAGACAGCCAGTATATTGCTTTGAAGCGATTCGATCGTACGCCTAACCTTGCACGGAAGCCAAATATCATCTTGATCACACAAAAAAATATACTCGCCACTTGCGTGTGATATAGCGCGTTCAAAGTTTTTTATAATACCAAGTTTAGTGCTCGCAGGTAAAATTCTGATTCTGGGGTCATTTAATGCTTGAATCTTTAAAAGCGTTTCATCTGTAGAGATATCATCGGAAACGATAACCTCATCATCGGGTGCAAGTTGAGTTAAGACGGAAAGCAGTTGGTCCAGAATAAAAGCTTCACCATTGTAGGTGGCAATGCAAACAGAAATCATCAAATCAAACTCAAGATTATACGTTTGGCAAATCTATAAAATGGATAAGCCAGTAAAATAAATACTGCGTTCAATCTGCCTCGCCTTCCAAATATCAACTCACTGGCAATACGTTGAAAGAAATGTGGTGGGGTTGATGAGACTCCAGTTTCATCACAGATTGAAATAACCGAAGGAGAATACTTCCAGCATTTATTGGCGATAGATAGAAAGAAAATATAATCGGCAATAGACACTCGCCTACCTACAATATAGTTTCCATAGGTCTCGTGAAGAGATTTTCTATAAATTACTGATTGATGTCTGACATTTAATTTTTCAATATTTGCTTTAATTAAACAATTGCAATGGCTATACATCCAATCAGAATATATAACATCGACATCGTCACTAGAGCAAGTAAGTGCTTTTTCAAGTGCATCATTAGAAGCGAAGATATCTCCAGCATTCATAAATAATAACCATTGACCAGTGGCTAAAAATATTCCTTTATTCATTGCATGATAGATACCTACATCTTTCTCTATCAATAAACGATCTATTACTTCTCTGTTATCTTGAATAATTTCAATTGATTTATCGCTAGACTCACCATCAATCACTACATATTCAATATTTGTATAGGTTTGGTCAGCCACACTGGCAATTGTTCTTGCTAACCCGCCCTCATCATTAAAATTAACCGTGATAACGGATATTTTTTCCTGGCTTGCCATGCTAGAGATTTTGATGCATAAATAAACGTTTGAGAAATAATTTTACTTTTAAAGGAAATATCTGGGCCAATAAAGATTTTATTGAAAGCATTGGTTTTGCATGCTTATCTTTTACAGGTGTTTTCCAGCTTTTTCCATAGCAATAAGCTAAATACTTTTCTGGTTGCCAAGGGGTTAGGAACTTTTTTTGATGGAATTCGCAGGAATCTAATCGATGCAAGAATTTTGCGGGCATGAATAATCTACCGCAATACCAGCCATCCTTAGGAAACCATTTTTTTTCGAAAAAATACACATCAATATATTCACCCTGTCTCATAAAACTCAATAAATTCTCATCAAATCTGACAAGGTTTAAACCCACTTGGTGCAGTTCAAAAATAAGAGGAAGAAATTTATTTTTATCAGCTAAATACATACCGATATCAGTATCACTGTCGTGTGCAATAAAGTCAGCCTCTCTGATTGCGCCTAAGAGCGTGCCGAATGCCAAAAAAAATGGGAGCGAATGCTTTTGAAGCACCGAATCAAAAAGTATTAAATTATCTTTTGCAATCACCTTGTCTATGGGCTTTGAAGGATTGGTTAAAAATTCCTCACGCATCAAATAGTTATGACCGTTAACATTTATTTCTTTTGTTAATGGCTCTGGTTTCACCAAACGCTCGTAGGGAATCCCAGCTTTAATCAGTCGATTAAAGACTCGGTGAAATTCAGTTCTAGACGCAACAAAAAAATACTCTTCCCCATTCCGTTTAGCCCAAGAATCAAGAACGCTATCAAACTTAACCTTGTTTTCCATAAGGTCAATGCTCTCGTGGCAATTAATTTCAACCTCTGGAGGAAGCTCAAACGTAGGGTTCCCACAATAGCAAACTATGTATTTATTCATAGAGTAGACGTTATTGTGATTTCATCACGACCCTCATAATTAAGGGGTCTTGATCTTCAAAAGGTGCAAAACCTGAGTTAACTTCAAAATAACTCACATTAAATTCTGCACCGATATCCTGCAAGAAAACTTGAGGATCAATAAATCGACGATAGTGGTCTGTTTTAAACTCATGTAAACCAATATTTTCACCTTGCCCATATAACGTATCAAATATTGTCCTCGCTTCAATCAAAAGTAACCATGGGATTTTGATCTTGGAGATGTTTTCCAACAGGCGTTGAGCATCTTCGTACCCAATAGAGTGCAAAGAGAAGCGGCTATAAATTACCAGCCTGTTAGTGTTTTCAGCATATTGATCAAAATTTAGCTTTGTAAAGTCACCAACTTCAATTTGTATTTTATTCTGGTGTTCGGGGTTTAATGTTGTAGTGGAGTCCCTGAAGGCATTGACGGCAATAGGGCATGCATCAAAACCGATATATTTTTTTGCAAATTGCCCAAATACAGTCCCATCGCGCCCATTACCACAGCCAAGCTCGATGACAACGTCATCTTCCTTAATGTAATTTTTTAAGCAAAATTGGGCAAATCTAGACGGCTCATGTACTGCAAAGGCCTGATAGTGCTTATCCCAAAATGAGTTTTCCATTGGCAATCCTATTATTTGTAATCAAGAGTTTAATGTATGGTATTTAAATGCGAGAGTATATCTTCGAAGTATGTGTTAATTTTATTAAACTCTCCACGTTTTGCTTTATTGACTAGCTCTCGTAAAACCTTAGTTCCCGATACTTCTTGCTGAACTTTTCGTAAAATTGGTTCCCAATTGCCGATAGAATTTTTATAAGTGTCAGATTGATATAAATAGTGCATATAGAAAAATTGCTCGATTTCCTCCTGAGATAAGAGTTTCGAGATGGATTCAGGGGATCGCAAGCAACTTTCATATTGATGAATACTCTTTGCTGTAAAACAAAAAGAGTAGGCAGCATGAGGATTGTCACCTGCCGCTATTACCGGTATGCCTTGGTAGGCTAATTCATGAGCGATAGTCCCATATAAAGTCACTCCTAAGTCGAACCCCTCTTTTACCAATTGTTTGTTAGAAATCACTTTATCGAGGAAAGTTACTTTCGGAAACTTTGCCTTGAAATGATCAACAATTTTTTCGTTTCCAATTAAGCCATTAGGATGAGGCTTTACGTAACACTCATAATCGCAATCTGAAACTACTGTAAGTGTAAAGTCCAGCCACTCATAAAAATCTTCAAATAGCATATCTTTATAAATATGAGGACTATCAAAAAAACAATGTAAGAAAATAACTACTCTTTTCTTTCCCGTATCTCTAAAAATCTTTACCTGATTCTCTATATCTTTATAAGCCGAAATTCTCATATAGGAAATTCCCACATCAATTTCTCCTGCAATACGATTGTGAAGTGTTTCTTTCGCTTTTTTCAGTCCAATTTCTTTAGTTTGCAATTCCCTAAAAATTTTTTGGTACTTATGATGATTAAGAGTTTGGTAGTAATGTTTGTTTGTCAGCTTTTGAAGTATTCTTCCTTCTCGATGACCGTATAGATATACAGGAATATTTCTTGAAATAGCTAATCTGACAAGAATTGCATGCTGGATATATACAGCATGAAGCATTAAGATTAATCTAACTCGATGAGTCTCTATATACCTTCTGCAGGAGGTATATATTATAAGAGCACTTTCAATTGATTTAATTAACCGAGAATCCTTTATATCTACTGTAGCTAGGTTATATAGTCTCAAATGAGAGTCATAAATTAAATCTCCAATATGTATATTGTCTATGCTGAGATTTAGCAAATCAGTTTTGTGAGTAATATTCTTTAATAAACTAATCGCCCTCTGTTTGCATTCATGAATCTCTGCTTTACTTAGGGAGTAATAGTTTAAATCTGGTTTCGCACCAAAAGAATAAAATAGCTTGTTTACACTCAAATATTTTCCAAAGATCTTATTAAGAAAAATATTTTTTCTATCAAAACTGTTTATTATAGTTTTGATCTTTAAGTTGTATTTTTTTGCAAGGAAATTGCTTTGAAATGCTACTTGAAATATATAAGGAGAATATTTCATGACTTCAATAAGCATTATTCCATTTTCGCCGTTATTTTCTTTCCAATGTTTCCTAGAAAATCTAATAAATTCTTTTTCGTTCTGATCAAGATAAAAGAGACGAATGAAGTTTTTAACTTTTAGAGCCAATTTATGAGGAAAAGATATAATTTTTTTTATCTTCATAATATTATAATTCTATCTTTAAGCGATCAGTTCCCAGTTAACAGGCGTACCTTTCTTAGCGTCTTTGATAAGAGTTTTTCCTATAAAATTATTAATATATTTTGGAGGTAAGCCTAATCCAGGTCTTATGGACCTAATGTCATTTGGGGTAATAGTACTGCCTGCCTCAAGATCATTTACTATATACAATGACCTTCTAAACTGAAGAGATTTTTTTTCAGCGACTGTGGGGCCGTAATTTACTTTACCGATAGCCAACCATGCTTTTTCGGTATCTATGATTAGTTGACGGAACTCTTCTGGCTCCATAGAGAATGTACTATCAACGCCCCCCTCATCTCGAGACAAGGTAAAGTGTTTTTCAATTACTGTTGCTCCTAGCGCGACACTGGCAACTGATACCCCTGTACCCATGGTATGATCAGATAACCCAACTTCACATTCAAACATTTCTCTCATATGTGGAATGGTCGCAATGTTAGAGTTTTCAGCGCTGGCGGGGTATGTGCTTGTACATTTAAGCAGTATTAAATCTCGGCATCCTGCTTCTCTGGCTGTTTTTACGGTTTCGTCAAGCTCCGCTAATGTAGCCATTCCTGTAGAGATAATTAATGGTTTCCCTGTTGCTGCTACTTTGCGAATAAGTTGTAGATCTGTATTTTCAAAAGAGGCAATTTTGTAGCATGGGACGTTGAGTGACTCAAGAAAGTCAACGGCTGAATCATTAAATGGTGTACTGAATGCAATCATTCCTAACTCTGTCGCTCGTTCGAAAATGGGTTTATGCCATTCCCAAGGAGTGTATGCTTCTTCATATAGTTTATACAAAGATTTACCAGACCATAAGCTGTTTGGGTCACTGATATGGAATTCCCGCTCATTCAAGTCCAAAGTCATTGTATCGGGTGTGTAAGTCTGTATCTTTAGTGCGTGCGCGCCACTTTCGGCGGCAATCTCAACGATCTGCAATGCCCGGTCTAATGATTGATTGTGATTGCCTGACATTTCAGCAATCACAAAAGGAGGGCGACCTGCACCAATATGTCTATGTCCAATTAGAATATCTTGTTTCACGATTTATATTGCTTTCTCATAGCTTCTATACACAGGCTTGTAGCATGCACGAATAAAGAAACGTTGAGAATTGATATTATCTTCTAGGACGTTTGCTTTAATAGTAGTTATATCTTTTCTATTTCTAATTAACCATTCCTCTGCACTATGAAGTAACGATTGCCCCAAGCCTTTATTATGCAAATCTTGAATTAAATAGATTGATACTTCGGCAAATTCCTCAAATATATCGAATCTTACAACACCTACTGGGTTTTCATTTCGCTCACCAATTAAAATAAGTTTGTTTGGATTTGCAAGTGAACTTCTAAACCATTGCTTATGTTGCTCGATAGATATTTCTTCATTTGTAAATGATACAGCTCTAATTTCTGGGGAATTTCTCCATTTATAGATATCTTGCTCATCTTCACTCGTTGCTAATCGTATACTCAAATTCGCATAGCCCAATAAAATACGGGAAACTTTTGAAGTGCCATAACCATCCACTAATTTTGCAGAGTTGTGTGAAAATAGGTGGCGAAGTGCCGAATTATCGATCAAAATTTCAAGGTGTTTTTGAATATTTTCCAGCGTTGTTTCAGCACTATTATAACTGTAAATAATACCGTCTTTAGACAAGTCGTGTAATTGCATAACTTGATGCTCTGCGATTGGTAAACTTATTGTCGGTAGCTTCAGGCATGCACGTTCCCACACTGCGCCGCCACCGCCACCAATGGCTAGGTCGGCTTTTGACATGAGCTGGGCCATTTGATTAGTCTGGATATGCAAGGTGAAACCCACTGCACTGCATTGTGCGATTAGTGCTTCACGGTTAGGATGTTGAGCACCTATCACCACATCGACTGTAAATGTTCTGTTGTGAATGTTCGATAAAGCGGTTACGGCTCTACTTGTGCAGTCAAGTTGGTCGACGCCGCCAAAAAAAACTAAAATGGATTTGACTGGTCCTGACCGTATATTTACCTGGGCCCTGAATTGATGAAATTCGTCTCTAAGCAGCGCATAAGTAGGTCCTAAAAGCATTTGGCAATGTTTAGGTACTAAGCCTTCATACCTAGTTAGTCGATCTAAATAATAGTTTTGGTCAAGTAATAGATCACACGTGTGTTCTCTATCAGCTAAATCATCAATTACCATGATTTTTCTCGTGGCCTGACGCATAATCATTTCCCACGACTTGTCTAATGCATAATGGTCGACAATAATCCAGTCAAAAGTATTATTATTGATTATATCTAACGTGGCATATGCATCTTCTGATTGCGAAACTCCAAGCCAGGAGGAATGAGCTAAACAATCAGTATTCATCTCGGAGATCTTAGTAGTCTGTTCTAATATTGATACTTTAAACCCCTTGTTAAGTAACATATTTCGTAAAGTGTCAGGAAGGTATCTGCATGCAAAATGTATACTCGTACCACTGGCATGTAATATTTCGGCCAGTGCACTACATCGCATAACATGCCCTGTGCCAATATCGGTGGATGCATCAGTACGAAATAATATTTGCACTTAAAGAGTACCTACGAAATTTTCTCTGATGGCAATGCCAGCTGTTTTCATTGCTTGTTTCGCACTCGCAGGTGTTTGTTCTGTAAAGTGAAATATACTTGCAGCTGCGACTGCTGAAGCTCCAGCTTGAATTACAACATCAATCATATGTTGATAATTACCTGCCCCACCGGACGCGATGACTGGAACATTAACAGCAGATGCTACTTGTTCTGTTAAAGATAGGTCATATCCCTGCATAGTGCCATCTCTATCTATTGAGGTAAGAAGTATCTCTCCGGCACCACGGTCTACAACTTCTCGTATCCACGTAACAGGATCTTTGCCAGTGTTAATAGTGCCTGCGTGACTGAAACACTTTGGCAACCCTTGTTCGTCTCGTTTGACATCAATGCTTGCAACAATACATTGTGCGCCAAACTTCTTTGCAACCTCATCAATAATCTTAGGGCTATGGTATGCAGATGAATTAATTGATACTTTGTCAGCGCCGGAGTGCAACAAGCGCAGTACATCATCCACGGTTGTAATACCACCACCTACCGTCATCGGAACAAAGCACTCTTCAGAGAAGTCAGCGACAGACTCATGGTCTGGTGCATTTTTCTCATTAGAGGCAGTGATGTCCACAACAATCAATTCATCTACATCTCTGGAGTTGTAAACTTTTATAGCTGGCAACACTGAACCCACACGTCGCCAGCTATCAAAACCGACTCCTTTGACCAATCCAAAATCTTTCCATAACAGGGTAGGAATGACACGGACTTTTAGCATGAGGTGTACGCCATAAAATTTTTCAACAATTGCCTGCCGGCTTTTGAACTCTTTTCCGGATGGAACTGGCAACCAAACACATTGTTTTTTGCAACGATGGCAGTTAAAGAGCAACCATAATGACTAGTGCCTAGTAAATCTTCCGAATTATCGACATCGAAAGCATAACTATGCACGAAATAGAAGTCTGAATTATCGGGGATGTGCTGAAGCAAGACATGATCATTTCGGTGATAATGTACCTCATTCCAACCCATATGAGGGATACGTTGATTACACCCTAAAGTGTCAATTCTTTTTACTGTTCCGGGGATGAGTCCAAGACCTGTATTGTCCCCACCTTCAACTCCCCGATCAGCAAGCATTTGCATGCCTAGGCAAATACCAAGTAAAGGTTTTTTTTGATGTACTATCGTTTCTTGTATTGCATCTATCCACCCGGCTTTTTCTAATTGATACATGCCTTCAGAAAAAGCTCCCACACCAGGTAAAACAACTCTATTAACCTCGTAAAGTCTGTTTGGATGATCAGCAATAATTACTTCTGCACCGATTTCTTCAAAAGACCGACTTACAGAACCTAAATTGCCCATTCCATAATTGATAATTCCGACTATCATACGTTATCGTAATTTATTTTTTCTAGATTGCCGTATTTGTCTTTAATTAAGTTGCCTAAGGCATCTTTCTTAAAAATTTTTTTATTTGTGAATTTGTCACAAATTTTTATGAACTCATCAACAGACATATCCAATGGTTTAAGAATATCTTGTATAGACTTTCCTAGATATGTCCAAGGAAATTTTCCATCACGCGCTTTTACGATTTCAAGTGCATCTTGGCGAGTGATGCGATTGCGGCGTACATGTAAGCAAGCGATATCTGTTGCTCTTGAGAAGCCAAATTTCAAATATTTAAAGTAATCGTGAATGCCTGTCTGATAATTATCCAGATTTTCGTAGTTAACCATACTACCCTCTACTGGTTGGTTATAAGTTATAAAGCCATTTGCTTGAGCAATTAATGCATTAGATAAACCATCCCACGGTAGATAATGGCCGAGAAATAATCCGGTAACACCAACACGTTGTAACTCTTCGTCACTAGGATATTGATAAGGTAGCAAATGTCTAGATTGAATACCATAGCTTTCGCTGAGATCAGCAACACGCATACCTAGCAATCCACCAAACTCTTCAAGCCAGCGTCTGGTTAAGGTATTGTTTTCAGAAGCAGCCGCAGGACCGCCATATTCATTTTGCGAGTTTTCTCCCCAAATTATTAAAGGTACGTTGTATTGAACAGCTGCCCTAACCGGGATAGTGAAGATACCCACATGCTCTGGCCAGGAAATGTCTCCAACCTCAACAAGGCCAATTCTATTCAGTTTAGCTCTGATAATAGGGTTAGGGGAAAACTCAACATAGTCCACACCTAATTTTTTTATGTTTTCAATATTTTTACGACCAATCTCTGAAAGGTCGCATGTAGTTGAGGTAACACATAACGGGTTAATATCTAATTGAAGCATTCGGATGACTTGGTAGGTGCTGTCCTTACCTCCACTTACCGGTACGATACAATCCCAATTGCTACCATTTTTACGATACTTTTCAAGGATAGTCAGTAGCTCTTGATGACGAGTGTCCCAGTCAATTTCTTTTCTTTTTTCAATTGATCTACAAGCATTGCAGACTCCATCTTCGTCGAGGTGGAGATCCGGCTTAGTGTGTGGCATTACACAGCGAACGCAATACTTCAGCATATCAACCCTTTTTTTCCATTAAAAACCAAGTGATATCATCCTGTGGAAAAGCCGGATCTCGTTTGTAGGAGAACCCATAATCAATAAGCTTTAGATTTTCAAATATTTCAAGCATTTCACCAGCAAAATCACGCTTAAATAAGCGATCAGAGTGGCCTCTATAATTGATGCTTACGGGCGCTGGATTATAATACTCACAGACTAAAATATATCTCTTTGAAGCATCGTAGAGCTTTTGGTAAACAGTCTCTAGCATGTTTGGATTAATATGTATTAGCACGCCTTTAATTAAAGATAAATCAAATTGCTGATTAACTGGATAATCAAATATTGATCCCTCATATACACTCGAATTACCAATAAAATTTCCCAGTTCTCGGGCTGCATCAGGATTAATTTCAATAGCGTTCAATGTCGATTGTGGATACAAAAGTTTGACAGCACGTAAATTCATTCCAATGTTAGCGCCAAACTCAATACAAGAAGTTAAATTCTCTACACGAGACAATGATTTATTAAAGAAGTTTAAATTGGAAGCTAGCAGTGAGTCACCTTGATTTCGAGAAATATATTCAGTACCAAAGTCTCCTGCCCAGAAAGATTCCTGAGGAGTGGTGTAATTCTTACTTGTGTTCATCTGTTTGCCCGTTAATTTTGCTAAATATTTTTTCCGCTTCATCCCAATCGTCTTGAGTGTCAATATCTCTAACTCTCCACGTTGGTATTTTAATTATGGTAGAGTGTTTATCGAAAATTTTCTTTTGCAACAACCATGCTTCTGCTTTTCCCCAATAAAACTGCCCAGCGTCTTGATAAAGTAATGGAAAATCTTGTGATCTAGTGTTTAAGTGGTCTTTAAAAAGCATGTCAACCTCGCCCTTTGTGCCATATGTAAATGATCTAAGCACCTGAAAGGGAAAATGTGTGGCAGAAAATACATACTCCCACTCATTGGTATCAATTAGTTGTTTTGCCAATTTTAAATCGTTTATCTGCAAAATGGGAGCCGTTGGATAAATGCAGCAAACATTTGATACCACATAGTGCTCATCATTAAGCCATTGCACAGCATGTGCAATTACAGCTGTTGTTGTTGAAAAATCATCCGATAGATTGGCGGGCCTAACAAAAGGGCATTCGGCTCCATATTTGAGAGCCACTTCTTTGATTTCTTCATCATCGGTTGAAACAATCACTTTGTCGAAAAGCCCAGATTTCTTTGCAGCTTCAATAGACCAGGCAATAATAGGCTTACCTGAGAATAATTTAATGTTTTTTTTGGGGATTCGTTTACTTCCTCCCCGAGCAGGAATCACAGCAATATTCACGATAAAACCTTTGATATTGTATTGGTGACGGTCGATTGCTGTTCGCTAGAGAGTCCAAAATACATCGGCAAACTAATTGCCTGAGCATAGTATTTCTCGCTTTCAGGGTAGCTAGTTATGTCATAACCAAATTTTTCATAGTATGGCTGGCGATAGATAGGAATGTAATGCAGATTTACACAGATACCTTCAGCTCGCAATAACTCAAAAACTTCTTTATGGCTTTTTTTGATTTTTCCCAGTTCTAAGCGAATGATATATAAATGAAAAGCTGAATATGTATCTAATCGTTGCCATGGCGTGATGACAGGATGCTTTTCAAATGCAAGATCATATTGTTTGACAATTGCATGCCTTTTTGTGACAAAACTATCCAGACGTTGCATTTGACTCAGACCAAGAGCAGCCTGCATATCTGTCATTCTGTAGTTAAACCCCAAATCTATTTGTTGGTAATACCAAGGGCCATCTGAGGCGTGGGTCATTTTACTTTCATCACGCGTAATTCCATGACTACAGAGCAGTTGTAACCGCTCAGCAATACTGGTCTCATTGGTAAGCGCCATGCCTCCCTCAGCAGTAGTGATAATTTTGACCGGATGGAAACTGAATATTGTAATATCGCTGTATTTGCAATTGCCCACAGGCTGGCCTTTATATTTGCCGCCGATGGCATGCGAAGCGTCTTCGATAATTTTGAAACCGTATTGATTACCTAATAAGCGAATAGCTTCCATATCACAAGACTGTCCAGCCAAATGCACTGGAATGACTATCTTTGGCAGTTTCCCGAGTTTTTCGGCCTGTGCCAGTTTGAGCTTGAGTTGGTCGACACTCAAGTTGTAAGTGAGAGGGTCAATATCTACAAAATCGACATCTGCACCACAATAGAGTGCGCAGTTTGCGCTTGCAACAAAGGTAATGGGAGTTGTCCATACGATATCGCCTTTACCAAGACCCAATGCCAGGCAGGCAATATGCAACGCGCTAGTAGCACTATTAACCGCAACTGCGTGTTTGACTCCGCAATATTCTGTCACGGCATTTTCAAACTGAGGAACTACTGGCCCTTGAGTCAGGTAGTCAGATTTCAGGACCTCAATGACAGCGTTAATATCCTCTTGCGAGATGGATTGGCGACCATAAGGGATCATAATTTAAATCTTCCCCATTATGCCGGCATTGGCTTTAATCCAGGCTTGCAACTGTGAAGTGCTCATCCAGTCTTTATTGTTATTCGATGAGTAGGTAAAATCAGGCGAGACCTTCAGGCCATTCTTGATTCGTTCAGGATCTTCGCTCCATTGATGAATGGCTGGCAAAATTTTGAAGTGCTCAGAATACTCGTAGGTGTAGAGCGCGTCTTCTTCACCAATCATCTGTTCGTGCAATTTTTCACCAGGACGTATCCCGACTATTTGATGCCGGGCATCCGGAGCAACTGCTTTGGCAATATCAAGAATATTCATGGAAGGAATTTTCTTGACATAGATTTCTCCACCAACCATATCCTCAAAGGCATGCCATACTAATTCAACACCTTGTTCCAGGGTAATCATGAAGCGAGTCATTCGCTCATCAGTGATGGGCAGGGTGCCTTTTTCTCCGATAGACATGAAAAACGGTATCACAGACCCTCTGGAGCCCATGACGTTACCATAGCGCACAACAGAAAATTTTGTAGAGGTTTTACCTGAGTAAGAGTTGCCTGCCACAAACAGCTTATCCGAAGCCAGTTTGGTCGCGCCGTATAGATTAGCGGGGCTGCTGGCTTTGTCGGTAGACAGGGCGACTACGCGTTTTACGCCTTGGTCAATACAGGCATCAATCAGGTTCATTGCGCCGTTAATATTGGTTTTTACACACTCAAAGGGGTTGTATTCTGCGGTGGGTACAATTTTAGTGGCCGCTGCGTGCACAACATAATCCACGCCGTGCAAAGCGCGGCTCAGGCGGTCTTTGTCTCTTACATCACCGATAAAAAACCTGACTCTGGGGTCATTGCCATAGAGTTTTGCCATTTCCCATTGCTTCATCTCGTCTCTTGAGAAAATGACAAGCCTGCGCGGGTTGTATTTGGCAAGTGTTAATGGAATAAAGGTATGCCCAAAAGACCCTGTGCCACCGGTAATTAAAATCGAAGAATTTATCAGCATAAAATTGTTGGATTTATCATTGATTAATTAGTTGAGAATCTTATCGTGCAATATTTCTTGGACGGTTCCTGACTGGATTAACTCGCCTGCATGGAACTTAAGGATACGGTCGCAATTAAGGACTGTGGATAATCGATGAGCAACGATGACAATGGTCTTGCTGCCATGCAACATATCGACAGCCTGCATGACTTCTTTTTCTGTTTCTTCATCCAGGGCGCTAGTAGCCTCGTCCAGCACTAGAATATCAGGATCATGATAAAGCGCCCTGGCAATTCCAATCCTCTGCCGCTGCCCGCCGGATAAACGCACCCCTCTCTCGCCCACAACTGTATCGATGCCATGTGGCAAGCTCTCAACGAACATATGCAATTGTGCTGCCTGGATCGCTTTATTCAGGGCTGTAATATCGATATTTTCTTCTGCCACCCCAAAAGCAATGTTATGTTTCAAGCTGTCATCAGTGAGAAAAATGGATTGTGGAACATAACCTATCATGTCCTGCCAGGAACGCAGTGCTTGATGAATATCTTGACCATCGACTATGACACACCCCGACTGTGGCTTTAGCAGCCCAAGGATTATATCAATGACAGTGCTTTTCCCCGAGCCGCTCTCACCTATCAGTCCTATGCTCTGTCCCTTGGTTATCTTGAAGCTGACATTTCTTAGTGTGGGAAATACAGAAGATGGATATGTGAATTCGACAGACTGCAGCTCTATTGCCGAATTAAAGTGAGTGTTGCTTTCTGCTATAGTGGACTGCCGTATAGCAAGGCTCAGTTCCTGATACAGCATATTCACTATCGGCAGGCCATATCGCACAGTCTGAATTGAGCCTAGCAGCCTGTTGGCTGAGGGTAACAGGCGGAATGCAGCTGCAGCAAACAATGCCAAAGTAGGCATGATTTCCTGAAAACCTCGCCCCTGTGCTGTCATCAACAGTACCAAAATTGCCAAACCTACGACGGCTGTAAATTCCAGCCACAACCTTGGCATTTGCTGCAGACTGAATTGATAGCCGGCAACTTTGGCCACACGTGAATTATGACTGGCGTAGAGATGCATAAAGTTGCTCTCCCTGCCCAGCAAGAGTACGTCTTTAATTCCCCCAAGGCCTTGTTGAATATGCTGTATCCTCATACCCTCATGATGCTGCCTTTCCCTCCCCCAGCGAAGAATATGCCGTCTTGAAAAGCTAAGAAAGGCGAGCCCAAAAACGCCCAAAGACAATAAGACAACCGTGGCACCCACAGGCTCGATCACCAATAGCAGCAACATCACTCCAACCAACACAAGAATTTCTGTCAATATCAACAAAAATGCACTTGTAGAGATTGCAAACAGATTAGTCTCTGTCGTGACATTCCTGATCAATTGCGCGCTATTACGTTGAAGATGAAAGGTATATGGCTGCTTTAGATACAGCTCAAACAAGCGGCGAGATACATTTTGTTGCAGCCCATATGAGTATCTTGCCTGGTAATTGACCAAATAACTTAAAAACAAGCTTTTGACTAAATACACCACGACGAGAATCAGCATTGTGACCGTCACAATTTCAAGCTGCCCCCCGAAACTGAAAAATTGGATTATTTGACTGAGAAGTGGATACTGACTAAACAAATCACCCTGAATGATTATGCCTACCGCCGGGACAACCACTCCCACCCCCAATGTTTCCAATAACATTCCCACAATCATCAACAATAACAGAACTGTCGCACGCCTACGTTCGTCTGGCATCAAGATGGCATGAAATTGGCACAAGATGCTCATATCCAGCGAGAACCTTCAAAATCCATATAGGCCAGCTTCAGACCTTTCTTGAGACTGGTTTCAGCTGTCCATCCTGCTTGCGTGAGTCTAGTCACATTCATCAGTTTTCTCGGTGTCCCATCAGGTTTAGTCGTATCAAACTCAATATTTCCCTCATAGCCCACTGCCTGTTTAACGAGTTCTGCCAGCTCCTTGATGCTGATGTCTTCACCTACGCCGACATTAATGAGGGGCGGTTCACATCTGCCAGTCTTACTTCCATCACTGTCCAGTAAGGACTGATATTGGTCTTGCGGTAGGTTCATGAGATAGACGCATGCATCGGCCATGTCATCGCTGTAGAGAAACTCTCTTCTAGGTGTACCAGTACCCCAAACAGTGACGGTTGGTTGGTTGTTCTGCTTAGCTTCGTGGAACTTGCGCAACAGGGCCGGGATCACGTGGCTGTTCTGGGGATGATAGTTGTCACCGAGGCCATAAAGGTTGGTCGGCATGGCAGCAAGGTATTGGGTGCCGTACTGGCGGTTGTAGCTCCAGCACATTTCGATACCGGCAATTTTAGCAAGCGCATAAGGAC
>VFQQ010002760.1_pt1 | contig 18705 bp, 14 predicted proteins | sample 3512341 | NCBI WGS metagenome assembly VFQQ01 (sample SAMN10412373, study PRJNA504923) | tailings metagenome | isolation source: Relicate 2 Philex TSF1 revegetated site | place: Philippines: Tuba, Benguet | collected 2017-08-29 | reverse complement strand
CAGGCCCAACAGCACAGCCGCTGCTCATGAACAAAGCACACACTGGCAGTACTGATGCCCCCCAGCTCATCAACCTGGGTGACAACTGAATGGATGCATGCCTAGTTAACCGCGTCATCAATGTGTGACTCATCGCTCTCTGTATCAACTTATTCATGTGCCTGCTCCTGTTGCCACGTTGTGGTCGGCTTTTTCTGCGCCTTGCGCCGCTCTACCACCGCCTCCACCATGTAATACAAACCGGGTAGCAGCATCAGCGTGAGCACAGTGGCACTAACCAATCCACCCACCACCACGGTAGCCAGTGGCCGCTGTACGTCACTACCCAGGCCAGTAGCCAGCATTGCGGGTGTCAGGCCCAAGGCGGCTACGGTCGCAGTCATCAACACCGGGCGCATGCGGCTGCGCGCACCTTCCAGCACGGCATCGCGCAAAAGCTTTCCTTCTTCGTGACGCAGGCGGTTGATCTGCGAAAGCATCAGTACGCCGTTAAGCACGGCCACGCCGAACAGGGCAATAAACCCGACCGCGCTGGAGACGTTCAGCGTCATACCGCGCACATGCAACGCCGCCAAGCCGCCCAGCATAGCCAATGGCACGGCAGCCAGCACCAACATGGGTTGGCGCAGGTTGCGAAACTCGCCAAACAGCAGCAGGAACATCAGCATGAAGGCCATAGGCAAAATCAACGCCAGACGCGCCTCGGCCCGCTCCAGGTTTTCAAATTGCCCGCCCCATTCAATCTGCAGCTGATGTGGATCCACCTTGATCTCATTGGCGACCTTGGCTTGGGCCTCGGTGAGGAAGCTGGCCAGATCACGGTGACGAACATTGAGCCGCACGAGGATATTGCGCTTAGCCATCTCGCGCACGATCACGCTTTCGCCTGAAACCGTGCTGATATGCGCTACCTCAGCCAGGGGAATCTGCGCACCAGTGGCCGATGTCAGGGTGAGGTTACCGATGCTATCCAGGTTGTTGCGGGCAGCACGCGGGAAGCGCACCGTCATGTCATAACTCTTTTCGCCCACATACAACTGCCCGATAGGTGAACCACCAATGCCAGTAGCAATCAGGTCGGCAACATCGGCAGCATTGATGCCGTAGCGGGCTGCCGCAGCGCGATCAAGCTCCACCCGCAGGTTAGGCAATGGCGGTTCTACGTCGACAGTCACATCGGCCGAGCCAGGCACCTGTCGTAGCAGGTCGGCAATCCGTTTCGCCACGATACGCACTGCTGCCAGGTCTTCGCCAAACACTTTGACCGTCAGGTCGCCATGCGCACCGGAAAGCTTGTCCTGCACGCCATCTATCATGGGCTGCATAAAGCCCACGCTATAACCCGGCATTTGCGCATATTTGCCAGCCAGCCTGGCAATCAAGGCCTGCTTGTCCACACCGGCGGGCCATTCGCGATAGGGCTTGAGCCCAACGCTGGCCTCAATATGCGAAGGCGTCCAGTAATCCGTACCTTCATCGTTGCGGCCAGTCTGCGTCACCATATACGCGACCTCTGGCTCTTGCAGGGTCACGCGCCGCAGTTCATCGGCCATGGCCGCAGCTTTATCCAGCGTGATGCCGGGCGGCATTTGCACCTGCAACCACAGCGAGCCCTCATCGAGGTAAGGCAGGAAATCCCGCCCTATGATCATAAACAAAATAACAATCGCCAGCAGCGCCGCACCGCTCAAGGCCAGCAGCCAGCGGCCACGTAGCAATGCGAACTGAAGGAAGATGCCATATTGCCGCGTGAGGAACTCCAGCACCGGGTTGTGATAGACCTTGGCTGGCCGGCGGAACGCAAGCCAGGCCAATGCAGGAATCAGCGTCAACGCGACGATCAAGGCACCGATCAAGGCCGCACCCACGGCAAAAGCCATGGGCGAGAACAATTTGTACTCGATGCGCTGCAAGGCAAACAGTGGCAAGTAGGCACAGATGATCACCGCCATGCCGAAGAAGATAGGCCGCGCCACTTGCAAGGTCGCCACAATGGCATCTTCTATCTGCAAAGGCCTATGCTCATCGGCCTCACGCCGGCGCAGAACGTTTTCCACCAGCACTACGGCCCCATCGACCAGGATGCCGAAATCAATCGCCCCCAATGACAGCAGGTTGGCCGGTATTTTCAGGTGGTGCATGAAAATGAACACCATGAGCAGGGATAAGGGAATGGTCAGTGCCACAATCAAGGCTGCGCGCACACTGCCAAGGAACAGCAACAATACCAGTGCCACCAGCACCATGCCCTCGGTCAGCGTGCCACTCACGGTATGCAAGGTGGCCTCGATCAAGGAGGTACGATCAAGATAGGGCACCACTTTCACATCCTTGGGCAGCAGGTTGTCGTTCAAATCCTGCACTGCGGCATGCACGCCTGCCAGCGCGTCGGATGGGTTGGAATCCTTGAGCAGCAGGGCAATGCCCTGGATCGTATCTGAATGACTATCCTTGCCGAGGATGCCGCGCCGCTCGACATTTCCGTAACTCAGTACCCCGAGGTTTTTCACCAGCACGGGCACACCATCCTTGACCTTGACGACGACATTGCCCATGTCTTCCAGCGAACGCAGCAAGCCAACACCGCGTACCACATAGCTCTGCTCACCACGATCAAGCACGCTGCCGCCGCCATTGGCATTATTGGCATTGATCGCCTCCTTCACCTCTTGCAACGACAAGCCATATTGCCGCAGGCGGCTCGGGTCAAGCTCCAGCATGAATTGCGTCGTAAGGCCGCCGAAATTGGCGACATCGACAATGCCGCGTACTTTCTTCAGGCGTGGAATCACCGTCCAGAATTGCAATTCGGATAGCTCGCGCAAGCTACGCGTAGGTGACTCCAGGGTATAGCGGTAAATCTCGCCCGTAGGCGAGGTGTATGGGTCCAGCCCAGGCACGGCGCCATAGGGCAGCGCCACTTCGTTCAAGCGCTCTTGCAAGCGCTGGCGCGCAAAATAACCCTCTGTGCCATCCTCGAACACTATGGTGATGAGCGACAAGGCAAACAGGCTGCGCGAGCGCAACACATGCATGCTCGGCGTGCCCAGCAAAGCACGCTCCAGCGGGATGGTGATCTGCTGCTCAACCTCCTCTGCCCCTAGCCCAGGAATCTGCGTCACGATTTGCGAAGTGACATCAGCAATATCTGGGTAAGCCTCCACGGGCAATTGCTTCCAGCTCCACCAGCCATACAGGGCGACCATGCAGAACACTAGCCATACGATGCCGCGACGGTGGAAGCAATGATTGACGATCGCGTTAATCATTGAGCATCACTCCATTGTGCGTGACCACACGCTCCCCAGCCTGCAAGCCATCCAGGATTTCCACCTGCTCGCCCACTGTCGAATTCACTGTTGCACCAATAGTCACCATCCGCGACTCAAACTGAAAAGGCGCATGCTCGACGAATACCCGCGTATACAGCCCGCTTTGCACCAAAGCACTGGCAGGCACCAGAATGGCCTGGTGCGACTGCCCGGCAAACGTCGCACGGGCGAACATACCAGGCTTAAACTGCCCCTGGCGGTTATCCACCAGCACACGCACCTTGACCGTCCGCGTTTCTGGGTCCAGCAGGTCGCCTATATATTTCACCCGCCCGGAAAACACTTGCTCGCCATAGGCATTAAGCTTGATGTGCGCATCCTGGCCGACAAACATCTGCGCGATATCTTTCTCGGCGATACTCGCCGATACCCAGACACTGGAGAGGTCCGCCACCGTCATCAGGGGTGCCGTCACATCATTCCAATAGCCGCCCTGCGCGCCGCTCAACTCCACCACACGTCCAGCAATCGGCGAACGCAGGCCATACTCTCGATGCGATTTCGCCTGCACTGCCACACCAAGCTGCGCCAGCCGCTCGCTGCTCGCCCGAGCATCATTCTCCGCCGCTGCCAGCGCCAGCTGCGCCGCCTCAAGCTCCTTACGTGCGGGAATATTGTCCTGCATCAAGCTCTCCTGACGCGCAAACTCACGCCTGGCCTGCTGCAACAACGCTTGCGCCTTGGCATTGTCGCTATAGGCTGCGGCCAGCTCGGCAGAATCGAGCGTGACCAACAGCTCCCCCACGTGCACTGCATCACCCAGCCCGTGTTGTAGCTTGACGATGCGCCCCACCAGCGGCGGCGTGATTTTCACCACCCGCTCCGGCATCGCCTCTATCACCCCAGGTGCATCAATAGGCACGGATAGCGCCTGCGCTTGCACCGCCTCGACCACCAAGCTGCTACGCAAGGGAGAATCTGCCGCCACGCTCACCAGCCCACCTTCACGGCTCAGCTCAGGCTCGGCTGCCTGCGGTGCAGCCGCCTTGCCCCCACACCCTGCCAGCGCCAGCACGGCACATAGCCACCACACACCACAGCGCTTCATCGACAACCCCTATCAAATGCTATTGAACACTCGCCATCCAGCTCAAGGCGATGGCAGGCCTGCATTGTGCAAAAGCGCTTGCCAACGTGCCAGTATCAATAGGTAGGGGAATAATGACCGAGAGCTTATGCGGGATATACCAAGGTATAGCCGGGGAACTATCGTGGGTACAGCACGAATGAAAAGAATGGCAGTTCGCCACCTGAGGAATACTAACGGTGATAGGTGGATAGCCTGAGAAGGTTGAATAAGCACGGGGTACGCCCCGTTAAATCTGGTGCTTGAGCAAGCAGCGGTAAGGCAAACCGTCGTCTAGTCAGACGTACTTCTTCTCGGCCTGGACGATAAATGCGAGTCCATTTATACGCCCAGACCGAAGAGAAAAGAGAGCCTTAATATTCGACCATATCGAATGCGCAGTGAAATCAAAATGTGCGCTTGATATACGCAAAGAATTTGCTGTCGCCAGTCTTGTAACCAGTGCTGGTGACATACCAGTCATCATTGGCATCAGTGGCGATATAGCTGAGGCCCGCATTCCAGCCATCGCTATTGGCAATGGAGAAATCCTTGCTCACACCCACTTGTATATCGGTGTAATCCGCTACTGCATAGTTCTTCACGGATTGATGACCAACATGCAACAACAGGCTTAAACCGTAGAAGGGCAATGCCGGGTTATAGTTAAGCTCAATGTAGTTGGTACCCTTGGAATCGCCGGTACCCGTCGTGTGGTGACCGATGGCAGTATTGCCATAAGACTTGGTGTTAACACCAAACCAGTCGGTGAGTGAGTAGGAATACTTGATCGCGAAGTCCTTGTAGTTCATCGCCACATTAACTTCCGTCACGTTAGGAGACTGATTGGCGATCTTCTCATTGTCCGGATAGTAAAACTGCAGGAATCCTGGAGTGATGGTCAGGTCATCCGTGATTGGGAAGCTGAAACCGCCGTAAAGATCGACTTCCAGCGTATTGCCATAAAGCGCATCCCTATGCACATTGGTGCCCCCTATGCCGAGAAACAGGCCACTGTCATGGGAATAATCGACGAAGGCCTGGATAGCCCCGCGCCCGCGTGCATAGGAAATCCCGCGGAAAATGTAATCGCTGTAAAAACCAAAATTGGTGCTGATATGGTGCGGCGATGCTGGCTCTGCTGCGACATCGGCCTTGCCTTCGTCGGCTACAGTGTCAGCAGCCCATGCCGGGCTATGGACGATGGCGGCCAGACTACAGGCCAGAAAAACAGGACGTAAAGAAAACATGGCGACTCCCCTTGGTAGCAATGAATAAAGCTGGAGCCACGACAATAATGAATCACCACACCCCTTGAAATTCTCTTAAAGGAGTATGCAAAAGGGAGTACCCACTTCGGGGTAATCCTTTTGTTTTAATAAAGAATTTTCTTGAAAAAATAAAAGAATGGACATTAGGCCTAATGATCCCAAGCCATTAGGCATATGGAGAACAACAAGCCGAGACAATGCACTGGGAAAGAAAGAGAGAGTTGCGCTAACAGAAAGTCATCTAGCGCGACATGTCAAAAAAAATGGCCGCATTGCGGCCATTTTTCACTGTCAGTTAACCCTGATCTAAAATGGAATATCATCCTCAAAATCATCAAAATTGCTGCCGCCTGCTGGCTTGGAAGCCGGAGCTGGTGACGGACGAGGAGCCGCTTGTTGCCTTGGAGCTGCTGGGGCTGACTGACCATAATCCTGGTTGAAGTCATCGCCACCGCCATCATAGCTAGCACCACCACTGCCAGCGCCATCACGCCCACCCAGCATCTGCATCTGGTCAGCGATGATTTCAGTCGTGTAGCGGTCCTGGCCTTCCTTGGTCTGCCACTTGCGGGTTTGCAAACGACCCTCGATATACACCGGGCGGCCCTTTTTCAGGTATTCGCCAGCAATCTCAGCCAGCCTACGGTACATGACAATATTGTGCCATTCGGTGCGCTCCTGGCGCTGGCCATTCTTGTCTTTCCAGTTGTCGGTAGTCGCAATGCTGAAATTGGCAACTGCCTCGCCATTGGGCATATAGCGCACTTCCGGATCGCGGCCCAGGTTACCTACCAAGATTACTTTATTGACCGATGCCATTACTTTTAACCCCTTATCAATTGCAGCGCTGTAGAATCATCCCAGTCCGCCTGCATATCCACTTTCAATATCACCATGCCCTCTGCGGGCAAGACGACCGATTCCTTTACACCAGGCAATGCAGCCAGCCGATTCGATAGCTGGACTGCATCATGCGTGTGCCCTTCTGGCAAATGATACATTTTACTACGCACAGCGGCAGGTGCCCGCATAGTGATCACACTCATCAGCCAGAGCAGCATGAGTATGCCACAGAAGCCAAACACCGCTGAATATCCATATTGGCTCGATAACCAGCCCCCAGCAACACCACCGACGAATATGCCCAGCGACTGCGCAGTGTTGAACACCCCGATCGCCGTACCCTTGGCGGCGGCAGGAGCCTGCTTGGAAATCGTGGAGGGCATGATGGCTTCCAGCACGTTGAAGGCAATAAAAAAGATAGTCAACGCCGCAATAATGCCCCAAAAGCTTTCAATCATGAGACCAAAGGCCAGCTCAGCCAGCAACATGACGCTAACACTCAGGATAAATATCTGTTTTAGCTTGGCTTTCTTCTCGCCAATGATAATCGCAGGCACCATCAACACAAGCGAAATCACCATGATAGGCAGGTAAATCATCCAATGATCGTTTTCGCTCAGGCCACTGGTTTGCTTGAGCGCAAATGGCACCACGACAAACATCGCCATGTGTGAAGCGTGCAGCGCAAAAATGCCAAAATTAAGCCGCAACAACTGAGTGTCGCGCAACACGTCTGCCAGCTTGGCAGGTGCGGCCTGGGTATCTGAGTGAAAACGACTGACCGTGGGGTTAGGCACCAGGTATTTGATATCCAGTAGCGCCAGCAAGGCCAGCACCCCAGTCAAGACAAAAATACCAGGCACGCCTATCCACTGATTGAGCGTAGGCCCAAGCACCAACGAGAGCGCGAAGGTGATGCCAATGCTGCCGCCTATCATCGCCATCGCCTTGGTGCGATGTTCCTCGCGCGTCAGATCGGCCACCAAGGCCGTGACCACGGCAGATACTGCGCCTGCGCCCTGGATAGCTCGCCCGATGATGATGGTATGGATGTCATCAGCCGTACCCGCGACAAAACTACCTATCGCAAAAATAACCAAGCCAACATAAATGACATTTTTGCGCCCGAAACGATCCGAGGCCATGCCAAAAGGCAACTGCAGCAAGGCCTGCGTCAAGCCATAGGCACCCAGCGCCAAGCCGATGTAAAAATGATCGTGACCAGAAGGCAGGGTCTCAGCATAGATGGCAAAAATCGGCAGAATGAGGAACATGCCCAGCATGCGCAAGCCATAGATAGAGGCCAGGCTCAGGGTAGATCGCAATTCGACCGGGGACATGCGTTCAGGCTGTGACATTAAAAATCATTGAATTCAACACGCGAAGTTGCGTATATTAACAGGTTGCCCCACCTAACCAAACCGACATCGAACACATGGATTACATACGCATACGTGGCGCCCGCACGCATAACCTGAAAAATGTCTCGCTGGATCTCCCGCGCAACAAGCTGATCGTGATTACCGGCTTATCCGGCTCCGGCAAGTCTTCGCTTGCATTCGATACCTTGTACGCCGAAGGGCAACGCCGCTATGTCGAATCCCTTTCTGCCTATGCCCGCCAATTCTTGGCACGCATGGACAAGCCCGATGTCGACCTGATCGAGGGCTTGTCACCTGCGATTTCTATCGAGCAGAAATCCACCTCGCACAATCCGCGCTCCACCGTGGGCACGGTCACGGAAATCCACGATTACCTGCGCCTGCTCTATGCTCGCGCCGGAGATCCAGAATGCCCGGAACATGGCATCAAGCTGGAAGCACAAACGGTCTCGCAAATGGTGGATAGCGTCCTGCTGCTGCCGGAAGATACCAAGCTGATGATCCTGGCCCCAGTAGTGAGCAACCGCAAGGGTGAGCAACTGGATTTATTCGAGGAGTTGAAAGCCCAGGGTTTCGTGCGCGTCCGTGTCGATGGTGAAATTCATGAGCTCGACAGCGTGCCCAAGCTGGCCAAGACCGTAAAGCACAATGTCGATGTCGTCGTGGATCGCCTCAAGGTACGCGCCGACGTCAAGCAACGTATTGCCGAATCATTCGAGACCGCGCTACGCCTGGCCGATGGTAAGGCCGTTGCCCTGGAAATGGATACTGGCAAGGAGCACCTCTTCTCCGCCAAGTTTTCCTGCCCCGTGTGCGACTACTCACTAGCTGAACTTGAACCACGCCTATTCTCGTTCAACAACCCGATGGGTGCCTGCCCCAAGTGCGACGGCCTCGGCCAGATCAGCTTCTTCGACCCCAAGCGCGTGGTTGCCTTTCCACACCTTTCGCTCGCCAGTGGCGCCATCAAGGGCTGGGACAAACGCAACCAGTTCTATTTCCAGATGCTGCAAAGCCTGGCCTTACACTATGGTTTCGACCTGGAACTAGCCTTTGAGGCCCTACCTGCGGAAGTACAAGATGTCTTGCTTAATGGCAGTGGTAAGGAAGCGATCACTTTCCAGTATCTCAATGAGCGCGGCAAACTGTATGAGAAATCGCATAGCTTTGAGGGCATCCTCAACAACCTGCAACGCCGCTATCATGAAACCGACTCCATCACGGTGCGCGAGGAGCTTTCCAAATACCTCAACTCTCAAGCTTGCCCGGATTGTGGCGGTACGCGGCTGCGTCGCGAGGCTCGCCATGTGAAAGTAGGCGGCAAGAATATCCATGAAGTATGCGAAGCACCGCTGCGCCAGGCGCTGCACTTCTTCGATCATATCGAGCTGACTGGGCAAAAACTCGCGATTGCGGACAAGATCGTGCAGGAAATCAGCAGCCGCCTGAAGTTCCTCACCAATGTCGGCCTGGAATATTTATCGCTATCCCGCTCTGCCGAAACCCTATCCGGCGGCGAAGCTCAGCGCATTCGCTTGGCTTCGCAGATTGGTTCGGGCCTCACCGGCGTCATGTATGTGCTGGATGAGCCTTCCATCGGCCTGCACCAACGAGATAATGATCGTTTGTTGCAAACCCTGGTGCGTCTACGCGACATCGGCAACAGCGTCATTGTGGTCGAGCATGACCAGGATGCCATCATGGAGGCGGATTACGTCGTTGATATTGGCCCAGGTGCGGGCGAGCACGGTGGCAATATCGTCGCTGCAGGCACGCCAGCAGAAATCCAGAACAACCCGCAATCTCTCACTGGCCAATATCTTAGCGGTATCAAGGAAATTGCCGTTCCCAAGCAGCGCCATACCCCAGACCCAGCACGCTGGCTCAAGATGACGCAAGCCAGCGGCAACAATCTCAAGAATGTCGATCTCGCCCTGCCTGTCGGCCTGCTCACCTGCGTGACTGGCGTATCAGGTTCCGGCAAATCTACCCTGATCAACGATACCCTGTACCGCGTGGTCGCACGCCATCTTTACGGCAGCTCTACGGAACCGGCACCTTTCGAGGAAATATCGGGGCTTGAGTTCTTTGACAAGGTCGTGGATGTTGATCAAAGCCCGATTGGGCGCACCCCACGCTCCAACCCAGCCACTTATACGGGGCTATTCACGCCGATTCGCGACCTGTTTGCTGGCGTACCAGAAAGCCGTGCCCGTGGTTATGGCCCAGGCCGTTACTCATTCAACGTCAAGGGCGGGCGTTGCGAAGCCTGCCAGGGCGATGGCGTCATCCGTGTTGAGATGCACTTCCTGCCAGATGTCTACGTGCCATGCGATGTGTGCAAAGGCCACCGCTATAACCGCGAAACATTGGAAATTCAGTACAAAGGCAAGAACATTCACGAAGTGCTAGGCATGACAGTGGAGCAAGCGCGTGAATTCTTCGATGCAGTCCCCGTCGTAGCGCGCAAGTTGCAGACCCTGCTCGACGTTGGCCTGGGCTATATCACGCTAGGTCAATCCGCCACTACGCTTTCAGGTGGCGAGGCACAGCGCGTGAAACTGGCACTGGAGCTATCCAAGCGCGATACTGGCAGAACGCTCTACATCCTTGACGAGCCTACCACCGGCCTGCACTTTGCCGATATCCAGTTACTCCTCGATGTATTGCACCGCCTGCGTGATCACGGTAACACCATCGTCATCATTGAACACAACCTGGATGTGATCAAGACCGCAGATTGGCTTGTCGACATGGGGCCAGAAGGCGGTGATGGCGGCGGCACCATGATCGCCTGCGGTACGCCGGAAGAAGTGGCCGACACTCAGGCCAGCTATACCGGGAAATATCTGAAACCAATGCTCAAGCGCTGAACTGACACCATGTGCCGTGCCAAATAACGCTGCCCTGACACGTGACATAGGTGCTCTAGCCAAAGAAAAAGGCCCTTAAACAGGGCCTTTTCATATTATCCGAATAACATTAAGCAATGCTGCGTCGACGTGCAGCAACACCAAGCAACCCAAGACCAGCCAGCAGCAAAGCGTAAGTCTCTGGCTCAGGCACTGCAGCAATGCTCAGGTTAGTTTGGCCAGGGCTACCGATGTCGCCCACGGTAGAGCGCCATGAACCTTCTGTATCGCCTACTTGCGATAATACCCACCCATGCACATTGTTTTCACCCAGCACATCTACACTGCCTGGAACACCACTATTGAAGCGAGCACGAATACCGCCAACGCTATTGTCGCCAAAGGTCAGGCGATCCACCAACTTGAGCTCATGATCAAAGATATTGATTTCATCTGAACGCCCAAGGTTAGGGCTCATATTCCCCAGTACCTTGATCGCAGCACTCAAGCCCCAGCGTGCGCGGAATTCATCAGCACTAACTTCTGTCAGGATGACCGACTCCCCAGCTTTCACAACGCCGAAGCCAGACAGCATGAATGTCAGGCTATTACGACTGTCATCGTCATAACTCCAGTTGGTGAAATCCACATCCCCCGCACCAAGGTTGGAAATCTCAATGTACTCACCCAACTCGCCAGCACCACGGCTTTGATAAGACCACTCAGTGATATAGACGTTATATGCATTGGCAGCAAACGCAGGCAAAGCCGTCAACGTGCTGACAGCTAGAACGCCGGCGGCGATGAATCGATTGATAATGCTCACGATGAACCTCTCTGATTAAATAAATGTAAAAGCAATCAACAGCAGAAAACGCCAAGAGCTTACAAAAAAGAGAAGACAGTACAATGAAGGACTACATAGTCCTGATAGTAGTCAGGACTATGTAGGGCAGAGAAATATCGCAGGAAGTGGCGTTAGACCTAAAAACTAATGCGGTAAAACAATCTGACAATTAATGGCTGATGTGCAGCTTCATGGTTTGATGTGGGATGCCAGCATCCATATACTCATCGCCAATGCCACGAAACCCAGCCTGCTCATAAAAAGTGAGGGCATGGGTTTGCGCTGATACATGAATATCAAACCAGCCATTTTGCCGGCACAACTCGATCGCCGCCTGTAATAACGCACGCCCAACACCCTGCTTACGCCAGCCTGGCAGTACCGCCATGCGGCCTATGCTACCGTCACTGAGAATCCGTGCACACCCTATGGCACTGCCATCCTCAGCCATAGCGAGCAGGTGCAGCGCGGTATCATCCAGCCCATCCCATTCAAGTTCGACCGGCACATGCTGTTCATCAATAAATACTTGTTGGCGGATTGCTGCTATCGGCGCTTGATCACCCACCCAATCCGCCTGCCTTACATAAAAATTCATTTCAGGATGCTTTCTTGAAATCTAAATAAAAAAACACATGTCATGAAACTATCATGATCGTCACAAGTATTGCGGTACATAGCGCTTACAGGCATCATCTATGCTCGCTTCGATTCACGAAATCGATATAAAAACTAACACGATCATCTTGATGGTGTACTTGGACGAGAAGGTAAGACGATGAAGAAGTTTTTAGGTTTCCTTGGGCGCATTCTACTAGCCCAGATTTTCCTGCTGGCCATCCTGATTCAGCTTTACATGATTCTGCAACACCCTGAAGGCTACCAAAGCTACCAGCTTTACCTAGCCCAATTTGGCCTGCTGCCATTCTTTGCTCCATTGATGATATTGATCCAGCTGGTATTTGGCTTAGGGCTATTCCTTGGGTTCAAGACCAAGCTTTCAGCTTATGTGTTGGCGGTATATGCTGTTTTCGTTGCCATCTTCCTCAAGCTCCCAGTCGACTTGATTGGTTTCATGCAATACCTCGCTATCGCAGGCGGCTATATCATCCTGGCCCTGAATGCACCCACTGCATTCAGCCTGGACAACCTGCGCAAGAAAGCCTGATCAAGCACAGCAAAGCTAATTAAAAAGGGCGGTAATTCCGCCCTTTTTAATTTCATCCTTCTGATATTCAAGCCTCAGCCAGGTTGCGAGGTATCTTGAACACCACGTTTTCCACCACACCACTCAACTCCTGCACTTCGGCAGCGCCTAGCTCCTTGAGCTTATTGATCACCTCTTGCACCAAGACTTCTGGCGCAGATGCGCCAGCAGAGACACCAATACGCTTTTTACCGACAATCCAGGCAGGATCAAGGTAAGAGGCATTATCCACCATGTAGGACTCAATCCCCTGGTTCTGCGCCACCTCGCGCAAGCGGTTGGAATTGGAACTGTTAGGAGAGCCCACCACAATGACCAAGTCACAATCACGCGCCATGACTTTCACGGCATCCTGGCGGTTCTGCGTTGCGTAGCAAATCGAATCGCTGCGTGGCGGGGTGATCTCGGGAAAGCGCGCCTTGAGTGCACTCACTATCGAAGCCGCATCATCAATCGACAACGTCGTCTGCGTTACATAAGCCAATTGTGCCGGGTCTTTCACCTCCAGCGTGGCAACATCTTCTGGTGACTCCACCAAGTACATGCCACCCTCGGATTGCCCCATAGTGCCTTCCACCTCAGGATGGCCCTTGTGGCCGATCATGATGATTTCCTTGCCAGAGGCACGCATCTTGGCCACCTCGATATGTACTTTGGTCACCAAGGGACAAGTCGCATCAAACACCTGTAGGCCACGCGCTTCCGCTTCAGCACGCACATCCTTTGAAACACCATGCGCACTGAAGATCACCGTATTGCCCGCAGGTACTTCATCCAACTCCTCGACAAAAATCGCGCCCTTTTTCTTCAAGTCATCTACGACGAACTTGTTGTGCACCACTTCGTGACGCACATAGATAGGCGCGCCGAATTTCTCCAGCGCCTGCTCAACAATAATGATCGCGCGGTCTACACCTGCACAAAATCCACGCGGGTTGGCTAATACAATATCCATAATCTCTCTACAATGTCGCTCGCTGCAACGCTCTTTACTGGCCCAGCCAATGGGCAAACGTCAGCAGCAGCAATAATCCAATCAGCAATACCAGCACGCGCCAAACGAGGCCGACCGTGCTGCGCAAGTAGTCCGCATCAGCGGGATCACCCAGGCCAATTTCAGGACGGAACACCAGGATGCCATTCATCGGCAATGGCTCGCCTATCTTCACGCCCAAGGCACCAGCACCACTTGCCAATATCATGCCCATCGCCTTGTCAGACCAGGTTTGCGCCTGCGAACGCCAGCAATAGATGGCATCTTCAAAATCGCCCACGATCGCATAGCTACCTGCGGTCACAAAAGCGGGAGGCCAATTCAACCAGCGAAATACCTTGCGTGACCAATCATTAAAGGCGGTCGCCTCATGGGGTTGCCACTCCATGGTGACGATATGGGAAAGACGATAGAACAATGCACCCGCAGGGCCAAGGATGACAAACCAGAAAATTGGCGCAAACAGACCATAATGCGAACGTGACAACACCGTTTCTACACTCACCTGTGCAATCTGGGTAAGCGTAAAGCTATCTGTATCAACTTTTTCCCACTGCCCCAGTAACAAGCGGGCTTCGTCGATATTACCAGTGCGCAATGCTGCAATGATCTCTTCTGCACGCGGGCCAAACTGGCTCAGGCGTAATGTGAAGTAAAGCAATGCCACGCCGAAAATAATACCCAGAACCGCATTCACCTGGAGCAGCACGTAATAAACCACTCCCACTAATAAGCTAGGCAGTAGCACGACCAGTGCCCATGCCGTGATACCTTGCAGGCGATTGCCGCCATTGAAATTTCGCTCAAGCAACTGAACTATCGGCGCGACGATCTCCTGCAACCAGTCCAGCTTGCGATGGGGTCGGTAATAGGTGAGCGCCAGAGCGCCGATCAGTGCAATGAAGTTCAAGGCGAGACTCCTGCTTTGTGTTCAGGTTGGGCAACAGGTTCCAGCGGCATTTCGACGCTGAGGACACTATCATCGACAATTTCCACCGTAGGCAGGTTCAAGGTCGTGTTCTTGGCTTTGACGAAATCCAGTACCTTGGAGTAAGTCTTGCCATATGCAAGCAAAGGATGTGCCTTGATGCTGGAAACAAATACCTTGCGCACGGGTACGATATCTACCTGAATAGGTGCCGCAGGCTTGGCATCTGCATCAATGATAAAGCCAGCACGTGCATGCAGCTCCTTGTAGGGCGTGGTGCGTGGATCACTAAAAATTAAAGTGATTTCAGGCCCCGGCTTGATTTTCTGTTGTACCAACTCATGCAGCACCTCCTCTTGCTTGCTGGAGAGCTTGGAATAAGGCCCTTCAGCTTCTAGGTAGGCATAGCGGTAATTGCCGCGCTCGGCGATCTCTACATCGGCAGATGAAAACAGGCCCCACCACCATAACACTAGGGTGACGGGAATCAGGAAAATCAGCAGGAAATAAGGTAATTGTTTTTTCACGATATTGGTACCACCAGGCAATTGTCCACAACCCGGCCTGGCAGGCCTGAACAACGGGCTGGGCGACTGTTATTTTTACTCGTAAACGATACCACAGACGCGGCTTGTCTTCATCATAACTTTGAATCCAGCCCTATTGGAGAGGATTGCCTGCATGAGCGGCAAATCCCAGTATAATGGCGGCTTTTGCGTTTACTACGTCCAGAACCACGATGAAAAACACTGCAACCCTTCTTGTGACCTGCCCTGACCGCAAAGGCATCGTTGCATCGATTGCCGATTTTCTCTATCGCCACGATGCCAATATCCTGCACGCAGACCAGCATCAGGATGCCGAGAACAACCTGTTCCTGATGCGCGTGGAATTCGATCTGGAGGGCGCATCCGTCAACCTGGACAACTTTACGGAACACTTCTCGCCAATTGCGACCCAATTCAGCATGGATTGGGAACTCAAGGCATCCCAGCGCCGTGCGCGCATGGCCATCATGGTGTCACAATATGACCATTGCCTCGTCGACCTGCTGCACCGACACCAAAGTGGCGAGCTGGATTGCGACATCCCGCTCATCATCAGCAATCATCGTGATACAGAGAAACTGGCCCAATTTTATGGCATCCCGTTTTTCCATATTGAAGTATCCAAGGAAAACAAGGCCGAAGCAGAAGCGAGACAATTCGCCTTGTTTGATGAATACCAGATTGACCTCATCGTCCTGGCGCGCTACATGCAGATTCTCTCGCCAGAGTTCGTCAAGCGCTATCCACATCGCGTGATCAACATCCACCATTCCTTCTTGCCTGCCTTTATTGGCGCCCGCCCCTATCACCGAGCCTTCGAGCGTGGGGTCAAGCTGATTGGCGCCACCAGCCATTACGTAACAGAAGTCTTGGATGAAGGCCCCATCATTGAACAAGACATCGCACGCATTTCACATCGTGACCAAGTCGAAGACCTCATCCAGAAGGGCCGCGATCTTGAGCGAGTCGTGTTATCCCGCGCTGTACGCTGGCACATCGAAAACCGCATCCTGCTTTACGCAAACAAAACTGTGATTTTTGACTAAACACCCGCTTGCCGAAAAACTGACGCCTGTGACGGGATACGAACGCATCCTCAGTATATTTTTGTGGCCAGCGCTACAAAACATCCGCTAAAACAAAAAAGAGGGGCATAGTCCAATAGGACTAAAAACCCCATAAAAACAATGACATTTAAAAAAACCCCCATTAGACTAGCCCGCAACTCATCATGACTGGCGCAATAAATGCTGGGTGATGAGTGTTTGTTAACCACAGTATTCCATCGCAATGTGTGCGATTCACAATGGTTGACAATGATGTAATGGGTTTTGAGGTAGATTGAAGCGACATGGCGGATAACATCCCGCCTCGTTATCCATAAAAATGACTAAGGGTTGATCGTGCTAAACAACCGCAAACACTTCATGTTTAAATGTACATGGCCTATGTTAGTGGTGACAGCAGCCTGGGCTGCCGAACCGCAAGGGGAAATCACCAATGCTCCCGCCAGCGCATTGCAAGCTGCATCCAGTGCTGCACATGCGGCCGTTGAAGCAGCCAATGCCGCCGCCGCTGCAGCAACAGCCGCTGCCAGCGCAGCCAATGCTGCAGCAAGCGCGGCAAGCGAAGCTGTCAAGGCAACCGAGCAGAGCTTGAAGCAACCCCAACTGGTTGTTGCACCCACCACTCCCGAACAATTAGCCAAACCGCCTGCAGCTGCTGTAGTAGCAGCGCCAGTTGTTGCCACCACGCCAGTACAGCCTCAAGTAGCCGCGCCAATTGGCCTGCAATCATTGAATCTGGACTTGCCGACACAAGCGCAATCTGTAGCAGCAGTCGATGAATTGCACCTATCGCGTTTATTTGGCATCACCAGCATCCCTGTTGCAGTGGCCAATGAAATTCACAACGAATACCTCAGCAGCGAATACGCAGAGCAGGCGCACTCATCGCAGTTACCCGCCACGGTGACTGACACCATGGACATTCGCTCGGCCACTGTTGCTGCCGTAGATTTCAGCCGTGATGTGCATATTGCTGACGAACGCCTGAGCCAGGCAGATGCGCAATCCAAGCAGGCACGTGGCCTGTTGTTGCCCAACCTGTCCGTGCGTTATGGCAAGGGCCGGGAAATCTCCTCCCCTTCATCCGCGATTGATGCCCGCACTGGCTCGCGCATGGAAGAATCTCATCACACCCGCACGGACCGCGTCATCACGCTGCGCCAGCCATTGTTGGATATGCCCAGCATCTATGACTGGAAGCGCCGCCAGGCCGTCATCAACTCCCGTGAGGAAAGCCTACGCGGCACCCAGGGTGATGCCTGGCTAGCCACTGTCAACGCCTATCTTGGCCTGACCACCAGCCGCCTGAATGCAGATCTCTCATTAGGTTATGAAAACCAGCTCAACGAACTTTTCGCCTACGTAGACAAACGTGCCACCGCAGGGGCCTCCAGCGATGCAGACCGTGAACGTGTACGCGCCCGCAGCCTTTCAGCTCGTGCTGCACGTACCCAGCAGGAAGCGGCTCACTCCGCTGCCAGCGTCGAGTTTCTACGCCTGACCAACATCGCGCCGCAAAATATCCGCTTGCCCGAGCGCGAAGATATGGGCGTCATCCCAGCAACCGCTGCCGATGCGATCAAGATCGCGATGAACAACAGCCCGGATATCGCTTCCATACGCGAAGAGTTACGCGCCTCGCAGATTGACCAGAACGTCGCACGCTCCCGCTATGCGCCACGCCTGGATCTGGAGCTATCCAGATGGACCACCGACAATGCAGGCGGGCCTGTAGGCGAGCAGGATGACAAACGCTTCATGGTCGTCATGAACTGGAACCTGTTCAATGGCGGCACCGATTATTACCTGACCAAGGAAAAACTCTCCCGTATCGAGGAGTCCCGCTATCGCCTGGATGACCTGCAACGCCGCATCAGTCAGGCCATGATCTCGCAATATGCCATCCTGGAATCCTCCCGCGAGCAATTGGTTGCTGGTTATCGCGAGCTCAACGCAATTACTTCAGCCGCGAATGCCATGTCCGAGAAGATGTTTGCCGGCAATCAATCCCTGCTTGATCTGCTGGATGTGTATGACCGCCAGTATCAGGCACGCACTCGGCTCGTGACTCTGCATGCACAGGAAATTGATGCCTTGTCGCAAATCAATCGCTTGCTCGGACAATCGCAACCAATGACAGTAGCTGCGGCCAACAAGATGCCTGGTTTCGGCCCGGCAGCTAATGCCACGGACAATGGTAACGATGCCGTGACCACGCCACTTAGCCCGCTAGAAGCAGGCATGGCTACACCACTGCCCAAGGAATAGTGAGACAACACCATGCAGCTTGATAACGAACAGGAAGACTCAGGCATTTTCTGGCCCGGCTATGTGGATGCAGTCAGCAATCTTGTGCTGAACCTGCTGT
>VFQQ010002759.1_pt1 | contig 18706 bp, 27 predicted proteins | sample 3512341 | NCBI WGS metagenome assembly VFQQ01 (sample SAMN10412373, study PRJNA504923) | tailings metagenome | isolation source: Relicate 2 Philex TSF1 revegetated site | place: Philippines: Tuba, Benguet | collected 2017-08-29 | reverse complement strand
CACGCCACTGTGTATGCCCCTCTGCCCCATTCCCTGCACACATGCAATCTTCGTACATGCTTTGCCCGCCTCTCTACCCCTTGTTTCGTCTGCACATGTTCCCAGCCTGAAGACCAGCTGAAATACAACTGCACTTTGCAAAGAACGATTGAGTGAGTGGTTGTACTGTTGGCAATGGTCACATTTACATGTTCCGGGCCATGTTGTGACAACAAGAAATGGTTGCACAATGATTGTGAAGCATGCCGCTGCCCCAGCTGCTAGCAGGCTGTGCACCCACCCAGTCGGCTAAACAGCGGCGTGCTCCCGTCTGCTTGGCTCATCCCCAGTAAATCCATGTGCAGCCGCCAGAGGCAATGCTTGCACGCTTGCTAGCGTGTGGGATCCCCAGCCGCAGCTGGGCCAGGTGCCACATCAGAGCTCCAGCAAGGTTCCTCCGCTGGGGCCGGGTACAGCGATGAAGGCGTGGCTCCACAGCTGCAGGCAGGTGAGGAGGCACGGGGGAGTGCTATTGGAGGCATCGCATATGCGGATGGATATCCAGCTAGGCTAGCTGGTTACTAGATGAAGGCGTGGCTCCATTGCTGCAGGCAGGTGAAGAGTCACAGGCGAGTTAGTTTGCCGGAGCTTCTAGCTAGGCTAGCTGGAAACCAGCTAAGGCGTGGCTCCACCGCTGCCGACCTAAATCCAGGGTGCACAGGGGTAGTGTCGCGCTCAAGGTGGGGGTAGCTACAGCGCCGTGTGATGCCATGCAGCACTTGGCGGCTGTTTGTGGCGTCGCCGACAGTGATCGGATCACTGACCGGCGCATAGGCACGCACACCAGCAGTTGGCATAGGCAAGCACACCAGACCACGCAGCAGGCCGCCCCACCTGCACTGCATTGCTCTCCGTGCTGGTGGCTGAGGTTTCCGCCAGGGAGGCGGTGCGGTAGCCGCCGTTTTCAAACTTCCAGCTCCACACCTGAAGACAGAGGGCAGCAAAAAGTTGATGTGCACTCTTGAAACCATGCTGCACCAAAGATTTGGGTTGTTAAACACAGCTGCAAGCCTGCCCAGACTGGCCGGCCTTGCCAGCAGCGCAAGCGTGGCGCACTGCAGGGCCTGACCTGCACACGCACAGCCCACAAGCCACGGCATTGGCGGCACACAACTCAACCCCCGCTGCCGTGCCTCGCAGCCATGCACCGGCAGCAGCAACAGCAGCAAGCAGGCCAATTTTTTGGTGACCACACCTACCTCTGAGAAGGCCACGTCAGCGTTGTTCACGATCGTGCTCCACAAGCGATCGAGCGCAGTGCGCAGCTGGGACAGCAGCTGGGTGTCGGAGCACCAAGATGGGGCAGAGGCGGAGTCGCACAGAGCCAGCTGCCGCTCCAGACCTGACATATGCGGACACGTGACCGGTTGGTTAACGATGGGCAACAGACGGCCATGCGAACGCTGCAGCAGACGTTGGCGGCGGGCAGCAGAGCAGCTCCGGCTGGCTGGCTGCCAGAGGGGACAGCTGTCGCCGACAGCTGCAGCCAGCCACGCATCTCGCACACAGCCTACATTCGATGCATCCAGGCATGGAGTATCCCAGCATGCATGTGGGTGTCTGTACAGTGAGGAGGAGCGCGGCACCCACCTTCCACCATCATCGCCTCAACAAACCCCCAAATCACGCTTCCGTGGTAGAAGCCGTTTGTGAAGTTGCGGTACAGCCCGCTCTCCAGCTGGGGCTCCAGCCCGGCATAGCTTGGATTCGCAACCACCATGCCTGCGGGCAGCAATCGGGCGGCAGTGGGGCGGCGATGGGCGGGGCGCAGCAGCCTGAGAGGAAGGGATGGGCCTCTCTGAGAGCAGCGGCAGGGCTTAGAGCCTGGGTTGTCACCATCGTGCCTGTGGGCAGTGGGCGGAACAGAGAGAGACCAGAGTGTGAGCCCGTTGGGCGTCGGCCTGAGCTGAGCGCCCCTCAGTGCTTGTGGGGGTACAGCGACAGCGGCCTGGGAGGGCTGCAAGCGGCGGGCGGCAGCCGTCTGCAGCACCAGTGATGTGGTAGTGCAATCCAACTGCTTGACCACATGGGCCATGCAATGCAGCATTGCCGCCATGATAGACATCTGCCGCAGAACAGGCAATAATCTGTGGCACTTGCCTGCGGGGTTGAGCAGTCCGGCCGGGAACTCGGCCAGCAGGGCGGGCACCGCTCGGATCAGCGCTTCCGGCAGGTTGCTGCCGTACAGCAGGCTGAAGGACAGGTCGGACTGCATGACGGGCACCTGCGCAGGGGGGCAAAACGGAAAGATACGAGCTGGCTTGCCAGGACAGAGTCCAGTAGACACATCTGTGTATCCGTACGCCTGTGTTGCACTATGCGCAGCATGCGAGGCAGCGCTCCACCACAGCCGTCTGAGCCGCCTTAGCTCACGGCCCAGCATGCATGCGAGAGCTGCCGCCGCTCAATCGCTCAGCAAAGCTTGCCTTGGTGCCGTTGCGGTGCAGCGACAGGGCGTAGAAGGTGAGGTTGCCCTCGCCGCCTGCCAGCGCCTGCAGCAAAGCACAGTGCACAGCGCACTTCAAGCGGTTTATTACGCAAGCGGCTCGATGAACAGTGCCGAAATGCACTGGCCCAGATGCGCCGGGCCGCCTGTCACAGGCAGAGCATTGAGGCAGCAGTGCGGTGGCACTTCATGCTTAAGAGCGGCTGGGCTGCCGAGATTTACACGTGTAGCCACCTTGCTGCTTCACCTGGGTGACTGGCGGTGTGGGCACGCCAAGCATCTGGCTATACGAGCTCGCCAGCTCAGCAGCCTGCAGGGGCAGAACAACAGTCGCAGTATGTCGGCCGGCATCACGGTTTGCAGGAGCAGGCACCGCACACATTCAAAGCATGCATTGCAAGTTCACTCAAGTCGCTTGGTGCGCATGCAAAGGATGGTTGATCTCGCTCATGAGCCGCGCACCTTAACTCACGCATCAGCCCCGCACAGCACACCAAGTTCTCGCCTGGTCAGCTGGCACTGTAATCTTAAAGAAAGGGGCAGCGTCCTGCTCCCATGCAGCCGCCAGCTGCGCTGCCTCCGACTGCATGCGAGGGTCCAGAATGCCCGCCGCCGACAGTTGCTGCAACACAGGTGGAGGAGGGCAGCGGGCACGGCACCTCGCAACTTGCCAGACCCCACGCTCTGCAGACAGACTACCTCAGCGCTCCGACTCAATTTTAACGCAGGGCGGCTGGCACCAAAGTATACCCCTGCAGCTTGCGCTGCCCGCAGTGCATGCACAGTAGACGCCCAATATTATCAGCAGACACCCCCGATCGAATTGGGGCTGCCAACCCACCTCAATTGCGCGCAGGGCGGCCGGCACCAGGGCCACGTTCACATCAAAGGGAATGGGCGCCATTGCCAGCCCGGTATCAGAGTCGCGCCAGTTGCTGCAGGCACGGCAGCGGGGGCGGGTGCCGGAGCTTGAAGCGCCACATGGCCTTTCAGTGCACAACCAGTGCAAACTGCGTCGTGACGATGCAATGGCAACTCAGGTCGGCAAACGGCCCATGGCGGCAAGGCATGCCGGCCCCTGGTTGGGCTCACCCCACGGTCTGCCCCGGGCGGATGCCGATCAGGTTGTCAATGGTCGGGTCGGCGGCAAAGGGCCTGGCCAGCTGCAACACCAGGTTGGCATTGGCATTCAGCAGCTCGCCTGCAACAGGGACAAGGGGCGGAGTTGGAGGAGAGATCAAGATTGGGCGAGAGGGGCAGGTCAGCGGGCAGGAGCAGGCTCCAGTCGGTGCTCGCGACCAACAACACACAGCAACACACAGCACAGCACAGCACAGCACAGCATAGCACCGCACCGCATAGCAGTGCTCCGCACAACACCATGTGCAGCACAGCGCAGTGCACAGCACAGCACAGCACACGACTACGACTCACGGTAGGTGACCCCGCCGTTGAGCGCCGTTCCCGCCTCCTCCGGCACTGTCGCAGACAGAAACTGCGATGCCCGGCCCTGGCCTGCAGAGAGGACAGGGGGTGGGCATACCGGCAAATTTGGGTGTGGCACAGTCATCTCGCTTGGCGGCAGTGAGCGGCAGCGCATTGGCAGCAACAGTCTGCTGTTACAGAGAGGTGGCGGCAGATGTTGCGCCACCGCCGGGTCATCTGCGGCACTCAGTATTGCATGGTGGCCATCAAAAAGCTGCACGCGCCTTGCGGGGTGTCCAGCAGGTAGGCGGCGACCGAGGGCAGCAGCAGGAAGTCGGCGTCCACCTGTTGGAAAGATGGCGACAAGGCACAGACCGAATGAAGATAAATGAATGCAGGTATGAAACAACAATAAACTCGAATGAACCAGAAAGTAAGGAGAACTGAAGACGTGAGTGTCCACCCGTTGGTTGGCAGACGCATGCGTAGTGCCGATTGCGGCTGTGCCCGCTGAGCTGCCACGCATGTTGTTTGGTTGCTACCAGTCAGGCTCACTGGTAGCAGTACCCTCCCTCGAGCGCACCATTTTGTAGTCGCACCACAGCTGGCCCTGCACTGCGGAGCACACCCTCGTCTGCTTCCCGCCAGACCCAACAACACCGCCCCCATGGCTGCAAGTTGGCAAGCGTGCTTCACAGCGCACCATTTTGTAGTCGCACCACAGCTGGCCGCCCAGCTCGGGCGTGCCCTCCTGGATGTTGGTGAACGAGGCATAGTCACCCAGCGTCTCCTCGTGGCACACCTGCACAGAAGGGCAGGCATTGGAGATGTCAACCGATTGTTTTGCAAGCTCGGCAGCCAGACTGGCGTTCGATTGTTGACGGGCTGCCTGCCACAAGCTAACACTGGCCGCTCCCCGCTGCGGTAATGCAGGCGCAGTGTCGCGGCACAGCACAGCATCGACCAACACAGCTTGTAAGCGCGCACCGTGCCGACAGGGATGGGGTCCTGACCATCGTATTGGGAGTAGCCCTGCTGCATGTTGATGTTGCCTGCGGCAGGAGGAGAGTGGTAGGCACTTGCTAGCAGCAAGGCAGCGCGCTCCCATGACAATGTGGCGCCCAGTTGTGTGCCGCCAAATGCAAGCTGCCATAAAAACGCAAATCTATGGCGCAACGCGGCTCAGCGCAACACAGCATGGCACAGCGAGCATAGCGCACCCAGCGTGGCGTGCAGGCCGGCCTCAGTTGCCTCCGCCGATAAGCGGTTCATCATGAGGCGGGCAGCAATGAGCGTGTCCCTGGGTGCCAGTGTACATGGCGGTTAAGGTGCATAAATCAAGGGCCATCGGAGGCATTGGCAGAACTGTAACTGCTCAGCTCTTAGTGCACTGCTGGTTTGGTTCGAGCGCTATTAAGTACTACTGCGCTGAGGTTCGAACGCGCTCGCACCTGCCAAAGTAGGTGAGGAAGCGCCAGCTGCCGGCCAGCATCTTGGATGGATAGACCAGGAAACTCAGCTGCGAGGGTGCAATCGGGAAGATTGACGTGCGAGCATCGTGGTGCGCAGCCTGTGGGTGTTGGCATCACTCAGGTGCACGTGCGTCACAATAGCTGTAGCATGCTACAAATGTTGGCACCACCCGGCATGTGATGGCCTGACCTCGGTGACTTGAGGCGTGTCGGCGATGGCTTGCTGCCCGGGTGCCAGAAGCTGGGCTGCAGGGAGCACGGCAAGATAGCGCGGCGGGCATGCATGGTGCATACACCGTTTTACATGTGCTTGACACATGCAAGGCAGCACTGCTGAAGAGTCTGGCATCGACCAACAAGCCAGCGGCGGCAGCAGCACCGACGACGGCGGCAGCAGCGTCGGCGGCGGCCTGTTGCAGGGCGCTTACCCGGCGTGAAGGGGATCAGGTTGGTTGGCCAGTCCACCAGAGCAGTGAAGTCCACCCGGCCTTCAGAAGCGCCGGGCGCAAGTGTGATGGTGAAGTTGCCGTCTGGGGTCACAGCCAGCCTGGAGAGCGAGAATGGGGCGGACAGTTGTGAGCCGCTCATCAACGCCGCAGCTCAGCGGCTTGTCAAGGCAGAAGTGAAGCAACTTTGCAGCGCAGCGTGGGTTGCCGCTGGAAGCGAGGCAGCAGCACCCGGCAGCACAGCGCAGCACAGCACAACGTGTGCTCCCTGCCATAGTCTGCCGGCCCTGCTCAGCAGCGCATATGGCATGCATGGCAGCAAGCCCATGTGCACCCACTTGGTTGTGTCGTCTGCGGGCGTGAAGATGAGCTGGTTGCTGCCGGTCTGGTTGATGTACTCCCTGCGGAGTGGGGAGTAACAGGCACGCACTTGGGTCAGCAGCGCAGCTGCAGCATTGCCTGCTGGCAGCAACTGTGCAGCAACTGTGCATCGGGCTATCTCTGCCAGGGGTTGGCACAACAAATGTACCGCACCTGAACAGCACCACCGAGTCTCCGTCCTGGCGGATCTCATGCGCAAAAATGGGGCGGATGATGCGGGGCCCTGTGGCAGCAAGCAAGCAATGGGCAAGGCAGTGCAGTCAACTGCACCCTCGTCTGCTGCTCCATCGACATGAGCAGCACACGGCTTGAGCTTGCATGCCAGTGCAGGGCGCGAGCTCGCCGCGCCGCAGCGCTGCTGAGCATGCTGCGCAGCAGGTACATTGCAGATACATTCCGTACAACCCTGCCCCTGCACTGCCCCCGCCTGCCTTCCACATAGTCGCGCACGGTGCGGATGCTGCCCACGATTGCGCGGTACAGGGTGGCATCTCGGTCAAATGTAAGGGTGCCCTGCACTCGGGAGGGGTGGACGAGCAGTGCATCGGGGATTGCAGTGTGTGCACTGAGCTTCCAGGGCTACTGGGCTGCGCTCCAAGCACAAGCCGCTGGTGATGCCGCATGATGCCGCAGCCAGGGGTGGCTACTGCGATGGCTGCCGTCCGACAGTAATGTGTACATGCTTCTGTGTACCAGGCAGCACAGCGCACCGTGAGACCAACGGATCCATCCACTGCTGTGGAAGTGAGGGTGGTGTTGTCCAGTTCAACAATCAGATCTCGCGAGGGTCCCTGTGTTAATTGGAAGCGCAAGGCAGCTAGGGAGGGATCAGGAGGCACACTTGCCGTGTTTGTCACATGCAAAGCATCCAAGGTGTGCTGCAAGTGGCGGCATGGAAGAGCAACTTGTGCAGCACAGCGCCCCCTCATGCCACAGCCCATGGCTGAGCCCATGCCCAGCTGCACTGCTTCGTTTGTGCACCGCTGCACCCGCACCTGTGTGGCATTGAAGTATGCAACGGCGCCGCTGTTGGCGTTGGGAAAGGCGATCAGCAGGCGCACTCCGTCCCCATCGGGCAGGCGGGTGCCAGGCTCTGTCAGCAGCACGACTCCTGTGCATTTGGAAGGGAAGCGATGGGTGGTGGTGGGAGAGCATGGGGTCGACATTGTTACGCTATTTCAAACTGGTTGATTGCTAGTCATTCCAAACGCATTCACGTTGCAGCAGAGAACTGTGCAGGGCAGGAGTCGGCCTTCCCCCACACCACCCCAGGTGGCAAGCGGGAAGCTGCAACAGCGGCCGCGCCCTCGGGCAGTGGCGGCAGGGGCCAGCCCATCCTCCTCCCTCACCGGAAGCGACGCTGTCGGAACGGAAGTAGTTCGAGTAGCCTCCGTAGCTGACCTCAAAGGCAGTGGCTGCTCGCTCTGCTGCCGGTGCCGCCGCCTGCAGCAGCGAGCGCTCGCCGGCAGCGGCGACGACGCTGCGCCACTCGCCGGCCAGCACTGCCAGCGCCAGTAGGGCCAGACAGCTGCGCAGCATGGTTGCGGCAGAAGAGGATGCTTCCAAGGGAGGATGGGGGCAGCCTGTATGCGCCACCGCCATGCGGCCGCCGCCCGCGTGGCGCCGCAGCAGAGCAGGGGAGCGCCAGACACGCTGGTGCTCGCGGATCGTGCTGTGCAGCTCGCGGATCGTGGATCGCAGGAACCATCCAGCCCTCAAGCGCTCGCCGGTGCCCGCCCGACGCCCCCTGCCCCGCGGAGCAGCCCGCTCTCTACCTGCCGATCCCAGCCGTCAGCATGTCGCAGATCAGCAACCTGAAGGAGATTATTACCAGCTTTGAGTCGGCCTACCGCTCCACGCCCACCAAGCTGAAGCTGCTGGACGCCTTCTCGGTCTGCGCGCTGCTCACGGCAGTCCTGCAGGTTCGTACAAGAGCGATCGACCGTCCGGCCGGCCCGACAAGCGCCGCTGCCCCGCCGCCGCTCATTGCCGCTTGCCGGGCTTGCGCTGCCGCTGCTTGGTCCCTCGATGCTGCTTGTCCCCATTGCCCCACCCCTGCAGTTTGTGTACGCCAAGCTGGTGGGCACCTTCCCCTTCAACTCCTTCCTGGCCGGCTTCTTCTGCTGCGTCGGCGCGTTTGTGGTGAGCGGTGGTGGGCGGCAAGCTGCGCATGGCTGGTTCTTTCTTTGCCTGCATCTCTGGCTGCCGCCTGCAGCTGAGTAGAGCCGGCCCTGCGCTATCTGGCAGCTATTGCGTGCGGTAGAAGACCTGCCTGGCTCAACCCCTGCTCGCTCACTTCCCTGCCTAACCGCCGCAGCTCACGGTCAGCCTGCGGATGAAGGTCAGCGAGGGCGGCAGCGCCAGCGGGCCGCGGGAATTCGGCGGCTACTCGCTCGCGATGCTGACGCTCTTCATCGCGGCATGGAACTACGTGGGTTGAGCAACGGCTATGTGTGCCTGGCTGGGGGACCGCCAGGCCCGTTTGCTGCGACCCTGCTGCTGCTTTCTTTTTTGTGCACGTCCTTTCCTTGCTTCCCTCTGCTGCCGCTCAATGCTCCCTGCTGACTTTGCCCCCCACTTGTGAACTGCCAAACTGACTTTGTAAGCCCAGAAGGGTGGCCTCATGCTATGGAGCCGCGATAACTTACAAAGCGATTGCGTGGCAACAGCAGTGGCAAGGGGGTGGCGTCAGGCACTCAGCACCTGTGCTGCCACCATGTGATCAAAGCTTGGTCGGGCCAGCAAAACGAGGGTTCGGATGCGGATCAACTGCTGTGCTGGCCCGGCAGCCAATCAAGTCGACTGCGCATGGGTTTTGCTGCTGGCAAGCCCATGCCGCTTAGGGTTGCGTACCAAGCGGCATCGAGGCTGCTCTACTTCAAGCTGCCTTACTTGGCCACCTTGAGGATCGGCAGCGCAGGGTTCACCTGCAGGGAAGGGCGGCCCAAACAGCCACAGCTGCTCAGCAATCATGCAGCACCGGCTACAGGTTCCGCACAGAAAAAGCCAACCTCATACAGCGGCAGCCCTCTGCTTTGCAACTGCAGCGCCACACAGAAAGCGCCCAAAAAGTGCGCAAGCACCAGCCTGTGTGTGCAGCACAGCACAGCTGCGGACCTTGAAGAGTGAGACGCCCTCCGGCAGCTGCAGCGCCTCGAATGACATCTTGTCGTTCATGGCCATCTTGCTGCAGAACAGTGGGGCCACAGCAAGTTGCAGACATTCAGCTGGGTGCAGTCAGCAGCAGACGCAGCATCCGCATCCGCAGCAGCAGCAGCAATCCGTCGTGGTCGCTCGGCACGTCGCGCAGCCCCCAGCACATCTGGCTCAACTACAGCCAAGCACTCCGCACCTGATGTCGACCGTGAAATCCTGAGGGATGGCATCGCCGCGAGCCAAGCAAGGGATCGTGCGCCGAATCCAGTTGACGCGCCCGCCCGCCTTGATGCCTGGGCACACATCATCGCCGATCACCTGCAACAGTAAATTGCACAGGTGCGGAAGTCAATGCACACAGCATGGGAAGAGCGCGGGCCGTCATGTGCAGCAGTCTTGCGCGCAGTCCCAATGACAGAAGGGTCGGGCAGGGCAGGGCTTGAAGCACACCTGCTGGGTGGCAGAGGACACGCCAACCAGCACCAGCACCAGCAGCAGAAGCAGGCATCCTTCCCCAGAGCGCTGCTTCCACCTGTGAAAGCATGCAGCAGCAGATTGCCCCGACTGCCTGACTGTGCCCAGATGCCACAACAAAATACTAGCCACGGGCGCACCTTGAGGGGAACCTCCACCCGCACTTGCCGCTCCGGCGGGCAGTAGATGAAGGTCACGTTTTCCACCGCGTCCGTATCTGCCGTCATGTGCACCTGCCGCCCCTGCAGGTAGCAACAGGGGCACGAATGCATGCAGCTGGGATCATATGCCACACTGCTGTGCAAGCAGCCAGTGCGTATGCACCTGCATATACCTCGCTGCAGGCAGTGACGCCGGCCAACAGCATGGCGGCAGAGGGCACGTGCACATTGCCAGTGCGCTTCATATGCACTGATGCACAACTTGGCACCACAGCTGTGCTGTGCCTTGCAGCAGCATTGTACATGCAGCAACTCCATGCAACATCGGTACCCAGAGGGTCGCACAGCAGGCGCAGCGGACGCACCAGCGCTCGCAGCGTGGCGCTGCTGCCGTCGTCGCGCCGCACTTGGAGGTTGAAGATTGTGCAGGCCCAGGCCGTGCGCCCCAGCTTGGTCACCAGCTTGGAGAGGCTGGTGGCATCAAACGCCAGCAGCTGCTGCTCCTCGCCCGGACCGCTAAACACAATGCCCGGCGTCTTGCCGCCCTGCAGCGGCAGTTGCAATGTGGGTGAGCAGCGTCTGCAGGCAGTTGGCACGTGCAGCAATGTGGCTGCACAGCTGACGGGACATGGCCATGCCGGAGCTTGCCAGCAACCAGCATGCAAGGCTTTCCGCTCGGTTGGGACACATGCCCCCGATGCCGGAGAGGCATGTCCGCACCTTTCTAAGCTTGTTGGCTGCGATGCTGCCCACGCTGCCGCGCAGCTCGGCTGCCAGAGTGATGCCTCCTGCAGGAGCGGCAGGCAACAAGCAAGCGGGGGCCGCTGGGCAGGCAGGCCTCTCGGGTGGCAGCACTGGCGGCAGGCAGCGGCGGCGGCGGCGGCGGCTTGCATGGCCAACCCAACGGGGGTGCGCCGACCTGCGACCCATCCCTGCTCCCCACCTGGTGCCAGCTCTGCTGCAGCGGCGCTGAAGGCGCGGCAGGCCTGCGCTAGCGCGCCCGGCTGCCGGCCGCTGGTGCTGCACTCCAGCAGGGCTTCGCCCGCTGCCCGTCGTGCTGCTAGACGCAGGGCCTGCATGCTGCTAGTGCTGCAGAGCCGCGGGGAGCTGCCTGCCAAGTTGCTCGAGTGCTGCAAGGGTGCAGGGCTGGGCTGGGGCTTGAGGAAACTAATGTATGTCTCTCCACGAGTAGCCTGCAATGCCTCCGGCGCGCGATGGTCGCCTGCCAGGACAAATGCGTCTGCATGGCGACAGGGGTGTTGCCCTGCAGCTGGCAGCGAGCTCCAGCGACTCTGCGATCACTGCGCAGTGTGATCTGTGTCGGGGTTGGGCACAGGGCTTTGCCCCGAGCGCCCGCAGTGCCTTCCCGCTTCCTCCTCCCAGTTCAGCAGCCATGGTCCGATCCTGGGCATGGATCGCGGTAGTGTGTGTGGCCCTGTGCGTCACGGCCGCTGCCGGCTCCTGTGAAGGGGGTTCCTGCGCTGAGCAGACCGCTGCAGCAAGGGCAGCGGGCCTCCTGGGCTCCAGCGGCGCCAGCAACGGCTGTACGCCCAAACAGTACCCCGAGACCGGTGCACTGGGCGTGGTGAGCTGCCGCCGCTGCTGCCGCCTGCCGCCTGCTGGCACGCATCTGGCAAGCCGTCGCATCATCAAAATTTGGCGCTCTTCCCAGTGCAGGCCACCATCCCGTCGCGAGTCAATGACGTGCGGTGGGCAGCCGGTCCAGACGGAACGGTCAACGACAAGGTGGGTGCTTGCTGAGACAGAGCCAGCCAGCCTGGAGTGCTTCCTCAGCTGCCGCGCCGCTTGCCAGAGTTGCTGCAGACGCTGCTGCGGCGCGTGCCCTTCTTAAGCCCAGCACCCACCTGCACTTTTGCAGTACATCTTTGCGTTGACTATGGACGTGGACGGCTACCCGGGAGGCGCGCTCTGGCGCTCCGACAACAACGGGCGCTCCGATTCGTGGCGGGACGCCACGCCTCAGATCGCAGCCTCGCTGCTGCAGGTGCGGATGGGCTCTTGGTGTTACTGTTGCCGCTGCTCAGCTGAGCTGTGTTGCAGTGTTGTTCCACGTAGCGGCAAACTAACTTTCTGCAGCCCGCTGCAGCACTTGCCGATGGGTCGCGTTGTGTTGCATGCCGCTGCTCTCATCGCAAACCGCTGCTGCAGCCCTGCTGTCGCTGCCTGTCATGCTACATTCAATCCTTGCATCGCTTGCCGCTGCCGCAGGGCAACACCACGCTGACGGGCGTGATGGACATCCACTGGCACGAAACCAAGCCGGACCGCATCCTGTTCCAGGGCAAGGTAGGGCTCACTTTTTCGAACTTTATGTTGCTAGCATATTATTGCTGGGTTGCAATGGCGGCTGCTGGCGATGCCATGGCTGCATCCTGTTCCAGAGCAAGGTGCGCAGCAGCCTGAACATGAAATTGGACACGCAGTGGAACGGGACGGTGGAAAATAACTGACTGTTTGGCAACGCCCAGCGTAGTTGATACGTCATCCCGGTTGACACCAATGTGCCGCCTGCCGCAGGGCCGCTCCCACTTCCTGTCCACCGACTTTGGAGCCAGCTTTAAGGCGCTGCCCTCCCCCGGAAACACCGAGGGGTGCGTTGACTGCTGCTCTAGCTGCAGATCTGGTAAAAGAGTTGCAGCGTAGCTGCGCTCTTCTGGTGCAGTCGGCCATGGCCTGCCTATGTGCTGCTGCTTGCTGCTGTTGCAGCATCTGCAGTTGCTGCCCCGCCCGCTGGCAGTGCCTTGCTGTGCCCGCACCCTGCCAACAACCGGCTGACAAACGGCCAGGTGCCTCTCTCTGTCTGCCAAACCCGCCTCTTGCTCCGCCCTGCCATGCATCCAACAGGTACGGCCAGGAGTGGCGGCTGCACCCGAAACAGGCGGACTGGATCCTGGCCAAAGTGCGGCGCAACGAGTGCATCGCCGACCGGCGCAGGTGGGCACCGTGACTAGGCCCCATCATGTGTGAGGCTGGGGCGGCGCACTGTGCTGGGGCCGGCGCCATGCATCGACACTGCACAGCCAGCTGGGCTTGCATTGCCAAACCCCAGTGTGCAACCATCTTCACCCTTCTGCCTTCTGCTGTGCGTGCAGCAGCCACAACCTGTTTCTGACCCAGGAGTTTGGCACCAGCTTTGCCTCAGAAACAAACTGGCCTGCCTTGCTAAACCATGCAAATTTCTTGCCCCTCCACATGTGCAGCCCCTCCTGCGGCTACGACCTGTTCCTGACCCAGGACTTTGGTGCCAGCTCTGCTTCACACGAAAGCCTGCCTCATTACAAAATGTACTGATAGCCCCCCTGGTTGTGCAGCCCCTCCTGCGGCTACGACCGGTTCCTGACCCAGGACTTTGGCGCCAGCTGGACCAACCTGACCGCCAACAGCGGCGGCCGCGTCAGCTCCTTCCGCGACTTTGACTGGGGCTGCAAGATGGACATGTGGGTTTCTTGGGCTAGGGCTTTCCTAGTGTGTGATTGGGCGGTTAATCAGCTCCCTCCGCGACTTTGACTGGGGCTGCAAGATGGACATGTAAGCGTGCTGCTGCGCTTGTGCCAAGCCGCTATGGCAGGCTGATGGTTCTCACCGGCTGTGGATTATTACTTGAAAATGTGCCTCCCTTTCTTCACGCTGTGCTTGCTGGTGCCGCAGCAAGTTGCCTTTGCTGTTGGTGCATGTGTTTCAACCTCTTTCCCCGCCTTGCGTCATTTAAATGCAGGTTTGCGGGCAAGCCCACCCCGGATGAGGCCATTTCCGCCCATGCAGCTGGTGTTAAGTCATGCTCATTGCTTGTTCGATTGACGCAGGTTTGCGGGCAAGCCCACCCCGGATGAGGCCATCTTTGCCACCATGTACGCCTCGGCCAGCAGCCAGAAGGGGCTGTACCCCGGCTGGGACAAGGATCTCCATTATGCGGTCAGGTGTGGGTGCTTGTTTTTGTTTACTTGCCAATAGTGTATGAGGCAGGGAGCGAGACTCCTGGAGGCAGTAACCCGGCTGGCAGAACTGATGTGCAGCTGCCAGCCAGCCACGTCAGTCATGCTGGGACACCCGCACGCCGTCTGCTGCGCAACGCACACACGCACACAACTAATGTTCTCTGCCGCACTGCCCCGCTGTTGCAGCCTGGACTTCTTCAAGAGCCCGGTGCAGAAAATGGTGCCGTGCGGAAACCTGTTTGAGGTGTGTGGGGTGGCAGAGCAACAGTGGGGTCAGCAGCATATGCCCTGCAACCTGCCAAGCGCATTCAAGGATGCCGATGCCGCTTCTCTTGCCTGGGTTGCCCCTAGTTCATGGTCAATTTACCCTCCCCTGTCATTTTCCTCCGTCCTTTCGGTCCTTCCTCTTTAGATTGTGGCCAAGAAGGTTTACCTGGCGGTGCCCTCCGACTGCCCTGTGGGCCCCGATGGCAAGGCGCGCAAAACGCCCCAGACCGGCGTCTCCGGGCGCACAGGTGGGTTGATGAGATAGAAAGGATTGGGGTGGAGGGCAGGATGTTTGATGTGTGTGCTAACACCACGCACTGTGGGCTGTAACTGGATTGAATGGCGGGCAGTGGTCCAAGGCAGTTCTCTGTTCCCAGCCGCCGCCAGAAGCTACGGGCAACCACCTGCTGTAGGCAAGGCATCAATCATGAGATGCGCTGGTTGGTTGATACCTCTCTGCAGTGACCATGTACGTGTCTGACGCCGACGGCGACGAGTTCACAGAGGCAAGCTGGCTGGTGCTATCACAATGCACTGGGTTTTGAATCATGCTTTCAGCAGACTCAGCATGACGATCTGAAAAGGTTTGTGGTTGAAGCTGTAAACCTGAGCATTACTGGTGCTGCCTCCTGCAGGTCTGCCTGCCCATCAACCTGGAGGACGATGGATACAACATGGTGCACACCCACGACAACTACGCCGCTTTTATTTTGGCGGGTGGGAATCCTGGCTGCTGCGCCTTGTGCTGCCGTGCCCGGGTGTCGTGCTTGACACTGCACTCAGCCGTATCTCTGCAACTCAGCTGCATGAGTAGCCTAAAGATGCAAGAACAAGCAACACACGTGTGTATGTGTGTATGTCCACTCCATTTCTCCACCCACAGACCACGCGGAAAAGGGCAGCAAGGGGCCGCAGAGCGACTCCCCCACCTCTGATGCGTACGCACCCGCCTACAACGCATCGTTCTACACCATCAGGTGCGGCCTGGTGCACCGTTGTTGCCGGCACTGAGCGCTGAGTGTTTGCGTCCTGTTTGAAGGGCTGCAAGCCTGTGCCTGCATCGCCACCGCACACTGCGTGGCATTCGTTGCATAGGTTCTGCTGGCATGTGTCTTGCAATCTAACTGCTGCAGCCCTCGCGCAGACTCGTGCGGTGTCCCTGTCCCATGTTCCCTCTGCAGCCTGCGCAACGTGTTCCGCCGCGAGTTCATCACCGACTTTTCCCGGGTGGAGGCGGTGCCGGGCATGTACATCGCCAACCAGGTGGACGAGGCGGCCATGGGCGTGTCGCGCGACTACACCAACTTCCTGCAGGTAGGGGGTTCGTCCAGTGTTGTGTTTCTCTGTTCGTGCACATTGCCAGCTTGCTGGACGAGGCGGCCATGGGCGTGTTGCGCAACTGCACCAACTTCCTGCAGGTATAAGAACACTGGCTGGATTGCGTCTTCTGTACAGACTGTTTGGTCTTCCTCAGCGCCGGTCCACCCGCCCTCCCTGCCCACCGCGCTATGCTGAATGCCGGCGCTGGTTGGCGGTACTGCAGCTCACTTCTCCTACCGCTGGCCCCACCTGACCGGCATTCCTGCCCTAAGCTCCTGTCAGGATCCCTCCTCTTCTCGCCTCGCAGACCCGCATCACTCTCAACGGTGGCGCCGACTGGCGGGCGCTCGACCCGCCCTCCTCCTACCGCTGGCCGGTGTGCAACACGTGCAAGCCGGGGGCGCCGGCAGACCAGTGCCGCCTGCACCTGCACGGCCCCACCAGCTGGTTTGCTCCCCAGGGTGAGTGTTGAGAACAGTGCTTGAGGGTCAGTGATTGAGAACTGACCAACCTTGCTATGCTGGCATGTTGTTAAAGACAGCTGGCTGGCCCCCCGGGCTGAGCCCGCCTTGCAAGGGGAGGCAGGGGCAGCCGACTGCCTTGGGTGCTGCAGGTGCTGCATGGGGCATGGATTTTATATGCCCCATGGCTTGCAATCCCATCGCTTTGCCGCAGGCCTGCGCCCCAACTTTTATAGAGACGCGGCAAACCAAGCCTTGCCGGCTCTCTCACTCCCTTGTCAGCCCTCATCTCGCTCTCACCCATTTGCACTTCCACTTTTCTGTTGTCTGCATAGCAGGCCCGCGTCCCAACTTCTACCGCCAACGAGGGCGCGCCTGGCTTGGTCGCTCCGCTAAACCTGAACTTGCGGATGCTTACAGCTCACACATTGCCTCTTTTATCTGCCTACAGGCCCGCGCCCCAACTTTTACAGCCATGAAGGCGCACCTGGCCTGGTGATCGCCACCGGCAATGTGGGAGCTCACCTCGACTTCCAGACAGGTGCGCATTGCAATTTGTTTTAGCTGTTGCATGGGTGCTAGCTTTGTGCAGACTTTTACCTGACGATGCTTGGGTGCTGCCGGCAATGTGAAGCCTCACCAAGACAGGTGTGCTTGGCTTGTCAGCTGGCCGGAGGTTTTGGCTGTTCAGCTGCTTGGTCGTTCTGCTGCCTTTCTGCGGTGCAGCGCCAGCAGGTCAGATGCTTGCAGGGCATCTTGCTGTGCCCAGCCAAGGCAGGCCTGCAATAACTGCACGGCTGCCGCCCAGCCAGCAGCAAAGCACGCCTGCAACAACTGCACGGCTGCCGCGGCTGACTGCCGCCCCATCCGCCATCCATCCCGCAGGCGCCACCTGCACCTTTGTGTCGCGGGATGCCGGCATCACTTGGGAGGATGTGGCCGACTATGTTGGTGCGTTGGGCGCCCCATTGCCTGGTCACTTGAGAAAAGCCTGTGCTGCGTGTGGTTTCTGCTGCTCATGCAACGCCGCCTCGCTAAGTTTTGGTGGCAGTCAACTCCCCGTCTCTCTGCACTGTTCCCCATGTGTGGCACCCACCTGTCCATGCACCACTCACCCCCAACAGGCATCTACGAGTTTGGCAGTGCCCCGCTGCTATTCTGGCACCTGATTCTATGTATGCATGTATTTGTGTCCCTGTCCCCCTTTGTACCCACAGGCATCTACGAGTTTGGCAACCACGGCGGCCTGGTGGTGATGGCGCCCCACAAGGCGGAGGGCCCCACCGGTGCGTTCTTTAATTTGCGGCTCCTAAGTATTTAAAACAATGGCAGTGCGGTGAGGTTATGGTTTGGTGGTCTGTAATGGTTGGATCGAGCTAAGCCGGATTGAGCAAGGCACCGCACAAGCACGATCGTGTATCCGCTGTCCTGCTTCTGCAGACCTGGTCTACTGTACTTCTCGCCCAGCGACAGAATTCTTACCCAAGTCAGAAGTGCACACATTGTTCCCAACCTCCTCCCCCCGCAGACCTGGTCTACTTCTCGCCCGACAACGGTGCCTGCTGGCACAAGGTGCAGCTGCCCGAGGCGCTGACCATCGACAACATCAGGTGGGCAGGCCTGTGTTCAAACATGCTCTGTTTGGCTGGGGCCGGAACCTTTGATCACGGATGCGGACCCTGCCCGGACCATGGGCTGCTCACTAGCGCTGCCTTGCACAAGCCCTGACCTTGCTCAACTCCTGTGTGCAGGGTCGATCCCAAGGGCGCCGGTTCGACCTTCATCGTGCACGGCCAGGCCTGCCTCAGGTCCACCACCAAGCCCAAGTGCAGCTTTGAGGGCGGCGGCCTGCCCCCCGCCAAGCTGCTGCAGCTCAACATCAAGGAGCTCATGGGCGGCGACTGGCGGGTGTGTTGATTCTAGGCCTTATTTTGTTATTCTGTATATGTCTGGCGGCCTGCTGCACCGATGCTGCAGCTGAGCATCAAGGAGCTGATGGGCGGCGACTGGCGGGTGAGGCAGCTTCAAGGCAGTTTCACTTTGCAGTCCCTGGCTTTCTGCTATCGGCTTGCTGTAGCGGCCTGCCGCCAAGCAGCACCCTTCCTTCCTCCCCACACCACAGGGCTGCAACGCCATGCCCGGCTCCACTCATTTTGAAACTACACTTGCATCCCACCGGCTCTGTCAAACGCTCCCACCTGCAGGACTGCAACGCGGCGGCCGGCTCCACTGACTATGAGACGTGGCAGCTGCCCGCGCCCGGCCAGTGCCTGCTGGGAGCCAAGTACTCGATGCAGCGGCGCAAGCGCGACGCCGCCTGCTTCAACACCGGTGGGCTGTCCTCTGTCCCTTGCTTCCTGCTATGCTCGCTGTCTTGCTTTCGTGCAGTCGCCTCGCTGGAACGGAATGCAGACGGTTTGTGTCTGGCTGACCCCCGGGAGCTCAGGCTGACGGTGTGCTTCCAAACTGCCTGCCCAATTGTGCAATGCAGGCAGCTACACCGTGCAGGTCAACCAGACGGAGCTGTGCGAGTGCACGGCTGCCGATGCAGGTGAGTGCTGTTCCAGGATTAAGGCATCGCCGCCTCTCCTGCGCAGCTTGCACGGTTGCAGATTGCGAGGAGCAGCTTGCAATCATGGGTGCTCATTATGTTGAGTGGGGGGGCAGCATCTGCGGGGGGGGGGGGGGGGGGGGGGGGGGGG
>VFQQ010002758.1_pt1 | contig 18714 bp, 15 predicted proteins | sample 3512341 | NCBI WGS metagenome assembly VFQQ01 (sample SAMN10412373, study PRJNA504923) | tailings metagenome | isolation source: Relicate 2 Philex TSF1 revegetated site | place: Philippines: Tuba, Benguet | collected 2017-08-29 | reverse complement strand
ACGGCCCTCGGCGATCTCCTCATCCAGCGACAGAACGTTTCGTCCCCCGCCGCGCTTGGCGGCGTGGTCACGATTCCATTCGTTGGCAAGGAAACGCTTGAGCGCACAGAGCAGAAACCAGCGGAACTTGCCGCGCTCCTGGCGGACGGCGGCGAGGAAGTTTTTTTCCAGCAGACGCGCGAAGAATTCCTGCGTCAGATCGCACGCATCATCCGGGTTGTGTCCTTTGCGCCGGACGTAGGCGTAAAGCGGATACCAGTAGGCGCGGCAAAGAGTTTCGAGGGCGGAAGCGGTTCCGGGCGAGTCCTCGCCGACTGCCGCCAGCACCACGCTCCAGTGGGTGGTGCGAAACTGGGTGGATTCGCCACCGATGCTCATCATAAGAACATCGAAAAACTAGGAGAGCCGCTGGAAAAAGGCGAGGAAACTGTCGTTCTCGGAAATGCGGCGGCGGACGTGCGCTCAACTGGCGGCGACACGCGTCCGCTTCAACTCCGCAGCCGCGTGCTGAATAATTCGTTGAGCATCCGCCCCAGTTCGCGCGCCGCCGTGAGCGTCTGCCGCTGAAACGCGATGATCTGCGAAATTTCCGCGGCGAGGCGAGGATGGCCAGCGCCAGCTTGCCGTAGTGGATGCGATCGTCGGTGGTCATCAGCGCTTTGAAATCCAACGGGAGATCGTCGTGCGCCGTGTCTGAAATCACGCGGATGGTCGCGCTGGGGACCTTCCATTCCCGGCACAGATTGCGGATCACGGACGATTCCATCTCGACCGCGTCGGTGCCGGTCGATTGCCAGAGGGCGTGCTTTTCCGCGGCGGTAATGGCGACCCGCTTCGAGCAGTGGAACTTCGCCGGAATCGCGCCCAGATCCGTCAGCGCCTCCGAAACGTCGACGTCGAAGTCGTAATCGAAAAGCACCTCGCCCGCCTTGAGCGAGGGATTGAGACCGCCGGCAAAGCCGCACGTGAGCACGCGCTCCGGCTCGACGCGGGCGAAAGCGGCGCGGATCAGCGCGCGCAGCGGTTGATCGAGCGCGCCATCCCGGACAATGGCCCCCAGCTTCGGCCCCCAAAAATCGGCGAGATGGGCTTCGAGGCCACGCTCCAGCCGTGTGAGCGTGGCGGTGTTGCCGATCGGATCGAACGTCAGGCTCGCGGGCTGGCCGTCGAAGACCGCGTTGATCGGGGTTGGAAGGGCGAGACCACCGTGCGTCGGGCCAGCCCACAATGGAACCGGCGCGTCCGGGCGGCTGAAATCAATGACCACTTCCTGGCGGATTCGTGGCAGATTCCCCGCGTTGATCTGATGGTCGGGAATGACGGCTGGAGGTGGCTGGCGAACGGACCCGCTACGCTCAGTTGATTCATCGCGGAGTCGCCCAGTCCGGTCACGAGAGAGAATTGCCGATCGAACTCCAGCTGCCCGTTCGCGTCGTGACGGTACAAACGCAGCCCCGAAGCCGTCTGTACGACCAGCTTTCCGTCGCGGGCGATCAACGCGGCCGGGATCAGTTGCACGCGGTTCGTCAGGACGTTGCCGAATTCGATCACGTCCGCGAGACGGGGAGCGTCCAATCGCGTCAGATCCCACACGTCCACGAGTTCGTTCCCCGCCGCGTCGCGCAGGGCGACATAGAGGAAGTTTCTCCACGAGGCCAGGCGCAGGATCGAAGCCGCGGTCAAATCGCGCTGCGGTGTTTCGTTTCCCGTGTACAGCGCGCCCACGATTCCATTCGGGCGCGGGTGTGGCGCAGGCGCGACGGATGCCGCCTGCGACCGGGTGGTGGCCGCGCTGAACAGAAGCGGCAGAAGGAAATGCAGGACGACGATACGGTAGCGGGGTAATTTGAATCGGCTCATGCGCGTTGGAAGTTTTCATCCCGGCGGGACGCGGCCGGTGGTGGCACGAGCGAAACCGAAACAACGAACCTCGTTGCGCGATTTGAGCGGCGGATCCATCGCCCTGCCGGGAGGCTTTCCTCCCTTTTATCGGAGGGAGTCCCAGTTCTTTAAGCCGGTGAGCGGCAAAGCGAAGGCGAAGGCTTGTTCCCACTCCGCCGTGTCCGCGGCGCGAAAGCAGTCGTAGATTTTTTTCTTCGGACGCGGATCGGTCTCACCGGGCTTGAAACGTCGCAATCCGAGCCAGAGTCCGCCCTCGTGGGGATGATCGACATGGCGGTGCAGGATGAAGGCGTCAATGGCCTCCAACGCCTCGACTTTCTTGTAGGCGTAGCAGTAAGCGGCGGCCTGGATCGTCTCTCCGTCCGGGCCGCCCGGAGTGTGAAAGCCCTGTTCGCTGAGGATGATGCGGCGGGGTTTTCCCTCGAACAGGAGCGGCGGCGCCTTCATGTATTCCGTCAGCACCTCCAGATTCTTGAAGGTGATCCGGGGCGTGTTGGCGCCGGTCGTGGCTGACCGGTCGTTCCAGAAACGCGGTTCGAAAAGATTTTCGGGATACGGGTGGAACGCGAGATGCCAGTCGAAGTCACCCGTTTCCTTCGCCCGGCGGGCGAAGCGGTCGAGGAAAGCCTTGCCGGGAAACGCCTGGCGCTCGTCCGCCGGTGGGTAGCGGATGTTCCAGTGGTGTTCGAGTGAAACGTAAAGCCTCGCCCAGGAGGACTGGGAACGGATGGCCGCGTGGCTCAGGCGCATGGCGACCAGATAACTTTCGGTAAACTCGTCCATGGTCACCCGGCCCATGTGGCTCCACCACCAGTGCGAATTGACCTCGTTGCCCAGGACGTAACCGACGACCCGGCCGTGCTTCCGGTCGGGTTGGGACCAGCGTTCGGCCACAAATTCCATCGTCGCTTTCAGCCAGCGGCGGCCTTCGTCCGAAGCGGTGTTGAAGGCTCCCAGCCGGTTCGGCGCGTTGGTCGAGTAACTCGGATGCAAGAGAATGCGGTTCACCGCCGCGTCGGGCGATTGATACGCGAGCACGATCAGGTTCACGAGCACGCCGTGGTCGGAGAGCGCCTTGATCTGGCGGTCCATGCTGGCGAGGTACCCGCGTTGGAAATGGTGCGGGATGCCTTCCGCCCGCCACGACGGGTTGTTCGTGTCGCCAGCGGGATCGATGAGCTGCGCGAGGTTGAAATTCAGCGCCGCGTGTTTGACACCCAATGTCAGCGCGTCTTCGACGATCTCAACCTGGAGGCCCTTCTTCGAAGCTGCAGCAGGGTAAGGCTCGTGGTAACGGGAAGGCTGCGCTCCGGCTCCAACAGTCGCGCAAACCAGCAGAACCCAGATGGCGATGCGACTAGAAATCAAACTGGTCAATGTTGTCCTTGTTAAAGATGAACGGTGTGCCCAGCAGGATATGGTCGCTCTCGATGGCGAATTCTCCCAGCGTGCCGGCTTGGAAACGGGTGGCTCCGGGTTTGAGCGTTCCCTGGACGAGGGCATGGGCGGCGTGAATCGTGAGATAGCCGAGGTCTTCGGTCTTCCACAAGATGACGCTGTCGGTGGTGCCATCCTTGACGTAGCGGCGGTTCTCGCTCGGCAGGCCGAGGCCGATCACTTTGACCCGGCCGGACCTGCCCGCCTGCTTGACGGCTTCGGCCGCGCCCGGCACGGCGGGCGAGCAGATGTTCATGATCAACTTCAAGTTGGGATGGGCACTGAGCAGGGCGGTGGCGTCCGCCTGGGCTTTGTCCTTGAGATCGTCGCACGGGCGAAGCGCGACGCGCTTCAAGCCCGGATATTTCTCGGCGTTGCGTTTCTCGATGGCCTGCTGCCAGGCAATCATGTTTCCGGCCGTGAGTGAAGCCGTGATGATGGCGTATTCTCCTTCGGTGCCGATCAAGCGGGCGCACTCGTCCATGAGGATGTTGCCGATGCCCTCGACGGTGGCCTGATTGACGAAGAACTCCCGCGCGTCCGGCTGGGCGTCGGCGTCGTACGTGATCACCTTGATGCCCCGGGCGCGGGCTTTCCGGAGGGCGGTCGAGATGCCGTCGCGGTTTTCGCACGCCACCGCGATGGCATCGACGCCCACATTGATCCATTGCTCGATAATCTCGTTCTGCTTGGCGGGATCGGGATCCGTCGGGCCATCGAAGAGCAGATCAACCCCCAGTTCAGCGGCGGCCTTGTCCGCGCCCTTTTTGCAGGAGAGAAAGTAGGCGTTGCCTTTGGACTTCGGCATGAACGCGATGGTGGGTTTTCCAGCCGTATTCGATTGGAGACGGGAGGCGTCGGGCGCGGGAGAGCAGCCGGAAAAGAAGACAAGTGCGACCGTCGAGAGTGACCAAAACACGTTTTGCATGGCTGGGAATTCGTTTGGCCACAAGTAAATGGATGATGCCCGGCGACTCAATCGCAATTTGCAAAAGCCGGCCGGAAAACCCTTTGACACAGCGGATGCGGTTTCTATATTCCAAACAGGATTGATTTAGTCCGATTCAAGCCATGCAAATCACCCGCGCCGGCGAATACGGGGTTCTGGGGTTGCTGCACCTGGCCCGCACTGGCGGCCCGGAGCGCATGGTCATGATCGACGAGGTCAGCCAGTCCGAGGGGATTCCCAAGAGCTTTTTGGCGAAGATTTTTCAGGATCTGGTCAAGGCGGGGATTGTCCGCTCCTTCCGCGGAAGCGGCGGCGGGTTTTGCCTGGCAAAAACGCCGGAAGAAACCACGGTCCTGGAAGTGATCGAGGCGATCGAAGGGAAGATCGCGCTGCAACGCTGTCTCCAGGAGCCGCCAGAATGCGATCATATCGAGGGCTGCGCGCTGTGCAGCCTGTTCGAGCGCGCCCAAGACCGCGTGCGCGACGTGTTCGGCACGACCACCCTGGCGGACTTGCTGAAGCCCGGCGCGCCGGTCGGCCTTGCACACCGCCGAACGAACCCCGTTTCCGTCCGAAAGGCGGCTGTTTTACCTCAACCGACAACCTGACACAACCTTATGAGCGATACCTACACGTTGTATAATTCCACCGTCATGGACCATTTCATGAACCCACGGAACATGGGGGACATCAAGGACGCCGACGGCGTGGGCGAAGTGGGCGCGGCGGCCTGCGGCGATATCATGAAGATCAGCCTGAAGATCAAGAACGGGAAGATTGAAGATGCCCGCTTCAAGACGTTCGGCTGTGGCTCGGCCATCGCCAGCTCAAGCATGGCGACGGAATTGATCAAGGGCCGGACCATCGAGGACGCCATGAACTTCTCGAACCAGGAAGTGGTGAACGCCCTGGGCGGACTGCCGCCCGTGAAAATTCACTGCTCAGTGCTGGCCGAGGAAGCCTTGAAGGCCGCGCTGGAGGATTACGTGAAGAAACATCCGGAATCGGCCAGACAAGAGGAAGCCGTCGGCGCTTGAGGTGACGCCGGGTCCGCCACCATTCCCAGTTTATTCAACGGTTCCCGGCTTCCGCCTTGGTTGAAGCCTCATCATTCGTTTCATCGAACCATGCGCCAGGTTTTTCTCGACCACCAGTCGTCCACGCCCGTCTTGCCCGAGGTCTTCGAGGCCATGCGGCCCTATTTCACCGAGATCTTCGGCAACCCGTCCTCGCTGCACCGATACGGACTCCAGGGGCGCGACGCCTTGAGCAAGGCCCGGGCACAATACGCCTCGTTGATCAACGCCGAATCCGCCGACGACATCCTGTTCACCTCCGGGGGCACGGAAGCGGTGAACCTGGCCATCAAGGGTGCGGCCTATGCCAACCAGCGGAAGGGCAACCACATCGTGGTCAGCGAAGTGGAGCATCCGGCGGTGCTCAGCTCCCTCGAATTCCTGGGAAAACAGGGCTTCACCTGCACCAAGGTCAAGGTGAACGCCGAGGGCTGGATGAACCCGGAGGAGTTGCGCGCGGCCATCACTGATAAGACGGTGTTGATCGGCGCACACTACGCCAACCACGATATTGGCACCATTCAGTCAGTTCGCGAGATCGGCCGGATCGCCGCCGAGAAGGGCGTGCCGCTGTTTGTGGACGCGGTGGCCAGCGCCGGTTGGCTGCCCATTGACGTGCAAGCCGACGGAGTCCATTTGCTTTCCCTGTCGCCCCATCGTTTTTACGGACCCAAGGGGGTGGGTGTTCTGTACCGCAATCGCAAGGCGCGCGTGGTCAGCATCATTCACGGCGGCGTGCAGGAGGGCGGGCGCCGCGCCGGCACTGAGAACGTGCCGGCCATCGTGGGCGGGGGGATCGCGGCGGAAATCGCCCTTCGCGACATGCGCGAGCGGATCGAGCACACCGCCCGGCTCCAGCGCCGGTTGTGGGACGCGCTGAAAACGAAGATTCCTTACATCAAGCTGAACGGACCCGAACCCGGCCCAAAACGGATCAGCACCAACCTGAACATCAGCACCGAGTTTATCGAGGGCGAGGGACAGTTGTTGCGGCTCGACATTTCCGGCGTCGCCGTGGCCAGCGGATCCAGTTGCGTGAGCAAGTCCCTGAAAATCTCGCACGTCCTGGCCGCCATCGGCCTGGATCACGCGCTCGCCCAGGGCAATCTCATCCTCACGCTGGGCAAGGACAACACCGAGGACGAAATGGACTATGTGGCCGAGACGTTCGCCAGGATCGTCCAGACGCTGCGCGGCATGTCCCCCATGTGGGACGAATTCGAGAAGGGCATCATCGACTCGGTCATCGCGCCGAAGGGACGGGGCAAGTCCTTTTCCGCCCACGCCGCCGAGGTGTCGGGCAAGCCGGCGAATTGACGTGGTTCTCCGGGAAGTTTTTTTGTTCCAGTGAATTCTCATGACTCTTGAAGATTCCATCCGCCAGGCGCTGCAGACGGTGAAGTATCCCGGCTATTCGCGGGACATCGTCTCGTTCGGCCTGATCAAAGAAATCAAGGCCGCCCACGGCTCCGCCACCGTCCTGGTCCAGCTCACGTCCGGCACCGCTGAACTGGCCCGGCAGGTCAAACTGGAGGCCGAGCAGGCGATCCGCAGAGTTCCGGGCATCGAGAACATTTTTGTCGAAGTCAAAGCCCCGGCCGCTGCGGCGGCCGCGTCGAACCCGAATCCTTGGGCCAGCCAGAACAGCGTTCCCGGCATCCGCCGGATCATCGCCGTGGCCAGCGGCAAGGGGGGCGTCGGCAAATCCACCGCCTCCGCCAACCTGGCCTGCGCCCTGCAGCACCTCGGACGCCGGGTCGGGTTGCTCGATTGCGACATTTACGGACCGAGCATTCCGCTGATGATGGGAGTGCGGGAACGTCCGGCCGTCAGCGAGCGCGAGAAGCTGGTTCCCCCGTCCAATCACGGCGTCAAACTCATGAGCATGGGTTTCCTGCTCGAGGGCGACGCGCCCGTCATCTGGCGGGGGCCGATGATCGTGAAAACGATCCAGCAATTCGTCAGCGCCGTGGAATGGGGCGATCTCGATTACCTGCTCGTGGATCTGCCTCCCGGCACCGGCGACGCCCAGCTCACCCTCTGCCAGACGGTGCCGCTGACCGGCGGTGTGATCGTGACCACGCCGCAGGAGGCCTCGCTGGGGGTCGTCCGAAAAGGCATCGCCATGTTCCAGAAGGTGAACGTCCCCATTCTCGGGATCATCGAGAACATGAGCTGCTTCACCACACCGGCGGGGGAACGGTTTGACATCTTCGGCCACGGCGGCGGACGATCCATGGCGGGTCAACTGGGAATGCCGTTCCTCGGGGAAATCCCGATCTTTCCGGAGATTCGCGCCGGTGGCGACGCGGGCACGCCCGTGGTCGTGTCCCAACCGGACGGAAAACCGGGGCAAGCATTCCTTGCGGTCGCGCGGCAGATTCTCCAAGGGGTTGAGAAACAGGAATCCTGAAAGTCGTACCAAGTCTGTGCGAAATTCCGTTACGAATGGAGATACGGCCTTGGAAAGGAAGGGACGATGACAACTTTTCGAGGGGTTTGGGGTGGCGGTCTTGGGGATGGAGCGGATGGAGGGCTGCCGGGGTTGACCGGAGCGCAAGACGCCGGCACAGAGGCAGTGTGGTTGGCGTCTGACGGCACCAACGCGGGCCTTGCCCGGCTGGTGGGCGCATCTCCGTTTTTTGCATGTTCGCGACGGGAAGATGGCGGGTGGAGGAGCAGCGCCGAAGGCTGAATTCTCCGCGCCGGGCGTGCGCCTCGGAAACAACTGTTTGGTTTCCCCGGTTTGCATCGGTGCCCGCGCTGGCCAGGGCTTCGGATCAAACCGCGTTTTTGGCGAGCCGGCGCAATCGCAAGGCGGTTTTATTGCCTTTCTTCGCCGGATGCCGGAGGGCGTGCCGGAGCAGCCATTTCCGTTCTGCCGAAGCTCGGTTCAGCCAGCGTTCACAAATTTCAAACGCCAGCGCGGGATGATCTTTGGCGATGTCCCCCAGGTGATTGGCCACGCTGCGGCGGACGTACAGGTCCGGATCGTCTTTGAGCGCTTCGAGAATCGGCAGCACCGGACGCGGATCTTGGACGAAGGCGGGGATTCGTTCAGCCCAAGGCAGGCGGGGTCGCGTCCCTTCCGAGCAAAGCCGCCGGACGTGCGGATCGGCATCACGAGTCCATTCCCGCAAGCGCGCAAGCGTCCGCTCCGGCTGCTGGATGAGGAAGGGACGCATCGAAAACTCGGCGCTGAACCGTCGGGTCAACTCGTACTGCGCCCGCATCGACGTCTCAAACGGATCGCGTCCCCCATTCCCGTTCGGGTCCAGCCCATAGGTCGCGACAAACGTGACGTGCGGCAGGTAAAAGAACACCGCGAGACCCAAATCATCCGTGCCGGCCAGCGGTGGAGTCAGGGAACGGAGCAAAATCTCCACCGCGTCCGCATACCGGCCGGGCAGGTGCTCGCGCAGTGCGCCCGCCAGGTGTCGTCCGCGCTGGAGAATCGTGAGCGGTTCCAGCCCCTCCCGCGCCGACCGTTGGAAGGCCCGGCCGTCGAATTCTGGATGAACCCGTGTGATGTTGTGCGCGAGGCAGGCGATCGTCTCGGGGCCGAGCAAGTCCGCCAGCGAGCTTCCCTTTTGGATCGAACGGGGCGCGGCCGGCAGGCGGAGACCTTGGGACTTGTTCATTTCCATTCCAACACCAAGGCATTCCCGTGTGAGCCTTGTTGAAAGCGACTGGATCCGATTTCAATCAATCTTGATCGCGAAGAAGCAGGTCCAGGTGCCGATGTCGCCGCCGGTGCCGCCGACCATGACTTTCTTGCCGTTGATCCACTCGGCGTGGCCGTCTTCGAAGAGGAAGTTGCCGCCGTCCGGCGCTCCGTTTTGCCGGCGATGCACGGCCGTCTTGATGGTCTTGCCGTCCAGCGTTGTGACCCACGACAGGCGTGGATCGTGCATGTTGGTGGCGGTGCCGATGCCTTGCATGCGGTCGATGAGCACGGGGGCTTTGGCGTGGTTGCCGCCGAATTTCTGCCGGTAAAACCATTCCGCCGTGCCGTTGCGCGCGAAGTTCACGCTCCCTGCCCGGCGTCCGGGCAGGAAGAAGTAGCCGAGCAACTGCGGCTGGTTGTCGGCGAGCACGTTGCCCGCCTCGTAGGCGCGGTGCCACTCGTCCGTCGGGCAGTAGAGCACGTCGTTGGCGGCGCGGCGTCCCTGACGCGTGCCCCGGCGGTTGGGCAAAAGGTAATTCGACCAGAAGTTCGACATGCTCGGCATCATCCAGCTCAGGTGGTAGCTCTGGGAATTGTCGGGAAATTTTTCCTCGAAGTCACCGGCATACATCGCCAGCGCCACGCCCCATTGCTTGTTGTTGCTCAGGCAAAGGGTCTTTTGCGCGTTGGCTTTCGCCTTGGCCAGGGCCGGCAGGAGCATCCCGGCGAGAATCGCGATGATGGCGATCACCACGAGCAGTTCAATCAGCGTGAAACCACTCGGGCTTTTGCGCGGCGGACCAGATTGGTGCGCCGTCAGTCGAATGGAAAAAGGAGGGATGGAAAGGGCGCTTTTCATCGCGGTATTGGGTTTTGTTCACCGCATTTATCCCCCAATTCAATCGAAGGAGCAACAGTGAAAGTGCCGCGAGGAAAGAGCGGAAGAAACTCAACCTGACCAGAAAACGGTCTGCAACCGCGGGATGTCCGCGCGCTCATTCCAAGCCCACCGTTGCCACCACCGCCCGGTGATCCGAGGGATACGGCGTCACCACGATGTCCGCGAACTCCCGTGACTCCCCCACGACTTCGCTGTGCTTCACCGACACTCCGTTGCCAGCGAAGAAAACGAAATCAATCCGATCGTGCCGGTCCTTGGGATCAGTTGGTTGGGTGATGGGCGTCCAGGTCCAGCCGGGGCGGGCGACTTCATCGGGATGCACCACGCGGAAGGCATCGCGCAACCCGGCATTCGCCATCGCGAGCGTGCTGGGGTACGGGACGGGCAGCGGACATTTGCCGGCCTTTGCGGCGCGCTCGGTCCAGTCTTGGTGCGAAGGCTCGTTGAAATCTCCGGTGAGAAAGACCGGTTGACCGCCCGCCAGCGCGTCCCTCATGTCCGCCAGGAGGCGTGTGACTTCGCTGCCGCGCGCTTTGCGGGCTTCATTCACCGCTTCGGCGGCGGTCTTGATGAACGGCGCGTTCGCGTACGGGATTTTCAGCAATTGATACGGCTGATACGGCGCGTGATTGAAATGGATGTTGAAGAAACAAACATCTCGATCACCCGGCAAGCGGATGACGACGCCATGTTTGCCGGGGGTGTTGGTCACGATGGGGAACCGGCTGAGCACGCCCGGACTGCCGCCCTGGTTGAAGTAATGCCAGCCGAGCTGTTCCGCCAGTTCGACGCCCGCGTCGTTGCGCCGGCCGTCCCGCGCGGAGCCATGCGTCTCCTGCAGGCCCACGATGTCCGCCCGCGCCGCGCGGATCACTTCGGCGGTTTGCGACAATGGTTGTTTTCCGGATTCGCCGCCAACCCAGATGTTGAAGGACATGACGCGCAGTTCGGCGGCGGAAATACGCCCGGTCGCGCAAAGCAAAAGCCCCAGCAAGCAGGAAGCGAATCGGCACGTTGGGATGCGTGAGTTCATGCCCTGATGGAAGCATCGGGTGGCCAGACGGGCAAGCGACGCGTGGGGCGACACACTGGCGTCGGTTCATTCGATGGCCGTGAACGTGTTGAGCCGATGCTCGCGCACCTGCGATCCGCGTCGGACGGATACCGAAAAGGAGTCCGTCGTGGCGGCGATCGCCGCGAGCGACCGCTCGCCCCAAACCGTGGCGGGAGTGCCGTTGATTGTGATGATCTCGTCGCCGGGGCGCAGCCCGGACTTCCGGGCGTCGCTGCCGGGCAGGACATGGGTGATACGGAGCGCGTCCGCTTCCCGCAAGAAGGCGATGCCCAGATTTTTCAACGGCGGTGAATGGATGATTGCGCCGGGTGCGGCCGGTTCCAGCCAAACCTCGCCTCGTTGCTGATCAATGCCCAGGGCGTAGTTCCGCAGCACCTCCATGCCGATCCGGCCATAGGGTGTGCCGGCGAGCGAAACGATCGGCCGCTCGAACGTCAGCCCGCCAAGGTGCAAGTCCCCGGTCAGCCGCGCTTCGTAGCGCTTCTCGATGCCGGATCCGTTCGCGGCATGACCCGCCACCCGCAGTTTCGTCTGGAACAGGCGCGTGGGGGCACCCTTCGGGACCGAGAATCCGAAGCCCGAACCGGTGTCGAGCACCATGTCGAAGGCCACTCCGCCGATTTCCACGGCCAGGATGGGCGCGAAGTGAGGAAAACGGGCTGGCAGTGTGAACCGATAAGCGGTCGGTGTCATCTTCGGCGGTTTCACCCAGACTTCACCCCGAGGATAATCGATCTTCAGCACTCCGGACCGAAACAGATTCATGCCGAGGAAGCCGTCGATCGGTTGGCGGAACGCGCTTTGAAGCAAGAGTAGGTCAGCCACAAAACCCGTTGCCGACGAGACACGATATTTTCCCAGCTCGATCTGGGCAACCTCGACGAAATCGTAGCGGTGCCGCCTGCCTGCGGCGGTGATGATTCTCCCATCCCGCTGATCCTTCAAGGCACCGAACTGTCTCAATTGCGTCGCGACGTTTGACGAAATGATCGTAAAGGAGTTTCCCGTGTCGAGAATCATGCGAAAGGGGCCCGCGCCTCCGAGGTGCGCTTCAACCACGAAGATACCTCCCGCGAATCGCCCCGGAAGTTGGATCGCCTCGGTCAGTTCATCCGCCGGTGGCGGCGCCTGGATCGAGCGATGCACACAGGAAGAACAGCACAAGAGGCCGGTCAACAGGACCACGCTGGGAACAGGCAATGCCCAATGGAACATTCGTGAATCGAAGCACGCGAACGACGGTGCAGGCAAGTCTGCGCCCCGGCTGACAGCTTGCAGTTGCCGGTGGTCCTTCCTACGTTTCGTCCATGAACTCCGCCCACTTCGCCTTCATCCTCGTCATCGTGCTCGGACTCACCGGAACCGTTGCGGCCGCGGATGCGACGCCGTTGTCCGCCATTCGTTCCGCCCTGCTGCTGCATGCCTCGTTCGACGGCAAACTGGACGCCGACTTCGCCGTGGGAGATCCGAAGCTGTATCACGCGCCGACCGGCAATCGCTCGCAGGCCAAACCCGGTCTGCCCGAGGACGGCTTGGTCGTGCTCGCCGCAGGCGCGGGCCGGCATGGCGACGCGCTGCATTTTACGAAGAAGATTCGTCCAGCGATTTTTTATCAAGGTGAGAAAAATCTCGGGTACAAAACCAACGGCTGGAGCGGTGCGGTGTCGCTCTGGTTGCGGCTGGATCCGGACAAAGATCTTGAGCCCGGTTACTGCGATCCGTTGCAGTTCGTCGCGCAGGGCTGGGAAGAGGGCAACATGTTCATCGAGTTCAGCAAGGATCACACGCCGCGCCACTTCCGCTACGCGATCCTGCCCGTGAAACGCACCTGGAATCCGACCAATCGCGGTTGGGAAGAGATACCGGACAAAGAGCGCCCGATGGTGCCGGTGTATCAAGCGCCCTTCAAACGCGACCGTTGGACACATGTCGTCTTCTGCTTCGGTAATATCAACTCCGGCGAGAAGAATGGCTGGGGTCGGCTCTATCTCGACGGAGTGGATCAAGGCGCGTTCGAGAACTGGGCGATGACCTTCAATTGGGAAGTTGAGAAGAGCGCGCTCACGCTCGGCCTGAGCTACACCGGTTGGATTGATGACGTGGCGGTGTTCAACCGGTCGCTGACAGCGGGCGAGGTGCGGGCGGTCCACGGACTGGCCAACGGCGTGAAAAGCCTGCCGGCAACCCGGTGACGCGGCGGTCGATTCGATCCGCCGGCTAGGAGTCTGTCGGACTTTTTCCGAGGAAAGATTCTTTGGAATTGAACACCGGTGTAATCGCTGGGGTCGATACTGCAACCATGTCACACCGCTTCAAGAACACCGCCGATCGCAACACGCCATTGCTCCTGCCCCTGGACCTGCGCGACTGGGTTACCGCGGATGATCTGGTCCACTTCGTCATCCAAGCTGTTGACCGCCTCCCCCTGTCCACTTTTGCCGTCAACCACAAGGGCTGCGGTGACGAGCAGCATCCACCTCACACGATGTTGGCGCTGCTCATTGACTGCTACGCCAACGGTCTCTTCAGTTCCCGACGCATTGAGCGAGCCGCCTATCGAGATGTTGCCGTGCGCTCCCTTACCGCCGACCCCCCATCCGGATCACGACACGATCTGCGCTTTCCGGCGGAACAACCTCCAAGCCGTCGCCGCGTCCTTCGTGGATGTGCTGGAACTGGCCCGCGAACTCAAGCTGCTCTCCTTGGGCAGCATCAGTCTGGACCGGACGCATAGCAAGGCCAGCGCCTCGAAGGATAAGAATGTCACCGATGAACGCGCCCCGCAGTTGCGCACGCAACTGCGGCAGGACGTGAACCAACTCTGACAACAAGCCGAACGCGCCGACCCAAAGGACGAAGCTCCCCAGAAGCTCCCCAAGGAAATCGCCCGACGCGAAAAGCTGCTCCAGAAGAGGGACGCGGCCTGCGCGCAACTGGAGGCCCGCGCGCCAAGCGCGTGACGGTTCGGCCAAAGGGCCACAACCCAAACCGCCGCAAGCGACGCCCGAGCCGGACCAGCAAATCAACCTCACTGATCCCGAGGCGCGTCTGCTGCGCAAGAGCAAACGCGAAGGCTACACACAGGCTTACAACTGCCAGGCCGTGGTGGACGCCCAAGGCAGCCAGTTGATCGTGGGTCAGCGGGTAAGCGACTGCGCCAGCGATGCCGGCCAACTGGAAGCGGATTTGGCGAGCATCCCCCAAACGCTGGGTTCACCCACCACGGCTCTGGCCGACTGCGGCTACGCGGACAAGGAAGTTTTTGAACGTCTGGGAAGCAAACGTCCGGGGCTGGCGCTTTACCTGAGCGTCCACCGGCAAGACGCGCACGCCGAACGCCGCTACGATTGCCGTCCGCTGGACCAGATCAAGCAGCCCAAACCGATTGTCGATCCGGTACTCTTGGCGATGGCCGATAAACGCAAGACGCCCGAAGGCAAGGTCATTGACCGAAAGTGGGCCTGCACGGTGGAGCCGGTGTTGGGGATTATCAAGGCAGTGCGGGCTTCCGACAGTTCCTGTTGCGCGGGATGCGCAAAGTCAGCGGCGAATGGAATCTGGTGTGTCTGGCCTATAACCTCAAACGGCTACATCGACTGGGCGCGGAGCTGAGACTGACGCTGGCAGGCTGAAAAAGCGGAAAGCGGAGTCGAAACCGGACACCTTGCCCGCAGAGAGCACCGGTGGCACACCCAACAACGGCTGAGTCAATCCCGCCGCAATGACCGAATCCTGTTGTGCCGGCCGTCCGTAGCGTTGCTTGTGTAACCCAATCTTAGCCTTGTCCCAAGTCCGACAGGCTCTTAGCCTGCGTTCACACCTATGCCGCCCAACACCACCAGACCCCGGATGTGGACGCGCCCTGCGGGGCTTGCAATCTGGTTGCTCCTCTCATGCGCGCTGGCTTTGAATCCGGCGGCCCTGGCGGCGGAAGCTCCGGTGAGCTTTTTCAAAGAAATCCGGCCGATCTTTCAGGCGAACTGCCAGGGGTGCCATCAGCCGGCCAAGGCAAAGGGCGATTACGTGATGACGGAGTTCGCGAAGCTGCTCGCGCCGGGCGAGAGCGGCGACCAACCGGTTGTGGCCGGCAAGCCGGACGAAAGTTTTCTTCTCAAACAGATCACGCCGGTCAACGGCGCGGCCGAGATGCCGCGCGGCAAACCGCCGCTGCACGAACTGGAGATCGCGCTGGTCAAACGCTGGATCGCCGAGGGGGCGACCGATGACACACCCGCCAACGCCCGGCAGCACCACGACGCGCAGCATCCGCCGGTCTATTCGCGTCCACCGGTCATCACCTCGCTGGATTATTCACCGGACGGTTTGTTGATCGCCGTGGCCGGCTTTCACGAAGTGCTGCTGCACAACAGCGACGGCTCGGGGATTGAGGCGCGGTTGATCGGGCTGTCCGAACGCATCCAGTCCGTGCGCTTTTCACCCGACGGCCAACTGCTCGCCGCGGCGGGCGGTCAACCGGGTCGCATGGGCGAGGTGCAAATCTGGGACGTGGCGAAGCGCGAGTTGAAGGTCTCGGTGCCGGTCGGCTACGACACGGTCTATGGCGTCAATTGGTCGCCGGATGGAACCTTGGTTTCCTTCGGCATGCCGGACAAAACCATCCGCGCGATCGAGGCGGTCACCGGCAAACAAGTCCTCCAGCAGATGGCGCACGAAGACTGGGTGCTCGACACGGTCTTCTCGACGAACGGCAGCCACGTCATCTCCGTCGGTCGCGACATGACGGCCAAGCTCACCGAGGTGCCGACGCAGCGGTTCGTGGACAACCTGACGTCGATCACGCCGGGGGCCTTGCGCGGCGGTTTGTTGAGCATTGCCCGTCATCCCACGCGGGACAACGTGCTGATCGGCGGCGCGGACGGCGTGCCGCAGATTTACGAGGTGTTCCGCACGGCGGCGCGCAAGATCGGCGACAACGCGGCGTTGCTGCGCAAGTTTCCTGCAATGGACGGCCGCATCTTCAGTGTCGATTTCCGGCCGGACGGCAATATGATCGCCGCCGCCGCGAGTCTCGACGGTCAGGGCGTGATCAATCTCTACGCCGCCGAGTACGACCCGAAAATTCCCGAAGTGCTGCTCAAGGCGTACGAGAAAACGAGCGGCGGTTACACGAAGGATGAACGCGAAGCCATCGAGAAGTTCACCACCGACGGCGTGAAGCTCGTGCATTCGTTCAAGGCGCCCGCGGCGGTGTATGCGATCAGTTTCAGCCCGGACGGTAAACGCCTCGCCGCCGGCACGAGCACCGGCTTGATTCTGGGCATCGAGGTCGAGAGCGGTCAGCCGGAGCTGGTCTTCACCGTCGCCCCGGTCACGCCGGATGCCGCGCCCGCCCCGCCGGCCATCGTGGACCGGCCGTCGCTGGCGACGCTCGTGGCGGATGACTTGAAGCCGGAGCGCCTGCCGAAAGGCGCGAAGGTTGTTTCGCTGTCGGCGCAGCCCGGGAAGGTCGTTGTCGCCAATCGCAACGAGCACGTGCAGTTGCTGATCACCGCGACGCTCGACAACGGCGACACGGTCGATGTGACCCGTCTGGCGAAGTTCGAAGTGAGCGACGATCTGGGCAAAGTGTCGAAGCTCGGTCGCTTCACCGCCGGTTTGCCCGGCCGGGGCGTGTTGCTCGCGACGTATGCCGGCAAGTCCACCAGCGTGCCGGTCGATCTGTCCGCGTTTGCCGCCGAGTTCAAGGCGGACTTCATCCGCGACGTGAATCCCGTGCTGTCGAAGCTCGGCTGCAGCGCCGGCACCTGTCACGGTGCGCAGGCCGGCAAGGAAGGTTTCAAGCTGTCGCTGCGCGGTTACGATCCGATCTTCGACGTGCGGGCGTTCACCGACGATCTCGCGTCGCGCCGCGTGAATCTCGCCGCCCCCGATGAAAGCCTCATGCTGCTCAAGGCCACCGGGGCCGTGCCTCACGAAGGCGGCCAGCGCACGACCACCGATTCCGAATACTACGCGATCCTCCGCCGCTGGATCGCCGACGGCGCGAAGCTGGACCTGAACGCGCCGCGCGTCACGAACATCGACGTCTTTCCCCACAACCCGACCGTGCAGGAGATCGGCGCGAAACAACAGGTGCGCATCGTGGCCACGTACACGGATGGCACCACGCGCGACGTGACGAGCGAGGCGTTCATCGAGAGCGGCAACACCGACGTCGCGGCCACGGACGAGCGCGGGTTGATCACCACGCTGCGCCGCGGCGAAGCGCCTATCCTCGCCCGTTACGAGGGCAGTTACGCGGCCACGACGTTGACCGTCATGGGCGACCGCGCGGGCTTCGCCTGGCAGCCACCGCCGCTGAATAACCGCATTGACGAACTGGTCGCCGCCAAATGGCAGCGGATGAAAATCCTGCCGAGCGACCTCTGCACCGACGACGAATTCATCCGCCGCGTCACGCTGGATCTGACCGGCCTGCCGCCGACTGCCGATCAGGTCCGCGAATTTCTCGCCAACCCGCGTGACCAGCGGAGCAAGCGCGACGCGTTGATCGAGAAGCTGCTGAACAGCCCGGAACACGTGGATCATTGGGCGAACAAGTGGGCCGACCTGCTGCTGGTGAACCGCAAGTTCCTCGGCACTGAGGGCGCGGAGCTGTTCCGCCAATGGATTCGCGACCAGGTGGCGGGCAACGAGCCGTACGATCAGTTTGTGCGCTCAATCCTCACCGCCGGCGGCTCGAACAAGGACAACCCGGCCGCCTCGTACTGGAAGATTCTCCGCGAACCGACCGAGGCGATGGAGAACACGACGCACCTCTTCCTCGCCACGCGCTTCAACTGCAACAAGTGCCACGACCATCCGTTCGAGCGCTGGACGCAGGACCAGTATTTCGAGCTGACCCAGTACTTCGCGCAGGTGGATTTCAAAAAGGACGAGGCGAGCGGCGACCGCACCGTGGGCGGCACGGCGGTCGAGGGCGCGAAGCCGCTGTTCGAGATCATTTCGGACAAGAGCGAAGGCGGCGTGAAACATGATCGCACGCAGAAGGAGGTGCCGCCCAGTTTCCCTTTTGAAGCGACCCCGACCAAAATTCAAGGCAACGATTCCCGTCGCGCCGAGCTGGCCGCGTGGATGACTTCGCCCGACAACCGCTATTTCGCGATGAGCTACGTGAACCGACTGTGGGGCTACCTGCTCGGCGTCGGCTTGATCGAACCGCTCGATGACATCCGCGCCGGCAACCCGCCGAGCAATCCCGAGCTACTTGACCATCTGACACGCGAGTTCATCGAGAGCGGCTTCAACACGCGGCACATCGTCCGGCAGATTTGCCAGTCGCGGACCTACCAGCTTTCGCTGGCCACGCACCAGTGGAACGCCGACGACAAGATCAACTTCTCCCACGCCCTGCCGCGTCGGCTGCCCGCCGAGGTGTTGCTCGACGCGGTGTACGCCGTGACCGGTTCGACGCCGAACTTCCCGGGCGCGAAGCCCGGTGTGCGCGCCGCGCAGCTCGTGGATTCCTCGGTGGATGTGCCGAGCGGCTTCCTGGCGAACCTCGGCCGTCCGCCGCGCGAGAGTTCGTGCGAATGCGAACGCAGCAACGACATCAAGCTGAGTTCCGTCATGTCGTTGCTCAGCGGGCCGGCGGTGGCCGACGCCGTCAGCGATCCCGACAACGCCCTGGCCAGCCTGACGAAAAGCGAGGGAGACAACCGCAAACTTGCCGACGAATTGTTCCTG
>VFQQ010002757.1_pt1 | contig 18715 bp, 16 predicted proteins | sample 3512341 | NCBI WGS metagenome assembly VFQQ01 (sample SAMN10412373, study PRJNA504923) | tailings metagenome | isolation source: Relicate 2 Philex TSF1 revegetated site | place: Philippines: Tuba, Benguet | collected 2017-08-29 | reverse complement strand
GTCTTTCTGTTGTTTGCCGCGATGCCCGATCTGGTCGCTGTCCACGCCGGCAGTCTCGACGATCCGAGCGGTTTCGAACCGCAATTCGTGACCTACACCATTCGCGCTCAGGCCTGGGACCGGCACGATCCCGAGCTGCCCAAGTTCAAGCAGATGTCCTCCGCGTAGCCTCGCCGGAACGACGCGGCGAGTTCAACGGAGTGTCGAGATGAAACGCAACTATGGCTGGGTCGTGGTGGCGGCGGGTGCCGCGATCAGCAGCATCGCAATGGGCGCGTTGCTGGCGCTGCCCGTATACCTGCAACCGATCGTCGAAGAGACCGGCTGGACCCGGGCAGGTGTGTCCGGCGCCATGACCATCGCTTTCGTGGTCATGGGGCTGGTAGGGTTCGGCGCCGGCGCACTCAGCGATCGATTGGGGCCCCGCCCCGTCGTCCTGGTTGGCACGGCGCTGCTCGGCATCGGGCTCTTCCTGGCCAGCCAGGCGACCGACGTGGCTATCTTCCAGCTCGCCTATGGTGGGTTCATCGGCGCCGCCGGCGGCACATTCGGCGCACCCATAACGGCGGCCATCATCGCCTGGTTCGACAAGCACCGCGCGCTCGCGATCTCGCTCGTATCCATCGGCGTCGGCATTGGTCCGATGGTCTTCAGCCCGCTGGCTACAGTTCTCATTCAGGATCATGGCTGGCGCAATGCGATGATGATGTTCGCGTTCGCCTGTCCCGTTCTCGTCCTGCCCGCGGCACTGCTCATTCGTTCGGCGCCCTCGCAGACTGCCGGGCCGGTCGTTGCGGCTCCGGCCGAGAGGGGCGGCGGCTGGGCCGCCCTGCGCACGCCTCAGTTCATCGTGCTCGCCGCGGTGTTCCTGCTGTGCTGCGCGGCTCACTCCGGGCCGATCTTCCACACCGTCAGCTACGCCATGATCTGCGGCGCATCGGCACTCGCGGCTGCCAGCATCTATGGGGTCGAGGGCCTCGCCGGGCTCTTCGGCCGGCTCGTGTTCGGCATCATGGCGGACCGCCTCGGCGTGCGGCGCGTACTTGTGGCGGGTCTGGCGATCCAGGCCGTCACGATCTACGCGTACATCTATGTGGGCGAACTGCTCCATTTCTACGTGCTGGCCACGATCCTGGGCGCCGCCTATTCGGGCGTCATGCCGCTCTACTCGGTCCTCGCGCGCGATTACTTCAGCCCGAAGGTGATGGGCACCGTGCTGGGCGGCATGGGCATGACGTCCTCGATCGGCATGGCTGCCGGACCACTCGGCGGCGGCTGGCTCTTCGACACCTTCGGGACTTACCACTGGCTCTACGGAGTGTCGGCCGCCATCGGCATCGCCGCAGCCGCCGTGGCGCTGACCTTTCCGCCGCCGAGGCGAGACGATCATGGGACTACCCATGTCGGGCCCGCCATCTCTCCCTCCACCTGAAGCGAAAATGCCATGAACAACCGCAGCTTTACGTCAGTCATCCAGGTACCGCAGTCACCTATGGTCGCCTTCGACGCCATCAACCAGCCAAACCTGTGGTGGGGCCGCGAGATCGACGGCACCACCAATATGCTTCACGAGGAGTGGACCTATCGGTATGGCGATGTGCATTTCAGCCGGCAGCGGATCGTCGAACTCGTCCCGGCCAAGCGTATCGTCTGGCACGTGGTGGATTCCGATCTCGATTATGTCAGCGACCCCGCCGAATGGACCGGGACCGATCTCGTCTTCGAGATTTCCAGGACGGGCGACCTGACCGAAGTCAGTTTCACCCATGCCGGTCTGGTGCCGGATATCGAATGCTTCGACTTCTGTAGCAACAGCTGGACCCGCCTGATTCAGGGCAGCTTGCGGCGTCTGATCATGACCGGACAAGGCACGCCGGACGTCGTCTGACGCGCGGCACGACAATGGACATCCGCGGCATGCCATCCGGATATGAGCTGACCCTCGAGATCCCGGCCGTCGACGACTACCTGCGGCTGAGAGTGGAGACGGGCCTGTCGCCCAAGAGTCGCGAGGCAGCCCAGGTCGGGCTGCCCAACTCGCTGTTTGGCGTCGTCGTCCGCAACGGCGGTGAGGTCATCGGCATGGGGCGGGTCATCGGCGACGGCGCACTGTTTTTCCAGGTCACCGACATCGCCGTGCTGCCGGAGCATCAGGGACGAGGCATCGGCAAGGCGATTGTCGCGGAGATCGTGCGCTATCTGGAACGCGTCGCAATGGGCGGCGCCTATGCCAGCCTCATCGCGGATGGCGAGGCGCACCGCCTCTACGCGCAGTTCGGTTTTGCGATCACCAACGGCTCTGTTGGCATGGAGCGCTATCTGATGCCCGTTGGAACGCGGCGGAAGATCTCCCGCCGCGCCGACTGAACCCTCAGACGAGCACAGCCCCGCCGGCGACGTCGAGTACGACTCCCGTGACCCAGCTCGCCTCTTCCGAAACCAGGTAGCACACCGCAGCTGCGACATCGTCCGGCGTACCCAATCGCCGCAGGGGGTGGGCGGCAACCATCTCGACCTGCTTGTCGGCCGGGATCCGCACCAGGTTGTTCTCGGTCAGGATTGTCTCGGGCGCCACGCAGTTGGCGCGCAGTCCGAACGGCCCGACCTGGGCCGCGAGACATTGTGTGAAATGCACGATCCCGGCCTTGGCCGTGCCATAGGCAACCGGTGCGTAGCCCCAGGGTTTGCGTCCGGCCGCCGATGCTATGGTCACGATGACGCCGCCGTGGTTCGCCTTCATCGCGGGCAGGAAGGACCGCACCGTCCGGAAGGTCGCTCCGAGGTTTCCGTTGATATTGGCGTCCCAGGACGCGTCGGTGATGTCCTCGATCATCTGCGGCGGCGCGTAGCTCGCTCCCGCATTGGCGACCAGAATGTCCAGCGTTCCGAATGCGTCGAGCACTTTGGCGGCGATCTGGTCGGCGGCGCCCGGAACCATCAGGTCGCCGGTCACCACGATGCTGCCCTCGAGCTCGCTTGCCAGTTCCTGAAGCGCGGTCTCGTCGCGACCGTGCAGCGCAACTCTGGCGCCAGTTTGCGCGAGGCGGCGCGCGATACTGGCGCCGATGCCTCGCGACGCCCCCGTTACCAGGGCAGTCTTTCCGTCAAGATCGCTCAAAGTGCGCCTCCGGTGTATTCCAGCTGCATTGTCACCACCTTCATGGTTGCCTCGCCGTAGCGGCTTTCTATCGCCGCCAGCGCACTTTCGAGTGCGACGGCCGGCGGCGCCGCTCCGAAGGCCTGGATCGACTGAGAGTCACCAATATTGGCCGCGACGACGTCGGGCAGGATCTTGATACCATAACGATCGGCGACGGCGGCACCCGTTGCGGCAAGCGTGACCGTGCTCGAGCGATAGGTTCTCGACCAGGCATCGGCGGCAAGGGCGAGGGACACGGCGTCGAACGAGTTCGGCAGCGCGACGCGGACCTCCTCCCGCTTCCAGAACGCAATCGTATTGGCCAGAACCGATGTGACGAACGGCCGGTTGAGCTGGAACGCTGCGCTATCGTGCCGGGCGTCCCAGTGGGTGACACCGATATCCGCCGCAACGCCGGCTGCCTTTTCGGGACCTGCGATCGCCTCGATCAGCGTCAGGGCGAGCGGCATAGCGGCGGTTATGCCGGTGGTGGTCGCGACCTTGCCGTCGACGACAAAGCGGCGGTCCGCCACATACGTGATCGAGGGATGCTTCTTGAGCAGATCGTTGCGGTGAAACCAGTGCGTGGTCGCGCGCCTGTCCTGCAGCAATCCAGCGGCCGCGACGACCTTGGCACCCGCGCAAACGCCGATGATGATGCTGCCTTTGCCTGCCTGGGCCTGTATCCACGCCAGCACGTCAGGATCGTCGTCGCGGCTCATGGCAGGAACGATGACGTAGTCGGCGCCCTCGACGAACTCTGCATCGAACGCCGCTGCCGTCCCGTCCGGCTCGACGCGCAGTGCCGGGTAGAGGCTCACGGGCCCTTCGTGGATGGCGAGGAGGCGAACGTCGGCGACATCGGCGCGGCGCAGGATGCCGGCGGCCATGATGTAGTCGAGCGTCTCCGTCGCGTCGTTCAGGCCGATGACAGCGATCACCGGGCGGTCGCGCAGCGGCGGACGAAGCGCCTCGATCGTCGCCGCCGTTTCGTCGAGCGGCACCGGCGTCGTCACGGCCGTCACCTCCGGCGACAGCGACCAGATCCACCCGCCGAAGCCAGCCGCCGCCACGATGATCGCTCCAGCAAGACCGATCGCGAATACTCTACCCAAACCCATTGCCGATAATCCCGGTTCGGCCGATCCCATGATCGGCACTGGCCCGAACTGTGGGGGATTTCGCTGGATGTCGCAGGGTCGGTTCTTGCTGATCGTCGCGTGCTGCAACGTGCTTATGAACTTGCGGCTGCACGCATTTCTGCCGGCTGCACGCCGAACTGTCTCCTGAACAGCCGCCTGAAATGATGCAGGTTCTCAAAGCCGACGGATGTCGCGATATCGGCGATGGAGTCATCGCCGCTCAGGATCCGGTTTTTGACCCTCTCCAGCTTCCGGGCAATGACGTAGCGATGCGGTGCAAGGCCAATGGTGCGCTTGAATGCCCGGGCGAAATGAAACTGGCTCAGGTGAGCCTGGTCCGCCAACTCGTCCAGCATGATCGGCTGATCGAGCCTCTCCTCGATATAGCTGGTGGTGCGCCGGATCGCCGCTGCTGAAAGACCCGCACTGCGCCCCGCTCCAAAACGATCGACAAACTGACCAGCGACCTCGTGCTCGAGGCTGCTCGCTTCTATCGGCGTCAGTTCACGCACGCCCAGGCAAACCTCGCGCAGGACGTGCGCGATACCCAGCATCGCGCCCTGGCGGTGAAACTGCTGTGGTCCACCTTCGCGACCCAGCGTCGGCTCCAGACTTATCCTGCGCCCGGCAACGGTTTCGATGAAATCCAGGTCCGGATAGATTTCCAGCGTGTCGCTATGTTCCTGGACCTCGAGCAGCGTGATCGGCTCGTCGCCGACGACATAGAACGCGCCGGGTCGCGCCAGCACATCGTAGGTTCTTCCAGCCTGCTCGAGTGCCACCCGATCATGACCGGAGAACACGATCTCGAGTCTGTTGGGCTGCGTCCGTGAGGCGCCTTCAAACGGAGGGCGCCAGGAATATGTGGCCCTCAGATGCGGCAATGCCACCGAGTGCCGCTGCTCGCCGCGATACAGTTTGTTCGCCTGGGCAAGACGCTCGGACTCTTCCAATCGACACTCCATCCGCTCGAGGCAGACTGGTGATATGTCGCGGATTGGACTAGGAACAGGTCCAATTCTGGCAAAATCGGCCAGACCAATTCGAGATGCCGATGCTGCATATCACCCTCGACGAAGCCGACGATCTCGTCGGCGAGATCTACCGCCAGATCCGCAGGGGGATTGTCGACGGGCTGCTTCGGCCCGGCGACCGGCTGCCGCCAAGCCGCGAGCTGGCGCAAACGCTGGTCGTGGCTCGCGCTACGGTCGTCATCGCCTATGAGCGGCTGACTGCGGAAGGCTTCGTCGAGTCCCGGCAGGGCGCCGGAACCTTCGTCAGTTCCTGGCCCACGTCACCGGCCCGCCCGCCGCGCGATGGAGACAAGCAGCAGCCGCTGCTGCCTCGCCCGATCTGGAACGACATCCCGTTGCCGACGGCGTTCGACGCAACGGCGCGCTACGACTTTCGCACCGGGCAGCCGGACGCCTCGCTGTTTCCGCATCGACACTGGCGCCGCCTTGTCGCCAAGGCTCTCCGTGCCGCCGAGATCAAACCGCAGGGCAAGTATGATGCCCCCGGTGGCCATCCCCGCCTGCGCGCTGCGATCGCGCGGCATGTCGGTGTGTCCCGCGGCATCGTCACGGCCGACGACGACGTAGTCATCACCAACGGCACGCAGCAGGCCATCGATCTCGTGGCGCGGGTCCTGCTGGAACCGGGGGATCGGGTCGCCGTCGAAACACCCGGTTACGAGGCGCCGCGACGGGCCTTCGAGGCCGCCGGCGCGGATGTGGTGGGCGTGCCGGTGGACAATGAAGGGCTGGTCGTCGATGCCCTGCCCGACGGGGTCAAGGCTGTCTACGTCACGCCGTCGCATCAGTATCCCATGACGGTCACGATGTCGCTGGCTCGTCGCCGGGCCCTGCTTGCCTGGGCCGCCCGACACGGCGCGGCGATCATCGAAGACGACTACGAAGGCGAGTTTCGCTTCGAGGGCCGTCCGCTCGACCCGCTGCAAACGCTCGATGTCGACCGGCGTGTGATCTATGTCGGCTCGTTCTCCAAAACCTTGCTGCCGGCCTTGCGACTGGGTTTTGTCCTGACCCCGCCCACTTTGCGGTCGGCGATCCAGAAGGCGAAATATGTCAGCGACTGGCACAGTTCACTGCTCGAACAATCCGTACTCGCCGAATTCATCGAGAGCGGCAGTTTCGCGCGGCACGTCCGCAGGGTGAGCACCGTCTACCGCGAACGCCATCAGCTCATCGCAGAAATCATCCGGCGCGACTTTTCCGGCTATCTCGACCTGGTGGAGTCACACACGGGACTGACCCTCACCGCACTGGCCCGATCGGCGAACGCCCGCCAGATCGCCGACATTGCCGCCCGCGCCGCTGCGCTCGGAGTCGAGATCAATCAGCTGTCGTCCTTCGAGTTCAACCGCCCCCCTCAAGCCGGCCTCGTCCTCGGCTACGGCGGCATCTCGCTACCCGACATAGCCCCCGGCCTGAAGCTGCTCCGCGATTGCTTCGGCCAGCTCGACTAAGTCTACCGCATAGTGCCGGGACGATCCGAGGAATTGCCCGGGGAGAACCACACAGGCACCAGGTCGACCTGGCCAACGGGGCCGTTGCCGCGGGCTTCGATACGCGCCAGCAGCCGGCGGGCCAGAATCCGGCCGATCTCGTGGGTATCCTGGATCACCATGGTGGGCTTGGGGCGGATGACCTGGCTGGATGCAGGCTCGTCGATCATGGCCAGTGAGATGTCCTCGGGGCAGCGCAGGCCGATCTCTTGAATGGCCTGCAAAGCCGCAATGCCCATGATGTTATTGGCCGCGACGATGGCGGTCGGCCGGTCCGGACGCACCAGCAGCTTCATCGCCTCCTGATAGGCGACGGCGCCACTATAGTCGCCGTGCAGCACCAGGGACATGTCGGGCTGGTGGCCGCGGGCGCGCAGCGACTGCAGGTATCCCTCGAGCCGCTCCTGCGCGGTATAGAAATGCGGCTTGCCGTGGATGAAGGCGATGCGCTTGTGTCCTAGTTGCAGCAGGTGCTCGGTGAGCATCGAGGCCGCGAGGCGGTTTTCCGAACCGACGAAGTCGGTATCGAAACCCTCGACGTTCTGGTCGAAGCAGACGATGGGCAGGTTGGTGCGGCGCAGGTGCTCCGCATAATCCTTGCTATTGCCGTTGGGGCTCAGCGCTACACCGGCAACGCGCAGGCCGACGAACTTGTCGAGCAGCGCCAGCTCGCGATCGATCTCGCCGCGGCTGTCGGCCACGATGACAAAGTAACCGTTCTCGGCCGCGGCCTCTTCGAGTTCGCGCAGCACGTTGGAAAAGAACGGCACGCTGATGTCGGCTACCATCATGGCGATGATGCGACTGCGGCCGCTGGCGAGGGTCTGGGCCAGCGGATCGACGACGTAGCCTACCGCACGCGCTGCCGCGCGGATGCGCGCCAGCGTCTCCGGGCTGACCCGGTCGGGCGTATTGAGCGCCAGCGACACGGTGGATTTCGACACCTTGGCGGCGAGAGCCACATCTTTGATCGTTGCCATCGAACCGCTCCGAAAGTCCAACTATTTCACAGTCCTAGCGGCAGAATGCTGGCTGCGCAAGGCGGCCATATGGACGTCAAAACGCGAGTCAATGCAGAGAATCTTCGTCCCCTCAGCTTGACTTCGGAAATCCCGACAGGCTTACTGACCAGATCGAACCGGTTCGATAGATCGGTTTGGAGGAGCGGGGGTAAAGACCCCGAGGGAGAGAAATATGCATATCCGAACGTTGCCGCGCATGATGCGCGGCGCCGCGGCAGCACTTGCCGTCGGCACGATGCTGGCTGCCCTGAGCCCGGCCATGGCCCAGGACAAGGTCACGCTCAAGATGTGGGCGCTGGTGAACGAGAACTACCCCGAGTTCATCGACCTGGCAAAAGCCGAGTTCCAGAAGACCCATCCGAATGTCGACATCGTGCTCGAGAGCACGCCGAACGAAGCCTACAAGACGGCTATCCAGGTGGCGCTTACGGGCGCCGAGCCGCCGGATGTGTTCTTCAATTGGTCGGGTGAAGATGCCGCCCGCCTCGCACGCGATGGCCTCGCCCTCGATATTTCCGAGCTCGGCGCAGCCGAAGGCGGCTTCAAGAGCCAGATCAGCGAAGCCTGGCAGGCCTCCTTCATGGTCGACGGCAAGAACTACGGCGTGCCGACCGATGCCGTGACGAAGTACTTCTACTACGACAAGACCTTCTTCGCCGATAACCAGCTGACCCCGCCGACCACGTTCGACGAGCTGCTCGGTCTCTGCAAGAAGGTGCGGGCGATCGACCCGGCCATGGTGCCGCTGCCGCTCGGCAATTCCGAGCGCTGGAAGCTCAACCACTACATCACCGTGCTCAACGAGCGCGTGCTGGGCATCGAGGCGACCGCCGCCGATTATGCCTTGACCGCTCCCGCCGACCAGCTCTTCACCAATCCGGGCTATGTCGATGCCTGGCAGAAGGTGCTGGACCTCAAGGATGCCGGCTGCTTCCAGGACGCACCGAACGCGACCTCGCCGGAAGCGTCGCGCGCCATGTTCTCGACAGGCGTGTCGCCGATGATCTTCTGCGGCTCATGGTGCATGTCGACCTTCGACGGCGAAGGCTACACCAACTATGCGCTGTTCCGGTTCCCCAGGATCGAAGGCGGTGCCAGCGACGGCACTACCAACATGGTGATCCCGCAGGGTTTGCAGGTGTCGGCCAAGACCAAGCACCCGGCGGAAGCCGTCGCTTGGATCAGCTTCCTGCTGACGCCTGAAATCAGCGCCAAGTACGCCGAAATGCGCGGCGCCATTCCGTCGAACGCGGCCAATGTCGGCTCGATCAACGCGACCGAGCAGTTCAAATGGGTCGCCAACGATGTCGGCCAGCTATCGGCGAGCTTCAACGTGCTCGACGTGATGCTGAATGCCGGCGTCGCCAATGCTTACCTCGATGCGGGCGTCGAAGTGCTGAACGGCACCAAGACCCCGGCGCAGGCCATGGAGATGATCCGTACGGTCGCGCTTGAGGAAAAGGCCAAGGCGGGTCTCTAGATTCTTCCCGCCCGGCGCCCGGTTCGGTCCTCCCAACCGGGCGCCTCCCCCCGACTTTATTTCTACCGATTGTTCACGAGGCCATCGTCCGATGACCCAGCATACCAGGGCGTTCCGCTCCAAGGATCGACGCCGCGCGGACCTAGCGGCGGGCCTCAGTTCGGCGGCGATGCTGACGCCGGCCATCGGGCTGATCTCGATCTTCATCATCATTCCAGCGGCGCTCGCTGTGTTCGGCTCCTTCTTCCAGTTCTCGACAACCTCGTCGAACTGGACCTGGGTGGGTCTCGACAACTATGCCAAAGCGGCGGGCGACCCGATATTCTGGACGGCGCTGCGCAACAACGCGATCATCGTCATCGGTTCGGTGATCCTGCAGGTCGGGTTCGGCACCGTTCTCGCCGCCATCCTCGACCGTGGCCTGCCGCGAGCGGCGACCGTGTTCCGCACCATCATCTTCGCACCCATGGTGGTCTCCACCGTCGCGGTGGCGCTGATCTGGCTCATCATCCTCGATCCCAATATCGGCTCGCTGAATGCGCTCGTGCGCGGCGTCGGTCTCACGCCGCCGCAGCTTGGCTGGCTGGGCGATCCGAACGTCGCGATGTGGATGATCCTCGTGATCGCCGCCTGGCAGTACACCGGCTTCATGATGGTGCTGATCCTCGCCGGCCTGCAGGGCATCCCCAAGGAGCTGTACGAGGCGGCCTCGCTCGATGGCGCTATCGGCCTCAAGGCGTTCTGGCACATTACCCTGCCCTCGGTGCGCAACGTGCTGATCGTTGCGGTGCTGATCACCACGATCGGCGGCTTCAAGGTGTTCGACCTCGTCTATGCGACGACGGGCGGCGGTCCCGCCAACAGTACGCAGGTGCTGGGCACCTACGCCTATCTGCAGGCCTTCACGCTGCAGAACATGGGCTACGCCAACACCATCTCGGTCGTGCTGCTGATCATCGCCGTGATCCTCGGTTGGCTGCAGCTCAGAATTTCGCGGAGGGCCGGATCATGACGCGTTTCCGCATCGCCAATGTCGTCATGTATGGCTTCGTCTCGTTGTGGAGCCTCTGCATCCTGGCGCCGCTGGCCTGGATGGTGTTCGCGGCCTTCAAATCGCGCCGCGAGATCTTCACCGATCCACTCGGGCTGCCCGACACCATCACCTTCGCCAGCTTCGGCCGCGCCTGGGATGTGGGCATGGCGACGTTCCTACTCAACTCGGCGCTGATCACTGTGGCGGCGGTAGCGATCATCGTAGTGGTCTCGGGCATGGCCGCCTACGTCTTCGCGCGGTCCACCAGCTTCTGGCTGCGGCTGCTTTACCTTGCCGTCGTGGCCGGTTTCGCCGTGCCGGTGCAGGCGGTGCTCGTGCCGCTGTTCCAGATGCTGTCGGCGGCCGGATTCATCAACTCGCAGGCGGCCGTGGTGCTGCCCTATGCCGCCTATGGCATCCCGTTCACGACGATCCTCTTTTACGCCTTCTTCCTCGACTTTCCGCGGGAGCTCGAAGAGGCGGCGCGGCTCGATGGGGCGGGCCGGTTTGCCACCTTCTTCCGCGTGATCCTGCCGCTGTCCGGACCGGCAATCGCCAGCGCGGCGATCTTCCAGGCGGTGTTCATCTGGAACGAGTTCCTGCTGGCGCTGCTGCTGCTCACCCGGCCCGCGACGCGCACGCTGCCGGTCGGCATCATGCAGCTCCGCGGCGAATATTCGTCGGATTGGCCGGCCGTCATGGCGGGCCTCACCATCGCGGTCATCCCCATCCTCGTCATCTTCATCCTGGCGCAGAAGTACTTCGTGCGCTCGATGGCCGGCCTCGGGAAATAGGCCGCTCCACCTCAATCACTCCACCTTCGCATAGGGTTTTCGCGTCATGCGCTTTCGTCAGATCCACCTAGACTTCCACACCAATGGCCGCATTCCTGGCATCGGTACGCGCTTTGATGCCAAGGCATTCGGCAAGGCATTCAAGGACGCTTATGTCGACAGCGTCACGGTGTTTTCGAAGTGCCATCACGGCTACTCGTACCACCCGACCGAAGTCGGCGAGATGCATCCGGGTCTGGAATTCGACCTGCTGCGCGGGCAGATCGATGCGCTGCATGCCGAGGGCATCAACGCCCCGGTCTATCTCACCGCCACGTGGGACGAACTGGCGGCCTTCCGGCATCCGGAATGGCGCGCCGTGTCACCCGAAGGTGGCTCCCCGCGCATGGGCACTGGCCCGAACGGCGCCGGCTGGGCCTTCCTCGACTTCTCGACGCCCTATCTCGACTATCTCGTGGCGCAGACCGAGGAGGTGATGCAGCGCTATCCCGATGGCGATGGGATCTTCATGGACATCGCCTTCCAGCTGCCATCCGTTTCGGCGAGCGCGCAGCAGAAGATGGAGGCGCTGGGGCTCGACTGGACCAATCCGGGCAACGTGCAGACCTTCCACACCCGGTCGGTGGAGAACTTCTTCGAGCGTATCGACGACGCGGTCCACAAGCACAACCCGAAGATGCCGCTGTTCTTCAACTCGGGTCACATCCGGCGCGGCATGTGGGACCATTACGCCAGGCACTACACCCATATCGAGGCGGAGTCGCTGCCGACCGCGGGCTGGGGCTACGACCACTTCCCGCTGAGCGCGCGCTATGTCGACCCCAAGGGCATGCCGCTGCTCGGGATGACCGGCAAGTTCCATTACCACTGGGGCGAAGTCGGCGGCTACAAGAAGCCCGACGCGCTGGTCTACGAGGTCGGCGCGATGATGGCGCAGGGCGCCCGCTGCTCTATCGGCGACCACCTTCACCCGACTGGCTCGATCGACAAGTCGACGATGGCGATCATCACGCCGGCATACAAGTGGGTGGCCGAGCGCGAGGCCTGGGTGGCTGGTTCGGTCAACCGCGCCGAGATCGCGCTGATGAGCGCCGAGGCCGTGGCGAAAATCGGACTCGTGGGCATTCCGGGTCAGAGCGACCACCGTTTCGACGGACCGGACCACGGCGCGATCCGCGTGTTGCTCGAGGGCCAGTTCGCCTTCGACGTGGTGGACCCCGATACCGACCTCACCCCCTATCGCCTGCTTATCCTGCCCGACGCGATCGCGGTGGATGCGGCGATGAAGGTGAAGATCGACGTGTTCGTTGCTGGCGGGGGTCGCGTGCTGCTGACCGGACGTAGCGGCATCGACGAGACCAAGGGCTTCCTCTTCGATGTCGGCGCCGACTGGAAGGGCACGTCGGACATGACCGGTGGCGACTACCTTCTGCCAACCGCGGACCTCCGCGCCGATGGCGTCAACGATCCGCTGTTCATGTACCTGCCCTCCGAGCGCATTTCGGTGACCTCAGGACAGTCGCTTGGCGCCGTGCACGAGCCCTACATGGACCGTACGCCGCGGCACTTCTCCGGACACGTCAACGCGCCGAGCAAGCACGAGGCGAGCGCCTATGCGGCCGGTTCGAGCAAGGGTGGGTTCACCTACCTCGCCCACCCGATCTTCTCTTGCTACTTCCGCGCCGGTGCGGTGGCGATGCTGGAAATCGCCGAGAAGGCCATCAGGCTGGCGCTCGGCCGCCCGGCGCTGGTGACCACCGGCCTGCCGCGCGCTGGCCGCGTCACCGTACGGCGGCAGGAGGCAGAAAAGCGCGACATCGTGCATCTGCTCTATGCCACGCCTGCCCTGCGCGGAAACCTCGACAACAAGCCGATCCAGCCGATCCAGGACCTCATCACCCTCTCCGACATTGCGGTGGAGGTCGCGGTAGATCGATCGATTCAGTCGGTCCGCACGGTGCCCGACAGGCAGCCGATCACCTTTGCCCAGGCCGATGGCCGGGTGACGTTTACGGTGCCGAGCCTGCGCGGGCACCAGATGATCGAAATCAACTACCGGTGAGCCAGCCGATGCGTTTCCGTCAGATCCATCTCGACTTCCACACCTCGGGCCTCATCCCCGATATCGGCTCACGCTTTGACGCCAAGGCGTTCGGCAAGGCCTATAGAGACGCTTATGTGGATAGCGTCACCATCTTCTCGAAATGCCACCATGGCTATTCGTACCACCCGACCACCGTCGGCAAGATGCACCCGCATCTCGACTTCGACCTGACGCGCGCCCAGCTCGACAGTCTTCATGCGCATGGCGTCAACGCCCCGGTCTACCTCACGGCGACCTGGGATGAGCTGGCGGCCGAAGAGCACCCGGAATGGCGTACGGTGTCGCCCGACGGATCGCTGCCACGTTTCCGGGCCACGCCGACCGGTGCGGGCTGGTCGATCATGGACCTCTCGACGCCTTATCTCGATTATCTCGTGGCGCAGACCGAGGAGGTCATGCAGCGCTATCCCGATGCGGACGGCATCTTCATGGACATTTCCTGGCAGTTCCAGTCGATCTCGGCGCATACGCGGCAGAGCATGGAAGCGCGTGGCCTCGACTGGACCGATGAGGCCGACCGCAATCGCTACACGCATGATGCTGTGCAGAACTATTTCGAGACGATCATGGCGGCGGTCCGCAAGCACGACCCGAAGATGCCGCTGTTCTTCAACTCCGGCCACATCCGCCGGGGGCTCAGGAAACACTACGACTTCTATACCCACCTCGAGATCGAGAGCCTGCCGACGGCCAATTGGGGCTATGACCATTTCCCGGTCAGTGCGCGCTACGTCGATGCGCTGGGCATCCCGTACCTCGGCATGACCGGCAAGTTCCATTTCTCGTGGGGCGAGGTCGGTGGCTACAAGAAGCCGGAGGCGCTGATCTACGAATGCGGCGCCATGCTGGCGCAGGGCGCGCGTTGCTCGATCGGCGACCACCTGCACCCGACCGCATCGATCGACGAGTCGACCATGGCGGTGATCGGGCCGGCCTACAAATGGGTGGCCGAGCGGGAAGCCTGGGTAGCCGGTTCGATGAACCGCGCCGAAATCGCCATCCTTAGCCTCGAGGCGGTCGACAACGCGACGCCGAGCGGCGGGCCGAACAACCAGAAGCCGACTCTCGCGGGCAGGCCGAACCACCACACCGTGCCCGACGAAGGCGCAGTGCGCGTGCTGGCGGAATCCCGCTTCACCTTCGACCTCATCGACACCGAGAGCGACTTCTCTCGCTATCGCCTGCTGATCCTGCCCGACCGGATCGCCGTGTCGCCGGAGCTCAAGACAAAGATCGAGGCCTATGTCGCCGGTGGCGGCCATGTGCTGCTGACCGGGCACAGCGGCATCGGGGCCGACGGCTTTGTCTTCGATGTCGGGGCGACCTGGAAGGGCACCTCGGACATGGCAGGTGGCGACTTCCTGTTGCCGCGGGAGGATCTCCGCGCCGAGGACATCGTCGATCCGCTCTACATGTACGAGCCGAGCGAACGGATCACGCTCACCGATGGGAGCGGGCTGGGCGAAGTCTATGACCCTTACATGGACCGCAAGCCGCAGCACTTCTCCGGTCACGTCAATGCGCCGAGCAAGCCGGAGCCGAATGGCTTTGCGGCCGGATCGGCCAAGGGCGCCTACACCTATTTCGCCCACCCGATCTTCTCCTGCTACCACCGCGTCGGCGCTGTCGCGATGCTGGAGATTGCCGAAAAACTGGTGGCGCTGGCGCTGGGTTCTCAGCGCATGGTCACCGCCTCCCTGCCGCGGGCGGGCCGTACCACGGTGCGCCGGCAGGCGGACGAGAACCGTGATGTTGTGCACCTGCTCTACGCAACCCCGGCGCTGCGCGGCAACATTGGCGGCAACGCCATCCAGCCGATCCAGGATCTTGTGAGCCTGTCCGACGTTCGGGTGGAGCTTGAAGTCGATCGTCCGGTGAAGGATGTCACCCTGGTGCCGCAAGGCACGTCCATTGCCTTCACCGGCCAGCCAGGCCGCATCGCCTTTTCCGTCCCGCAGCTCAACGGCCATCAGATGATTGCCGTCGCCTATTCTGGATAGTAACCGGCCGACCCTACATCGACTGACAAAGTCGTGGCATAGTCCCGCCATTTTCAAAGGGTTGGGGCAGACGAGTGGCAACGATACGCGATGTCGCAAAGCTGGCGAATGTGTCTTCTTCCACGGTGTCGCTGGCGTTCAGCGACCCCAATCGGGTAGCGCAGGAGAAGCTGGTGCGCGTGCGCAATGCAGCAGCGGCACTTGGCTACAGCGCTAACCGCCTCGCGGCGGGATTGGCGTCCGGACACGCGCGGATCATCGGCATTGTCGTGCCGACGATCCGCAACGCCTTTTTCGACGAGATCGTGCAGGAGATCGAGCGGCACGCCACGTCGCGCGACTATCTCACTGTCATCGCCGACTCCCAGGGCAAGCTCAGCCAGCAGATTTCCATCCTCTCGCAGATGAATGCGATGCGGCTGGCCGGCATCGTGCTCAACACCATCAGCAACGACGCCGAAATCCTGCCGGTGCTGAAGCAGCTCAGTGCACCGATCGTCTGCCTCGACCAGCGCGTCGATGGCCTCGCCGCCGACCATGTCGGCTGCGACAACCGCCTGGCCACCGAGATCCTCACCGAGCACCTCATCCAGTTAGGGCACCGGCGGATCGCTTATCTGGGCGGCAACTCCGAACTCTATACGGCACGCGAACGCGAGATCGGCTTCCGCGGCGTGATCAAGGGCGCCGGCATCGAACTCGACGAAAGCATGGTGCTCGACGCGCGCTATGACAGCGTCATCGCCTATGAGCAGGCGATGCGACTGCTGACTCGGCAGACGCCGCCGACCGCCATTGTCGCGGCCAGCAACATCATCGGGCTCGCCACGCTCGAGGCGATGTTCGACATGCAGATCCGATGTCCGGACGACGTGTCGCTGGCGATGGTGGACAGCGTGCCGTGGGCCAAGCTCATCACCCCGCGCATCACCTGCGTGGTGCAGGATGCGCGGCAGATCGGCCGCCGGGTGAGCGAGCGCCTCTTCGCCCGTATCGACGGAACCGGACCGGCCGAGTTCCAGTCCGAAAGCGTCCCCTTGCGCTTCGTCGCCGGCACCTCCTGCCGCCGCATCGACGCATAACCCTATTAAATCGATAGACGTTAACAGCATTTTCCTCATACGAAATGAGGAACGCAATGCGTTTGCGCGCCGCGATCTCCCGCTTGTCGTAGCGTTCGATAAATTGTAGAACCGTTTCGATGCTCAATGACAGGAGGGAGAGTCATGAGGCAGACCACCAATTATCACCACGTCTTGAATCGCCGTTCGCTCTTGAAGATGGGTGGCGCCGCCGCACTTGCGGCCGCCACTGGCATGTCGCTGCCACGGGCAGCGATGGCCCAGGCAGCCGCGCTGCGCTGGTCCACCGTGGCCTTCGGACCCGAGGCGCTCGCGCTCTGGGAACAGATCGCCGTCCAGGCCGAGGAAAAGACCGGCCTGCAGATCGATGTCGAAGGCACACCATTCAACGACTACTGGACCAAGCTGCAGACGCAGCTCGCCAGTGGCGGTGGCGCCGACCTCGTGCAGATGCAGTCGCTGCGCTTTCCGGGCTACGCCTCGCGCAACGTCCTGCGTCCGCTCAACGACTTCATCGAGAAGGACGCCGACTTCAATGTCGACGACTTCTATCCGGCCATCCGCTCGGCCTTCGAGCATGAGGGCCAGCTGCAGATCCTGCCGTTCGATCTCGGCGCACCGGTGACCTACATCAACAAAGAGCTGTTCGCCGCGCGCGGCGTGCCGCTGCCGGACCCGAACGTGCCGATGACCTGGCAGCAGCTCAGCGAGATCGCTGTCGCGCTGACCAATCCGGATGAAGGCACCTACGGCATGGTGCTCAACCCGACGCTCGACAACATGATCCCGTGGATCTGGTCGAATGGCGGTGAAGCCTTCTCGGCCGATCGCACCAAGGCGTCGATCGGCGAAGGTCCGTCCGTGGAAGCCATCAGCTTCCTCACCGACCTGATGCACAACAAGAAGGCCGTGCTGCCGATCACCGATCTCGCCAATGCCAACATCGCGCCGGAAGGCTTCGTCACCGGCAAGGTCGGCATGTATTTCGATGGTCCGTGGCGCTTCGTCTCGATCCGCACCAACGCCAAGTTCGACTGGGACGTCGTACCGTTCCCGGCCGGCTCGGCCGGCAGCCAGACATGGGTGATCGGTTCGGGCTGGGGTATTTCGTCCAAGACCCAGCGTCCGGACGATGCCTGGACGGCACTCAAGACCCTCACCAGCACAGAGTCGCTCAAGGTTCTCGACGATGCCGGCCGCGTGTTCCCGTCCCGTCAGTCGACCTATGCGCTCCGCGCCCCCACCGACGCCCTGCCGGCCAATGCCGCGGTCGTCGACAAGGTGCTCAAGGGCGAGATCGGCAGCGTTCGGCCCCTGATCACGCCGGTAGCCTGGAACGAGATCGTGACAGCCTCGAACCAGCTGCTGTCGCCGCTCTTTGTCGAACAGCTCGACGTCGCCGGCGAGCTGCAGACGCTGCAGTCGGAGATCGACCCGCTGCTGGCCAGCTGAGCATGGACACCATCACTCTGAAACGGCCGCCACGGCGGCCGTTCTACAAGACCAACGAGTTTGTGGCCGGGATGTTTCTGCTCCCGGCCTTCGTTGGCTTTTGCATCTTCGTGCTATTCCCGGTCGTCGCCGCCTTCGCGGTGTCGTTCCTGGAATGGGACCTGCTGAGCGAGCCCAAATTCGTCGGCCTCGCCAATTTCCAGCGGCTGTTCACCGATCGCGTGTTTATCGCGGCGCTGATCAACACCACCTATTATACGCTCTGCACCGTGGTGCTGTCGGTGACGATCGGTCTCGGCTGCGCGTTGCTGGTGACCCGGGCCATGCGCGGCATCGGTATCGCCCGCATGCTGCTGGTTCTGCCCTATGTGACGGTCACCGTCGCCATGGCTATCGTCTGGCGCTGGATCTTCCAGCCCCAGATCGGCTTGATGAACGACTTCCTCTCCTGGTTCGGCATCGATGGTCCGAACTGGCTCGCCAGCCGCCAATGGGCAATGCCGGCGCTGATCCTGATGGGGGTGTGGAAGTCCTTCGGCTACAACATGATCCTCTTCATCGCCGGCCTGCAGACCATCCCTGGCAACCTCTACGAAGCCGCACGGCTCGACGGCGCCAAGCCGCACCAGATGCTGTTCCGCATCACCCTGCCACTGCTGACGCCGATCATCTTCTTTGTGACGGTGATCTCGATCATCTCGTCCTTCGAGGTCTTCGACTCGGCGCTGGTAATGACCGGCGGCGGACCCGGCACGTCGACCACGACCCTGGTGCTGCACATCTACCAGACCGGCTTCGAAGCCTTCAAATTCGGCTACGCCTCGGCGATCGCTCTGACGCTGTTCGCGATCATCCTCTGCATCACGCTGGTGCAGGTCGCCTTGCAGCGCAAATGGGTGCACTATGACGACTGATGCGCTGCCGCTTTCGCGCGCCAAAG
>VFQQ010002756.1_pt1 | contig 18718 bp, 30 predicted proteins | sample 3512341 | NCBI WGS metagenome assembly VFQQ01 (sample SAMN10412373, study PRJNA504923) | tailings metagenome | isolation source: Relicate 2 Philex TSF1 revegetated site | place: Philippines: Tuba, Benguet | collected 2017-08-29 | reverse complement strand
ACCTCCTTGACGCTTCCGTCCATGTCCAGCAGCATGCACTGCGACAGGCTCTGGTCCATGGGGCTGATGAGCGTCAGGCTCTGCTCCAGCCCCATGCTGCCGTCCGCCACGCTGCTGGTGTGCAGGCTGAGCGTGCGGCCGATCTGCATGTTCAGGCCGTCTGTGGCGTTCATGAGGCGCAGCGCCGCCGCCCACTCCTCCTCATCGTCGCCGCCGCCGCCGCCCTGCGGAGCCGCCTCAAACTGCTTCATCTGCTCCGCCTGCCACTTGCGGGTGAAGCGCCAGCGCCAGGCGGCGTTCATCTCCGCGTCTAGTGTGGGCTCGGGAATTTCGGTTGCTGCCGCGGGCGCTGGCCGCGGCAGCGGCGGCGCTGCGAGCACTACTGGCGTGTTGCCGTGCTGCCGCAGGGACGCCTCTGGCAGCCCGGCCTCGTCATCAGATGATCCCGCCCCCCCTTCTGCTCCACTGCTATCCCCTGCTGCTGCTGCTGCGCTGGTGACTGTTGGCGACTCTGACGCGTGCCGCCCCGGTGCCGGTGGCGGCCGTGCCCGCTGCGCCTCCACCTCCTGCTCCTGCTGGCGCAAGTGCTCTGCAAAAATGCGCTGCCGCCCAGCCCAGGTGCCCAGCACACCACTATCTTCCGCTGCTTGCTGCTCTGCAGACGGCGGCAGCCTTGGTGGCAGCTGGCGAGGCTGCTGCTCGAGCTGAGCCTGCGGCTGCCGGCGACGCTGCGGCGCCGCCGCCTCTGCCTGCTCGTGCGCTGCGGCATCGCTCAGGCTGCCGGCAGAACCTCGCTGCAACCTGGGGGGCTGCTTGTCCAGCTCCTCCTCAAGCTGCTCGTGGCGTTGGCCATACCTGCAATTAGAGAGAAAGCGGGGCGAATTGCAGTGAGCCGTTGCCGGCGCCCGGCCGTGAGCGGCACTGGCGGTGCTGGGTGGCGAGCCGCCCCCCTCCAGCGGCCATCCAGGCAGCCACACATGGCCATGCTGAATTGACAAGCGGGGCTTCGGGCCTCAAAGGGAAAGGCAGGGGCATTGGCGGCGGCTCGAGGGGGCTGCGAACAGCTTCCGGCCTCACCACTTGGCATCCAGCAACGACAGCAGGTCCATGGCGCGGAGGGCAGTCGATCTCGCCCGTTTGGGGCGCTGTGAAGCCGGTGGCACTGGGGCCACCCCCTGCAAGTGAGCTGGTCCGCCTTTAGGCAGCGGGTGTCAGAGTGAGCAGCATTGAGGATCGCAATGCGCGAGGAGCAGACCCGTTCATCCGTCATGTGCATGCCGCCGCAGCGGCCCCGCCCGCCGAGCCGGCCTTGCGTGCCACCCGGTCCCATGCCTCGCCCAATTTGCCCCATACAACCGATTGAAACAGCTTGCACAGACCTTGAGAAGGAGCTGATCAAGGTTACCAAGAGGGAGGCACGCTACAACCACGGGAAGATGAGCTGCCCCCCTCGCGCTGGCCATCCTCACCTCGGCCATCCGCAGGTGCAAGTGAGCTTCTCCACATGCAACATGCAGCAGGCAGTCGACGTTTTGCACCAAACCAGCTGTTATATTGCACTGCCTTTCCGTCCCCTTGATGTGGGTAGCGAGCATTGCCGAGGAGCATTACAGCTTGTAAACAATGAGGTGCTTGAAAAAAATACAAACAAAGTTGGGGTGATTGATCTGTGAATGGATGGTGTCGAGCATAACCGAGGCTCGGTGAGCAATATGGGATGGCATGAGGCAAGTGATTGAGATGAGACAAGTGATTGAGATGAAGTTGCCGATGATGTGGCATGGATCATGGGGCGAGTATGAATCAATGAATGTGGCATTGGTGGATGCGTGCATAGATCGCTCATGAATGGCAGGCAATGGGATGGAATCAAATGGATGGCATGGCGCAAGAAGGCAATGTCGTTGGGAGTAAAGCTACAAAAGGGCAAGCTGGGGTACAACACTTGCCTTGGGATACACTGGCAGAGGCACAAGGTGACAAGTGCGGGATGGCGGGTACATCATTTGGAGGGGAAGCAGGGCAGGAGCGCACCGACTGGCTCACGAAGCGGCAGCCAGTGCCAGCAGCAGCAGCAGCTGGGCGGCATAGGCCCACTGCACGGCTCCCTTCCAGCGGCCGCTGTCAAAGTCCAGGGCGTGGGCCGCGATGGCCAGGTTGGGCAGCAGCAGCGCGGGCTGGTGCAGCAGCGCCAGGCACAGGCTGGCGTCCAAGGCGGCGGCGCCCGCCAGCAGGCCCAGCGTGGTGTTGCGGCCCAGCAGGACGGGCAGGGAGAGCGTGCCGCTGCGCTGGTCGTCAGCCAGGTCGCGGATGTCGTTGAACAGGTTCTGAGGGTGGGAAGGGCAGGGGAGGCTTGAGTGAGTGCAATGGCGGGTGGGTGTGAAGTGCATGTGCCGCCATGCAGCGGCAGATCCCCGGCACACCAGCAAGCTGGCTGTTCGCACACTCCCACGTACCTCCACACTCCCCTCCACTCACCGTTGCAGAGCAGAGGCCGGTGTGCAGCAGCATTGCCGCCAGCTGGGGGCTGCCAAGCTCGCCTCCGTGGCCGCTGGCCACGGCCGGCAGCCAGGCGCAGCCCAGCGCCCACATGGAGCAGGCGACGATCGTCTTGCCGCCCGGCAGCGTGCGCAGGGAGTGGCCGCCAGGTAGGAAGGGAGCGGCGTAGGCCATGGAGATGGCCACAATAGGGAGCAGGCTGCTCGCAAACTCGGCGGGAAGCTGCGCCGCCGCTGCCGTGCAGCCCACGGCTGCTGTCGCCAGGCCAGCACGCACAGCCGGCTGGTGGCGGTTCATGAACCTGCCGCGCTTGGTGGTGTAGCCCTCATCGTGCTGCAGGTAAAGGGAGGGGAAGGGTACAGCCTTCAACAGACACAAACACAGTGGAAGCATGCACTGCTTGTGCCCCTTGGGCAGCGGGCCACTTCAGCTGCGTTGCACTGGCATGCAGGCCACTGGGCACACCCTCAGCCACCCTGACCCAGCCTCACCGCATCCTTAACCCTGCGGTCGTAGCCGTAGATGAGAAAGGCGGCCGCCACCAGAGTTGTGACCATGCATGCGTCGAGTGGCAGGCCGAGCACCAGGCAGGTGGCGCTGGCGTAGGCTCCAGCCTTGACGGACGGCAAGAATAGCCAGGTGTAGACGTCCCAGGCCGTGGCCTCGCTGGCACTGGGTGCCACGGGCGGCTGCGCAACCGCAGGGAAGGCCTGCTGCGCCAGCTGGGAGCCGAGGCCGGTGGCGCTGGCAAGCGGTGCGGGGTGGCGGCGGTGGAGGTGGGGCCGCGCGGGCAGCAGGGGTGTGCCAGAGATTTGCTTGCCGCTGAAGCAAACGGAAGGCTGGAGAAGCAGGGCGGTCATGGACTTGCGGGACGGGGACCGGAGCGGAGTGGAGGCGGGCCGGAGGGCGCTGAAGGTGTAAAGCACCTTGGAGGATTGGTAAGAATAGAATTGCAGAGGCGTACGGCCGAGCGGCTTTGTGTGTGTTTGTATGCGGCCTGGTTAACCCTTGCCATCTGGCGCGGGCGCGCGATGTCGCGCGCCCTCACCTAAACCTGCTGGGAACAGCTGGCACCCTTGGTGGCCTGCCGCACGCCTCTGAGCATCTGAAAGAGACGGAACATGCTTTGTTTGTCCACCTGCAGACAGTTCTGTGGTATTTTACACGTTCACTGCAGCACCCACACCTGTAGCTCACAAGGGCTGTCCTCGTCCGTCTGCACCCAGCAGTTGGGCAGGCGCTGATGCAGGGCATAGCCCCAGCGCTTCAGCGGCGCCGCCAGCTGTGCCATCAGCGGCGCATAGCCCACCAGCAGGCGGGGCCGCACCGGCGCATTCAACTGCAGCACTGCGTCCACATAAGCCGCCGGGTCCCGCTCAAAACACTGCCGCTGCGAGGGCTGCACGGCGACGGCGCCGCTGCTGTGGCTGGCGCTGCTGCCGTCGGGTGTGGTGGCGGGGCACGCCGCCGGCAGGCGCAGCCAGGCCTGCTCCTGCTGGTTCAGCGCGGCTGTGGCTGCCGCATGCTGCGGCGGCGAGCAGTCCAGGAAGCGCATGGGGACTGGGCGGTGGACGTGAGAGTAGAAGGGCGTGGCGTGGCAGGGCGTGAGGAACAGCACGCTGGTGCCGGCGGGGTCGGCGGCCGCCGCCCGCTCAATCACGCGCATCACGCCCACCTGGGCCCTGCAGTACGGCAGGGGGAACGATGTGGAGATCAGTGTGCTGCCTGCGATACGCTCGCCAGCTGACGGCGCATGCTGACTGCCAGGCAAAGACGTCGGCAGTGATCCAGGTGGGCATGTGTTGATGCCTACATCAAGCATGTCGAAGCTTGCCCACAACCCACCAAGGAGCACAGCTGCTGCCATGCAGCTCGGTAGCCTCTACCAAACCCTCCACCTCACCTCTGATGCACCAGCAGGAAGTAGGCGGCCATGGGGAGCTGCAGCGCTATGCAGGCCAGCGCACCCCTGCGCCATGGCCCTCCCTGCCTCGCTGGCCGCCGCTCCTTGCCGCTGCAGCCGCCGATCGCACGGCGAGCAGAGGAGCCCTGCGCTGCGCCTGGGCTCCACAGGCGGGCTGCCGCCAGGCCGCAGTAGGGCATGAGCAGCTGCAGCGCGGGCAGCAGGAATCGGAACTCCTTGTGCGCCGGCAGGCTGTATGTGGCCAGCGACCAGCCAGCCAGCAGCGCCAGCTGCCTGCACAGCAGGGCAGGAGGGGTGATACAGGGTGGGGCCTATTGAAGCCAGCTGCCCACACCGCAGATATTATTCGGGTTGCCAATGCCGCCCAACCAGCCTATGCAAGCGCAGTCCTATTATAGACAGTACCAGTCCACCACCACACCAGCACATGCAAGCAAAGCCTGCCCAGTGTGGCAGCCCCCGCACCTGCCATCCGGGCCGGACTGCAGCAGCCCAGCAGCCAGCAGGGGCACCAGGCTGGCTGCCACAGCGGGCAGCCCCTGCGTCAGGTTCCAGTGCCAGGGGTGCCCTCCATACTGCACAGACGCCCCCGCCAGCATGTTGAAGCGGAAGAACTCCCAGGGCACCAGCACCCAGCTGCGCATTGGCGGCGAGGCGTGGCGTGCAAATGAAGGCACAGCAGATGCGAAGCTGTGCAGGCATGATACTGGGCCATGGGCCGACTGGCAATAACAGCACCAGGCGCCCTGCTGCACCCTCACCGTCCGTAGAAGGCTCGGTCCACCAGCAGCGAGGCAGCCAGGGTGCCGCCACCCACTGCGGCAGCGTCCCGGAGCAGCGGGACCAGGGCGCTGCCCCGCTGGCGCCACAGCGCCAGGCCCGCGGGCAGCACCCAGAACAGGGCGGAGGCGGGGCGGAACACGACGCCCAGTGCCGCGCATGCAATCCAGGCGCGCTGGTGCCGATGCTGCGGAGTGGCGTTGGCCTTGCCTCTGCCACTGGTGGTGGTGCTGCCCCTGCTGCTGCCGCCGGCGCTGCGAAGCCAGTGGTAGGTGCCAGCTGCCACACACAGCGCCTCCAGGCAGTTGGAGTAGGTGCGCACCAGTGTGTAGGCATTGAACCAGCTGGCCAGCTGGCACACCAGGCACCACCTGCGGGCAGCGGCAGGGCGACCAAATTCAGTGGTGGGCTAATGTCCCAAGGCTGGGCAGGCAGGCTGCTCATGTACCGTGCTAGGCAGGCAGCGCGCCCAAGGTGCACATGTCCACTGACTCACCCCGCCACCTGGGGCCCGCCCAGCAGCCCCGCCAGCTCAGCCACGTATGCATCAGTGGCCGCGGCAGCCAGGGCCTGCAGCAGCAGCGGCAGGCGCACCAGCGCCCAAGTGCTGTCTAGGCGAAGGGCGCGCAGCAGGGCGTAGGGCGCCGCGAACAGCAGCGGGTGGGCGTAGCTGCGCAGGCCCGCTGCCCACTCCCAGGTCAGGTGGCCATAGCTAGCATGTGGATGGGGTGGGGGGCGAGTGGGCAGCGGTTGGGTGGCGGTTGCAGCATGCACGGTGCTGGGCTGCTGCGGCAGTGGCACCAAGCTGCAGACGCAGCAGTGATGGCCAGGATGCAGCCACATGAAACACAACTGACGGGCCAGCCGCGCTCACCCAAACACCAGTCGGTGCGCCACCTCCAGGCTCTGCCAATACTCGTCCGGGGCAAAGGCGGTGGCAATGGCCAGGGCGCACGCCACGCGCACAGCCAGCGCAGCCAGGAAGGGCCGCCGCATGGGATAGATGAAGCGGGGTTTGTGACCCCTCCCCTGCAGCATGATGGGGCTGGGTGTACGACGACAGTGGGACACGGCAGACTTGCGAGTGAGGCACCGAAAGGTCGGCGGCGGCAGGCTGGGCGGCGGCGGCGGCGGCAGTGACAGAAGCAAGTGGGCAGCAAGCCGAGGCCTGTAGTGTCTCACCACAATCGTTTGCGATTGCTGCAGCCCGCCGAGTGTTGTAAGCCTGCTCCGAGCAGGTGGCGAAAGCTAGCTGCCGCCAGGGCTCTTCCCTGCACTGCTCGATGCTTGACGGCTTGCTGGTGATCACCCAATCAAAGAGCACTGCTCAGTCCATCCCCATTTTGACGTGAGGCGCTGCTGTGGGATGCTGCGCTCAATTGGCGCGCCATCCCGGCTGCCTGCGGCTCGCTGGTGCGACTCGCTGGTGCCCTACGCTCGCTGACAAGCCCTGCCTGCGAGTCGAGGCCCGTAGCGGCCGGCCGCACAGGGCTGACGCCCTCCTGAAGCCAGCAGAGCGCCCCGAGACCACCCCAGCCACTGCAGACACTTGCAGCATGTCATTGCGACAGCCTGCGCTCGCGCTGGTGGCTGCACTGCTGTTGTCGGTGCAGGCGGCTGCCGCCGCTGGGCTCCGACCGGCCGACCCACACGTGGAGGTGCACAATGTGCTGGAGCGGTTCCCCACGGCGCTGCTGCGCTGGGAGGACACCCTCGAAGCTGTCACCAGGAGCCGGGGCATCAAGATCAGCTACAACGCCAGCGAGCTGCGTGCCAGCGGGGACTGGGTGAGCAGCTCTCGGCCAGGTGGCTGCCCTGCTCCCGCAGCTTCTGGCGTGCCGCTGCGCTGCCGCACCCCATCACTGGGCACGAGCTCACAACCATTGGGACCCTGCCCTCCAAAAAATCACATGCATGCCTTGCCCTTCTCGGTGCCTCGCAGGTGGAGCTGTCTTGGTCGGGTGTGCGCGACCCGCAGCCCGACGACCTGCTGGCGCTGTACACACCTCCCGACGCCTACAAGCAGCACAAGGCGCCCGTCAAGTTTGTCAACGCCAGCGACGCAGAGGGCTACCTGAGCAGCGGCGGCGGCCGCCTGGCACTGCGCCTGGTCAACCTGCGCAGGTGGGCTTGTTGGGGATGAGCGGGAGGCACAGGCGGTGGAAAGAAAGACGTGAGATCTCTGGCCGCTTGCGACTGTTCATATTTGAAAGGATCGAAGGCTGCACGCCTTACACAGCCTCTATGCCCACCTCCTCCCCCTGCCCCTCCCATTCCCTGCCACAGCGACATGCGCTGGGTGTTCATTCGGGGTGGAGAGCAGCCAACCGTGGTGGCTCGCGGCCCCGTGCTGCGCAATGCCAACCCCAACGAGCCCACCGGCGTGCACCTGATGCGCACCAGGAGCCCCTCGTGAGCTTCCAATTATACAGAGGCTTTGGATGCTGCCCTGGGGGACTCCTGGCTGTCCTCCTGGCATGCCGCCGCAGTGTGGCATCGTGTGCCCTAGCTCCACCAAACCGCCCTAGCTTGACCAAATGGTCCGCTTCTCGACATGCAAGTCCCGCATCCTCCCTGCCTCTGCTGATGTGCAGGGAGCTGCTGGTGCAGTGGACCACACGTGACGCTGGGCAGCCGGTGGCGCGGTACGGCAGCAGCCCAGACGCGCTGGCCTTCACGGTGCCAGCCACCACCACCAGCTATGGCTCTCAGGACATGTGTGGCCCTCCTGCCTCCACCTTTGGCTTTGTGGACCCAGGCATGCTGCACACCGCCACCCTGTCGGGCCTGCTGCCAGGACAGCAGTACTGGTACCAAGTCGGCGACCCGGTGAGAGCTAACTGGCTGCAGTGCGCTGCTGTTGCGCTCCTGCTGCGTTGCTGCTGGGTGCCAGCTGGGCCTGAAGGCAGCCCTCCACTAAAACCAGACCGGCCATCCTCCTTTGCTGCAGGACGCCGGCGGCTGGAGCGACTTGTATTCGTTCCGCACGCCACCCCTGCCTGGCGCCGACAGCACTGTGCACATCTTGGCTCTGGCGGACCAGGGCGTGGGCGAGGTGCGCTCTGCTTAAGTGGCAGGCATGTGCAGGGCAAGTGCAGCCAAGGGGTTAGTCTGGCGGCAAATGAGGCCAGGGCGAGTGACAGACGCTGTAGAACTGAAGCGGCAGCGTGCCAATGGTAGCGGCCACGGGGGGCACGCTGCTGCTGTGTGTGCAACCTGCTGTGCCCCGCTGCCCAGCTGCCATTCATGCTTTCCCTGCACCTCCTCCCTGCCTCAGGTGGACGGCAGCTTTGCAGCCATGGAGTGCAGGCCCGCAGCCGATGTGGCGGCGCTCGCCGTGGCGGAGGGCCTGGCTGGCCCGCCCGGCGGCGGCCACTACAGCCTGGTGCTGCACCCCGGCGACTTGTCGTGAGTTGGAGCCAGGATGGGAGAAGGCTGGGGCCCAGTGCAATGGGCGCAAGCTGTGCATGATGCTTGCAGGCAGCACCCCTCAAACAGGTGCCCATGCGCTCCACCCGCAGGTATGCCCGCGGCTACGGCGCCCTGTGGGATGCCTGGCTGTTCCAGCAGCAGGAGCTGGCGGCGCGAGTGCCCTACATGGTAAGTGAGAGTCCTGGGGGACAGCAGCAGAAATGAGGGGCACCGTGGTAGGGCAGCCCGTGCAGAGCATGGGCTGGCTGTCATATGCGCCAGCGCTCCCAGCAGCCGCCCTCATGAGCGCTTGCATTGTCATCGTCATGGCCAACCTGCTAGCCCACCCGCCCCTGCCTGCTCAGGTGTGCATTGGCAACCACGAGCGGGATGTGCTTGACCCCAGCCACGATATTCCGTACCATACCATCGACTCGGGCGGCGAGTGCGGGGTGCCGTATGGCGCACGCTTCCCCATGCCCACCCCCGGCCACAGCGACCAGCCCTGGTACTCGTTCAACCATGGGCCTGTCCACATCACGGTGAGCAGGGCGAGCGCTGCTCTGTTGGTGGCATGGCTGTGCTTCATGTGGGGCTGACTGCCCGCTGTATGCCGCATGGGGCCATCCAGAGCGCGGCGCTACATGTGCAGCCAGCGCGGGGGCAGTCACAGGGCACTCACGGGTGGTTCCCCCCAGCTGGCCCGCTCACTTCCCTGCCACCGCAGGTCATGTCCACGGAGCACCACTTTGGGGCTGGGTCGGCGCAGCGCGAGTGGCTGGAGGGCGATCTTGCGGGCATTGACCGCTCACTCACGCCCTGGCTGGTGCTGGTGGGGCACAGGTGAGGGAGAGCTGCTGAAGTCAGAGGCGGCGCGGAGGCTTTGTGCCGTGGCAGTCGGCGATGGCACAGGTTTGGTGGAAGCGAATGCGTGCACACTGGCACTGTTGCTGGGCTACATGGTGTGCGATCGCCTGACCACCCTTCTGCACCTGACCCCACGCATGCCTGACCCTCACCACCAACTTGCGCAGGCCCATATATATTGATGCTGACGAGTTTGGCGACCAGGGCAAGCAGACCACTGCCATCCAGGTGCGACATCTGGGGCAGCAGGCTGACATGTGGCACACAGCTCAGCGTAATGCTTGCTTGCTGACCACCTCCCTTTTGTTCACCTCCATCTCTGAGCTGCAGCTGCAAGACGCGCTGGGAAACCTGCTAGATCGGTATGGCGTGGATGTGGCGATCGCAGGGCACCACCACAGGTGCGAGCCTGTTGGATGGGTTGCTACCAAGCGTAGCTGCAGCTGCGTGCCGTCACACCCAACCAGGCTGGACCGCTCCCGATAGCTGTTGCTGCTCACCTCCCCGCCTGCCTGCTTGCCCGCTCGCTCCCCGCAGCTACCAGCGCACCTGCAGCGTGCACAACGGCACCTGCCACCCGGGGCGCACACGAGGCACTGTCCACCTGTGCGTGGGCAACGCGGGGGCCGACTTTTACGACAACGGCTTCCAGCAGCGGCCGGCCTGGGTGGAGCACGAGGTGGGTGCTGGGGCTGGGCGCTGGCAGGCAACCGTAGCAGTCGCTGTGTGTTGACAGGCAGACCTAAGCATGCTTGGGTTGGATCAAGGTGTGTGCCAACCCAACGCACAACAGGGGCTCAGGGCACATCAATGCAAGCCCCGGCCTCTGGGCACCCACGTGCGACCCTACCAGCCCCTACCAGCCCAATCATCCCAACCCCTGCAGGCCCAGACCACGCACGGCTACGCGCGCCTGCACGTCAACGCCACCGCCTTCCACATTCAGGCAGTGGACTCGGCCACGGGGCGCGTGTTTGATGAAGCGGTGCTGGCCCCGCGCCACGCCCCTGCTGCCCCCAGCGACACCCGCCAGCAAGCCTCTCTGTTTGCCCGGCGTGCCGAGGCACTGCTGGCGGCGGCATGAATGCATGCACAGCTTCAATCCTTCCTTGTAGCCTCCCAGCCCGCTGTACCTTGCCCCAGCTTGTTGTACCTTCCCTCTGCTGTTTTCATCTACCAGGCTGAATCCTCTCAGCCCTCCTTTCATTTAGCTCCTGCATGCATTCATCTCGATGCATTCTCTTGTAGCCGTGTGCATTTTTCACTGTTGCTTTCATTAATTGTGAGCTTCCTAGCTGAAAGATGAACGATAAGGTCAGGGAGGCCGCTGGGCGTCAAAGAAGTGTCAACAAAATCAGATTGAACAGCCAGACACGTTGGCCAGCAAGCAGGCAGTCTGTTGTCATTCGCTGCAAGTCGCCGATGCCGCCGCATTCTGCACAGCAGCAAGGCTCGCCTTCAGCTGCCATCCATGGCGGCTGGCGGCGGCAGCTGCAGGGTGGCCCCAAACACGCGGTACTGCCGCGTCTGCCAGGGGTGGGCGGGGTCTATGTAGTACGACTTGAGGCACAGCTCCATCCAGGGGCCGCCATCCCTGCGTGCATGATGTCGTGGCAGCAAGACAGGCGGGTGGGTGCAAGGCAAACAACACAGTGCAGGGCATGCTGCAAGTAGCAGCACCTCAAGGGGCCACAGTTGGGCAAAAAGCACCCCCCACGCACGACCATGCCATGCGCCGGCATTACGCTGTTAACCCTTTCTGGTGACCCAGCCCCGCCCTGCCATCCGCAACGCACCGCTGGCAGCCCTGGCCCAGCAGCACGTGCAGGCGCCGCTGCAGCTCCCCGGCTGCCGCAGGGTCGGCCCGCAGGTCTCGCGGCGGCAGGTCGGCGAAGAAGGCGTCGCCTGCACCCAATGGTTGTTGAGGCGGTGAGGCAGGGAGGGAGATGATTGCTGCCGTTGATCGTATGTGTGCAAAATGCAGGCCAATGGAGCAGTGCGGAAGATTAGCAATGCACATTGCAAAAATGCAGTGCAAGCAACTGCGGCGCTGTCGCCTGCATTCCAACTGCCCCCGCTGGCAGCCGCAGCAGGGCGACCTCACCATCCGGGCCAAACAGGAACGCGTCCAGCTGGCCGGTGGCGTCCTCCAGCTGCAGCCTCAGCGTGTACACCCAGCGCTGCTCGGCGGAGGGGCCTGCGCAGGAGGGGAGCAAGCAAGCACAGCCAGTGCTTGGAGCAGCTGGCCCTCCTGTTGACAAGACATCATGCAGGCAGATGCTGGGCTGCTGCAGCTTTCGCACAACCCCAGTTCCAGATGCGGACACTCACCTGGCAGGCCACATGTGTCGGATGGGTGGCACATGAGGGCGGGGTCCTGGGGCTCGTACGCCACCAGCCGCACCTGCAGACACATGGGCACGGCAGGCAGTGAGGGGCAGATTGTTGGAAGCCCAACAGTGCAAGTGCGGTGCCATCTGCTGAGAAGTCTGGCTTCACAGCTGCACAGCGTGCTAGGCTGCCTCAAGTGGCTCAAGGGGGCTCACCAGCACGCGGTAGCAGCGCGGCTGAGCCGCTGGGGTGTCCAGCAGGACCTGTCACATGGTAGCGTGGGGGCTAGGATGAATAGAGGCGGAGAGACCGCTCACTGCCTGGGCAGACGCAAGGGCGGCAGCAGAGGCAGAGTCTGCTGAATCCAAGCACTGCTGCACACACCTGCCGCAGGCTGCTGACGGCGCGGTCCCGCTGGCTGCACAGCGCCAGCAGCTCGCCGGGGGCGACCCGCGGGTCGGGCGCCCAGCCTTGTGTGTGGTTCTCCGCTAGCCGCTGCAACGGGCGCAGCGCAGTGGGGACAGCAGAACCAGGGCAGTCAGTGCTGTCACGCAGGTCGGCCAGGTATGCACAGCCACAGGATCAGACACCAAATATATTCACCGTTGCAACAACCCACCCTGACCAAGGGCACCAGGCACGCGGCCAGCACTGAACGGGTGCAGCAGTGCTCCCAGGCCACACCTGCTGGTACTCGCGCATCAGCGCCGCCTGCTCCGCCTCTGCCTGCCACGGCGTCCAGCGGCTGTTGCGGTGGAACTGGGCCTGCGCCAGCGGGGCGGGAGTGGAGTCTCAGGACATGCTGTGCTCATGCAGGCACAGCTGAGCTGATGGGACGGCAGGGCGACATGCACACAGTGCCAGTGTCCATCAAGCACCGCTGCCCCCTCCCCCACCGTGCGCACCTGCAGCTGGCCCTGCACCACGCGTGCACCCAGGTTGCGCAGCTTGACCCACGCGCCCACTGCTGGCTGCGGCGTGCGGCCGCCCTTGGGGAACACCACCGGCAGGGTGGTGCCCAGCAGCGGCACGCCGCCGCGGTCTGGCATGTCCTGCAGGGCGGGAGAGGTGGGAGAGAGAGACATGTGCATGGCAGCTGAGACACCTGCACACGCACAGGCAGCAGAGGGCAGCAACAAACCACCGGGCCAGGCACAGAAGGCGTGCAGGCACTCCTCAGTCGCTGCCTGCCCTCCCCCCCGCACCTCCAGGGGCAGCGCAAAGGGGCGCAGCAGGGGCAGTATGGACTGGGGGTCTGGCGCGTTCTCTCCCTCCCGCGTGTCGTACCTGCACAGCCAGAGGTTGCTAGAGCAATCGGCGGGTGGAGTCAGTTGGGCGGGGCAGACTGGGGCAGCAGCTAGGGCAAGAGGCATGAGCAGCTGTTGCGGCAATGGCATGCGCTGACAACTGTGCTGAATGAGCAAGCCAGCATGCCATGCCGCACCAGCTTCCACATCCCCAGGCCCCACCCTGGCACCCGCCCCCGCTGCGCACTCACGCCAGCGGGAAGGGCAGCGCGTCGGAGCCGTCCCACACGTGCAGCAGGCAGAAGTGGGGCGAGGAGTCGTCCGCGGCCACCACGCGGGCGTGCACATCGAAGAACTGCCCCGGCCGCACATCCTTGATGCGTCGCAGGTAGGTGGAGGCGCCGCCCAGCTGGGAGCGGTTGAGGGTGGCCAGGTAGTGGCGCAGCGCGCACAGCAGCTGCTCCTCCCGCGCGTCGTAGTGGTAGTGCGCGTGCGACGACTGGTAGGGCGCAGAGGCGGGGGCGCCGGGGCCGGGCGGTGGCGCCTCCGCCTCGAACAGGCAGAAGGCAAAGCCCTCGCCGCCGTGCCCCACCTTGCCCACCAGCTGCGGCTTGTCGTTGTACTGGTTCATCTGGGGGAGGAGGGAGGGGAGCGAGGTGGGCAGCCAGGTGGTGCAGCGTTCCGTCACCCACACAGTCCGGGCAGTTGCAACGGAAGGCTGGCAACATTTGATCCCCAGCAGCCCGCCACATGCCAGTTGTCTGGCCAGGTTGCATGCACCACTAGCAGCACATGCACCACTAGCAGCCCTCCCTGCCCACCTTGATGCGATGCAGGCGGATGATGTCGCCAGGCCGGCGCAGCTGCGGCAGCTGCTCTGCGCGCGGCGCAAAGCACATCATTTCGATGCCTGCCGCCAGGTCGGGGCGCTCGTGTGTGGACGGGTCCACCAGCGTCAGGTTGCACACCATGTCTGGGCCGGGAAGGGGGGCGGGGCAGTGGGGCAGCTAGGTGAAAGCTCCCTGGGCAGCAAGCAAAGGGCACTATTGCATTGTGCAGCAGCAGGAAAGAACCCACCAGGCCTGGCGGCTGGCCCAACCCACCTGTGCCCCGCGTCGGCCGCGGCACGCTGCACTCGGCAACCACAGCCCACAGGTTGTGCCGGCGGTAGGGCGCCTCGGCTGCCTCCGCCAGCTGAACATAGCTGTAGACGGGCTGGTTGGCCATGCTGCTGCTGGGCAGGGCCGCGTGGGCCCCTCCAGCCGCTTGCTCGCCGGCGGGAAGGGAACGGCGGCGGCGGCGGCGGCAGGCAGGAGCAGTGGCCCGCTCGTCGCAGCGCCGGCGTGCGCGATCGCTGCCTCGGCGCCTTTGATAGGGAGCTGCACACGTGCAGCGCCCGCTTGGGCGAGCTGACGTTCGGTGCGCCTTCACAACGGGCTGCCGCCCGCCCCTGTATGCTCTCTGCGTGCTGCAAAGCTTTTCAAGTTCATTTTGCAGGACGGCCCGGGCTGCCCTGTTGCACCGCCGCCGCGCTGTGCTGCGCCGCCTCTGGCTGCTGGTCGTTGCAGCCAACGGCTGCTTTGCCTCGAGCAAATACAGACCAGCTGCTGAGCCAACTGATTGGGGAGTAGTCAAAATGATACAGAAAAGTATTCAGTTCTAGCAGAGGAGCAGCAGCAGGGCGCCGTCGTTATCCAAAAGCGGCGCAGCAGGACGTGGCAGCAAGGCGTGTAAAAGCGAGTGTTGCGTTATGTGGGCATGCTACCCGCCGCGCACAATCAAGTCTTTGATGGCCGCTCCGGTAATGAGTATCAAGCTCAGCATCACGATCATTGCCAGCACAATGGGGCCCAGCTGCATGGGCAGGCAGATTGGGTGTGGGGGATGGTCGGTCAATGCACGTTTGGTTGCAGGGCTGCGCGTAAGACAGCCAACTGGCAAGCCACACCAGGGATGAGCGCCATGGAAGTGCAGCCACCTCTGCTGCACGGCACCACAACCGCTGCCTGCCCCGCCTCCTGCTGCTGGGCCAGGTCCACCCCTCAGCCCCGCCCCTGGCCGCCCGCACTCGCCTTGTCGTCGAAGAATCCGACCTGCTTGCGCCGGATGAACTCGGAGCGCCAGTAGAAGGTGAAGAGGGCGTAGGCAATCATGAGGATGGACACCGGCAGCAGCGTGAGCGTGATCAGCTCCACGGTACCCTGCATGAGGGAAGGGGTGCACCCAGTGGGTCAGGTCAAGCAGGGAAATGTAGTGGAGCGCACGACGGGCAGCGGTGGCTGAGCGCCACCACCCTGCAGGGCAGCAGCACAGCCCGCCCCACAGCCTGCCCCTGGCCCCCAGCCCCCGGCCCCCGGCCCCACCTGGCTGATGCCGCCCTTGTGCTTGCCGTCTGCGTCTGCCACCGAGAAGCCGGCGATGGCTGTGGAGATGGTGCCCAGGGTGGTGGCCATGGCCAGCCACGACAGAAACGTGCGCTCGTTGGCTGGGGGGGGTGGGAGGCCAGGCGGCAGGCCGGGTGAGCAGGGGATCCAAATAGAGTGGGCAGGGCAGCCCGCTGTGGCAGCGCCGCCAGCAGCACAGCATGTGCCTTCCCCCAACAGTCCCCACTTGCTGGCGGCGCACCGAAGAACGTCTTGGGCTCGATGCGCATGGGGATCTTGCGCGGCTTCTGGTAGTGCGCACCCTGCAGCACACAGGCAAGCCAAGGGGTGATGCAGTGGGTGTGTTGCCTGCATTCAGCAGCAGTGGGGTGGGCAGGCAGCTGCCGGAGCGCACCTCGGTGTGCGAGCGCGTGCCAAACAGCGCATCGCGCAGCGCAGACGGTCCTATCGCCATGGCTGCTGCTGCTGCTGCTGCTGCTTCTGCTGCTGCTGCTGCTGCTGAATGCTGTAGGAAGCTTTCCCCGGCTGTGTGCCTGCATGCAGGCGGGAAGGGGGCGGTAGCAGTGTCGTTCGGCAGGCGGCAGCAGAGCGGCGGCGGCGCGGCAGCCAAAGGTGCCGTGGGCTCGCCTCATGCCCCCCACACGGTCTGCTGCACACCCAGAGTTTCACCTGGAGGCCACCAAACTCGCAACAAGCAAAGGGGAGGCGGCGGCAGAAGGTGCTCGTGCGCAGGATGCTTGTTTCGCCCTGTCTTTGCTGCTAGATGTCGTTCAATGCTGATCGTTTGACAGGCTGCCAGCAATCAGGCTAGATGCCCTCACTAGGGCACCAGCTGCATGAGGGTTGCATGCAGCGTTGCCACTGCTTGCATGCGTGCTGTCGATAAGCTCATCGTTTTGCAGAACGATACACATTTGTTTGCACTGCCACGCCACCGCGCCAGAGCAACCCTGCAGCCGCCCACATGTCGCTCTCGCTGCAGCGTCTGCCCTGCGGCTTGAGACGCCCGTCATGGGTCCACAACCTCCCACAACGGCAGCCTGCGGCTGCTCTCCCCTGCAGGTGCGCCAGGAGGCCCACTGCCACTGCCGCCGCTGCTGCCGCCGCGGCCGCTACTTGGTTGAACTCAACTCTCGTGCTCCTGTCCTCTTACAGACCTCTGGCAGCCCTGCCACGTGATGAACGGCAGCCCCGCCAGCATCGTGAAGAGCGGCAGGGGGTGGAGCGGCCACGCCGTGAGCAGCCCCGCGAGCGGCCGCCGCGGCAGCAGCGGCCACCCGGGCAGCAGCGGCCGCAAGGCCGGCAGCAGGCGCCGGAAGAGGACATCCCTGTGGTCCGCCCAGGGCAGTCCAATGCCGCCACCTTCTTCTCCGGAGAGCGCTGGCCGGAGCTGGGCGCCAGCGAGGCGGTGGTGGCGGCACTGGCGGCACTCGGCATCGTGCGCCCCTCCCACATCCAGGCGGCCGCATTCCGTGCAATCGCCGCCCCAGGCGGGCGGCACGTGGTGCTGGCCGACCACGCAGGCAGCGGCAAGACACTGGCCTACCTGCTGCCGCTGCTGCAGGTGGGCAGCATGGGGTGCTGAGCAGGTGCTGTGAGCCAGAGAATGGAGGGCACAGCACTGCATTCAGGGATTCCAGCCTTGGTCGGCGGTGGTTGCGGTTGCCTGAGCTCAATGGGACACCAGATCTCACACCCCTGCTCTCAATCCATGCCCTCTGCAGGCGCTGAAGGAGGAGGAGGCGCTGCTGGGGGCGGCCGCCACGCAGCCGCGCTGCCCGCGCCTGGTGGTGGTCGTGCCCACCGCGGAACTGTGCGCGCAGGTGAGCCGGTGCCGGGGCGGCGGGCGGGATGAGGATTGAACAGCATTGAACAGCAGCTAGCTCCGTCGATTGCGTGATTGGGTGGTCAACACAGCAGAGTGCTTCTGCCCAGCCTGTTAAATGTGTCCGTCTACTCAACTCCCTGGTCCTGACCCTCGCGTGCTGCAACGTGCAGGTGCTGCGTGTGTGCCGCGCTCTGTCGCGCGTCGGCGGGCTGCGCTTCAGCGCGGCAGCAGCCACGGGCGGGCGGGCGCTGCGCACGCAGCGTGAGACGCTGGAGAACGGGGTGAGGCGCCCGCCCTCGACCGCTGGTTGTGCTGTCGCACCTGTGCTGCCGGCGGCTGCCAGCGGTGTCACCTTGGTGCTGCAGCTGCCTGTCCGCTGCTGCCCACCGCCCCTCCTCCGGCCATGTGCGGTTTTCCAGCCTTGGCCCAAACGCATCTGCATGGCTTACTTGCCAGCTCCTCCTACCTCCCCCCAGGTGGATGTGCTGGTGGGCACCCCTGGCCGCCTGGCGGAGCTGCTGACCGACGGCTGCCTGCGCCTCGACTTTTGCCGCGCCGCTGTGTGTGACGAGGTGGACGTACTGCTGGGTGAGGGCTGCAAGGGGTGCAGGGGACGTGGGTGCATGAGCAGGTTGGGGGTGCACTGTTGCAAAGGCAAGCGTTCCATTTCTGCGTTTGTGAAGGTTGTCATGCCTGTGCCCAGAGAGTAGTGGCCGGTGTTTGCTCAATGCGTGCGTTGCTCGCTGCCTGCAGGCGAGGACTTTGCGTTTGCGGAGCAGGTGCGGCCGCTGCGCGACGCGGCGCCGCCCTCCACGCGCTGGGTATTTGCCACCGCCACGCTGCCGGAGCAGGTGTTTATGGACCTGGAGGAGGTGGGTGGGGCGGGGGCTAGTGAGATGGTGGTGGGTGTGGAGGGTGTGCAGCATGGGCTAAGGGTGCTTGGGAAAGCACGCTTAAGTGAGGTTTGGAGTGTGTGCGGCACATGGGCCTCTGCTGCCCTATCAAACTCCCACTGCAACCAGGCATGTGTGCCGCCATGTGTGCCCCCATGCAGGAGTTCCCCGGCATTGTGGCGGCGCTGGGGCCCGGCCTGCACCGCACGGCACCAGGTGACACCCGCTGCTGCCTCTCCACACACAACGTGTTGCCCCTGTGCTTCTTCTAGCAATCTTTACAGCTGCCCACAGGCTTGTTTGACAGCCGGCATGCACCATTATTACACCCGTTTCTCCTCTTCATTTGCACGACCCTCTCCTTGATCACGCCGTCCTTCCCAACTCCCTACCTCCCCCCACCTCCCTCTCCCCCCTCCCCCTCCCCTCCAGGCATTGTTGAGCAGCTGGTGGACTGCAGCGGCGGCGACGAGGTCAGCGAGGAGAGCGGGTTCCGGCGCAAGGCGGCCGCGCTGTTTGCGGTGCTGCAGGAGCAGCGTGCGCCTCGAGCCATC
>VFQQ010002755.1_pt1 | contig 18733 bp, 26 predicted proteins | sample 3512341 | NCBI WGS metagenome assembly VFQQ01 (sample SAMN10412373, study PRJNA504923) | tailings metagenome | isolation source: Relicate 2 Philex TSF1 revegetated site | place: Philippines: Tuba, Benguet | collected 2017-08-29 | reverse complement strand
ACGCAGGCGGGTTGGATGGTCCGTCTGCGGCTTCGCCCGGTGGGGGTTGCGTCATGTCGGGGCCGAGCCGTGCCGGCGGCATATCGCCGACGGTGCGTCGGTATCAAGTCGCGTGGCGTGAGCAGCGGCGGGATATGCGAGTCCGCATCCCGATTACTTACACGGCCTCGTTATCCCGCTCCCCGGGCTCTCGTCGCGCGCCGCTCTTTGACACCTTCGATGACGCCTCCGCCGGCTGCGCCGCGCGGCTATCTCATCATGCCTGATATCCGGCATCACCCTTCGACCCGCTGCAGAAGCGCAGCATAGGCGCGCCGAGCAACCAGCACGCACGAAATGCTTAATGCGCCAAAATTGAAGTCTCATGGACATTCAAGCAATTAAGCGTTTATGTTGACGGTGCATCTCGTCCGGTTCCACGGAAGTCAGTTGGGGGGATGGCGCATTCAGTGCCATCGGCCGAGTCAAACTCCCTTCAGACCTTTGGAGATAAAAGCCATGTCGACAAAAAACACTTTTGCAGTCCTCGGCGCTTCTACTCTGTTGGTGCTCCTGTTTGCCCTACCCGCCTTTGCCGAAGACCTACCGAAAATGGAGAAGCAGAACATAGAAGGCTCGGGGCCTGACGTTGATGCCAGCGCATCCAAGGGCAAAGACCCGTCTATCGTTAAGCAGGAGAAGGAGCAGATGCAGGGTTCAGGCCCGGACGTTGATCCTGGCGCGTCCAAGGGAAAAGATCCCTCTATCGTTGATCAGGAAAAGAAGGACTTGCAGTAAGCCGCCTGTCTAGCGAGCAAATCGAACAAGAATGGGAACCTATTCGGCTTGCGCTCGCCTATTGAGGGTTCATCGTGGCCCCGGCGGAATGGCTACGATGAGCCCGAAATTCCACGGTTATGAAGCCGCCAATTTTATCTGACGGTTGCCCCACACCTGCCTGCATCAAAATCGTCGCCCGGCCGGCACCAGCCTCGCGGCAAAAGCCCGCCGCATGCGGACGCTCACCCTAAGGATCAGCGGCGACGCGCCATGAGCGGGTTTCCGATTGCGCACCGTCCTTCCGGTTCCTAACATCGGCTGATCGACCGGCAGAAAAGGTGAGTGCACAAGAGGCAGCTAAGGATGGCGACGATGACCAACCAGGCGACGCTCGAACTCGAAGACTTCCCGGCAGCACCCGACGATAACGGCCACTGGCTCCACGAAGACGGCAGGACATTCTTCCTCTGGCCCGCGCGCGACCGGAAAACCAACGAGGCCGTCCGGGTCGAGGTCGAGGTCACGAGCATCCGGCACGAGGCCGTCGCCGAGCAGTTGAAGCCCAGCCGCAAGGCCATCGAGTTCGCCGCACGCGAGCTCTACCTGCCGGGAACACCCGCCGTCCGCCTCATGCGCCCCGACGCCTACTGGATGCAGCGCGGCCATTGATCGTCGGCGGCGCGGCACCTCCCGTCGAGCACATGGGCACAGTCGGCGCGGGATGGGAGCACGCTGCCCATCGGCGGCAGTCGCCAACAAGATCAGGTTTCGCTATTTTGGAGCGGTCAGTCTACGGAAAAGGCCGGTTCCATGATTTCGCGTCCGATTCTTTATCTCGTATTTGCCGCCCTCATCGCTGCCTACTCCGGCGACGCGACTGCGCAAGTCCGGCCGCCATGCGTAAAATCGACCGACGCCGTCGCGGGCGAGCTGCGCAAGGTTACGACACGGCGGCCAACGACGCGTGAGCTCGTCACCAATTGGCACATCGTGTCTCCGGAGCTGCTGTGCATTGAGACTGATGCGGGCGAAGCGAACGGGATTACCGATATCGAAGTGGTGTTTTCGAAATCTGTCGATCCCAAGAAGCTTGACGACATGCTGGGCATGTCCGTCGGCGTGAAAGGCAAGATCGTCGATGCGCGAGACGACGGCGATACCGGCATTGTCGTCGTGCTCGACGCGGAGCTTTACGACGACCTCGACGACTCCGGGATGGTCCGGAGGAAATAACGCTCACGGCGCCGCTCTTCGCGCCTCCAGCATCCGTTCTTGGCCATCGTTGCGTTGTGCGTCTGGATCGTAAGATCCCCACGCGTCTTTCTCTTCCCCTCTGACATCACACGCCGAATAACCTAACCTCACCGCACAACATTCAGCAGGCGGCTCGGATGCTCATACGTATCGCCCTCTCGATGCTTCTCATCGCGTGCACCCTCGGCGCAGCGCCCGCATCCGCTGCCGAGCACACACTCACCCTGTCGTTCGGTGACACAAAAATGACGTTCACCGCCGCCGAGCTGCTGGCCCGGCCCGACGCGGCGACGCTCGCCATCCCCGCCGACGTCTCCTATCGCCGCGCCATGACCTACCGCGCCGTGCCGCTGCTCGCGCTGATCGGAGACGCGGCCCGCGCCTTCGACACCCTCGAAGCGCGCGCCGATGACGGCTTCGTCTCGCAGCTTCCGGCCGCACTCGTCGCGCAAGGCGCGTCCGGCGGCGCCGTGGCCTGGATCGCCGTCGAGGATCCGGCCGCGCCGTGGCCGAACCTGCCGGGGCGGGATGCCAGCGCCGGACCGTTCTACCTCGTCTGGGAGCATCCGGAGCGCTCTGGCATCGGCTCCGAACAGTGGCCGTTCGCCCTCGCCGCGCTGACGGGCGTGGAAGATCCGGTGCGCCGCTGGCCGCAGGTCGCGGTCGATCCCGCGCTGCCGCCCGAGGCGGCCGAGCGACGCGGCCAGGCGGCCTTCATCAAGACCTGCATGGCGTGCCATCGCCTGAAGGGCGCGGGCGAAGGCGACATCGGCCCCGACCTCGGCCAGCCCATGAACGTCACCCGCTACATGACGCCGGCCGGACTGCGCGCGCTGATCCGCGATCCGAAGTCCGTGCGCACGTGGCCGCAACAGCAGATGCCCGGCTTCGACGCGAAGAACCTGCCCGATGCCGATCTCGACGCGCTGATCGCCTTCCTCACGCACATGGGGGCGCGCTGAAAGCAGAAACCCCCAGCGCAGGGCGCCGGGGGCTTCGCTCCTTGGGCCCCGCCCGAAGGCGGGTCTCCAAATCGAGACGCAAAGCGTCAAGGCTTGTGGCCGCCGTCCTCATCCTCGCCCTTCCTCAACGCGACGCCATCAGCATCACGCCGAAGCTGCGGCCGAACACGTCAGCAGCCGGGGTCAGGGCGGGCCGTGCCACATTGCGCGTACGGGCCCGGCTGATGCGGCGCACGGCGGGCTTCGCCTTCACGAGATCCGCGTCCTCCGCGAGGTCCATCTGCGCCGCCAGGACCGGGAGAGCGACGTCGGGAGCGTCCGGGATGACGATCGCCTCGTCTTGCGGATTGGCCTCAAGCACGACAGCGGCCTCGATCTGGCGGCGCTCGACCAGCGTCGGCCGGCGCTCGCTCTGTGCCGGCATCAGATAAGGGGACGCAAGGAAAACGGCGTGCGAGCCGACATGCCCGGCAAGGTAAACGCATAGGCCACCAACCCCGGCGACGAACGCCAGATAGGACGCAATTCTCACGGATTTCGTGACGACCGCACGCACGCTACAGGCTCCTGGCCTCGCGTTGCAACGCCAAGCTCGCACAACGGTTCCACGGCCGGACCTCCTCCAAACGTCCAAGAGGGCCCCGGCCCTTGTCGTCGTCCAATGCACCAAATAGGCTCGCACTGGCCCCGGCAGAAGGAGGCAACCCGTGCACTCGCGACATTTCATCGTTTTTGGCGCAGTGGCCTGCATCGCGGCAATGCTGGCCTATCTGTTCGTATTCGCCGACGGGCCCATCGTATCGGCCGAGCCGCCCCCTGCAGCAACGGCGCCGCAATAGCGCGCTTCCCGCGGCGCAAGATTAGGGTAAAAGGCGGCATCAACCGAAGGAGACCCTAATGCCCACGATGAGCGACCAGCGCCGCAAGCGCATTCAAGCCAAACAGCGCAAGGAGAAGAACGCGGAAAATCGCGCCGCAAAAGCGGCCAAGCGCGAGCGCAACAGCAAGAAGACTGCTGCCCGCTGACGGCTCCCGGCCCATCACGATCGTGATGGGCCGCGCACGCGCTCTGGCAAGCCAATCAGACTGTGCTAGACTTGCATCCGCACGACCCGGGGGAAGATGATCTGAACCTGTGAGGTGGATGCTATGCGTCTAAAATCTGCACTTGCAGCACTCGTGGCAGTCGGCGCAGTGATTGTAGTGGCTGCTGCGTGGGCACCCGCAAAAGCGATGGGACCGTTAGGCCCATCGGCGGCGAACAAGGCCGAAAACAGTTTGGTCGAGAAGGTGCGGCGCTGGCGCCGGGGCTATTACGGCTACTACGGTGGCTACCGGCCCTATCGCTACTATCGCCCCTACTACTATTCCTATTACAGACCTTACTACCGGCCATACTATTACGGCGGATATTACCCATACTACGGCGGTTACTATCGCCCGCGCTATTATGGCTACGGGTTCTATGGCCCACGTTTTGGCCTGAGCATCGGCTTCTGATTGAAGCACGCCACGCGTTCGCACCAGCCGGTCCCGTCATGAACGGGACCGGGGCGCAGTTGCGCGTGCGGTGGTCTTTTTTGCCTTGATGGACCGTGTCGTCAGCAGCCCCGCCTGCGAGGCCGCCTCCTGCAGCTCATGCCGGAACTCGTCGCGCTTCTCGTGAATGGACGCGATGACAAGTCCCGTGGGCAAACCCAGTCCGACCAACGTCGCTTCCGAAAGCTGGAGGCTGGCCTCGATCGTTTCCGGCACCGCGTCCGTTACGCCTTTGAGGTAGAGATGGCGCGCATGCTCGGCGTCCCGGGCACGCGCGATGACGACGATGTCCGGCCGCTCCGCGCGGACCGACTTGACGATCTCGTCGACGGCCGTCTGCGACCGAACCGTGACGATCACCGCCGCAGCATCCGCGAGACCGCAGCTGTTGAGGAACGCCGGATTTGTCGCGTGCCCATAGTAGACATCGCGGCCCCGCCGCCTGTGCTCCGTCACGGCCGCCGGATCGCTGTCGATGGCCAGGAACGGAAACTTGTGATCTTCGAGCATCTCGGCCACCACCTGACCCACGCGCCCATGGCCGACGACGATGGCGTGCCCCTTCGCAGATTTCGGGGCAACGGCGAGTTCCGGATCGCGCGGCTTGCGCTTTTCGAGCTTGGCCGAGAGCCGCCGGTCGAGAAGCGACAGCAGCGGAATGAGAGCCATGCTGAACGAGGTCACCGCGAGCGTGAAGCTCGAGGTGTCCTGGTCCACGATTTCCAGCGCCGTCGCCATGCCGATACCGACGAACGCGAACTCGCCGCCAGGGCCAAGCAGCAACCCGGTTTCGATGGCGGCGGGCCAGGGTACCGAAAAGAGCCGGGCCAGCCCCGTCAGCACCACCGACTTGAGCGCAATGACGCCGACGACCGTCGCGAACAGCAGGAGCGGCTCGCGCGCGAGCTCCCGCAGATCGATGCTCATGCCGACCGTGAAGAAGAAGATGCCAAGCAGAAGCCCCTTGAAGGGCTCGATGGTCGTCTCGATGGCCTTCCGGTATTCGGACTCGGCCAGCAGCAATCCGGCGACGAAGGCGCCGATCGACATCGGCAGCCCCGCGAGCCCCGCCGCCGTGCCCGTGCCGACGATCACGAACAGAATGGCCGCGACGAACAGCTCCGTCGTACCGATGGCAGCAACGAGCCCGAACAGAGGTCTCAGGAACAAGCGCCCGAGAAGGACGATCAAGCCGATCGCCAGAACGCCGGTGGCCAGCGCGAGAACAACGCTCGTTAACGCCGAGCTGCTTTCCCCACGCCCGAGAATGGAGATGGTCAGCAGGATCGGAACGACGGCCAGATCCTGCGCAAGGAGAACGGAAAAACTCGTACGGCCCGCAGTCGTGGTGAGCCTTCGCTGGTTCGACAGCACCTCGATCACGATGGCGGTCGAGGACAGCGCGAGACAGGCACCGAGAATGACCGCAACGGAGGGTCCGTAGCCGAGCAATGACGCGATCCCGCCGATCAGCGCCGTGGACAGCACCACCTGCAGCGTGCCGAGACCGAATACCAGGCGCCGCATGGTCAGAAGGCGCTGATAGGACAGCTCGAGGCCGATCACGAAGAGGAGAAAGACGACGCCAAGCTCGGCGATGGCGGACACGTTCTTCGCGTCGACCACCGTCACCCAATAGAGAAAAGGGAACTCGCTCTTGAACGATCCGAGTCCGATCGGCCCCAGTACGGCGCCTGCACAGAGATAGCCGAGGACGCTGCTAAGTCCCCAGCGCCGTACAAGCGGGACGACGATGCCCGCCGTACCGAGTATAACCAGCGCATCGCTATACGCCTCAATGTTGAATCCGGCAGCCGCCATCGGAACCCTCTGAATTAAGAAGGGAAGCATGAAGCGTCGGACGCCCGCGCACAAGGGCGCGCCTCGCCTCTCTGTCAGGCAGCGTCAAGGTGTGATGGCGTTGCGCCATCGATGACAAACGAGCCAAGGCAGCGTCGGCTTGAGAGTTTTGTAAGCACCGCTTCTGGTCGACGGCCGAAAGTCGATTGGAGTGGCCCTCCACACGATTTGCGAGTGTCGGCGATTGATTGAAAAAGACAGCGCTATTCGAAACCCGTCAGGGGTCGTTTTGCGTGCTTTTTCGTCGAAAAAACAAATAATTCGACATCAGGGATCGTGCGGTCCATAGTGGCCGCGTCATCGTTCGGTCAACACAGGCAACGATGACTGAGAGAGATGCCGCGCTCCCGCCTGTCAGGGAGGTGCGCGCATGTCACCCTTTATCGAAAAACCCGAAGGCTTCAGCTCCGAGACCCTGGAGCTGCTCGATACCGCCCTTACCAAGCTTTGGCTGGAGCAGGTTGCAATTGGCGCCGCAATGAGCGGAAAGCCGCTACCTGCGAGTTTGCGCGCAAGCCTCGACAAATCAAAAATAGCCGGCCGCTCACGCCGCGCACGCACTTAGAAGCGCAAAAATCGGCACGGAGAACACACGCACCGAATTCGAAACCGGAGATGTGAATGCCTCATCACAAATACAAAGTCGGCCAAGAGGTCTACTTCCATCCGGCTAAGTTCAGCGTTCCCGCCGCATCGCAGAAATACAAAATTCTCCGCCGCCTTCCCTCGGAGGGCGGTGAAGTGACCTATCGCATCAAGGCCGCAGCCGAACAGTTCGAACGCGTGGCAAAGGAAAGCGAGCTGACTCGGACGCTACCTGGTGGTGCGAACATTCCAGGGGAAATCGGATGACCGATTTCGATTTTACCGCCAGCGCCGAGCTCTACCCCGCGAAAGGCCGGGGCCAGCGGCGGCAGCAAGTCTCCTACAAGAGGTTCGACACGGCTGCAGACGCTATTCGCTATGCGATCGAGGACCTGGAGCCGCAGCTCCTGATCGGCGCCGTACTCGAAGTCGATGACGAGAGGTTCGACGGAGTTGCGATTAGAAACCTCTACGCAAGTCCCCTCTATCCGCTCGAGCGCGGCGTACCGCGCGAGAACCGCTGACCACCTGTCCGCCGACGCGACGCACTTAACCATCTCCGGAACCGGCGCGAAGTAAACGCCGCCGTTGGAGTGTGCTCGCGTTATGATCCGGCATGCTGACGCTCTACTCCTATCCGGCCCTCTCCGGCGTCGCCGACAACAACGGCTACGGGCTGAAGGTTTACGCGTTTCTCAAGCTTGTCGGGGTGCCGTTCATCCACGAGCACATCTTCGACGCGTCAGCCGCCCCGCGCGGCCAGCTCCCCTACATCGTAGACGGCGGCGAATCGATCGGCGATAGCGAAACGATCATCGCCCACATCACACGCAAACATCGCCTGACGATCGACGCCGAACTCACAACGGGCGAGCGCGACGGCGACCTGCTCGTCACGCGTCTGCTCGACGACCTCTACTGGGTGATGTCGTACTCCCGCTGGAAGGACAATCGCTACTACCCGGCGTTCCGGGACGCATTCAAGCGTGAGCATCCGCAATTGACGAACGAGGCGTTGGACAAAGCCCGCACCTTCAACTTCCAGCGCTATCACTTCCAAGGCATCGGCCGGTATGCACCCGACGGAGCCTATGCACGGGGCATCGCCGACCTCGGCGTCCTGGCGCGTCTTGTACCCGAAACAGGCTTTGTGCGCGGAACGAGGCCGGCGAGTATCGATGCCGGCATCTACGGCTTCATAGCCAATATCCACTATTACCCGATCGACACGCCGCTCAAGGCCTGCGTGGGCTCCCATCCGAACCTCGTGCGCCACTGCGAGGAGATGCACGCGGCGGTGTCGGGATAAGCACTAGCTCTCGAGCCGAGCCACGTAGTCGCCGCCCGCCGATCCGCCGATGGCGAGGCTCGTCTCACCCGATCCACGCGAGCGGTGCTCACTGCGCCAGAGCAGGGCCCCGTCTTCGAGGCGAAGCGCGAACACATGGCCCATCGCCCCTGCGAGCACCATCTCATCGGCAATGCCGACGCTGACCGGTTGGCCTTCGCATTGAGACGCACCCGGCAGCGCGGCAAGCGCACACGTCCAGATCAGCTGTCCGGTCGCCGCGTCGAGGAGATGAACATGCCCCGCATGCCCGACGGCGACAACGCGATCTCCGCGCATCGCCGGCCCGAGCGGCACCTTGATGTTGGAGATGCCTGTCATGACCATGGATCGCCATCCTCCATTGCAACAAAGATCAGCACGAGCCCGAACGAAGCGGCAAATCGGAACGCAGCCTCCTGCCCATTCCAGGTCTGCGACTGCCACATCTGGAACCATTCGCCGCCAACGACCAGAAAACCGAAGAAATAAAGCGCGAATCCGGCAACGAGCCCGGCGATCGCGAGTGCCTTGACGCTCCTGAATTCCCGCGCGGGCAAGTCGCGCCCGGCGAAGATGCGCCAAGCTCCCGCCGTGCACAGCAGCCCCGCCCCGATCTCGGCGGCGATGATGAGTGCATAGGCCGCGTGATGGATACTTTCGTTTGTGATCGCCCGCCACATCAACGAGTTGCCCGGGAACGTCGTATCCATCGACAGGACATGGCGGACGAAAGCGAAGTTCGTCCCGTAGTCGATGATGTTATCGACTCCGACCAGGAGCGCGAAGATTCCGAGCAGCAGAGTGAGCAGGGCTTTAGAGAGTCGGACGAGCATGTGGCGGCCTTCCGCAATCGAGTTGCAGCCGGCCGTCTATATCACATTGCTGACATTTGAGAGCGGCCCAAGCGAAAGGCACGGCCGCTCCAGGCCTTACATCCGGGCCTGCCCCTTGGTCACGGCGGTCTCGGCCGGGGGCGGCAGGGCAGCGGCCGAGCGCAAGGATTGCGCCAGCAGGTGGCCCAGGCAATCGTACGACCTGTCGTTCAGATGGAACTGGTCGGGCGACAGCAGGGTAGCCGTCGTGAACTGCGCGCTCGAGATCAGGTGCTGCATGATGCGAAAACGCTGCACGACCGGCACGTTGAGCTGGGCAGCCGTATCGCGAAGGGTTGCCAGATAGAGGGGCCCATCCTTCACTGACTTGAAGCCAGGATAGTACTGCTGGTCGATGAGAACCACGTCGGCACCCGTCGCGCGCAAACGCTCGATGCCAGTCCGCACCTGCTGCTTGAAGGTCTCGAGCGGCACACCCCGGATGGCATCGTTAACGCCGGTCTGCCAGATGACGAGCTGCGGATTGTGCGGCGTCACCTGTTGCGCGATGCGAGCCAGCATGTTGCGCGCAAGCTCACCGTTGACGCCCGCATTGATGACGCGCACGTCTGCCTTCGGCCACGCGGTGCGGAGTTCAGTCTCGAGACGCGCCGGATAGGCGCGTGCACGGCTGCTCGCTCCTGCGCCCCACGTGCTGGAGGATCCAAGCGCAACGATCCGGATGCGCTCGGTTCCGCGCACCGCGGCAGCGAGCCGTGGCAAGGGAGCCTGAAGCTTCACAAGATCGGCGGGAACGGTGCAGTCAGCGAAGGCTGGACCTGAAAATAGGAGAGCCGCCAGGGCGGCGCCCCCAACGAAAGCCCCTACGAAGCGAGAGCCTGCACGGGCTGCGGACGAGCGTGCGAGGACGTGCGGCGCGACATCTGCCATGCGGTCATACCCATGATCGCGATGCCGGCCACGTTGACCACCAGCACCGTCATTTGATTGGAACCCAATTCTGTGAGGGCTATCCAACCAAAAAATGACAGTAGTGTGCCAAGCGAGAAGATTTCGAGCGAGCGCTTGCCGCAGAGTTCGACGATATGGGCCCAGGATTGCTTAAGCCACGGCGCATTCTTGGGCACCAGCGCCGCGACAACGTAGGCCAGCGCGAGAACGTGCAGGAAGCGCCACACCGAAAGATCGGTCTTGTTCATAGGACCGAGGATCTCGCGCGCAACGAGACGTTCATCGGGGAGCCAGGAGACCGCAACCCAGGGCGCGGCTACGAGGAACGCGAACACCACGTAGGCGACAGCCGGAAAGGCGAGCTCCGGGCGCGGATGGCTTTCGTGCAGACGGCGGCCAAGAACCGAAGCCGCCGCGCCGGTGGTGAACAGAAGCTGCCAAGCAAAGGGATTGAAGAACCAGCCCTCCGCACGCTGGTGCGCAGGCAGGTTTAACCCCGCCTGATTGGCGATGAGCCAGATCATGAACGACACGCCCAGCGCGAGCGCCACGCTCCGGCGGAGCATCACGATCACGACCGGCAGCCAGAACATCAGCACGACGTACATCGGCAGGATGTTCATCATGTTCGGCTGATAGAAAAGCGCCAGCGCCGACGCGAGCGTGCGAACGGGATTTGTTGCCAGCTCGCTGATGGCGATGTTGTTGACGTAAGCGGGGTTGTTGAAGAGGCGTGCTGCGGAATAGAGCAGCAAGGCAGACACGACGAAAACGCCGATGTGCCAGACGTAGATCTCGCGCGCTCGGCGGCTGGCCCGGCTGAAGGCTGCAACGAAGCCGCCTTTCTCCGTCGTCGACCAGTACGCAAGCCCGGCGGAATAGCCGGCGAGCAGCACGAAGACCTCGCTCGCGTCGGCGAAACCGAAGTTTCGCAACGTTCCAAAAGCCCACGTATTTTCGGGAATGTGGTCGATGAAGATGAAGATCAGCGCCAGCCCGCGGAAGAAATCAATCCGCAGATCACGTTCCTTCTGTAGGGTCTGACGCATGGCGGCGCGTTCATCTCGCTGCTGAAAATCAAGCGACGGTATGCTTCCTCGCCGGCTGATAAACCCGCGAGTGTCATTTTTGTTCAGTTCGGAGGACGGCCCCCGGCGTCGCACCATGCCGAGCTTTGCCGCAGTGCAGAACCGATGGCCGGGCCGGAGATCAATCGCATCATGCCATCCGAAATAGCGGATCGAACCTGAACGGCAGATGAGCGCCAGATCAGCTGGCCACGGTCCCCGGCGCCGGAAGCCTGCGCGAAAAATCGAGCCCAATCCGCGTCGCCGAACAATTTGTTCGACAGCGGCACCCGCCAGGGTCATAGTCCTGACATCGATACGCCCGATAATAATGACTTAAAGCTATTTCGTTGCGCCGCTCCACGCGGCATCTCATTTCCGGCACAATTCGCCAACGAAGACCTCGTCACACGAGTGACGCCCAACACCAAATTCCGGAGGTTGGACGATGGAACGAGCGGCCATTCACGTCACGCACCAGAAAGACATCGGCTGGACGGTCAAACAATCGCTTGGAAACAAGTGCTTCGGCAGCTTCCGCAAGCGCGAATATGCGGAAGCCTACGCGCGCGCCTTGGCGCATCGCGGTAAAGTCGACCTCATCGTACATCAGCCAGACGGCAAGCAAGCCCGCGTCCCGGCGTCTGACCTCACTTACCCGATGTTTCTCTGAACAAGATGCGCTGATGCGGTGACGGACGGACCATCGTCCGCGTCACCGGTCGATCTCAGCCAGCGCCAACTCGGCGATGCGAAGATCGATCGCCGCGCTGTCCCGGTCTCCCTCTCCGTCGCCGAGGAACCAGGCCGCCGAGAGGCCTGTCCAAGCGAGGATCCACTGCAGAAGGCGCGCCCGCTCCAGCTGCGCGTGTGCGACCACGATCTCGAGCCGGCGTTGAAACCGCTCGGCCAGGACCGCGACGGGAGGCGAGGGATCGGCGAGATCCGGGTTGGAGAAGAGGATCGCGTAATCGAACCCGCGCTCGCCGCGAAGCCGGTTGGGATCGATCGCGAGCCACCCCCGTTCACCGAAGTCGAGGATGTTGTCGTGATGGATGTCGCCGTGAAGTGCGCTGACGTCGCGTGGCGCCGAAAGCAGCGCCCGCGCCGCCTCGGCAGAGCGCACGAACGTGCCGCCATGGGTCGAAGCGGCTGGCCAGAGCGCCGCGAACCAGGTCTCCAGCGGAATGAGATCGGGAAGCGGTTTGTCGCGCGGTGCGTGCAGTTCGGCGACAACGCCACAGATAGTCTCAGTCGCCTCGTCGTCGCGGCCGTTGCGGGCGTAAGCCGAAAGCGAGCGTGAGCCCTCCGCCCGCTCGAGCAGAAGCGCATCTCCATCCACAGCGAGAACACGCGCGGCACCCCGCCCGTCCCACCAGTTCAGGAGCACTTCGCCGCCCTTAGCCTCCTCCAGGATCGTGATCCTGAGCATGGCGGCTTCCCCGTCCCGGCGGACGGGCAGCAGGCGCGCCGCAGGCGTAAAGATGGGCTCGCCGTCGGGCACCAGGCCCCAGCGCGTGAGGTATGCGTCGAAATCGGTGCTGTTGAGAAGCATGCACCGAATTTGCACACTCCGCCGCGCAACTCAATCGATGAACCTCAAGAACTCCTGACGCACCAAAGCATCTTGGCGAAAGCACCCGAGCATCCGGCTCGTAACCAGATCGGTATTCGCCTTGCGCACGCCGCGTGTCGTCATGCAATGATGCGTCGCCTTGAGAACGACGCCGACACCACGCGGTTTCAGGACGCTGTAGATCGCAGTCGCGATCTGCACCGTCATCTTCTCCTGGATTTGAAGGCGTTTCGCATAAGCCTCAACCACGCGCGCAAGCTTGCTGATCCCGACCACGCGACCTTGCGGAATGTAGCCCACCCACGCGCGTCCGATGATCGGCGCGAAATGATGCTCGCAATGACTTTCGAAGGGAATTCCCCTCAGCACGACCATTTCGTCGTACCCTCCGTCTCCGCAAAGGTTTTCCGAAGAAGTAGCCGGGGATCGACTGCGTATCCCGAAAAATGCTCTTCGAACGCCCGCGCCATACGAGAAGGCGTCTCGGCCAATCCCGGACGATCCGGATCATCGCCAGCCCACTGAATGATCGTCCGGAACGCCGTTTCGACTTCGACCCGATCCGGCCGAACATGCGCCGGCACAGCCCCGCTCCTCACGCTCTCGTCGAGCGGTTTCACCCATGCATCCATGATTTCTTTGCCTAACCGATATTGCGTTGCACGAACGGGACGCGCCCCTCGTCGCGACGCGCTCTAGTCGCTCGTGACATGCACCCTGCCCCTCATGTTGGGATGGACCGTGCAGATGTAGTCGAACGTGCCGGGCTTCGTGAGGGTAATACGCGCTGTTCCGCCGACTGGCATCGGGAGGTCCCAATCACCACTGCTGGCCGTCGCCGTATGATCCAGGAAATCAGCATTCATCCACGTCACGGTATCGCCGACATGCGCCGTGACCTCCGCCGGAACGAATGCCAAGTCCACAATCTTGACGTCCACCGTCTTCGCCGCGACGACAACAACTGCGCCTGCCGTCGCGGCCAGCACGAAGATCGCACCGTGGTGCGCGATCGCACGAAGCCTCGCTCCGATCATTTCAGCGAACCCAGAAGATGCTCCGCGTGTTGCTGATGACCCTGAAAAATCTTGAGCCCGGTTTCGAGCAGGCCTTTCAGCTCGGCATTGCTTGAAGACGGGATCAGCGTTTTCTCGAGGGCCCCATTGACCGTCTTGTGATACGCGACCTCGCGCTCGACATAGGCCTTGTCGAACTCCGCCCCGGAGAGCTTCGCCAGCTTTGCGCGCTCCTGATCGGCATCTTTAACGAGGCCTTTGCTCGTATCGTTGTCCTCTGGCGTGACATTGAGCTTCTTCACCAACGCCAGCGCCTTGTCGTTCACGGCCTTGTGGTCGCGAACCATGTCCTCCGCAAAGGCACGCACAGTTTTGGTTTTCGACTTTTGAAGCGCGAGCTCGGCGGTTTTGACGTCGATATCGCCCGCCGTGTAGGCGATGTGAGCAATCTGCGGATCGGTAGGCCCTTCGGCCAGGGCGCCAGTTGTAGCGCCGGCCAGGATCAACCCAATCGCCGCGCCGATGACATTTGAACGATGCATAGTCTGATCTCCATGAGGCGAGCCGTTACAGCTCACGTGCTGCACGGAGAATTGGATGCAGGGTTGCGAACGAGGTTCCCGGAAATATCAGAGTTGAGCGTTGAGGCGCTCGATGACCCTGTTCGTGATCCGCTCGCAGCGAAGCCCATCGAACGGAAATACGTCGCTGAACATGGAATCGACGTGATCCGCGAGAGCATCCCGGAGCAGCCGGCGCGCGCGATGGAGCCTTGTCTTGACGGTTTCAGGACGCAACCCGAGCAATTGCGCCGTCTCCTCGACGCTCATCATCTCGATGACACGCGCCACCAACACCACCCGAAACTCATCAGGAAGGTCATCGATGGCGCGCTCGAGCAAACGGCAAAGCTGCCTCTGGGCCGTGGCGCGTTCGGGATCGGCAGCCGGATCGCCAGTTGGAAATTGTATCACTTGAGCCTCGTGCGATGGGAACCCCTCATCAGCCGGCAACGGCGCCCCTTGCGCGCGGCGAAGCCGTTGAAGCGCCTCGTTGATCACAATGCGCGTAAGCCAAGTGGAAAGGGTCGAGTCCCCCCGAAAGCGATCCAACGCGGAAAACGCCCGCAGATAGGCCTCCTGCACGACGTCTTCAGCCTCGCTGTCATCCTTTACGATGCTCCGCGCAGCGCGATAGAGCCGCCTGTTATTCGCCTGAATGATCGAACGGATCGCCGCCTCATCCTTCGCCAAGGCGCGCGAAACAAGATCAATCTCGGCAGGGTGACCAACGGCATCGCGTTGCGGATACGTCATATGCCCTCCGGGCGCAGTCTCGGCCTCTCGGGTCTTTGATGCAGAGGTTCAGAAAAGGTTCCCAGCCGTATGCAGGCTGGTTGGCCCATTTGGCCGATCAACGCCGTCCGCGCCGTGGGCAACGCGGGAGAAAGGAAAATTCGAGAGCCCGCCGCTAGAAAACCGGCGTCACTTTCTGGCTGTCGAGCCACTTGGCGATGATCGTCCGGTCGTGGAACTCGATCGCCCCGCAGTTGTGGCACACGATCATCAGAACGTTCAGCGTGGAGCTCGACGAGCAGTCAGCCGTGGCGCCGCGCTGGCAGCTCAAGGTATGGACGTCGAGATCGCACTTCGAGCGGAACCGCCCGCAGACGGCGCAGCTCGTGAGATGTTTGCCGAACAAGAACTTATCAACGTCGGCTTTGGTGATTTCGCGGGTCGCCGTGTCGGTCATTCGCACCCACCTTCGAGACTGGAGTTTCCTCGGCTATATTGTTCTGGCCTTTTCCTAAAGGTAATCTCGCTAAGTATTCGGAGCAAGAAGGCGTTTGCTATTCTCGCAATGCAGCAAAGCATTTTGATCGGCTAGTTCGCCCCGATGCGCTTGATCTGCGGCACGGGCGTCTCGTCCGCGCTCTTGAGCGCCACCGTCGCTCCCGCCCCGCCGCCTTCGATCGTGATCTCGGCGGACTTGATGCAGATCGCCATGCGCTCCGGCTTGAAGGTCTGCTTGATCTCGAACACGCCGTCGTTGTCGCGAACCGTCAGATTGGTCTGCGCCTGCGCCAGCTTCTCCACTTCCGCCTTGCCGCCGAGGCGCGCGAGGTCCGTCTGCTTGAGCTTGTAGCTCACGGCGCCCGCGCGCACCGTCTCGCGCACGAGGAAGTACTTGCTGCCCGGCTTCGGCTTCATGCTGGCCTTGAACAGATCGACGATCTTGTCGGCAACGTTGTCGTCGATCACCTCGCCGACCATGTCCTCGACAGTGATATCGACCGTCATGGACTTCTTGTAGTCGGCCGAGCCCGAGGCATTGAGCCCCGGCACGACCTTTTTCAGAAGGTCGAACGAAAGCCCCGCGTTGGCCTGCTGCGTGTCGGAGAGCTGATAGTTGGAAATCGGCACGTCGCGCTTGTAGGGTCCCAGCGCCGTGATGCTCGGATCGGACGTGAAATCCTTCACCCGGAAATAGGTGCCATCCCTTTCGAGGCGATAGATCGAGCCGGCCGGATCGAACCCGTTCGGAACCAGCGGGCATTGGTAGCCCTTCGGCACGCCCGGCACGAAATCATGCGTCACGGCTTCCGCAGCGGGTTTTATGGACGCCGTATCGACACCTGACAGGCTTTCGGAGCACCCCGCAACGAGCCCCACGAGTCCGATCAAGCCGGACCAACGAAGAAACGTCCCCATAGCGCGCCCCTGCTCCCACCCTGAACGACTCGAGTCGTAGCAGGCGTTCAGCGCACCAACAATGTCGGCCGGGGCACAATCACCAGCCGCAAGAAATCCTCACGGGCAGGACAAGTCGGAAATGAGGGGGTTAACCACATCGACGTGATGCAGCGCGGCGACGCCATCGCCTGAATTCGAAAAGCGCAGCCGCCGCCTCACGTAGAAGCCATACGTGCCGCCTCGGCCGCCGCAACACGACGGCCCACACGGCCTGCCCTCTTCTTGAACCAGATGTAGATGCCGGTGGCCGACAGCAGAGCCACGACCAGCCCCATGAACGACAGGAAGGCGCGGCCGGGTATTCCGGCGATACGGCCCGAGTGCAGCGGGAACTGAAGCTGCATGAAGATGTCGGCTGCAGTGCCTTCCCACGGAACACGGCCGCCCTGCAGCGACCCGTTCATGGCATCGAGGAACAGCATCTTCACCATGCCGCTCGAACCATGCTCATCCCCCGGCTGGAAGAAGCTGATTGAATAGAGACCGTGCAGCCGGCCGTAGTAGGCAGCGCCGGCCGGCTCGTCCCAGCCACGGCGGCGCGCTTCTGCGCTTGCGACATCGATGGCTTGTGGGAACGAAAGCTTGGGTTCGATCGGCTGGTTGAGCGGCGCCGGCGCCCGATCATCGAAGGCATCCGGCGTCAGCGACGAGAGCTTGCTCAGGATGGGCCGCACCACCTCGTTGTTGAGGTTCATCGAGATCGACGTAAAGGCGAGGATGAACAGCATCGCCCACAGCCACAAGCCGAAGGCGCGATGCAGATCGAGATTGAGCCGATAGGTGCTGGCCCCGCGCTTGATTTTCCAGGCGGGCTTCCAGCGCTCCCACCACGTCTTGCGCATGTCCTCGGCGTCGGGTCCAACCGCGGCCTGCGTCCCTCTCCGCGGCAGCGTCAGGTAGAAGCCCACGAAGCAATCGAACATCCAGACGATGCCGACGATGCCCATGAACCAGTAACCCCACCGGTCGATGCCCCAGAAATCCGGGATGTGCATCGAGTAGTGCAGCTTGTAGAGAAACGGCAGGATGTTCTCGGTGTCGAGCGAGATGGCACCCCAGAACCGCTTGCCGGCGACCTCACCGCTGACGGGATCCATGAACACTTGATTGTAGTCGACCGAATAGAGCTCTCCTGTCTTCGGGTCGACGCGCGGCTCGACGAAGAGGCTCGTGTTGTGCCCCTCCTCATACGACAGCGGATAGTACGCCACCTGGATCTTGGGGTCCGCCGACTCGACGCGCCGCGCAAGCTCATGCGGAGAGAGCGGCGTGCCGGTCGCCTTGGCGTCGAACAGATGCGGATTGAGCCATTCGTCGAGCTCGTGATCCCACGAGATCACGGCTCCGGTCAGCCCCGCGATGAACAGAAATACCGCGATGAAAAGACCAGCCCAGCGATGAATGACAGTGAACGTTGCCCGCATTGAATCCCTCTTGTCGCGCCCGGCAGTCGGCAAACATGACCCTAAAAGAATACAAAAGTGCCTGCGATGCAATGGCGACGCGCTCCGAGCCGTTTTACGGGCCTGGAGCGCGCGCCAGGATCAGGTTTTCCGAACCCGCCATCAGCTCAACTGATGACGGGCCTCGCACTTAGAACTTGTACGTCAGCCCCGTGGTGATGGTGCGGCCGGTGCCCCACCAGCAATCGCCGCGATTGAGGCAGGTCGAGAAGTATTCCTTATCCTCGAGATTCTTGCCGTTGATCGACCAACGCCAGTTGTCCTGCTCATAGGCGATCATGGCGTCGAACAGCGCCACGTCCGGTGTCTCGATTGTATTCGAGCTGTCCCAGGAGGCGCCGATGTAGCGCACGCCAGCTCCAACCGACCAGCCCTTGAGATAGGGCTGATCGAACTCCCACACGCCCCACATGGAAGCCAGGTGCTCGGGAATGGACTCGATCTGGTTCCCGTTGATCGTGGAGCCATCGTCGTATTCGGCCTGCGTGTAGGAATAGCCGCCGACGACTTTGAGATTTTCGGTCACCTTGCCCGTCAGTTCGATCTCGAAGCCCCTGATGGCCACAGCACCGAGCTGTTTGCCGTAGAGCGAGCTTGCGGTGTCGTAGACGATGCGATTGCTCTCGGCGATGTCGTATATGGCGCTGTTGATCATCCATTGCGCGCCTGTCGGCTGGTACTTGAAGCCGAGCTCGTACATGCGGCCCTCTTGCGGATCGAAGGGCTTGAGGTCGGCGCCAACGCCGACCACAGGTACGAACGACTCACCGTAGCTCACATAGGGC
>VFQQ010002754.1_pt1 | contig 18734 bp, 30 predicted proteins | sample 3512341 | NCBI WGS metagenome assembly VFQQ01 (sample SAMN10412373, study PRJNA504923) | tailings metagenome | isolation source: Relicate 2 Philex TSF1 revegetated site | place: Philippines: Tuba, Benguet | collected 2017-08-29 | reverse complement strand
GGCCGCTGCGCCATTGGCTTAACAGCCCTGGCTGCCCTGCCGCCAGATGCAGCGGAATCACACTGAGCAGCCGCTTCACGCGTCCAGCAGGCCGTCACGCACCGCCAGTGCCCCGCCCACTGGAACGTACGGGAACCACACACCCGCCTCCTTGTCCCGCTCGCTGGGGCGGTCCAGCCGCTTCAGCTTGAGCTGCAGCGCCAGCCCGCTGCCGCCCAGGCTGCCCACGGTGAGCCACACCGCGGGGGCCAGCCCGCTCGTGTCCCTGAGGGGCAGGGAGGCAGAAAAGTGTGTGCGGCACGGTCACTAAGGCAGTATGTGCTGAATGCTCGGCAGCTGTTACTGGATTGCAAATTTGAAGCGACGCAGTGCATTCTCGCCCCATACGCTTGCCCAACTCTCAACAAACCCCCTCACCGCGTCTCGCTGGCCGGCAGGCTGAGGGCCGCCTCGCAGCTGTGGCCCCCATACAGGACAGCCAGCTTGCCCTGCGCCGGCAGCGCCCTCTGCAGGTTCTCAGACAGCGGCAGCAGCCGGTAGCGCTTGCCCTTTGACGCAGCAGGCAGCGCTGCCGCACTGTCGCCGGTGCTGGGCTGCCGCGGCTGATTCTCATTCGCTGTTGCCGCCTCCGCTGCCTGCCCGCTGCTGGCTACGCTGCTGCCGCCGGCCGTTCCTGCAGCTGCCTTGCTGCCGCTGTTGCTGACTGATTCTGCTGGCTTGTCCTGGTTGATCTCCAGATGATAAGTTGACCACCACTCCCACACGCCCGGCTTAACCTGCCGGTATGCATCCAGCTTGACGCTGGTGGGCGGGCCCTTCTGCAAAGCAGCCAGTGGCAGGCTGGCCTGGTGTTGGGCACTAATGTCGACAACAGCACGCCAGCACTGAGAGTTATCCCGGGCAATCCGGCTACAAATCGGGCGAAATTAGCACGACAAAGCTCACGGCCGCCCATGCAGGCAGCCCCTTACCTCTCGCTGCCGCGCCGAGCTCTCCTGCTCCTCCATGCCGCACATCAGCTCAAAGCTGCGCAGCATGCGCTCCAGGCGCTGCTTGGACAGCGCCGCAGCGGCAGCGCCAAACTGCTCAGTGGCCTGGCGCTGCGCCAGGGAGTCCCACTCGGCAGCGCTGCGAGCCAGCAGGCGGGTGCGCAGCTGGGGCACCTGCGGTGGCAGGCGCATGGGAGAAGCGGGTGGGAGATGAGATGCTGGGGGTATCAAAAAGCAGCGCAGAGCACATGGCGTGCCAACCATGCACATCAGTTCACATGCCACTCTGCAGCCCGGCTGCTTAATTTCTGCAGCACAAGTGCCCTCCCGCCTCCCACCTGCTCCACAATGAGGCGGGCGGGCGTGGCCACCGGCTGGCAGGCATTCACGCCAAACGCCACCTCATCGATCACACGCTGCAGGTCCTTCAGCACCGGCAGCTGCACAGGAAACGGCGGTGGGCAGCTGGGGTGTACTTTGAAGGGCAGCATTCAAGCTTCCTGGCAATCAGGTGCACCAAGTGAGGCAGGCTGCTTGGGACAGGGAGGAGCCCTGCACCAAGCATCCTTGGGGAAGCACAACCTGCCCCCATCCACAGTGCGCCCCTCAGCCGCACCTGGTCGAACAGCAGCTCGTTGAAGTGGCGGCGCAGGCGAAGCAGCGCCTCGCACCGCCCCTCTGTCATGTCCATGCGGGCGCGCGCTGCGCCGTTGGCCAGCAGGTTGTACAGCACCAACCACACCTGAGGGCAGTTAGCAGGAAGGGAAGCACAGCAGTCGAAGATGCTCCTGGAAGGATGGGCACATGCGTCCTGGCCCTGCATGCTCACTCATGCTCACCATGGCGGGCCTGAACACATCCGGGGTCATCACCAAAAATGCACCCTGCCCCCAGCCCACCTGCCCGTCCTGCTGGCCCAGCCGGTGCCGCTCCGCCGCCTCAACCGGCTGCCAGGCGCCGCCGCTAAAGCGTTCCAGCGCGCCGCCCTTGCCGCGTCGCACCCAGGGCGGCCGCTCCAGCAGTGGCAGCAGCGCCATCGCCGTGTCATTGGTGCAGACCTGCTTGCGAGATAGGGCGGAGTTGTTTGAGGTCAACTAGAGTGGGCGCAAGTGCGAAGCAACTGCGCAGCCAAGAGATGTGGACATGCCATGGCCAAGGTGCACAGGCATCCAGCCGAGCTGAGCGAAACATGTCGCCTTGCAGCCTCTCTATTTCCCCAGGCCACCCACCACGCGGGCCAGTACAGACAAGCTGAGGTGGGGGGCGTGGTCGGTGATGTAGCGCAGGATGGTCAGGCCGCACTGCGCCGCCGCGAACCGCACCTGCACCAGCAGGCACAATCAAGCCGTGGAAGGCAGCTGCTGTAAGCAGGAGCAGAAATGCCAAAACAGGGCAACCGCTGGCTCCATCTGGCTTGGACAGCAGAACACCACATGTGGCTTCCAACAACAAAGTGCGCTGGTGCAACAACAAAAATCTAACCTCAGCTGCTCGCTCTCGCAGCTCCTCCAGGGGTGTCAGGGCCACCAGCTCAGCCGCAGAGCGCTCTGCAGCGGAAATCAAGACGATAAAGTGATTTCGCGGTGTGACCAGTAGTGCGGCTGCTCTATGCCAATGCCATGCGCTTGGCAGCAGCAGCAGACTTGCCGCTGTGGACCTGCCGCTGTGTCGTGCCCAGTTGCTGAGCCCTCACCCTTCCACGCAGCGTGCGCGTGAGCGTCGCTTGTCAGGTAGGCCACGGCTCGTGCGCACCTGCAGGCAGTATCGCAATGGCAAGCACGCTGCATCTTGTGTGCACACAGTGCAAGCGAGTTGCAAGCAAGGGTGGGCATGCATGGATGGGCGCTCACCAGTCGCACAGCTCGATGAGCGCCTCCTCCTCCACAGCCTCGCAGGCGTCCCTGTGGAACAGCAGCACCTGCAGGGTGTGCATACGGCATGTTGATTTGGTTGCGAGGAGCAGGCCAGGTGCGTCTGGGAAGGGTGGGGAGCCCACAGGCACACAAGATTGAGAGCCGCCCCGCACCCATGCATCCTGCCACAGTCCCCCTTTGACAAAGCAGTGCCCGGCGGCATACCTCCAGCAGGTTGGCCAGCGCCGCCTCGTGGTACAGCAGCTGGTAGGAGGCCACCGAGTCGAGGCGGTCCGCCAGGTGGCGCTCCAGGCGCGGCAGCAGCCGCTCCCGCCACACCTGCGGGCCGGCGGCGGTGGTTGGGCATGAATTGTTTGTAGGGGTGCTCTGGCCGTTGTTGCTGGTGGGCGGCATCGCGGCTGAAGCAAGTCATCCACGCAAGTAAGGCGACCCTTTGCAGGCATGCGCATTGCTGCAGCCACCTCTCCCAGCACCCAGCGCAGCACGCGCCTCGGCCACCAGCAGCTCCTGCACCAGCGGGGTGATGCAGTCCAGCGACACCAGCGTCTCCTTGACAAACTCGTCGGCGTGCGCCTGGGCGTTCAGGTGCGCCTGCAGGTTGAGCTGCTCCAGCCACTCGTGCTGCTCGTACCAGGCGGGCGTGCCGAACTGCGAGCAGGAGCGGGGCGGGGGCAGGGGGTTAGTGCTAGCGGGTGCTTGCGAGGCCGGCGCTGCTGCGCAAGTCGGATGAGGTCCAATTGCGGCCTGGCTGTCTCGGCACGCAGCACCCCACCTCCTGGATGTCAGACACGCGCAGGCGCTCGGCGATGCGTGTCGCCTCGGCTGCGGTCAATGCCGCCTGCGGTCAAAGGGGCGCCGGCGGGAGGGCGGCGGTGAGGGGGCAGCAAAGCCGAACAGAGCCGCAGGGCTGCTGATCAATGGGCGCTGTGGATGCCGCACTCGCCTGGGTGGGCCCCGAGGCTGCAGCAGCGGCCTGCCGGCCGCGAGCCACGAGCGCCTCCATTTGAGGCAGCGGGCGAGGGACTCAACACAGCGCTTGTGCAGAGCAGATTGTGGGCCCTGCAAATTCTAGCTTGGATCACAGAAAGGTGAAGGGGCCAACATGGGTGTTGCGCTGGCAGTGCATGGTGAGCGTCAAACTCCCCATCGCCGCCCTCCCTGGCCCACTGCGCAGCTCGATACTCGTCCCGACACTGCTAGGGGCTGTGGAGGGGCTGCCCGCCGCGCCTCGAGCTCCTCGGGGCCCGCCAAAAAAATCAACAGCAACTGAGGCAACGCCCACCGTCTCCCGTCCCTCCCCACGCCCCGAGCATCGCAAGAAGCCCCCTCGCAGCCATGCACCGCGCCCTGGTGTCCACGGCGCGGTTGTTGGGCGCCGCCGCCTCCCGCCACGGCGCGCCCGCAGCCTTCCGCGGCACCGCCCTGCGTCCGGCGCCCCGCTCGCTGGCAGCAGCTGCGGCCCGCCGCTATCACAACATTTCAGCCATCGCCACGCCCTTCCCGGGGCTGCAGCCGGCGGTGCCCGACACTGCGGCGCCCGCGCGACGGTGGGGAGCGGCGGCGCCAAGCCTGGGCAACCGCCTTGCCTCCCTGTGGCAGTTGTACCTCACCTCCCTGGCCCGCCGCCCACTGCTCACCAAGGCCTGCACCTCCTTTGCGTGCGTCATCATCGGCGACAGCATCGCGCAGGCCATCGGCGGTAAGATGCACGCTGCGGCAGCGATGCATGGGGCCTTACCGTTGCCGCCGCTGAATGCGCTCCCGCCTACCGTCTGCCCGGTCACCCACCCCTCCGCCCCTGCGCAGGCGCGCCCTACAGCATCATCCGCGTGCTGCGGCTGGCGGCGTACAGCAGCACGGTGGGCGCCTCCTGCGGGCACTACTGGCACCGCTGGCTGGAGACGACCATCCACCCAGAGGCGCCGCAGTGCCACGCCGCGGTGCGCTGTGCTGTTCCATATCGCAAGCACTGGGTTTGAGTTTGAGAGCTGTAGTGGGTGCTGCAGTGAAGGCGTTGGCGCACCAAACAGCCGCCCGTCATTCCAGGGCCCTACCGGCTTGCTGTCGCTGGCTGTTATGCGCTGTGCCCGCAAGCTGGCGTGCCTTCCTCTGCTCAGGAGCGGTCTTTGTTGCATGCTCCCTGCAGGTGGTGAAGAAGACGGCGCTAGACCAGCTGGTGCTCAGTGAGTGTCGCAGCCGGTTTCTGGTGTGCTATGCATGACCTGTTTTTGCGGCCACAACCACGGCGTCCTGACCATCTGCACCATCTGCCCTCTGGTGCCGCAGGCCCGGTGATGTGTGCCGTGTTTTTCACCGCGCTGAAGCTCTTTGAGGGCAACCCCGCGGGCATCCTGCCCTTCCTCCAGGCAAGCCGGGTGCCAGCCCTTCTGCACCGCTGCATGCGCGCGCGCTGGCACCTGCACAGCTCCACTGACCGACCTGTGTGCTGCCCTGCCTGCAGGAGAAGTGGCTGCCCACGGTGTGCACCAGCATGGCAGGTGCGTTGGACGTCAGCTTTTGTGGTGAAGGCGTTTGGCCAGCTACTTGTCTGGTTTGCCTGCAACTGCCAACCGGGCCCAGCAATGGAGTGCACATCCACCTGCTGCATCAATGAGCTTCATTTTCTGCTCATCCCACGCTGCAGTGTGGGGGCCCTACAACCTGGCGAGCTTCCGCTTCATCCCTGAGCACCTGAGGGTGCTGTGCGGCAACTGCGCAGGTGGGCTGGGGTCAGCTGGGTGCTGCTGAGCTAGCTGCTCGCCCATAGCCTGCAACTCCCTACCCGCCGTTTTGCAACATGGCAAGTGTGTGCGCGCGCCTCCATGCGCACTGATCAAAATTCACACCGTGCTGCAGGCATTGCCTGGGGCTGCTACATGAGTGTGTCGTGCATCAACCAGGCGCCCTCTGCAGCCTGCGCAGCGGCCGCGGCAGCAACAGCCGCCCTGCAGGCCAGCCAAGTGCAGGAGTGACCAGCGCTCTCCTGGTCAAGTGTCGCTTGCTGCGCCAGTCAAGCTGCTTTCCCCAACATGTCCGATCCTGCAGCACCAGCTGCCAATCTAATGAATGAACTGCGATGGCCAACGATTTTATGGCATGATACATTAACACGCCTTGGCTGCAACTGCCCGTACATCTGTACAGTGGCCTTCCCCCTTGACCCTTGAATTTTCCCCCACCCCTCCCGCTTGCAATTCTTGTACCCGACCCGCCCTGCTTGTATGCAGCCTCTGCCCTGTCCCTCTGCAATGCAACACGCCTGTCTGCCCCAGTTTTCTCAAATGTTTGCCTCACTCCTGTCGTGCGTTTTCCCACCGCCTGCTTCATTACAAATCGCCCAGGCCGTGCGTCATTGCAGCGCCGCCCTCAGGCCCGCCAGGCGCTGCCTGGCCTGTAACGAAAGCCCCGCCTCCGCCACAGCAAAGGAGCTGGCTGCTTCCGCCGCCTGCAGCACTGCCCGTGCCAGCTCATGGTCCTTGGGCTCGGCGTCCGCTGCTGTTTCCGCTGCTGCCGGGGGGCTGCATGCTGCTGCCATGCCCACACCTGTGCTCTTGCCTGTCGCGGACGCCGCCGCGTCTGCCGCTGCACCCGTGCCTGCACTAACAGCAGCGGAGAGGCAGTCCAGCAGCTCCTCCAGCAGTCGGCTGCTGAGCTCCAAGCGCAGCAGGCGCGGCAGGGCCCCCGCTGCCACAGCCCGCCGCAGCAGCTCTGCCCGGCCGGCGGGTGCTGCCGCACGCCAGGCTCGCACAAACAGAGCCCCGCTGCGCAGTGCGTCGTCGCTGCTTGTGGAGCCGTGGGCGGCAGCCAGTGCAGTGCTGCTAGAAGGTGCGCTGGAGCCGTCGCTCAGCGTGCCGTCGGGCCTGAAGTTGCGCGGCGCGGCTGGCTTGCCGCCGGCCCCTCCCGGCGCCAGGCGCAGACCGCCACGCATTGGGCGCAGGTGCGCCGCGGACACCAGGGCCTGGAAGGTGTCGACATCCACCCGGCGTGCCACCGCCTCCTTCTTGGTGGCCTCCACGGCCTGGCGGGGTGGGGTGGGCGGGAGGCGAGGAGGCGGTGAGCAGGCGACGGCAGCGGCGCGGTGGGCTAGGCTGGCGCGGGCCGGACTGCAGGGCACGACATCGCACGGACGCACCCTCAGACGCGCGTCCTCGGCCACCCGCTCCTCCAGGCGGCGCGCCAGAGAGCGCTGGGACAGCATGGCTGCTCCTGTGCGTTGACTGGCTGCTGGATGGATTGTGGAGGCTGGAAATGGGTGTAGTGGCACGGGCGGGGCCTGACAAGGCCACCCTCCATCGCGCCAGCTCGGCCAGAACCCCAAGTGCCTGCACGCCCCTTCCACATCCCATCGCGCACTAGGCATAACCGGCGTCAATACCCGATCATGCAGCCGCCCGGGGGCGCCTACGGCTTCACCCCCGCCCTGCAGCCGCCGCCAGGCAGCGGGCCGCAGGCCCAGGTGCGCTGCCGGACATGCATCTGCAGCTTGCAAGCGACATGGTTGCATGCGCAGCAAGGGACCGAGCCCTGCCGCCGCCTCCCCGCTCCGTGCAGCCTGCACCCGGCGCCTATGGTGTCGTGCAGCAGCCGCAGGCGGCCTGGGGAGCGCCTCCTCCTCAGCTGCAGCCGCCCCAGCTGCGACCACCCACGTACCAGGCTGCAGCGCCGCCGCCGCCGCTCGCACGGCCGCCGCCTGCTGCGGGCCTGGCCCTGCAACCGCCTGCCTACGGGCAGCAGCAGCAGCAGCAGTTCAGCGGGCATGTGATGCGCCCCACCGTGGCTGGTGGCATCATGCGGCCGCAGCAGCTGGGGGTTGTGCAGCCCGTCCTGCGGCCGATGGGGCTGGCGGTGCAGCCGCCGCCGCCCACGCTGGCGCCGCCGCCGCTGCCCGCCCAGCAGGCCTACCAGCAGGCCTACCAGCAGCATGTGCAGCAGCATGCGCAGCCACCGCCACCGCAGCAGCATGTCCAACAACAGCAAGCCCAGCAGCAGCAGCAGCAGCAGCAGCACCGAGTGGGCCAGCTCATGCGCCCTCAGCGGCAGCCCGCAGCGCAGCAGGTGGCAGCACCCCCGCCGCCCGCCGTTCGGCAGCCTCCGCCCCCGTCAGCGCCGTACCCCGGCACAGCGCAGCAGGTGGCGGTGCCTGTTGCGGCCGTGGCGCCAGCACCCATCATGTACAATCCAAACACAGGGGCGCCCATCCTGCCGGTGGGTGCTGCTGCAGCACCCATGGTCATCATGCGCAACCCAAACACGGGAGCACCCATCTACCCGCCTGGCATGCTGGCGCACCAGGCGGCGGCAGTGCAGTTGCAGGCAGCCGGCAGCCGCCAGCCAGCACCGCCGGCGCTGCAGGCAGCCGCAGTGGCGCCATCGCCGCGCCCGCAGGCGCAGCCAGCTGGCCTGTCATCACCAAGCAGCCGGCCGCCGCAGCGCGGCGGCAGCGGCCGCGGCCCTGGTGGCGGCGGCGGGCGGTTCAGCCCGGCTGGCGGCCGCGTGCTGCTGCCCACCCTGGCTGACAAGCGGCGCGTGCGGAAGAAGGACATTGTGCTGCCACCGGAGAAGATGACTGAGGATGTGGCACCACGTGCCCCCCAGTCGGCGCAAGAAGCAGCAGAGGTCGACCAGTGAGTGTGCTGTGCTTGATTTTCTGGCATTTTGGTTGTGGTACACCACCCTGGCTGGCTTGTCTTGCCATCATGCTGCTCTGCCAGGAACCCGCTGCATGCCCGCTGCTTGCATCGCCCGTACATCAACTAGGCGGTGGCAACTCAGCTCACGTTGTCTGCCGCCCACCTGTTATGCCACTGCACAGGTGGATCAAGGAGCGCAAGCGCTCGTTCCCCACCTCTGACAACAAGGCCAAGAAAGAGGCGGACGCAGCAGCAAGGCGGGAGCGAGGAGAGATCGACCCGGCGCGGTGAGTGCAGCCACACTGCTGCTGCTGCTGCACATGCATGCTGTACATGCGTGCTGCAGCTTTGACGGTTGTGGTGGGTTTGTCTCCCTGCAGCTCTTGCACCTGGTGCTGCGGAGCGTGGTTTGCAGCGGGTCAGCTGTTTTTTTAGGCCTGAGCATGCATGTGCACGAGCCGTGCTCAACCGCCGCCCTCTGGGTGTTTCGCCCCTCGCAGGATTGAGCGGCAGCAGCGCCTGGCGGCCGTGCTGGCTCAGCAGAGCGCCATGGGCCTCTCCAAGGCGGCTGGCACGTTGGACATGTACCTTGAGATGCGGCAGGGGCGGGGCCGCGGCAGGGGTGAGCGCAGGGGATCCCAAGAATGGCGTGGCTTGGGATGAGGTGGCGGGTTTGCTGTTGCATTGCAGTGCCATGCAGTGCTCAACGGCACGCACCGCACCTAGGCCAGCTTACTGGCCGCAGCCAGTGCCGCCTCCTTCTGCTGCGTACCAGGCTGTAGTTAGCTGCAGTCTGGGTCCCTTGCGCGCACAGGCTGCAACCACGCCCGCGTCCCTCTTTACTTGCAGGACGGCACGGCTTTGACGGAGGGCGTGGCGGCCGCGGCGGCCGCGGCGGCGGCTACCAGCAGCGGGACCGATCCTTTGGCTGGGAGAGCTTTGTGTCTGGCGGCGATGCACCCCAGCCGCAGCCGCAATTCGTGCAGCGCTCAGAGGCAGGCGCAGGCGCCAAGCGCAAGGTGCCAGAGGGAGAGGAGGCAGGCAGCGGCAGCAGTGCGGTGCAGGCAGCATCAGAGGCAGCGGCAGCGGCGCTGCGAGGCATCTCGGGTGCCGAGGCAGCTGGTGCCTCCACCGAACAGCCCCATAAGCGCAGCCGAACAGAGGATGGCGGCGTGCCGGGGCTGGGCGGCTATGGCAGCGGCGACGAGGGCCAGCATGCACAGCAGGCGCAGCAGTCTCAGCAGCAGGGTGCTGCTCCTGCAGCAGATGGAGGCGCGGCGGCCCCCTCTGATCCGTCCCAGCGCCAGCTGTACCAGCAGCACCTCCAACAAAATGGTGGAGGGCGTGGCGCATATGCCGGCCGCGGCAGGGGCGGGCGTGACAGCGGTGGCAGGGGCGGGCGAGACAGCGGCAGGGGCGGCCGCGGCGGCCGCGGCGACTTTGGAGGCCGCTTTGGTGCAGACGGCCGCGGAGGGCGGTTTGGCCCAGAGGGCCGTGGTGGCCACGGCCGCGGCCGGGGCGGCCGGGGCGTCAGCTGGGAGGATGAGCAGGGCGGGCGGGGCCGCGGCCGAGGGCGCGGTCAACAGCAGGCGCAGCAGCAGGCAGCGGTGCAGCAGCGGCCGCCACGGCCACAGCCGCCCACCCTGCTGCAGAAGCTGCTGGCTAAGGAGATCAGGTGCGGCCTGGTTTGCATGCTGCGCTGCCTGCTGCGCTGCCTTGCAGTTTGACGGCCTGAAGTCTGCGGCAGCCGTGCAGCTGAACGGCCGAGCCTGTGCCTGCGTTGCAGTTTGCCTTTTGTTGCATGTGCTGCACCTGTTGCGCGCGCACGCGGCACATCTGACCTGCGTACACCGTCCGCTGCTGATCCTTTGGTGCTGCAGGCAGGACCACTCGTACCTCCTGCAGGCCTTCCGATTCTTTGTGCGGAACAACTTTCTGCTCGACTATGCAGCCGGGGCGCCCCTGCAACTGCCCCCGCCGCCCGCCTACCCGCCCGCCGCTGCACCGGCATGGGGCCGGCTGCCTGGGGGCGAGGGCGGCGCAGCAGACGGCCCGGCAGAGGTCCAGCTGCAGCAGGGGCAGCAGGATGTGCGGTCGCTGCTGGCCACGGTGGCCAAGGATGCGATCGATGTGGAGCTGTCGGACGAAGACATGGAGGAAGGGCTGCTGCCGGCGGTGGGTGCTGCGCAGGATGGCGGTGCGGCGGCAGCTGCAGCTGCGGCCGGCGAGGCGGATGGAAGCCAGGAGCAGGATCAAGAAGAGGAGGAGGAGGAGGGGGAGGAGAGTGGCAGCAGCAGCGAGGAGGAGTCATTGGCAGACGATGATGCAGCCCTGGAGGAAGAGAAGCAGCAGCCGGAAGAGGAGGGGCAGCATGCTGACGGCGGCACCCCGATCGACGCTGCCGAGCTGCCGCTTGGCGGCTATGGCGCCGCCGCAGATGCGCAGCAGCAGGTGGAGGAGGGCGGGGACGCGGAGGACTTCATTGAGTTTAGCTAGCCCAGCTATATACTCCCATTGTTTCCAGGTGCTGGCTGTATGACTGTGGCCACTCTTCTCTGCTTGTCGCAACTGATCGGCCGATGCAATCGCTGCTCATGTGAGGCCATGCTTTGTACACTGCGACAAGCTCCAATCGTCCTCATTGCGCCCGCCTGCTTTTCACGCCCCTTGAACTGCCTGCTTGAGCGAAAATTGCCAACTCTGTGCCCCTACATTGACTTGATGCCTGCTTGCAATGGTCATGCCACACCAATGTCCTGACATTTTCTGCAATAAAAGTCGTGGCAAGCAGGATTTGGAAACAAAAGAGGCATGGCCAATCGCAGGAGCAGCGGCCCGCATCCACAGAAGCTGGGCAATGCCGTCGCCAGGCGGCCATCAGGACAGCCACGATTTCCGCTGTGCACCATCGCGGCATTCTTTTGTATCGAAGGACGTTTAGTTGTGACACCTTTACTGGGCCTCCGCTCAGCGCTGAAAGCAGCAGCTGCCGCAGGGGATGTCCACTTGGTGGGAGATGATTGCACAGCGCACATCCCGCACAGGAAACTGCCCCGGCTCAAACCCGCTGTCCCCGCCTGCACAGCAGGAGTAGCAGTGCAGCAGTGGGGCCTGCCCTCGTGAAGGCAGCAAGCAGCAGCAGTGTGGGGCACGAGCTGTAGCACGGCAAAGTGGCGCGCGGAACCGGCAGCGGGGCAGATGGGTATCAAAGACCTGCTGCAGCCTGGCTGCACGCTGAGCATTGTTTTCATCCACAGAACAGGATTCAGCACCCCCAGATGCCCACTCACCGCCACCTCGCCGCCCCGCCTGCTGCATGAGGAAGCTCAGCTGCTTCCGGTCTTCTGCCAGGCACTGCCAGCGGGCCGCAAGCTCCTGCCGCTGCGCCGAAAGGCATGCCCAGCGTGCCCCCAGCGCTGCGTCATGCTGTGCCGTAGGTGCCGCTGAGGCTGCCTGCAACTTACTTCCCTGCTGTTGTGCTGACAGCAGCGCCTGCTCCGCTGCCGACAGTGCATCAGACAGCGATGCAAGCTGGGCCTCCTTGTCAGCTAATGTGCTGCCCAGGGCGGCCATCTGCGCCTGCTGGGCGGCCGCCACCCCCTCCATTGCGTCCAAGCTGCCGGCGCTGTCCCGAGCTAGGATGGCCTGCTGCTCTGGTGCCTTCATCGATGCCTTCATGTATGCCGCTGCTGCTAGCCTGAAGGGTGTAACATGGGAGGAGGCAAGGCATTGGGCAGTCTTGCCCCAGCATCAGGCCGCCTTGCGCGACGCAAGGTGGCATCGGGCGGGAGGTGGGCGGGGCCGCTTGCAGGCGGGACGGCGCATCACCAAGGCACGCACTCGCCTGGACGGGTGTTCGGATGTGCTTGACAGCGTGCGGGGAGGCGGCAAAGAGAGGAACTCAGCCAGCCGGCTTGAAGGCTGCGGTGTAGCCCGGCCTTCTTTTCCGCTTTCTGGTAGTTGTTGAACGACTCAAAGAGAGACGGAAACCGGTGCTGCGTGCTGCGCCCCCACTGGCTGGCACAGGTTGCCAGTGCTGGCACTGCACAAGCCATGCTGGTCCCCTGCCCCTGACCCAAACGTGTGTTGTACTCGCCTGATCATAAATAGCGTCCCAATCGATCCGCGGCCGCGGCCCTGAGGGCGCACCTCAGCACCCCCCAAGCAGCCCCGCCGTCGCCATGCTGCTGCTGCCCCTGCTGCTGCCCCTCCTGCTGTCTGGGAGCAGCCTTGCAGCCGCTAGGATCCCTCCAACGGGCCGCAACGACGTCAGCGTCGTGACTACAGACACGGTGCCCGCCGCTGGGACCTTTCACTACGTGGCGACCGACAGCCCCACCCCGCGCTTTGTGTACGCATCGGATGCAGTGCGCCACGTGGTTCGGCGCAAGGATGTCTCCACAGGTACGAGGGCTTTGGATGTAGCTTGTTGTGAGAGTTTGCAAGAGCACCAGGAAGCTTCAACGCAACGCAACACTGCATGCCCGCTGCACTCTTGCGGTTGAGCAGGCGACAGCCCCAACACCCACTCAACCCAAAGCAACCTGCCGCTGCCGCAGGCATCTGGCAGACGATTGCCGGCGAAGACGGCAAGGCTGGCTCGCGGGATGGCCCCATTGGGTCCTCCCTGCTGAATCGCCCCACAGCAATGTGCACCACCCCCACGGCTGATCTGGTCGTGGTCGACTCGGCTGGCGCCTGCCTGCGCCTGGTGGCCCAAGACGGTGGGTACAAGGGTGCAGTAGTGGAGCATTGCAGCAGGGCAGCAGCAGCAGGGCGGCAGCGGCAGCGGCAGCTGCTAGCTGTTGGGGCGGGAGGTGGCAAGGCACTGGTGGCAGCCTGCACTGCATCTGTGGTGCATCCGAAATGACAGTGCGGACCGACACGCAGCACAGCTTTGAGCGCCTGCTGAGCCATTCGTGTCACACTAACCCTGCACAGGCATGGTCAGCACCCTGGCGGGCGTGTGCGGCTCCACGGGTCAGCGGGACGGCACGGGCCAGAGCGCGCTGTTCTCGGACTCCATCCAAAGCATCTCCTGCCTGGCCAACTGCTCAGTGCTGGTGGCTGACCAGGCCAACGGCCGCCTCAGGCGAGCAGGGCAGTGAGCGGTTGGGCAGCTGGGCACACTGCGGCAGCGCGCGCTTGACAAGGCTGGCCATGCAGAAAAACGCTGCTGTCCTTGCAGGTTTGTTGTGCCATGCAGGCGTTGGTCAACGCATTGCCCTGCGCTGCCACCCGCCCCACCAACCTTCGTAGGATCCTCAACCTGCATGACCCCGACTGCTATGCCGCCGCCAAGAAGGCGCTCGCCAGGCGCTACACAGCCGGCTCCCTCTGGACTGTGGGCCTTGTGGTTGCACTTGTGGCCGCCCTGGCAGCAGCTGTGGTCATCCACTCCCGGCAGCTCACCGCCGCTGGCTTTGTGGTGTGGCGGCGCTCTGGGGAGGAAGGTGGAGCACCCGCAGATGCCGAGTATGGCCCGCTTGTGGACGCAGCAGAGGTGCCCGATGCGCCAGCTGTAGCGCAGCCGGGGGCTGAGTGAGCCACCGCATGCTGCCGGAGCTGCGAGCCTGCCGTGATGGATACCTAGCAATGAACTAGCGGATGGTGAATTTGCACCACTACAGCTGTGCGTGATTGAACTCAAGCCTGTGAGACAGAACATGCCATGCATACAGTGCCCTTTGAAGTTTGCCCTCTTCGAGCTGCTGCCAACACATTTTTTTCAATACTGCCGCCGTAGCAAACACTAGTGCCACCCAGCCGCCGTCGACATGTCTGATGCAAGGCAACCATTCATGCCAGCCCCCTGGGGCTCCCTGCCTTCATTGTTGCAACTACAATGTCCGTTCACTCATTCACTCACACTTGTAAACAGCAGTTTGTCACCATCATGCTCTCACATCACATCCTCACACGGGCATGTCTCGCTCTCTCATGCCTGCGACCGCCGCGCAGGTGATTTGGCTGTGCCCTCCGCACGCGCGCTGATGCTGAACGTCTTGCTGCTGGCAGCCTTGGCCAGCCTGCGGCTGCTGTCACCTGCCTTGGGGGAGGCGTCTGTGCGGCGCTGAGCTGCCTCCAGTGACCTGCCACGCAGCAGGCGGGCGGGCGAGCTGCTGCCAGCTGGGCTCCCTGGCTGGCTGCTGCCCTGGAGACCAGCACCTGCCTGCCTAGAGTCCCGCCGCGATGGGAAGCTGTGCAGGCAGCGCTGACTAGACTCCTCTGGCACTGCCGCCAGCGGCTCTGCTACTGCCGCCTGGCCGCCTGGCAGCTGGAGCGCCAGTGAGGAGTGCTCGCTTGCCGGCCGGCTGAGGGCGCTGCCGCTGCCCGCCTCGCTGCCGCCGCCAGCCCTGCTGCCTGGGCGGGAGCGCCCAGCCAGCGGTTGCTCAGCGGGCACGCCAGCAGCTGCCTGGACGCCTGCTTCCTTGGCTTCGCATGACCCATCAGCCGTTGCCGCCGTAGCGTCACCCTCTGCCTCCTCAGCCTCAGATGGCAGCGGCGACAGCTCCCGCACATGCTGCAGCCCCTGGCGCAGCCAGGGGTGCTGCATCGCAGCCTCCAAAGTGATGCGCCGCTGGGGTTCGGGCTGCAGCAGGGCTGCCACTAGGTCCCGGCACTCCGGGCTAACATCCAGCGGCAGCGGCGGGTAGTCGTTTCTGAGCGCCGCCCGCATGATGGCGGCCAGGTTGGGGCCACTGAAGGGCGTTCGGCCGGCCAGGGCTTCGTACAGCATCACACCGAGGCTCCACATGTCTGGACAGCGGGAGGTGCAGGGGGGGTATTGAGGTAGTTGACGGGCTGGCGGTCAATGGCGGCAATGCAAGGACCCTCAAAACAGGCCTTAAGCTGCAACCACTGCAGGATCCCCATGGCATGTCCCTGCCCCTGTAGCTCACCTGCCTTGGCGCCATCGGCTCGCAGGCCGCACGAGTTGCTGACAAGCAGCTCTGGAGCGATGAAGGCGGGCGTGCCAGCTGCAGCAGGAGAGCAGTGCACAACACGAGAGCTGAGCTGACCAACTGAGCGAAGCTGGCCGGGATGCTGAGTAAGAGCAGCTTCCACTCAACTTGCAGCAAGTAAGCAGATGGGCATCGACACAAACTAGCACCCCACAGCACAGGGTTGCCCACCGATGTCATTCACGCTGGTGTCAAAGGGCGTGAGGATGCTGGCCATGCCTGCGACAGTACAAGGGCCAAGGGTGAGGGGTGTAGAGATCTAGGCTTGCCTGGCATCATGCAGCCATGCGTCACCGAAGTGAGCGTCCCTTTGAACAGCACCAGGCCCAGCACCCACCAAAGTCGGCAACCTTGATGTCGCCCTTTGCATCCAGCAGGATGTTCTCAGGCTTCAGGTCGCGGTGGACTGCAGGATCAGGGAGGGAAAAGGATGGGCATGCAAGAAGGGCACGCTGGAAAGGGCTGCAGCCCGGTTGCGTCCACAGACCACATGCACGCACTTGCAAGCCAGGCAGCAGCAGCGTCCAGCAGCACCCACCCACGCATCGCCGGTGGCAGTACTCCAGGGCCTGGAAGATCTGCAGGAAGATGCGCAGCGCCTCGCCCTCGTCCAGCTGCCGCCCCTCCTGTGGGGAAGGCAGGCGAGGCGCAGCCGTGGCGGCGTTGGGACGGAGCACCAGCCAGCGCACAAGGCGGCCGTTCAGGTACGAGCCACATACTTCCTCTCTGGCTCAACTCCGGCCAGAGTCCCGCAAAGCATTCTTGCCTTGCCACGCAGCAGCTGGTCCAGCGTGCCTCCGGCGGCGTGCTCCATTGCAAAGTACATATGGCTGCTGGTCACATGCACCTGAATTGGGAGGGGGCAGAGCAGCCGCGGCTGGTCAAGGTGCTGTGGGCGGCTCACTGTGGGTGCTGGATGCAAGCTTGCTCACAAATGGGGACCCCCCTGCCGCCGCAGCCCACCCATGCCTCACCCCCAGCAGGCGAACAATGTAGCGGTGGCGCAGGCTGGACAGCAGCGCCGCCTCCTCCTGAACCGCCTCCAGCTCGGCGATGGAGCGGAAGCGGCGGCAGTCCACGCACTTGACTGCCACGCGCTCGCCTGCCAGTGACGGGAAGATGGCAGTGCAGTGGTGGGTGGTGGGTGGTGGGTTGAAGGGGAAGCCCGGTGGGCTCAGCCGGCTGGTAACAGGCAGCGGCGCATGGATGCCGCATGCTGCCCACTGCGCAGCCGTGCCTGTTTCAGTGTCTGTGCCTTCGTACACCTCGCCGCTGGCGCCGCAGCCGAGGAAAGCACCCAGCCGGAAGCGGCCGACCTCCTGCTCCATCCGGATGGGCGGCGGCGGCGGCGCGGCGGGCGGCGGCAGGCAGGTGGCACAACGGAGCCGACGCTAGCTCTGCGGGATCTAGGTTGCCGCCACACTGCTCAGTGAGGCTGGGGCGTCCGATGGGCTCCAAGGCTGGACGCACAACCACCCGGGCTGCTGGAAGGCGCCCCAGCCGCCTGGCAGGACGCAAATGGGCACAGATAATTCGAACTGGGCGTGGAGAACTGACTGCTGTCGTAAATGCCCGCTACATCGTTCTCGCCCAGCCGCCGACCAGCTGTCGCCCATGCCGCTGCCAGCTGGTGCAACTCAAGATTCCACCATTTCCTGCCTCACCACCTCGGCATGTCAAGAGATTACAGAAAGGATCGTCAGGAGCAGGGAAAGGGAAGCAACAAAGCAGCACAGGCCGCGCTGGTCAGGGCAAACAAATCAGCGCAGGGGTGCGACAGGGCGCCGCCGCTCAGTACGGCGCGTAATAGCCGCGCCCTCGGCCCCGCCCGCGGCCGCCGCCGCCATAGGGAGGGTACATCATGGGCATGCCATAGGGCATCATCATTGGCATCATGCCAGGGTAGCCGCCGTAGAAGCGGCCGCCGCGCCCCCGGCCGCCGCGCCCCCGCCCGCCCTGCTTCATGCCCGGGACGTTGGTGCGCTTGGGGGCCACCTTGAGGGCACGGCCCCGCAGCTCCGAGCCGTCCTGCAAAGGCCATGAGAGGGTGCAAGGGAAGCTGCTGGTTGACATGTGCGTGGAATGACAAGTTCGGCTTGCAGTTCGACGACCCCCAGCAGGCTGCCAGCCATGTGCTGCAGCAGGAGCCCAGCACCCAGCGGCTCGAGCAGCAGCACCCGTGCCGCTGCACATCTGCGGGCACCCAACCCACACAACCAGCAGCACCAGTGCGGCCGCGCACCAGCAGGCAGGCCAGTGCTGCTGCACATCAGCAGGCACCCATCCAACCCTTGACCAGCGCTCCGAATCAGCTGCCAGCTGCGCACCAGCAGGCAGGCGTTGGCCACGGCATCCACCTCCAGGAACTCGATGTACGCAAAGCCCTTGGGGTTGCCCATCTTGTCTGCAGGGAAGTAGGGCAGTGGAGCGACCAAAGGGTGGAGTGCAGGTGTTACTGGAGCTGGATGTACGCGAAGCCCTTTGGGTTGCCCATCTTGTCTGCGGCAGGGCAAATACCAGGCGCAAACGCTGGCGAACCAAGGGCAAATACAGCAGCAAAACGTTGGCACCGCAGAGCTAGCTCGTTGGCTGCAGCAGTTGTGCACTGCAGCTGCGCCTTCGTTTGCCTGGCGCGCCGGCAGCCTTGCTTATACACGCAGCAAAGGCACGTAGCACCAAGCGCGTGTCACCTGTGAGGATGGTCACGCGGTTGACGGTGCCGCACGACTGGAAGTGCATTTGCAGCTCCTCGGGGGTGCACGAATAGTCCACGCTGCCCACGTAGACTGCGCAGTGGGGGCACAATTCAATGGTGAGTTTTGCATTTGCAGCTCCTCGGGCGTGCACGAGTAGTCACGCTGCCCACGCAGACTGCACAAGATGACACGACAGCGGGCCGTTTGGTGTGCGATTGGCTGCGTGCCTTTTGCCCCTGCCGCCCAGCAGCCAGCTGTTATGGCCGCCGCAGCACAACTTGCACCCCAGCACAGCAGGCGCCCATGGCCCCACTCGCCCTCCACTTCCTTCCACTGTCTCCCATCCCCCAAGCTGCCCCGCAGCCAAAAGCGCCCAGCTAGAGCACTCACTGGAGCGGCTGTCTGCCTCCTCCTTTGCTGCCGCATCCGCCGAGCCGCTGCCGCAGGGAGCCATGCCCGCCTCCTTCTGCGCCTTGTCCTGCAGCGGGGCAAGCACTTACTAAGCACCAGACAGAAATGGATGTATAAAAGTGCTGCGGGGGCTGTCGCTCCTTCTGCGCCTTGTCCTGCAGCGGGGGCA
>VFQQ010002753.1_pt1 | contig 18735 bp, 16 predicted proteins | sample 3512341 | NCBI WGS metagenome assembly VFQQ01 (sample SAMN10412373, study PRJNA504923) | tailings metagenome | isolation source: Relicate 2 Philex TSF1 revegetated site | place: Philippines: Tuba, Benguet | collected 2017-08-29 | reverse complement strand
GGATCACCGGGTCCTCGAGGACGGCGGTCATCTTCTCGGCATTGGTCACGAAGTACGGCGACAGGTAGCCGCGGTCGAACTGCATACCCTCGACGACGTCGAGTTCGGTCTCGGCGGTCTTGGCTTCCTCGACGGTGATCACACCCTCGTTGCCGACCTTCTGCATGGCGTTGGCGATCATCTCGCCGATGGCGGTTTCGCCGTTGGCCGAGATGGTGCCGACCTGGGCGACTTCGCCGTTCGACGAAATGGTCTTCTTGGCCTTGCCGAGGTTCTCGACGACTTCAGCGACGGCGAGATCGATGCCGCGCTTGAGATCCATCGGGTTCATGCCGGCGGCAACCAGCTTGATGCCTTCGTTGACGATGGCCTGGCCGAGCACGGTCGCGGTGGTGGTGCCGTCACCAGCGATGTCGTTGGTCTTGGAAGCGACCGAACGGAGCATCTGGGCGCCCATGTTCTCGAACTTGTCTTCCAGTTCGATTTCCTTGGCGACGGTGACGCCGTCCTTGGTGATGCGCGGGGCGCCGAACGACTTGTCGATCACGACGTTACGGCCCTTCGGACCGAGCGTGACCTTCACCGCATTGGCGAGGATGTTGACGCCACGGACCATCTTGTCGCGGGCATCGGTGGAGAACTTTACGTCTTTAGCGGCCATGAGAGGCGCTCCTTACGGTTTGAAGGGAGAGTTCAGCGGAGGGCAAAGGCCTCAGCTGATCACGCCCATGATGTCGCTTTCCTTCATGATCAGGAGATCCTGACCGTTGAGCTTCACCTCGGTGCCGCTCCACTTGCCGAACAGGACGCGGTCGCCTTCCTTGACGTCGAGGGCAACGATCTTGCCGGCTTCGTCACGGGCGCCCGGGCCGACGGAAACGATCACGCCTTCCGAGGGCTTTTCCTTGGCGGTGTCGGGGATGATGATGCCGCCAGCCGATTTTTCTTCGCTGTCGACGCGCCGGACGACCACGCGGTCGTGCAGGGGACGGAAAGCCATGATAGCTCCATGTTCTCTGTTTGAATTCCTCGGCCATTAGCACTCGACAATTGTGAGTGCTAACAGTTGGCCGGGGATATATGGCTCGGCCTCCGATGAGTCAAGATTTGGCGCTCTCCAAATCTCGCAGGGCGGGAACCCGCCGGGCGAAGTTGCATTGCGTGTGCCGAGCGGCTAACCAACGCCCAATCTCATTCCGGATCGCATCTTGATCGAAGACGTCCAAACGCAGCCCGCCACCGTTTCAGGCTGGACCCCGCCCGAGCTGGCGGTGATCGTCCCCAGCTACAACGAACGCGAAAATGTCGGCCTGCTCTATGAAAAGGTCAGTCAGACCCTGGCAGGCGTTCCGTTCGAATTCATCGTCGTCGACGACAATTCGCCCGACGGGACGTCCGAAGTGGTGCGCGACATGGCGCAGCGCCACGCCAATGTGCGCGCCATCCACCGGATCGGCCGCCGCGGCCTGAGTTCGGCTGTGATCGAGGGTATCCTCGCCAGCGCCGCGCCGTTCTTCGCGGTGATCGACGCCGATCTGCAGCACGACGAAACCATCCTCCCGCAGATGCTGGCCAAGGCGAAGGCCGGCGACCATATCGTCGTCGGCACGCGCTATTCCGGTGATGGCAGCGCCGGCGATGGCCTGTCAAAGACCCGCGAGGCCGGCAGCCGTCTCGCCACCCGAATTTCCGGCATTCTCACCGGCAAGTCGCTCAGCGACCCGATGAGCGGCTTTTTCCTGATGCGCCGCGCCACCTTCGACGAGATCGCGCCCTCGCTCAGCGATGACGGCTTCAAGATCCTGCTCGACATCATCGTCTCGGCGGGCCGGCAGCGCGCCGGGCAGGGCAAGCAGCTCCGCATCGGCGAAGTGCCCTATACCTTCCGCCCGCGTCATGCCGGCGAAAGCAAGATGAGCCCGATCATCGTGGTGCAGTTCCTGGGGCTGATCGTCTCGAAACTGAGCCGCGGCCTGCTGCCCACCAGCTTCCTGCTGTTCGGTCTCGTCGGCGGCTTCGGCGTCATCGTCCACATGGGCACACTGGCGCTGGCCCACGAGGCGCTGAAATGGGACTTCGTCTGGTCGCAGACGCTGGCCACGGTCATCGCCATGACCTTCAACTTCGTGCTCAACAACGAGCTGACCTATGCCAACAAGCGCCTGCGCGGCTGGCGCTATCTCACCGGCATGCTCAGCTTCTATATCGTCTGCTCGATCGGTGCCCTGGCGAACGTCTCGGTGGCGAGCTGGATTTACGCCTTCGACGGCCAGTTCTACGTTGCCGGCCTGCTCGGCGTCCTGATGAGCGTCGTCTTCAACTATTCTGTCACGCGCGTCTTTACCTGGCGCTGAGGGGAACTTTCATGTCCGACACCAAGCACGACATCAAACTCAAGCGCACCGGCGGCGCCGGCCCGAACACCCAGTGGACATGGGAAATCCATGTCGACGGCAAGGTGATCAAGAAGGGCAGCGCCCTCGGCGAAGAAGCCAAAGCCTTCGCGACGGCCCGCAAGGTCGCCGACAAGCTGGCGAAGGGCTAGAGGCGTTTGGGCGGGCGCTGCGACTGATGCAGCACACGAAGAATGCGGACGTGATCTCGCCGCACCGCGTAGTATACGACGTAGCGCGTGCCCTTGACGAAAACCTCCGGCTTCCCGGAAGCAGCCAGCTTTGGGCGGCTTGCGGGAAAAGTTCTAGCGTCGATGTGATTTCGGCGATGCGCTCGTCCAGCGCCACGGCCATGCGAACGCTGTCACGGGCAACATAGTCAAACAGCAGGTCACGATCGGCCATGGCATTGGGCGACCAGACCACACGCAATGGCTAGTCTCTCAGACCGGCCAGCAGACGCGCACGCTTTTCCGCGAAGTAAGCCTCGACCTCCTCAGAAGGAATGCCGGGACTAGGATCGTCGAGCGCTTTCTGTATTTGCTGCTTCACCCAATCTTCGTACTCAGGATCATGTGGTAGCGTGCCGTCCTCGGCAGCGCGTATCGCGACCATCCAGAAAAGATCCGGCAGCGTCATCCCTGCCAAGTTCGCAACCCTCTCGGCGCGATCACGAATGTCGGCATCCAGATGTGTCGCTACAACAACGTCTTCAGACATGCCTGCCTCCATCACTTGTGGCAGCATAATCCAGCCGTTTGCTGAAACCTAGACCCGCTCAACCAGCGTCCGGCCGGCCAACGTCAGCAGGTGATGGCCGTTATCCGTGGTGATCAGCCAGCCCTTGGCGCGCAGTTTGGGGCAGAGGTGGGTGGCGGGGAGTTGGCATCGTCGGCGGCGAGGCGGGCGAGGGCGACGACTTCGGCGGCACTGGCGCCTTCGAGGACAGCATCACGCAGCATGAAAATCTCTCGATATGAACGGGAGCATCAATGCAGAGAGCAGCGGCTGGTTCCGCTGCCGGGACGCCCCTAAGCCACGCTCTTCTTGCCGGCCATTTCGGCCCAGGCCTGGCGCTTGCGGTAGATGGTCGAGGGGCTGAGCTCGAGCGCGGCGGCGGCGAGCGCGATGTTGCCCGAGAAACTCTCGATGGCGTCCTCGATGATGCGCTGCTCCTGCTGCCAGAGGGGCAGCACGGGAGCGCGGCGCGCAGCGAGGGCGGGGGCCCCGCGCTCGAAGCCGACGCTTTCGATATCGGCGGCCCCGATCATGCGGGCGGTGATCTCGCCGCCGTCGAACATCACGACCAGGCGGCGGATCAGGTTCTGCAGCTGCCGGACGTTGCCCGGCCATTCGCGGGCGATCAGCAGATTGGCCGTCTCTGTGGCAAAACCCTGGAAATGCTTGTGCTCTTCACGGGCGAAGCGTTCGAGGAAATGCCGGGCGAGCACGAGAATGTCGGCCGGACGCTGCCGCAGCGGCGGAATGTGGATGGGCAGGACGTGCAGCCGGTAGAACAGGTCCTCGCGGAACTTCTTCTCGGCGATCATCTGCATCGGATTGCGATTGGTGGCGCAGATCACGCGCACATCGACCTGCCGGGTCGAAGCTTCGCCGACGCGGCTGACCGCGCCAGTCTGCAGGAAGCGAAGGAGTTTCGACTGCAGCGAAAGGTCCATCTCGCCGATTTCGTCCAGGAAAAGCGTGCCGCCATCGGCCAGTTCGGCCGCGCCCTTGCGGTCTTCGTGGGCGCCAGTATAGGCGCCGCGGGCGACGCCGAAGAGTTCCGATTCCATCAGGTCGCGCGGGATCGCGGCGCAGTTGATGGCGACGAAGCGCCGGCCGGCGCGCGGTCCGCGCTCGTGCAGGGCCTCGGCGCAGACATCCTTGCCGGCGCCGCTCTCGCCAGTGATGAACACCGGGGCGGTTGACGGGGCGATGCGGTTGATCTGCTCGTAGACGAACTGCATCTGGCTCGACGCGCCGACGAAGCCGGAGAAACCATCCGAGAGTTCGGCGGTGCCGGTTTCGATGGTCAGCGCCCGGGCCTTGCCATGCCGGTGCGCCAGTTCGCCGATGCGGGCGGCGAAAGCCTGACCGTTGATGGGCTTGGCGACATAATCGTGCGCGCCGGCTCGCATGGCGGCGACGGCGGAGGAAATCGAGGCCCCGTCGGACAGCGCCACGACCAGCGCGCCCGAGGCCAGCTTTACCAGCCGGGCGACGGCGTCTTCGGTCTGGACCGACAGATCATCGAGGCTGGTGAGGTCGACGAGGACGATGTCGAACGCCTGCACCTTCAGGAGGTCTGCGGCCTGGCGCCCACCGGCCACCTCGGTGACGCGCGGCGGCGCCAGGAATGAGCCGCCCAGATTGGCCGACATGACGCGACCGCCGGCTGGATCGCGGTCGATCAGCAGGAGGCGTGCAGCTGCGTCCGAGGCTCGGCCGGTCGGCGAGGGCATGAGGCGTCCTTTGTTACTGCGCTCTTGGCGGCATGTTTTCCCGAGTGTTGACGAACACGGTAAATAATCCGTTTTGAACAGACCTCTTCGGCCCGATGCTTTCGGTGCATCGTCCGCGATGCTAAGAGAAATCAGCGTCGAATCCGCGGGGTAAGGGAGGCGCAAAGCCGCTCGTGCAGGGTCTGGTCTACATCTTTATCGCACTTGCGGCGCTGGGGGTCGGCGGTGCGGCGTATTTCGGCCTGACCTTCTCGCCGATCGAAGCGGTGGTGACTGCGGTGGCATTCGGCTGCGTCGCGGTGCTGCTGCAGGAGCGTGCGCTGCGCATCCGCGCCGAAAACCGGCTCGAGCGCGCCATCGAAGACCTCGCCCGACTGCTTTCCACCGACGCCCAAGCCGGCGCCGTGCTGAGCCAGCGCATCAATGCCCTGACCGACGCCAATGCCGGAAGCCGCCTCGAAAGCATCGAGGCCGATATCTCCGTCCTGGGGACCGTGGTCCGCCAGGTCGCCGAGACCGTCAACGAACTCGAGGAATCCCGGCGGCGCGAGGAAAGCGCCTTGTCCGACAAGCCCGCTGCGGCCGCCGCGGCTTTCGCCGACGACGAGGACGACGATGCGTTCCCCGAGCCGGTGATCCCCGCCGAACTGCTCAAGCAGGCGCTCGACGAGAACCGCCTCGTCTTCCATATCGAGCCGGTGGTCGGCCTGCCGCAGCGGCGGCCGTACGGTTACGACCTCGTGCCCCGCCTGATGCTGATCGACGGCGAGCTGGCCGATGCGCCCGATTTCATGCCGCGCAGCGGCGGCGAGGGCCTTGTCCGTCAGGTCGAGGAACTGGCGCTCGACGAGTCGGTGGTGATCGCCCGGCGCGCCAAGACCTCCGGTCAGCCGATCCGCCTCTTCGTGCCGCTGACCCATGCGACGCTGCAGGACAAGCGGCTTGCCGAGCAGTTCGTGGCGCTGCTGGACGCCAACCGGGCGATCGGCGATGCGCTGGTCTTCGCCATTCCGCAATCGAGCTTCAAGCTGCTGGGCCCGCAGGAAAAGATGATCCTGCAGCAGCTCTCTCGCATCGGCATCGGCTACACCCTGACGCATGTGGCCAACCTGCGCTTCGATTTCGGCGAACTCGAAGGGCTGGGCTTCAAGTCGGTGCGTTTCGACGCCACGCGCTTCCTGCGTCAGCCCGCGATCTATACCGATTTCCATACTTCGGACGTTGCGCCTTACGCCCGGCGCTTCCATATCGACCTGTGCGCCACCGGTGTCGTCGACGAGCAACAATTGCTTGCTCTGTTCGAGGACGGAATCACCCTGGCGCAGGGCCCGCACATCGCGGGTCCCGGCCCGGTGCGGCCGGATTTGCGGGTCGACCGGCCTATTCCGGTCGCCGAACCGCGCCGCGCCGAAGTCTAGGCAAGTCTGAAAGGTTAGCGTCATGACCAGTCCCGCCCGCGCGCTCGCCGGGTTCTCCGAGATCGCCGGAAGCTACGATGCCGTGCTCTGCGACCTGTGGGGCGTCGCCCATAACGGCATCGCGGCCTATCCGAGCGCGGTCGAGGCGCTGGTGCAGTATCGCAAGGCCGGCGGCACCGTCGTGTTCATCACCAACGCGCCGCGTCCGTCGCCGCCGATCGTCGAGCTGATCGATCGCCTCGGCGTGGTCCGCGAGGCTTATGACGACATTGTTTCCTCCGGCGACGCCACCCGCTCGATGATCGCGAAATATTCCGGCAAGGTGATCCACCATGTCGGCCCGGAAACCGCCGACGACAGCCTATACGAAGGGCTCAACGTCACCCGCGGCCCGGCCGAAGAGGCCGAGGCGGTGGTGGTCACCGACCTCGATACCGATGACGACACGCCCGACATGTACAATGCCCGCGTCGGCGTCTGGCTCAAGCGCGGACTGCCGATGATCTGCGCCAACCCCGACCGGGTGGTGGAGCACGGCGACCGGCTGATCTATTGCGGCGGCGCGCTGGGCGATCTCTACGAGGCCCGCGGCGGCAAGGTGCGCATGGCCGGAAAGCCCTATCGCCCGATCTACGACGAGGCCCTGCGCCTCGCCGAAAAGGCCGCCGGCCGGAAGCTCGACAAGTCGCGCATCGTCGCCATCGGCGACTCGGTGCGCACCGACGCCATGGGCGCCAGCCAGTTCGGCATCGACCTGCTGTTCGTCACCGGCTCGATCCATGCCGGCGAACTCGACGCCTTCGGCAATGTCGACCCGCAGGCGGTGGCCGACCTCGTTGCGCCGAGCGGAGCCCGCGTCGCCGGCTTCCAGCCGCGGCTGAGCTGGTAGGCTACTTCGCCCGCAGCCCGTCGAGTGCGATGCCGAGCACGCGGTAGTGCTGTTCGGCATCGGCGAAGGTGTAGCCACTGATGCCGGTGACCATGCGCAGTACGTCGTCGATCCGGACGTCGTCGCGGACCTCGCCGGCCGCCTGCGCGCGTTCGAGCAGCGGGCCGCCGGCGCCGTACAGCGCATCGCGGCAGCTCTTGAGGGCAGGGGAGTTGCGGTTGAGGCTGGCCACCAGCACCCGCTTGGTGGCGACGTAGCCGGTATACCGCCCCAGCCAGCCACGCAGCGCCTCGAACGGAGGCAGGTCGGCGAAATCGTTCACCGCCGTGGCGATGGCTTCGACTTCCTCGACATAGACGGCCTCGATCAGATCGTCGCGGGTCGGAAAATTCCGGTAGAGCGTAGCAATGCCCACATCGGCCCGCCGCGCGATCTCTTCGAGCGGCGCATCGGTGCCCAGTTCGGCAAAGGCAGTCCGCGCCGCGCCGATCAGCGCATCGTAGTTGCGGCGGGCATCGGCCCGGGCGGGGCGGCGGGTTTCCAGTCCTGAAACGGCGGTCATTGTCTTCTTCGCGGCGAGTCTTTTTGGAGGTAAGCCTCTTGCCAAGTCGTCGCGACAGGCATAAGTGGAGGCATCCTCCGTTTATATGGAGGTGTCCTCCACATTATTCCAGTCGCCGCGTCCTGTGAAGCCTCCCTCACCGGTCCGACGCGAAAGGTTCTCCCATGTCCGCTCGAACCACCTCCCCGAGCCTTACCTTCCTGCTGCTTGCGGTCGGCGCCGGCGCCTTCTCGATGCTGCAGTCGCTGCTCAACCCGGTGCTGCCCACCATCCAGGCAGACCTGCAGACCACGCAGAGTACGGTGGTCTGGATCGTCATCGCCTGGTTGCTGGCCGCCGCCGTCGCCACGCCGATCTTCGGCAAGGTCGGCGACATGATCGGCAAGACCCGCGCGCTGGTCTGGAGCCTGGCCGCGGTAGCGCTGGGCAGCCTGATCGCCGCCGTTGCGCCGACCATCGAACTGGTCATTCTCGGCCGCATCGTGCAGGGCCTGGGTGGCGCCGCCTTCCCGCTGAGTTTTGGCATCGTCCGTGACGAGTTTCCGGCCGAACGCGTGCCGCAGGCCGTCGGCTGGCTCTCCGCCGTGATCGCCGTTGGCGGCGGTATCGGCACGGTGCTGGCCGGCCCGGTGGTCGACCTTCTCGGCTGGCGCTGGCTGCTCTGGCTGCCGATGATCGTCGTCGGCCTGACCACTGTCCTCGCCCACCTTTACCTGCCAGCTTCGCCGGTGCGCACCAAGGGTCGCATCAACTGGCTGGCCGCGGCGCTGCTCGGCAGCTGGCTCTTGACCCTGCTCACGCCGCTGACGCTCGGCAGCCGCTGGGGCTGGACGTCTCCGGCGGTGCTCGGCCTCTTTGCCGTCGCCGTGGTGCTGTTCGTCACCTGGCTGGTCGTCGAGCTCCGCACCAGCAATCCCGTGATCGACATGCGGGTGATGCGCCTCGATGGCGTGTGGAACAGCAATCTCGTGACGTTCCTCTTTGGCGGCAGCATGTTCGCGGTCTGGGCGTTCCTGCCGCAACTGGTGCAGGTGCCGTCCGAGGCGGGCTATGGCTTCGGCGCCACCGTGACCGAGGCGGGCTGGGTCATGCTGCCCATGCTGGTGACCATGGCGCTGGCCGGCATCGCCAGCGGCTGGCTGGCCAAGGTGGTGAACCTGCGCTGGCAGATCGCCGTTTCTTCGCTGATCATCGCCGGCTCGACCTTTGCCATCGCCCTGCTGCACCAGACGCTGTGGGAGCTGTCGCTGATCTCGGGCATTTTCGGCATCGGGCTGGGCGTCGCCTATGCGGCCATGACCAGCATCATCGTGCAGAGCGCCCCGGCCAGCCAGACCGGCGTCGCCATCGGCATGAACAGCAATATCCGCATGATCGGCGGCGCTTTCGGCGCGGCCATCATGACCGCCATCGTCACGGCCGAGCACCAGCCCTCGGGTCTGCCCGCCGAGTCGGGCTTCGTCACCGGTTTCATGCTGTTCGGCGGCGTCGCCGTGCTCGCGGCGCTGGTGGCGTTGCTGCTCCCGACTGCGGCCCGCCAGCCTGTGGAAACCGTGGCCGAAGTGCCTGCAGCCGCCGAATGACACATCGGCCGGCGGAGGGTCGCGCCTCCGCCGACCTCCCCCTTGGTGGAGCTTGCGCCACCCGTTTTTTCTTGCGATGGAACCGCCACGTTCCCCTCGGCGAGTAGTCCATTGTCCGGTTTCATCAGGCTTTCCGGCCTCGACCACGTCCCCGCGAGCCTCAAGGGCGCCATGGTCGCCGTCGGCAATTTCGACGGTTGCCATCGCGGCCACCAGCGCGTGTTCTCGGCGTTGAAAGCCAAGGCGCAGGCCGCCGGCGTGCCTGCGCTGGTACTGACATTCGAGCCGCATCCGCGCGACGTTTTTGCCCCGGCGCCGTTCATGTTCCGCCTGACCCATGCCGAGCAGAAGGCCCGTATCGTCGAGGCCTTGGGGCTCGACGGCATCGTGGTGATGCCGTTCTCGATGGAATTTTCGAAGATCGAAGCCGAGGATTTCGTCTCCCGCTTCCTCGTCGACGCACTGGCGGTCAAGGGCGTCTCGGTCGGCGCCGACTTCCATTTCGGCTACAAGCGCCGCGGCACCCCGGATTTCCTGCGCGCCTCGGGCGAGCAGCACGGTTTCGCGGTCGATATTCTCGATATGCTCGACGAGGGCGATGACCACATCTCGTCCTCGCGTATCCGCAGCGCGCTCGGGGCAGGGGATGTGCCGGCGGCCAATCAGCTGCTCGGCTACCACTGGTTTCTGACCGGTACGGTGGTCAAGGGCGACCAGCGCGGCCGCCAGCTCGGCTTCCCGACCGCCAATGTCGCCAGCCCGACCGGCTTCGGCCTCGCCCAGGGCGTCTACGCCGTGCGGCTGAAGCTCGGCGACCGGCTGCTGTCGGGCGCCGCCGCCTATGGCAAGCCGATGTTCAACAATGAGCGTCCGCCCTTCGAAACCTGGATTTTCGATTTCGACGAGGACATTTACGGCCAGGAAATCTCGGTGGCACTGATTGCCCATGTCCGCGGCCAGAAGGTCTTTTCCGGCCTCGACGAACTGATCGCCGCCATGACGGCGGACGGCCTCAACGCCCGCGACCTGCTGACGCGCTGCGGTCCGCTGAGCGAACTCGACCGGAAGCTGGGCTTCTTCGGGTAACTCTGAGCGAACTCTGTGGGTTGTTCCTTGCTTGGTGCGGGTGCTAAAAGCCCCGGACTTCTAGCCAGGCCGATGACTCCATGACCGATACCACCGTGAGCGGCGAGACCGACTACAGCGCGACGCTCTTCCTGCCCCAGACGGAATTCCCGATGCGCGCCGGCCTGCCCGAGCGCGAGCCGACCTGGCTCAAGCGCTGGGAAGACATGGACATTTACGCCCTGCAGCGCGAGCAGGCCAAGGACCGGCCCTATTTCACCCTGCACGATGGCCCGCCCTACGCCAACGGAAACATCCATATCGGCCACGCACTCAACAAGATCCTCAAGGACCTGGTGAGCCGATCCAAGCAGATGCTCGGCTACAACTCGGCCTATGTGCCGGGCTGGGACTGCCACGGCCTGCCGATCGAGTGGAAGATCGAAGAGAGCTACCGCGCCAAGGGCAAGGACAAGAACGAAGTCCCGGTCATCGAATTCCGCCAGGAATGCCGGACTTTTGCCAGCCAGTGGGTCGACGTCCAGCGCGAGGAATTCAAGCGCCTCGGCGTGCTCGGCGAGTGGGACAATCCCTATCTCACCATGAGCTTCGATGCCGAAGCCCAGATCGCCCGCGAGATCATGAAGGTCTCCGCCTCCGGCCAGCTCTATCGCGGCTCCAAGCCGGTGATGTGGTCGGTGGTCGAGCGCACGGCGCTCGCCGAAGCCGAGATCGAATATGCCGACTACGAGAGCGACACCATCTGGGTGAAGTTCCCGGTGCAGGGCGACGACGTTTCGGTGGTGATCTGGACCACGACGCCGTGGACGATCCCCGCCAACCGGGCGATCAGCTTCTCGTCGCGCGTCACCTACGGCCTCTACTCGATCACCTCGGCGCCCGAGGGCAACTGGGCCAAGGTCGGCGAAAAGTACATCCTCGCCGACAAGCTGGCCGCCGACGTCTTTGCCAAGGCGAAGGTCGAGAGCTTCGAGCGCCTGCGCGAAGTGCCGGCCGACGAACTGCTGGCCACCACCACGTCGCACCCGCTCAAGGGTCTCGCTGGCGGCTATGAATTCGACGTGCCGCTGCTCGATGGCGAGCATGTCACGGACGATGCCGGTACCGGCTTCGTGCACACTGCGCCCAGCCACGGCCTCGACGACTTCGACATCTGGATGAGCTCGGGCCGACTGCTCACCGAGCGCGGCATCGACACGCATATCCCGTTCCCGGTCGACGATGCCGGCTTCTATACCAAGGACGCGCCGGGCTTTGACGGCGCCCGCGTCATCGACGACAGCGGCAAGAAGGGCGACGCCAACCAGCGTGTCATCACCGCGCTGGCCGAAAAGGGCGCCATGGTCGCGCGCGGCCGGGTGAAGCACCAGTATCCGCATTCCTGGCGCTCCAAGAAGCCGGTGATCTACCGCAACACGCCGCAGTGGTTCGTCTACATGGACCGCGACATCCTCGGCAAAAAGGGCGACACGCTGCGCACCCGCGCGCTCAACGCCATCGAGGCCACCAAATTCTACCCGGCCGCCGGCCAGAACCGCATCCGCGCCATGATCGCCGACCGCCCCGACTGGGTGCTGTCGCGCCAGCGCGCCTGGGGCGTGCCGATCACCGTCTTCGTCCACAAGGAGAGCGGCGAGATCCTCAAGGACGAGATGGTCAACGAGCGCATCGCCCAGTCCTTCGAGGAAGAAGGCGCCGACGCCTGGTACAAGCCGGGCGCGGCCGAGCGCTATCTCGGGTCGGCCCACAAGGCCGCCGACTACCAGATGGTGATGGACATCCTCGATGTGTGGTTCGACTCGGGGTCGACCCATGCCTTCGTGCTGCGCAACAAGCAGAAGTGGCCGCACCTGAAATTCCCGGCCTCGATGTATCTCGAAGGCTCGGACCAGCACCGCGGCTGGTTCCATTCCTCGCTGCTCGAAAGCTGTGCCACCAACGGCCACGCTCCCTATGACAGCGTGCTGACGCACGGCTTCACCCTCGATGGCGAGGGCAAGAAGATGTCGAAGTCGCTGGGCAATACCACCGCCCCGCAGGACATCATCAAGCAGTACGGCGCCGACATCCTGCGCCTCTGGGTCGCCCAGTCCGACTATGCGGACGATCTCCGCATCGGCAAGGACATCATCAACGGCACCGTCGACAGTTATCGCAAGCTGCGCAACACCATGCGCTGGCTGCTCGGCAACCTCGCCCATTTCAAGGGCGAGGAGCGCGTGCCGTTCAAGGACATGCCCGAGCTCGAGCGCGTCATCCTCTCGCGCCTCGCCGAAGTCGGCGACACCGTGCGCGAGGCCTATGACACCTACGACTACAAGCGCATCGTCGCGGTGCTGTCGAACTTCATGAACATCGATCTTTCGGCGTTCTACTTCGACATCCGCAAGGACGCGCTCTATTGCGATCCGATCTCGTCGACCAAGCGCCGCGCCAGCCTGACCGTACTCGACGCCGTGTTCGATTGCCTCACCGCCTGGCTGGCCCCGATCCTCGTCTTCACCATGGAAGAAGCCTGGCTCGACCGTCATCCGGGTGAGGCCGAATCCGTCCACCTGCGCCTGTTCCCGGACCTGCCGGCCGAATGGCGCGACGACGCGCTGGCCGCCAAGTGGGAAAAGGTCCGCGACGTCCGCAAGGCCGTGACCGAAGCGCTCGAGCCGATCCGCCGCGAAAAGACCATCGGCTCCTCGCTTGAGGCCAGCCCGGTGGTGTCGATCAGCGATCAGGGCCTCTGGGATGCCGTGCAGGGCATCGACATGGCCGAAATCTGCATCACCTCGTTCATCGACCTGAAGCTGGATACCGGCATTGCCGACCCCGTCAGCGTGGCGTTCAGCCTCGCCTCGGCCCGTGGTCGCCAGTGCACGCGCTCGCGCCGCTATTTCGCCGAGGCCGACATGCAGGGCGACGTGTCCAGGCGCGACGCCCAGGCGCTGCGCGAACGCGCCGACGCGGGGATCTAGGGCTGGTGTCGCGCAACGGCTTCACCCTCTCGCTGGTCCTGCTGGTCGTCGCCTTCCTCGCCGACCGCATCCACAAGTTCGTGCAGGTGAGCTGGGACTGCGTCGCCATCGGCCAGCAGGTCTGCGTCGACACCTTCGGCACGAATCTCTCCGATTCCATGCTGGGCTGGCGCGGCGGCGAGGGTGTGGAGGTCATTCCGGGGCTGTTCAGCTATGTGCTGGTCTGGAACACCGGCATTTCCTATGGGCTGCTGGGTTCGGTGCCGATCTGGGCGCTCGGCGCCCTGATGGCTGCCGCCATCGTGGCGCTGGCCGTCTGGTGGTGGCGTTCCGACATGCCGCTGGTCCGCGCCGGACTGGCGCTCTGCATCGGCGGGGCGCTGTCGAACGCGCTGGATCGCCTGCTTTACGGCGCCGTTGCCGATTTCTTCAGCGTTCACTGGTTTCCTTACGTTTTCAACGTCGCGGACGCGATGATCACCGCCGGGGTGTTGCTGCTGGCCCTCGATGTCCTCGGAATCGGGCGGCCCAAGGCAGTACCCGCTGTTAAGTGAAGCCATCCACTGGCAAGTGAACGCATTGCTGCCCAAATCTGGCCTTAGGGCCGATGATGGGATATAAGGCCGGGCGCGAGGGGTAAAAGGGAAGTTGCATGCGTATTGACTTGACCGGGCGGTCCTCCGCCATTGCGGCTGTGACCCGTATCGGCCTCATCGCACTGGCGCTCGCCACGCTTTCGGCCTGCACCACGACCGAAGGCACCAATGCCATGGGCGATTTCGGCACCTTCGAGCGCGAAGTGATGACCGAGACGCTGGTCGGCCTGGGCGGCATTCCGCGCGAGCAGAAGGAAGAGCCCAAGACGCCGCGCGCCCCGCTGGTGATGCCCAAGGATTCGAAATCCCTGCCGGCCCCGACCAGCGAAACCAAGATGGCGCAGCTGCCCGAAGATTCGAGCAAGGTGCAGATCGACACCACCGGCATGTCCGATGCCGACATTTCGCGCCTGCGCAATGCCCGCGTCGTCGACCTCCGCACCATTTCCGGTCGCCCGCTGACCGACGCGGAAGCCAAGATGCTCACCGCCCGCATGACCGCGGCGCGGCTGCAGCCGGGCGCCCGCCCGCTCTACCTGCCGCCGGAAGACTATTTCACCACCGTTGCCGGCACCGACATGGTTTGCGCCACCAAGTCCGGCAATCTCGTGCCGCTCGACCACAAGGACTGCCCGAAGGAAATCCGCGACGCCCTCAAGCGTGCGCCGGTCCAGGGCGGTGGTTCGACCGACGCCGGCCTCGGCAGCTCGGGCAAGCTGGGTGACGATTTCACCAAGCCGAGCGCCATCAACTAACTGACTACGTCTGCCGCCGCGCCATCCGGGCGCGGCGTTTCCCTTGTTTGCGCCGCCCTACGGGGTCCCGCATGAGAGAGGTATTTCGGCTATGACCGACCCCGCATCCATTTCCCTCGCCGGCGACCGCCTCGCCAAGATCATCGCCCGCGCCGGCCTCTGCTCCCGCCGCGACGCCGAGCTCTGGATCAAGGACGGCCGCGTCTCCGTGAACGGCAAGGTGGTCAAGACCCCCGCCTTCAACGTCACCGAGAAGGACAAGATCAAGGTCGACGGCGAACCGCTGGCGGCCAAGCAGGGCACCCGCGTCTGGCTCTATCACAAGCCCGCCGGCCTCGTGGTCACCGAGAAGGATCCGGAGGGCCGTCCGACCATCTTCGAAGCGCTCGACGAGCACGGCCTGCCGCGCGTCGTCTCGATCGGCCGGCTCGACATCAACACCGAAGGCCTGCTGCTGCTGACCAATGATGGCGGCCTGAAGCGCGTGCTGGAGCTGCCGGCCACCGGCTGGCTGCGCAAATATCGCGTCCGCGCCTTCGGTACCGTGACCCAGGCGCAGCTCGATCAGCTCAAGGAAGGCGTCGAGGTCGAGGGCATCAAGTATGGCCCGATCGAAGCCACGCTCGAACGCGATCTGGGCAGCAATGTCTGGCTGGTGGTCGCGCTGCGCGAAGGCAAGAACCGCGAGGTCAAGAACGTCCTCGCCTCGTTGGGCCTGACCGTGAATCGCCTGATCCGCGTCAGCTACGGTCCGTTCCAGCTCGGCGACATCCGCGAGGGCGAGGTCGAAACCGTCCGCGCCCGCGTGCTGCGCGAGCAGCTCGGCAAGCGTCTCGCCGACGAGGCCGGCGTCGATTTCGAAGCCGACATGCCCGAGCAAGCGACCGCCACCGACCGCAAGCGCGCCGTCAACCCGCGGCTTCGCGCCGCTGCTCCTGGCAAGCCGGCCCCCAAGCAGCGCAAGGCGCTGGAAGAATCGACCGCGCAGTTCCGCTTCACCGACCGCGACGCCAAGCCGGCCGATGGTGAAGACCGTCAGCGCCGCGACCGCCCCGGTGGCCGCTTTACCCAGAAACGGGCCGCCGGCCCGGCTCCCCGCGAGCACGAGGAAGCGCCGCTGCGGACGATCCACCACGAGGACGGCACCACCAGCCAGGTGCGCGTGAAGCCGCAGCGCAAGGAGCGCCCCGATCCCGAGGACCGGTCGTTCCGCGACGGCGGCTTCCGTGGTCCCAAGGGCCTCGGTGGCGAACGCCCCGCCCGTCCCTTCGGCGAGAAGAAGTTCGGCGCCAAGCGCCTGCCGCGTGAAGAGGGCGCCCAGGGTGCCGAGGATCGTCCCGCCCGCAGCGTCTCCGACCGCCCCAAGCGCGACTTTGGCGATCGTCCGCCGCGTCGCGATTTCGGTGACCGGCCGCCCCGTGGCGAGGCCGGCGATCGTCCCGCGCGCGGTCCGAAGTCTTTCGGCGACAAGAAGTCCTTCGGCGATCGCAAGCCGTTCGGGGACAAGAAACCCTTCGGTGATCGCAAGCCCTTCGGCGACAAGAAGCCCTACGGCGAGAAACGCGCCTTCGGCGACAAGCCCAAGCGCGATTTCGGTGATCGCCCGCCGCGTGGCGACCGCCCGTTCGGCGACAAGGGCCGTGGCCCGCGTCCCGAGGGCGCCGCCAAGGCCTACACGCCGCGTCCGCGTGGCCCGCGCCCGGATGGTGATCGCCCCCGCGGCCCGCGTCCGGAAGGCGCAGGTCCGCGTGGTCCCCGTCCCGCCGGCGACCGCCCCCGCGGTCCGCGTCCCGACGGCGACAAGCCGCGCGGTCCCCGCAAGCCGCGTTCGTAACTAGATGCGCATCATCGCCGGCAAATTCCGTGGCAAGACGCTGCTGTCGCCTTCGGACGAAAGCATTCGTCCGACCTCCGACCGGGCTCGTGAGTCGGTGTTCAACATTCTCGCCAGCCGGCTGTCGCCCAATCTCGACGGCCTGAAGGTGCTCGATCTCTTCGCCGGCACCGGTGCGCTGGGGCTCGAAGCGCTGTCGCGCGGCGCCACCAGCGTCGTCTTCGTCGATACCGGCGCCGAGGCTCGCGGCCTCATCCGCGACCATATCGAGGCCTTCGGGGCAGGGGGTACGACCAAGCTCCTGCGCCGCGACGCCACGGCGCTCGGCCCGGCCGGCACCATGGGCCCGATGGACCTGGTGTTCCTCGATCCGCCATACGGCAAGGGCTTGGGCGAACTGGCGCTGGCATCTCTGCGCGATGGCAACTGGCTGGCCAAGGACGCCACATTGGTGCTCGAAGAGAGCGCCGACGTGCCGGTCGAGCTACCCGCCGGTTTCGTGCTCGACGACCGCCGCGACTACGGCGCGGCCGCCATCCACTTCATCCGGCCGGCCTGATCGCTCAGGACTCGGCCTTGTTGCTGAGGCAGGGGCCGAAGATGGCGTCGAACGTCACCTGGCTGGCCAACTGCTGCTGCTGCTCGGGATGGTCGGCCACATAGCGCCGCAGCCGGTCGACCAGGTCGGCCATGCGGTAGCCCGAGGTGCATTGCGACAGCGTATCGACGCAGCCCTTGTCCGAACCGGTCCGCACCGAAATCAGGAAACCCTGCGTATAGCCGAGGAGATAGGCGCCGAGGCCGACATCGCTGAGGGTGAGCAGATCGGCGGCGGGAATCTGGAAACTGTCGGCGATCCAGGTGCGGTCGATTGCGTCGCACGCCGCCTGCGCCGCGCCGGCCCATCCGGCCGTCCCCGCGAGCACTACCAAAGCCATACCCAGTCTCATTCGGTCCCCTGTCGAGCCGCCGGCCGCACGAGAACCGTACGCGGCAATGATTGCGCGCGCCACGATCAACTTGTCATCACGGTGAACGTGAACGGCCGACTTTCGTCGGACGCGGCTAGCGCGTGCGGCCGAACAGCCGCTCGATGTCGCTCTTCTTGAGCTCTACATAGGTCGGCCGGCCGTGGATGCACTGCCCCGAATGCGGCGTGCGCTCCATTTCGCGCAGCAGCGCGTTCATCTCGTCGACCCGCAGCACCCGGCCCGACCGCACCGAGCCGTGGCAGGCCATGCGGGCGATGATGGCGTCGAGGCTGTCGCCGAGGGCCGCAGCCGAGTCCCATTCGGCGAGGCCGTCGGCGATGTCGCGCACCAGCCCCTCGACATCGGCCTGGCCGAGCAGTCCCGGCGTCTCGCGCACGGCGATGGCGCGCGGTCCGAAGCGATCGAGATAAAGGCCGAGCCGCTCGAGCGTCGGTGCAGCCTCTTCGAGTCGCCCGCAATCTTCCTCGGGCAGTTCGATGACCACTGGAATCAACTGCGCCTGGCTCGGCACCGGCCCGGCGGCCAGCTGCGCCTTGAACCGCTCATAGACCAGCCGTTCGTGGGCGGCGTGCTGGTCGACGAGCAGCAGGCTGTCGCCGTTCTGCGCCACGATGAAGTTTTCGAACATCTGCGTCCGCGCCGTTCCCAGCGGATACTCGGTCGGCTCCACTTCCGGTGCCGGTTCGAAGCGCGCGCTGGGCTCCGCGAAACCCGCAAAGCCGCTCATGCGCGGCGCTGGCTCGTAGCGTGCGGTAGGGGCGAAGCTGGTTCGAACTGCCGGTGCCGGCGTCACGGCTTCGGCCATTTCCGGCACGCGGAAGGCTTCGAGCACATCCTCGGCGACGGTGGACGAGGCGCGATAGCCCGCGGCCTCCAGCGCCTGCCCGATGCCATTGATCACGGCGCTCCGCACCGCCCCGGCATCGCGGAAGCGCAACTCGGCCTTGGCCGGATGCACGTTGACGTCGACATCAGCCGGATCGACGGCGAGAAACAGCGCGATCGCCGGAAAGCGGTCGCGGAAGATGAAATCCGCGTAGGCCGCGCGTACTGCGCCGAGCAGCACCTTGTCGCGCACCGAGCGGCCGTTGACGAAATAGAACTGGCTCAGCGAGTTGGCGCGCAAATAGGTCGGCAGACCCGCGAGGCCGGCCACCACGACGCCATGCCGGGTATGCCCGAGCCTGGTGGAATTG
>VFQQ010002752.1_pt1 | contig 18736 bp, 12 predicted proteins | sample 3512341 | NCBI WGS metagenome assembly VFQQ01 (sample SAMN10412373, study PRJNA504923) | tailings metagenome | isolation source: Relicate 2 Philex TSF1 revegetated site | place: Philippines: Tuba, Benguet | collected 2017-08-29 | reverse complement strand
AAAATGCAAACTTTTGTAGCGTTCTCGGCTGACAATGAAGCTACTTCTAACCTTTTAAAGCTTGACTTTATCAGCAAAACAGGAGTAAAACTACAACCTATTTTAATCGGAAATTCGAATGGTTTTTTGGAACTTTCACCCGACGAAATTTACACTCTAAAAGGCAATTTCAACGCTCAGCCTTTTGAGCAAAAAATAAAACCTAAGCAGGGTCTTAATTTTATTTCGTTAGACATCCCCAAAACAAGCCTAAAAACTACTATTTCCGAGCCGCCCGTTGCCCCAAAGCCTTTGTCCTCTATCCCGACGACGATGGTTATTTATTTTGAGCAAAGTCAATATCAACTACTGCCAAAATCCAAAACATCGCTAGATTCAATAGCCTTATTTTTAGCAACTTACCCTGCCATTACAGCGCAAATAACGGGATTTACCGACAACGTAGGTGACCGTATGTTAAACAAAACCCTTTCGGAGTTTAGGGCAAAAGTAGCGGTCAATTATCTAGTTTTACGCGGTGTATCCGAATCACAATTAAAATGGTATGCTATGGGTCAAAATTTTCCCGCGTCAGACAACACTCACGAATCATCAAGAGCGCTTAATAGGCGAGTTGAAATCAAATTTTCAGAAAACACCGTTAGCCAATCCAAATGAAAATCAATATCAGTTCTTTTCATTTCACTATAAACAGCACCTTTTTTTATAAGAAGCTTGTATGTTTATGTATAATCTTTAGTATCTCTAGTTTTTTATCACAGGCTCAAGTAGAAAGAACACTCACTAAATCCGAAGAAAAAATAATTAGAGATAAAGCTTATGATTTAATTCGTAGTTTAGAAGATGATTATAACAGCTTCTTATCTTCCGCATCTTATGAGCGACCAAAGTTGATAGAAAATCTAGTAAGTCCTTTTATTGAAGCGCGTAAATTTGTAAATGATTCGGTCATTATTGAAAACGATTTCTTCATTGACGAGACTCCCAATTTACAACCTAATCAGAGAGATTATATTGTTGAAAAATATTTTTTAGAAATAAGTAGAAACTTTGGAGAAAGTGATAACGGAGAAAATCCTAATCCAGACAAAAAAGTAAGACTATTAAATCCAGGGTTAAAAAAAATAATGCAAAAATCCCCTCAAGACTCTTTATCTCTTAAAGCAACTTTTGATGTTTATTATGACGGGGTAGCTCGTAATGGATTTGCGTTTCGGTCTCCTCAAAAAAGAACAGCTTTATTACAAATAGAAAAAGAAAAAAAAGTATGGAAATTATACATTAAAAAAATAGCTTTTTTAGACCCCATTCTCGACAACGACAATACGTATGATATAAAAATTATTAGTGACAATAGCGAATCAGCTCAAATATTTGATTATTATAACCCAGAAGTGGTAAAAGCACCTCAAAAAACAATCAGTCTTAAGCCTCTCTTAAAAAAATTCAATATAGATGAAAAATGGGGGTTATTGAAAGATGACGACAACGACAAGCGTATTCTGGTTCAACCTTCTTTTTGTGAAATAGGGATGTTTTCTGAAGAAGAAGGCCTTGCGCCTGTTTGCCAAGATGGGGTGGGTCTTTGGGGATATATCAATAAAGAAGGTAAATTGGTGATTCCCTTTCAATACTCCAAAGCCAATGATTTCCGAAAAGGGAAAGCAAAAGTAGAGTTAGGTATGAAAAAATTAACGATTGATACTAGTGGAAAAGAAATAAGGTAATACCTACCTTTTTTGCAGCGCAATGGCTACCCCACTTCGGGCTGAAGCGTATGTGATAAATCTTCCTTGAAGGTATTAGGGGTAATTCTTAGTATTAAAATGTTTACACTCACTCCCCACGTCAATCAACTGGCCCGACAGTTCACCCCACTTTTACTGATGTTTCACCCTTTGTTCTTTACGTTTCGCCCTTTTTCAGATTTTTGAGGACGCGTGTTTGTGGCAGTTTTGTAGCGAAAACAAACACAAACACGTCATGAAAACACCCCTTTACGGTTCTCTTTTCTATCTATTAGCAGTCTTTTTTACATCCAATGTAGCTTGGGCACAAGCCCCCACGCAAACTGTCAGAGGCAAAATCACGGATGCCGCCTCCAAATCGCCCGTTGCAGGAGCTACGGTGGTGGTGGTAGGAAGTTCCCCCCTCATTGGAACCACTACCACCGCCGACGGGCTATTTCACCTACCCAAAGTCAACATTGGGCGTATTGCGCTCAAAATCACCTATGTAGGCTACGAAGACATTTTTGCCAAAGACATTATTGTCAACGCTGGTAAAGAAGTAATTTTAGACTTTTCGATGACCGAAAGCTTCACTCACTTAAATGAAGTGACGGTTTCTTACAAACGTACCGACGACAACAAAGTCACCAACAACGAAATGACCACCGTAAGCGCACGGCCCTTTAGCCCCGCCGAAACCCTCAAATACGCAGGTAGCTTAGGTGACCCTTCGCGGATGGCGGCCAATTTTGCGGGAGTAAGTGGCGCCAACGACGCCCGCAACGACATAGTCGTACGGGGCAATTCCCCCGCTTCGCTCCTGTGGCGTTTGGAGGGAGTAAATATCCCCAATCCCAATCATTTCGGTTCTTTGGGGACTTCGGGCGGGCCGGTATCCATGATTAATGCCAATCTTTTGGCCAAATCAGACTTCTTAACGGGCGCTTTTCCAGCCGAATATGCCAATGCCCTAGGTTCGGTCTTTGATTTGCGCCTTCGCAAAGGCAATGATGAAAAACATGAGTTTTTGACCCAAATAGGTTTCAACGGCGTAGAGGTAGGAGCCGAAGGGCCCTTTAGCAAAAAATCAAAGGCATCGTATTTAGCCAACTATCGTTATTCTTTGTTTGGATTGATGTCAAAAATCGGCTTCACGATTGCCGGCACTCCTTACTATCAAGATTTTACGTTCAAGACCGATATTCCAGTAGGTAAAAAGGGGCATTTGAGTTTTTGGACCATTGGCGGAAAAAGCAACGTTACTTTCTTGGGTAAAGATGTAGATACCGAAAAAGGGGACGCCTATGGCGACGAAAACAACAATACGCGCGTCAATTTTGAATCAGGGGTAGCTGCGCTCTCTTATGAGCAGCGTTTTACCGACAAAACCTACGGTAAAATCACGCTTTCGGGTTCGCGTACTTACCAAAATTTTGAGGGAGATACGGTGATTTATAAAAACGAAAGCAAAGAAATTTTACAGGAAATCCCGAATGAAAACGCGCAATTTACCAACGAAAAACTTTCTCTAAATGCCAACATCAACCATAAAATCAATGCTAGAAACAAACTATCGGTAGGGCTAATTATTGATTTCAACCGATTTAACCTCAAAAATCGGGAATTGTATCCAGAGGATATCTTTCAGCGCAACGTAGCCGGTGAGACCATGCTTACCCAAGCCTACGTACAGTGGAAGCATCGTTTTACCCAAAATCTTACGCTCAATGCGGGGGCAACGGTGCTACATTATGAACTCAACAATGCCACCGCTCTCGAACCTCGCTTAGGGCTATCCCAATCGCTACCCGATGGCAGTAGCTTCCAAATAGCTTATGGACTTCACAGCAATCTCCAACCTCTTTTGCTTTATTTTTATCAAACCCAAAACCAAGACGGCACTTACAGCCTCACCAACAAAGACTTAGACTTTACGCGTAGCCATCATTTTGTGTTGGGTTATGAACGCAATCTCTCCGAAAACTTACGGTTAAAAGTCGAGACCTACTATCAATCGCTGTTTGATGTGCCCGTGGAGCGTTACCCAAGTTTTTATTCGGTATTGATTGAAGGGGCCGATTTCAACCCTATCAACAAAGGTAATTTGGTCAACAAAGGGACAGGGCGTAATTATGGTCTAGAAATTACCCTCGAAAAGTATTTTTCTAACAGCTACTATTTCTTACTGACTACTTCGCTCTTCAACTCCAAATACAAAGGTAGCGACAACATAGAGCGTAATACTCCCTTCAATGGTCACTATGTAGTGAATGCTTTGGCAGGCAAAGAGATTCGTTTCGGAAAAGCCAATATCCTCACTATCAACTGGAAACTCACGGCAGCGGGTGGGCGATATATCCGCCCTATCAACTTGAGTGCTTCGGCCGATGCTCGAAATACGATTTATGACGATACTCGTGCTTTTCTCCAACAGCAAGACGGCTACTTCCGCACCGATCTCAAGATTGGCTACAAACTCAACCGCCGCCGCGCCACGCACGAAATTGCTATTGATTTACAGAATTTTACCAATCACCAAAATATCTTTCAACAAGCCTATAACCCACGCGTCAACCGCATCGGGACGGCTTATCAACAAGGGTTTTTACCGATTCCTTTTTATCGTTTGACCTTTTAAACCTACCTTTTAAACCTACCTTTTAAACCTTGCCAGCTTTCACAAACGACTTTTTTCACAAAGCTGGCAAGGTTCACCAAAGGAAAAGCTCAAACCTTGCCAGTTTTCACTAATGACTTTTTTCAAAAAGCTGGCAAGGTTCACCAAAGGAAAAGCTCAAACCTTGCCAGCTTTCACTAATGACCTTTTTCAAAAAGCTGGCAAGGTTCACCAAATAAAAAGCTTAAACCTTGCCAGCTTTCACTAATGACCTTTTTCAAAAAGCTGGCAAGGTTCACCAAATAAAAAGCTTAAACCTTGCCAGCTTTCACTAATGACTTTTTTCACAAAGCTGGCAAGGTTCACCAAAGGAAAAGCTTAAACCTTGCCAGCTTTCACTAATGACTTTTTTCAAAAAGCTGGCAAGGTTCACCAAATAAAAAGCTTAAACCTTGCCAGCTTTCACTAATGACCTTTTTCAAAAAGCTGGCAAGGTTCATCAAAGGAAAGCTTAAACCTTGCCAGCTTTCACAAACGACTTTTTTCAAAAAGCTGGCAAGGTTCACCAACAATCAACCAATTTTACTATGAACACCAAACCTATCATTGCGGTCGTGGGAGCTACAGGTCGCTTGGCTCAACCCGTCGTTAGAGAACTTCTTTTACAAGGCTTTCAGGTGAGGGCCATCGTCAGGGACATTGACAAAGCCCAAAAAACGCTCCCTGCTGCCGCAACATTGGCACAAGGCAATGTTGCCGACAAAAACAGCCTTATCGAATCTTTCAAAGGAGTTGACTATGTGTATATCAACTTGAGTTCGGATGAAGTAAGTCCGGGGCAGCGTTTTTATAATGAACGAGAAGGCATCAAAAATATCGTGGAAGCTTGTGAGCACAACAACGTGAAGCAAATCCTAAAAATCAGCGCTTTGGGAGCTTACCCACACACCCAAGAGCCTAGCGACACCTTCCAAAACCAACTTCGTCGACAAGGGCATCAGTACATAGAGCAGTCCCAAATTCCGTTTACGATTTTTCACCCTAGTTGGTTTTTGGACAGCATTTTTTGGGGAATCAACAAAAATACTTTGCAGTGGATTGGCAAACCAGTAAAATTCTATTGGACCAACTCCGCCGACTACGCCCGCCAAGTGGTAAGAGCCGTAGGCAATCCTCAAAGTTTTTATAAGCATTATGCTGTACAAGGCAACGAAAAGATGGATTACGTCCAAATCGTCAATCGCCTCAAAGCAGACTTCAATCCGCACCTCAAAACGATGATATTACCCGTAGGATTAGTAAGATTTATAGGTTTTTTCAGCCCAAAAATGAAACATTTGGCCGAGCTTTTTGGGTTTTATGAACAGTCAAAAGAAGTCTTATATGCCCATGTTACTTGGGACGATTTGGGACACCCCCAAACCTCTTTAGAAGAATTTTCACTTCAGTTTAAAGGTGTAAATATTTCGTATCTTTGAGTCTAAACTGAATGCATGGAAACTGTCGTAATAAATGACCGCAAAGCACGATTGATTGGCATACCCTTGTTGGGGATTCTGATTCCTTTGATAATTCACAACGAGGCGTTTAGTGCTTTAGACTTTAAAGAAATGGCCCATTGGATAAGCGTTTGCCTTCTCAATACCTTTTTGGTATGGGAAGGCAACAGGTACATTTTTAGCCGTTCAAGGCAGTTTTTTCCTAACTACAATCAAACTACCAAAAGGCTTATTTATCAGACTTTGATAAGCTTGACTTACACGCTACTCACTACCATTTTTGTTGATTATTTTTTTTGTGACTATTTGCTCAACTACCACGACCATCCGCCCCTTTTGCTAGGCTTCCGTATCAGTCTGATTCCGACACTCGTGGTGACCTTGATTTATGAAAGTGTGTATTTTTTTCAATCTTGGAAACACAATATCCAACAAACCGAAGCCCTCGCCCGCGAAAATGTTCAGTCGCAACTCGAAGCCCTCAAAAACCAGCTCGACCCGCATTTTTTGTTTAATAGCCTCAACACCTTAGCTTCTTTTATTGGCGACGACAATATCCCCGCCCAAAAATACCTAGAACAGCTTTCGGATGTGTATCGCTATGTATTGGTAAGTCGCGACAAAACCACCGTATCGCTCGAAGAGGAAATGGCATTTGTAGAGTCGTATATTTATCTTAACAAAGCGCGATTTCGGGAAAATTTGCAGGTAGAAACGCACATTGACGCCACCGCTTATCAACAACAAATCGCCCCGTTGAGCTTGCAAATGCTGGTCGAAAATGCCCTTAAGCACAATATCGTTTCGAAAGAAAAGCCTTTAAAAATCAGCATATTTCAAGAAAGCAATTATCTAAGTATTGCCAACAATCTTCAAGAAAAAAGAACTTTTGAAAAATCTACCAAAGTAGGTCTTCAAAACATTATCAACCGCTACCGATTACTCACTGATAAGCAAGTTGAGATTATCAAAAACGACTGGAATTTTACCGTAAGAATCCCCCTTTTGCCATGAAGGCTCTCCTCATTGAAGATGAATACCCTGCCGCCGAACGCCTCACCAAACTCATCCAAAAAATAGACGCCAATATCTACATAGTGGATGTGATTCAGAGTATTGAGGCTGCCAAATCGTGGTTTGCCACTCATCCTGCCCCCGACCTTATTTTTTCTGACATTCAGCTTTCAGATGGTTTATGTTTTAGCATTTTTGAAGAAATTGCTATCAAAAGCCCCATTATATTTACTACCTCTTACGATGAGTACGCCATCAAAGCCTTTAAGGTCAAAAGCATTGATTATTTGTTGAAACCCATCAAGCAAACCGAACTCGCAGCCGCTATTGATAAATACCGCGAATGGAACGGAAACGCAGCTCCGGACGATTATCAGATTCGAATGATGTCGTTGCTAGACAGTTTTCCTCGCCAGGAGAAGAAATTTAAAACGCGTTTTTTGGTCAAACAAAACGACCAATTATTACCTATTCATCAGCAAGAAATTGCCTATTTTTTTACGACCAACGAAATGGTATGTTTGGTTCGCAACGATAGCCGTACTTTTTGGATTGATTATACCCTCGAAGAATTGGAAAAACTGCTTGATACCCAACATTTTTTTAGGCTCAACCGTCAGTTTATCGCTGCACTTCCTTCCATCAAAAAAATCCATACTTACTTTAATGGAAAACTCAAATTAGAACTTTTGCCCGCCACCACCCAAGAGGTCATCATTAGTCGCGACAAAGCCCCCGCTTTCAAAGATTGGATAGAAGGATAAACAAATAGACGGAACCTCGTTCCAAGAATCAGCGCCGCTCGAGGTATGTAAACTACTAGCGGCGCTTGTGAACACTCACCAAAGAGTATGTCTCATGTAAGGTAATACTTCGAGTGGTGTCACTTGGGGATAAGTACACGATGTAGAAGGAAGAATTGGCCGCTCAACTGGAACTATAAAAGTTCCCTTGCTTGTGCCTACCAGTGGGTCAAAGGGTAGTCCTGCAATTCTCGGCCACTGTATTCTTAAAGTTACCGATACAAAAATAAAGAGGGTGCTATACAAACACTCTTCTTATAAAGACCCAGTAGTAGAGATTATCCAATCGGGAACTTACGACTGCATCCGTTTCAAGTAATACTCAATGGAAATATGCACTCACTCCACAAAACAATGAAAGCCGCACATGGCCAGTAAAATAAAGTAGAATTTGAAATCAAAAAAGCTAAAATTCATATTAATTTGTCAAGAAAAATTTACTATTTTCGTAACAAAAAAGTCGATGATTTCTAATAATCAACAACTTGCGTTAAAACTAGAGGCTAAAGTTAGAAGCTTTCTAGTAGAGAATAGAGATATACTAAAGATGTCCTCAATTGATAGTATACTATTTGGTGGCAAGAGGGTGTTGTCTGGAACAAGTAAAGCTGTGCCTATAAAAGAACTGATGAAAGCAATAAAGTTTTTATCTAATCTCCCAAGGTTTTCGTCAGCATATCTTACACTAGACGCACTTAGTGAACTATCTTCCATCTCTGAAAAAGAGAAAGAGTTTTCCCAAAAAAGAAAGAAGATAGTAAGACTCAATAGGCCAGAGACTCCAGAGTTAGATAGTAGCATAAGAAAATACTTTGAGGAAAATAAAAACCTTGTAAGTATCATGTCTATTGAGAAAAGACTTGGCTTTGGGAATGCAAGGTTATTTAACTTTTCCTCTGGAAGAAGGCCGCTATCTGCCAGCGAAATGCTGCTACTTATTGAATTCTTGTCCAATTTTCCTAGACTACAGGTTGACGAATCGGAATTGAAGGAAGTGGCTAAACTCGTAGCTAAGTAGTAATATTATACAATCTGCAATCTTTAAAGCTGGCATTTGTATCTGCTTTTTTGTTGCAGACACTTCCAACAATCCTTTGTAAGAGCACTAATAATCAACAACTTAAACAAAAAACACAAAAGATTTAACTCCGGTGCTTGATGTTATTACACTTGAACAAGCACACTGAAACAATCGTCACATCGACTTGTCAAGAAAAATTTACTATTTTCGTGACAAAAAAGCATATGAGTACTAATAATGAGACAGTTAAACTAAAGCTAGAGGCTAAAGTTAGAAGCTTTCTAGTAGAGAATAGAGAGGTTTTAAAGCTATCAGCCATAGACTCAATCCTTTTTGGCGATACGGCTGTCATATCAAAAACTTCAAGAGCAATGTCAAAGGAAGAGTTAGTTAAGGTATCAAAGTTCTTGTCTACCCTTCCAAGATTTTCTTCAAGTCACCTTACACTGGACACACTCAGTGAACTATCCTCTATCTCTGAAAAAGAGAAAGAGTTTTCACAAAAAAGAAAGAGGGTGGTTAAACTCAGTAGGCCAGATACTCCAGAACTAGACGGTAGTGTAAGAGGGTTTTTGCTGGAGAACAAAAACGTTGTCGTCATTGCTGGCGTAGGTAGAGTACTTGGTTTTGAAAAGCAAAAGATAGTAAACTTTCAAAACAAAAGAACATCTCTATCGGCCAGTGAAATGCTGGCACTCATTGAGTTCTTATCCAACTTTCCTAGGCTCGAAGTTGACGAGTCAGAGTTGAAGTTGGTGGCTAAATTGACTACCAAGTAATATACAATCGCAATCATTAATTCGTAGAAGCTGACATAATATGTCGGCTTTTTTTATTGCAAATATTTCAATAAACTTCTTGACAAATACACTAATAATCAGCAACTTAAACAAAAAACACAAAAGATTTAACTCCGGTGCTTGATGTTATTACACTTGAACAAGCATATAAACCAGACTTTCCAAGTTTATAAGTCTAAACTACACCAAATGAGAATCATAGCCCAAAGCCACTAATTCTTCGTAAGCTGCCCAAACCTGAGCGGGTATTTCTTGATATACTTGAAAACCTTTTTCGGGGTAGATTTTGATACGTTGCAAATCACCCACCATGATGTGTATCACTTCTTCCAACGAAATTTCGGCAGTAGGATAATCTTCAAAATTGATTTGAGGAGAAGTAACCATCAGCTGCTTATCGACCCAATGTTTTTTGAAAGTCGCAAAACTTCGCCGTTCCATGTAAGGCTTTTGAACTACAATAAACGACTCTGGAACAAGGCCTTTGGATGATAAGAGTTGTTGGGTAAACAAAATATTTTCACCCGTGTTGGTTGATTTGTTTTCGATTAAAATAGCCTCTTTCGGAACACCCATCTGCACCGCAATGGAAGCAAATTTATCAGCTTCTGGCTCCGACCAAATCTCTTGGGTAAGCCGTCCTAATCCTCCCGAAAATATCAACAAAGGCGCCCATCCTTCCAAGTACAGCTCCGCCCCTCTTTCGGCTACCCTCAAATCGTGGCTACCCAATACCAAAATACAATCCGACTTTTGAAGCAAATGATTTACATGATGATAGTCCCAGAGGGTTTGGGCCAGTGAAAAAATGTGCGTAGATACCATACTGCCAAAATTGTGATTAGTATTTGTTTGAAAAACCCAAAATTAACAAAAGATTGAAGGCCAAAATTGCTTTTTATTTTAGCCGTAGCCTTGGTTAAAAATAGCCCAAACATGAAATCCTTTTTTATTTTTTTCTTCTTTTCTATTCAATTAATAGCCCAAAAAGCGCTGGTTGAAAAAGTCAAGCAACTCCGCCCCGATACACCTTGGGAGCTAGTACGCTCTACTCCCCTGTCTTTTCCTACATTTCATCCCCAAGGTATGGTCAAAATCGGAGATGTTTTCTACATGAGTTCGGTCGAAGTGACTCGCAAACGCCAAGACAACGACGGCGGCGAAGGCAAAGGACACCTTTTTAAGTTTGACGCCAACGGCACACTTCTCGCTCAAATCACCCTGGGCGAAGGTGCCATTTATCATCCAGGGGGAATTGATTTTGACGGGCAATTTATCTGGGTTCCGGTAGCCGAGTACCGCCCCAAAAGCCAAGCGATCATTTATAAAGTAAACCCACAAAGCTTAAAAGTAGAAGAAGTGATGCGGTTTGGCGACCATGTCGGGGGTATCGTACATGACACCCAAGCCCATGCCTTAACGGGGATAAGCTGGGGCTCGCGCACCTTCTATACTTGGCCGCTCAATGCTAAGCAAAAACCTATAATCAAACTTGCCGCTTTTCAAAAAGGTTTACCCAATCCTTCGTTTTATGTGGATTATCAAGATTGCCATTATGTAGGTCAGCATCAAATGCTCTGCGGAGGACTGCGCAAATACCGCACCTCTTCCGAGTCGCCCGTATATGCCATGGGAGGGCTTGAATTGGTGAATCTCATCGACAAACGTCCCGTATTTCAAATCCCTCTTCCGCTATGGTCACCCACCGGCGCACCCATGACCAACAATCCCTTTTGGGTAGAAACAACTTCTAATGGCATTCGGGCTTATTTTGTCCCCGACGACGACGCAGCTTCTACGTTATTTGTCTATGAGACTCGTTGAGAGTAGAATTTAAGGTTTCGTTCTTTCATACATAATCGTCCTTCTATTCAAAATATTCTTTTTATGATTCAAAAAAACACCTCCAAATCTATCATTTTGGTTTTTGTGGCTACTGTCATGGGGAGCACTCTTCACGCCCAAGTAGGGGTAGGAGTAAAAGCGCCGAAGAATGCCGAAGTTTATTTTGATGGGTCGCGCAAGATGCTCGACGAAAAATGGACGTACTGGAAAGGTCCTCGTTTGGCCGCCACTCTACCCATCAAATGGTTTATTGTCAACGACCCTGTTGACAAAGGTACGGTTCTCAATACCAACGACCCTGCCGCTGCGGGAGGCAAATACGGAGCTGCCGATATTGTGACCAAAGACCAATTTCGAGATTTTAGATTACACATAGAATTTTTGATTCAGAAAAAAGGGGGCAATAGTGGGGTATATCTCCAAAATCGCTACGAAATTCAAGTACTAGATGGCGATACTACTTCTCATGGCATGGGGGCGGTTATCAACGAAACTCCTTCTCCTTACTTTGCCTACAATGGTGTTGGTAAATGGAATGCCTACGATATCGTATTTAGAGCCGCAAAATTCAAAGACGGCAAATTGGTCGAAAAAGCCATGCTTACCATGTATTTCAATGGTAAAAAAGTACACAAAAACCAGCGCATCAACCAAGTATGGGGCGGGCCTAATTCGGGTATCGACGGTGGTAATGACGGCGGCAAAAGAATCACAGATGTGCCGGGTGGTCTCAAACTTCAAGCAGAAGGCCATGATGTACTTTATCGCAACATCTGGATTCAGAAAATGAGCATTCCAAAATCTGATACTGATTTTTAAGGTTTTACCTCCTAACATTACGCTCTCATATTTAGCATACAAAAAAGCCCAATGGCAATAGCTATTGGGCTTTCTGAATCAAGTAAGTAGTATGAAAACTGAATAATATTTATAAAAAATCATCGAGAAAATAAGAACCAACAGCACATTGACTATCAGTACATAAACAAAACATTTATTTTTTTCTACTCGTTCAAAACGCCATATAAATTGATTTCCCCCAAATAATTATATCTGTTCTTAAAATCAAACCTTCCCTTTTTATTATGCATCTAAATCGTCTGCTTGTACCTTTGCTTGCGGTCTGTTGTTTTACCTCTCAATGGGTTTTGGGACAAAACGACAACGCCCCCATCGACCGTGAATTTTCGCTTGAAGCTTCTATGGTCGGGTATTTTGGACCCGACGGCACCCGCAATCCTACCTTACGTGTCAAAAAAGGTGAGAATGTGCGAATTTCCATTACCAATGTCGAACTGATGACGCATGATATAGCCCTTGAGAAAAAAGGCGTTAAAAGTAAAACCATCATGGAAAAAGGAGCGCATACTAGTATCACCTTCGTGGCCGAAAACAGCGACGTATATTACTGCTCCGTACCCGGTCACCGCGCAGCGGGCATGGTCGGCAATATTGAAGTAGTGCTAGGTGATATTACGACCAAAGTCGTGTCAGGACAACTTCCCCAAAAAGACGGACAGCCTCTCAATTTGAATTTTGAAGCCGGCACTCTAAAAGACTGGACTGCTACGGGTACTGCTTTCGCCAATGCTTTGATTTCGCAGACTCCCTCGCCGATGCATGAAAAAGAAATGAAAATTGGTTTTGAAGGTAAATATTTTGTGAGCAGCGGAGGCACCGTCAATGCCAAGGCAACAGGTACACTTACTTCTGTTCCTTTCAAAGTTACCCAGCCTTTTGCCGCTTTTCGGGTTTCGGGAGGGGCATTGCAAGATACCCGAGTGGAGCTTTTGGATGCTGCTACCCACAAGATTATTTTTAGCATCACAGGACAAGGACGCTCCAATTTACAGCCTGTAGTGGTGGATTTGCAAGCCCATCTCAACAAAGACATTTACATCAAAATCATTGACGACGAAACGGGCATTTCCCAAATCCCCTATATCGCTCATGACAAATGGGCGCATATCAACTTTGACGATTTTCAGTTTTATCCTAGCCGCCCTGAGTTTCCGAATGAGCTCAAGCAAAAAGATATTATCATCCTTCCTCCCCTCGACCCGGTCTTGAATGCGGGTCTTTCGGGGCTCGAAGCGGCCAAAGCCATGACCCCTCCCAAGGGTTTTAAAATCACCCTCGCCGCCGCCGAGCCTGATATAGTGCGCCCTATTTGTTTTACGATTGATGCCCGTGGGCGGCTTTGGGTCGTAGAAGCTCATACCTATCCAGTACCAGCACCCGAAGGACAAGGCCGCGACCGTATTTTGATTTTTGAAGATACCAATGGCGACGGTACCCTCGATAGTCGGAAAGTATTTATGGAAGGACTCAATCTGGTAAGCGGCATGGAAGTAGGCATGGGTGGCGTATGGCTAGGGGCGGCACCTTACCTATTATATGTTCCGATAGATGCTAAAAATGACAAACCCGCAGGCCCACCCCAAAAGCTCCTCGACGGCTGGGGATTGCAAGATACCCATGAGACGCTAAATAGCCTCCGCTGGGGGCCTGATGGCTGGCTTTATGGCACACATGGGGTCTTTACGCACTCCAATGTAGGCAAGCCGGGCGCTTCTGATTCTGAACGCACCAAAATCAACGCAGGCGTGTGGCGCTACCATCCTACCACCCATCAATTTGAGGTTTTTGCAGAAGGTACCAGCAATCCTTGGGGTATTGATTTTAACGATTATGGACATCCCTTTATCACTGCCTGTGTGATTCCGCACATGTACCATATCATCCAAAACGCTCGTTATCAGCGACAAGCAGGCAAGCACTTCAATCCTTACACCTATGACGACATCAAAACTGCCGCCGACCACGTGCATTGGGTAGGCGAACGCGGCCCTCACGCGGGCAATTTCCGCTCAGCTTCCAAAGGAGGGGGACACGCACACGCAGGCGCAATGGTCTATCTAGGAGGGTCTTGGCCGCAGGAATATCGCAACGAAATCTTTATGAACAATATCAACGGCGCGCGCTTCAACCGCGACCACCCTGAGCGCAAAGGCTCAGGATATGTGGTACGCCACCGCGACGATTTCATGGCCATGAACGATTCATGGTCGCAGTGGCTCAATTTTAAATATGACCCTAGCGGCTCGGTATTTGCCATCGATTGGTATGACAAAAACCAATGCCACAGCTCCAATCCCGACGTACACGACAAAACGATGGGGCGTATTTTCAAAATTACTCACGAAAATGACAAATGGGTAAAAGTAGATTTGACCAAAGCTTCGGATGCAGAGTTGGTGAATTATCAACTTCACAAAAACGAATGGTATGTAAGACAAGCGCGGACGATTTTGCAAGAACGTGGCCCCAACCCGAAAGTACACGCTGCTCTCAAAGAAATACTGGCTAAAAACCCCGATGCTACCCGTAAACTCCGTGCGCTATGGGCCTTGCACGTCACAAAAGGGCTTACAGAAAAAGAATTGGCAGCTTTATTGTCAAACACTAACGAGTATGTCAGAAGCTGGGCCGTACAATTATTGGTAGAAAACAAGGCGATTTTACCAGAAACGTTGCGCAAATTAGAAGACTTAGCTAAAAAAGACCCCTCCGCCTTGGTACGCCTCTACCTTGCTTCGGGCATACAGCGCCTGCCACTTGCGCAGCGTTGGAATATACTAGAAGCGCTGTCAAAAAAGGAAGAAGACATTGCTGACCATAATCTGCCGTTGATGATATGGTATGCTACCGAGCCTCTGGCCACTGTGGATGCAAAAAGATTGCTCCAATGGGCCGAAAAGTCGGTCATGCCCAATCACCTGCCTTATACCATTCAGCGCATAGCCGCTCTTGGTACCGATGAGTCCAAAAACCTCTTGAAAGAACTGAGAAGTAGATTGGGGCAGGGGCATTCTCATGAGCACCACGAAACCCAAATGTTGATTGACAAAGTACTAGGAAATACGGCGGAGTAGGTAGAACCAAAAGCAGAAAACACACAAAAGATGACTTATCACACTAAAATCTTGTTAGGGTTTATGGCCGCCTGGGGGATGAACATGGCCTACGGTCAATCGTTTTCTACTGATTTTAAGAAAACAAAAATCACGGGCGATTTTATATCCGAAGGAGTAGCCGTAGCCGACCTTAACAAAGACGGCAAACTCGACATCATTGCAGGGTATTATTGGTTTGAAGCCCCCTCGTGGACTAAGCATCAAATGGCTCCTGCCGAACTTTCCCCCAACGATAAAAACCAAGAAACTGTTGGTTTTGGAATGTTTTCGCGGGTTTTTAATCCACGCAAAGAATACTCTAATTCTTTCCTCAATCTGGGCATGGATGTAAATTTGGACGGCTGGGACGACGTGGTCATTGTTGATTTTCCGGGCAAACCCGCCTTTTGGTTTGAAAACCCTCACAACAAGCCCGGCATTTGGAAAAAACATATCATTGCAGATTCGGTGGGCGTAGCTAATGAATCACCAGGATTTGTGGATATAGACAACGACGGCCGATTGGATATTTTGTGCGGTGATAGAGCAAAAAAACAAATTGTGTGGCTCAAAGCTCCTACCAAACGAGGGCAAACGGAGTGGCAACGGTTTCCGTTAAGTGCCGAAAATGTACCGGGAACCGAAAGCTTTTCTCACGGAATTGGCTACGGAGACATCAACAAAGATGGTATCAAAGATGTGGTGGTACGCGAAGGGTGGTTTGAAGGCACAAAGGACATTAAGTCGGGAAATTGGGTATTTCATCCTGCCAACCTCGGAGAACCTTGTTCTCACATGCACATCATAGATGTGGATGGCGATGGCAAAAACGATGTAATAAGTGCTTCGGCTCACGCCTTGGGAATTTGGTGGCACCAACAAGTCACCGATGCCAATGGGAAACTAAATTTCCAAACCCAACTCATGAGCACTACTACCGCCCAAACTCACTCTTCTATCATGGCCGACATCAATGGTGATGGCAAAAAAGAATACATCACTGGGAAACGCTTTTTGGCCCACCACGGTCGTGACCCCGGCGACGCCGACGCCGCTTATCTGTTGTGGTTTGAGTTTACGCCCGGCCAAAAACCCTACTGGAAAGAACATGTCATCGACAACGATTCGGGAGCCGGCCTCAATATCGTAGTGCAAGACATGAACAAAGACAGTAAGCCCGACATTGTCATCGCCAATAAAAATGGCGTGTTTTTGTTTGAGAATCAATTGAAAAAATAGGACAACTCGTTACATTATCCCTATACTTAAGTCGTTTGTTTAACTACCAACCTGGCGCTTCTCTGAGGCAGGGCTTCTTTTTTAGAAGTATCTTCACCATACCTTTTATAGCATATAGCCCCGACTTACCTACAGTCATCTGGGTGGCAAAGGTACGTACATCTACTATTCCCTATTGTACTCTCCATTGCCGTACCTACATTACTACTATTTCACCTGAGCTAATAAGTAACTCCAAGCTCAGAACCTGAACAAAACTTGCTTTTGACAATTTTTAACCCTCTTAGATAAGTTTTTGAGGGATGATTATGGATAATTCGCTAAATTTTGACACAACTTCAGGAAGATAATGTAAAAAGAAGGATGTTAAGGGAAATAATAAACACAAACAAAAGTATTATGATTTCACGTCATTTAATTTTGATTTGGCTATTATTAGTAATGCATACTGGTTATACCCAATCTTTAAAGAGATCCAATATTTGGTATTTTGGAAGAAATGCAGGGTTAGATTTCAATACCTATCCTCCCACACCTATCAGCAACAACACCCTTAACACTTGGGAAGGATGTGCTACTATATGCGATGAGGAAGGCCGCTTATTGATGTATACAGATGGGTCTACAATATGGAACAAAAATCATCAGCGAATACCTGGCGCCACCAACCTAGGCGGAAACAGTTCCTCTAGTCAATCAGGTATTATTGTTCCGAAACCCTCTTCAAATAGTTCATACTACGTTATATCGGTCGACTATGAAGGTGCAAGCGGCGGAGTTCAATACTGCGAAATAGACATGAATGCAAACGCAGGTCTAGGAGGAATTGTCAGAAAGAATATAAGATTATTACCACGTGCTGTAGAAAAACTCACAACAGTCCCTCATTGTAATGGCCGACATTATTGGATAATAGCTCACGAGGCTGGCAATAATAAATTCAACGCATGGTTATTAACCGAAAATGGAATTAATGCGGCAAATCCAGTCATCTCGTCAGTAGGGCAACCCCACGGATACGCAAGCCGCAGTGCCATCGGTTATATGAAAAGCTCACCAGAAGGCAATCGAATCGCATTAGCCATAAATGACCAAAACGCATATGAATTATTTGATTTTGATAAAAAAACAGGAAAGTTATCAAATCCCATTTACCTCCGCGACAATCGATTTTACCGAGCCTATGGAATTGAATTTTCTCCAAACGGAAAATTTTTGTATCTTTCTCAAGCTCAGACCCAAGCCTTTATTTATCAAATTGAGTTAGGTGCTAATAATGCTACTGACCTAATGAGTACTTTGACGGTGGTCGGAAGCTCCATCAACAATGATTTTGGAGCACTTCAGATTGCTTCAGACGGTCGTATCTATATTGCTCAAGATGGTTCTTTATTTTTATCAACCATCAATAATCCCAACCAAAAAGGGTTAGCATGTAATTTCCAAGAAAATTCTATTAGACTATCCAAAAACTCAAGTTTCGGGTTACCTAATCTCATCCCTAGTTTATTCTCTAAAACTATCAGTGTAAATATAAAACAGACACAAAATGTGTGTGGTTATTATACCTTAGAAGCGCAGGTCAACACTACAGATCCTGTAAGCTACAAATGGTACCAAAATGGGAAAATCATTTCTGGCCAGACTACCTCTACTTTTCTCAGTAAACAATCTGGTGAGTTTGTAGTCGAAGTAGCACAAAATAAAGAATGTGATACTTTACGTGCCACAGCCTCTGCAACAGTGGTCATAACACACCTTTCGCTTTCTAAACCTACTATTATCTCCTCAAGCCCTAGTAACAATTGCCAACAGACTAATGTAACATTAGAAGTAATGCCCCAAAATTCTCTTCAATATGATTGGTACAGAAACAATGTCAAATTTGCTACCCAATCAACCCGTATTTCAGTTACACAAGAAGGTTTCTATCAAGTCAAAGCTTATAATTCTTGCGATAGCACCTTCTCTGATTCTCTCAAAATAGTCATGAACTCCGTCCCTAATAATCCACTGGGACAAGATACATCTCTTTGTGAAGGACAACATTTACTCTTTAAACCCTTGCAAACTGGGTGGTCGATTGTGTGGGATGATGGCTTTAATGCTGCCGAGCGCTCTATCACTCAAGCAGGCGTTTATAGTGCACAATTTGAAATCAATGGATGCAACATAAAAGACACTTTGATTGTAACAAGCAAACCTTCTTTTC
>VFQQ010002751.1_pt1 | contig 18750 bp, 22 predicted proteins | sample 3512341 | NCBI WGS metagenome assembly VFQQ01 (sample SAMN10412373, study PRJNA504923) | tailings metagenome | isolation source: Relicate 2 Philex TSF1 revegetated site | place: Philippines: Tuba, Benguet | collected 2017-08-29 | reverse complement strand
GGCACCAAGCTGCCGACCTCCGGCAAGGTGTTCCTCACCGTGAAGAACGGTGACAAGCCGCGTGCGGTGGAGGTGGCCCGGCAACTGGTCGACATGGGCTTCGAGCTCGTGGCCACGCGCGGCACGGCGGCGGCGATCAGCGCGGCGGGCGTGGCGGTGCAGACGGTGAACAAGGTGACCGAAGGCCGACCGCACATTGTCGATGCGATCAAGAACGGCGACATCGTGCTGGTGATCAACACGGTGGAAGAACGCCGCAATGCCATCACCGACTCGCGCGCCATCCGCACCTCGGCCCTGCTGGCCCGGGTGACCACCTTCACCACCATCGCCGGTGCGGAAGCCGCCGTGGAAGGCATGAAGTACCTGGACAAGTTGGACGTGATCTCGGTCCAGGAGATGCACGCGCAGCTCTGAGGCGGACCCGCTCTGCGGGTTTGCGCCAAGGCGCGGGGCCTGACGCAGCGCTACATTGCCGGCATGGACGTCGGCAACTCATCCGCACGGGGCCTGGCCCGGCAGTGGTCCACCGATCAGGTGGACGCTGCGGGGCGGCTGGACTACTGGGTGGGTGCCATCTGCGAGGCTTTCCTCGAGATGGATTGCAGTTCGCGGCAGGCTCTCGACTTCACGGGGCGGCTCACCAGCGTGGAGGTGGGGCCGCTGTCGTTCAACCAGGTGGAGGCGTCCACCCAGGACGTCTACCGCACGCGCGCCGGCATCGTGCGCAGCGTCAGCCACCCCTTCTACCTCATCACCCAGCGCCAGACGCCGTGGCACGTGCGCCAGGGCGGTCAGCGTGTGGGTTTGCGGCCGGGTGACGCGGTGCTGGTCGACTCGGCCAGCCTGTACGAGCTGCATTTTCCCGAGTCCGTCGAGGTCATGTCGATCCAGCTGCCGCGCGCCTGGGTGGGCCAGTGGCTGGCGCGCGTCGACGATCCCGCGCCCCGCGTGGCCTACCGGGACCAGGGCTGGGGAAGGGCGCTCTCGGGGCTGTGCATGCAGTTTGCGCACGACCCGCTGCTGGCGGCGGGCTATCCCGCGCACCTGCTGTGCGACCAGTTGGGCGCCATGCTGGCTGCGGCCATCGAACCGGCGCAGCCGGTGTCGTCCAGCTCGCACCGGGACCTGTTCGACCGCGCGCGGCGCCTTCAGCAAGACCAGCTGGACCAGCCCGGCCTGACGTCGCAGCGGGCGGCGGACCAGCTCGGCGTGTCCGTGCGAACCCTGCACCGTGCGTTTGCGGCCGAATCGACGAGTTTTGCGCTGAGCCTGCGGCAAATCCGGCTGGAGCGCGCCGCCGCGCTGCTGAAGCAGGATCGCCTGGCGAACGTGTCCGTGTCCGAACTCGGGCGGCGCTGCGGTTTTGTCGATGCCTCGCACTTCGTGCGCGAGTTCCAGCGCCATTTCCTCACCACACCGGCGCGCTGGCGCCGCGAAGCGCTGCCGCGCTGAACGACCGCTGGCAGAAACAGGCCAGGCGCATGGCACGCCTGCGCCATTCCGGTGCGAGGTTCCTGTCTAAGCTGCAGGCCTGACCTTCACCACCCAGGAGACATCCCATGGCAGATACCTATGTTCTGGTGCACGGCGCCTGGCACACCGGTGCCGAAATGGAGCCCGTGGCCCGGCACCTTCGCGAGCGCGGCCACCAGGTCCATTGCCCCACGCTGGCGGGCAACCGCCCGGGCGACGACAGGGCCACCAGCGGCCTGACCGAAGCGGCGCAGTCGGTCGTCGACTACCTGGAGAAAAACGACCTGCGAAACGTCCGGCTGGTCGGCCACAGCTATGGCGGCATGGTCATCAGCCAGGTCGCCGACCGGGTGCCCGAGCGCATTGCCCGTCTGGTGTACTGGGTGGCCTTCGTGCCGCTGAACGGCGAGTGCCTCAACGACATGGTGCCGCCGCACTACAAGGCGCTGTTCGACGAGATCGCCGCCGCCAACGGCAATGCGGTCATGCTGCCGTACCCGACCTGGCGCGAAGCCTTCATCAACGACGCCGACGCGGCCCTGGCCAAAAAAGCGTACGAACAACTGAACCTCCAGCCCTACCGCACCTTCACCGAGCCTGTGGTGCTGCAGAGCGAGCTGGCGGCCAAGCCCATGGGCAAGAGCTACCTGCTGTGCACGGAAGACACGGCGATGCCGCACAGCCTGCCCTGGCACCCCCGTCTGTCGGAGCGCCTGGGCCTGTACCGGCTGGTGTCCTGCCCGGGCAGCCACGAACTGTGCTTCACCGACCCAGCCCTGCTGGCCCGGAAGATGGAAGAAGCCGGCCGCGACTGAGGCGTGTTTGCCCGGATGGGGCGTCGGAATCTTTCGCGGCATAATCGGTTTTCATGAACACCGCCGAGCGGCAACGCCCGGCGGTTTGCTTTTGGAGACACGCACACATGGCCACCATTCCGATCACCAAGCGCGGCGCCGAGAAGCTCAAGGAAGAGCTGCATCGGCTCAAAACCGTGGACCGCCCCTGGGTCATCAACGCGATTGCCGAGGCGCGCGCACAGGGGGACCTGAGCGAGAACGCCGAGTACGACGCGGCCAAGGACCGCCAGGGGTTCATCGAAGGCCGCATCGCCGAGATCGAAGGCAAGCTGTCTGCCGCGCAGATCATCGATCCGGCCCAGCTGGATGCCGGCGGCAGGGTGGTGTTTGGCGCCACCGTGGAGCTGGAAGACGAGGACAGCGGCGCTGCCGTCACCTACCAGATCGTCGGCGAAGACGAAGCCGATCTCAAGCAGGGCCTGGTCAACATCAGCAGCCCCATCGCCCGGGCACTCATCGGCAAGGAAGAGGGCGATGTGGCCGAGGTGCAGGCGCCCGGTGGCACCAAGCGCTTCGAAATCGTGTCGGTGCGCTACGCCTGATGCCGCTGCGCCGGTTCGCCGTCCTCCTCGCCGCCCTCTGGTGGGGTGGCATCACGGCCCTGAGTTTTCTCGCCGTGCCCCTGCTGTTCACCAGCCTGGGCAGCCCCGCGGTGGCCGGTCCGGTGGCGGCGCGCATCTTTTCCCTGCAGTGCTGGGCCGGTCTGGTGCTGGGGTTGGCGCTGCTGCTTTTGCTGCGCCGCTGGCGCGGCGAGGGCGTGGCCATTGCGCCCGAGGCCTTGACGGTCATGGGCTTCGTGCTCTTTGCGATGCTGCTGGCCTTGATGCAGGAGTTCGCCGTGGCGCAGAACATCGTCACCGCCCGGGCCACCGGCGGCAACCTGCGGCTCTGGCACGGCGTGGGCACGGCGATGGTGCTGGGGCAGTGGCTCTGCGCCGGTGCGGTGCTCTGGCGCCTGAGTGGTGCGCGACCTGCCCAGGGGTGACGTGCGTCGACCTTGCGGTGGTCACTTCTTCGCATACTTCCAGAAACGCCCCTTGCCCTCTGCGATCCAGGCCATGGCCTCCTCGATGCGCTTGTCGCGTGTTGCCGGCGTCCTGGCCTCACCGATCCAGACCTTGTAGTCCTTCTGGAAGGATGCCGACTTGCTCCCGAAGATCTTGGCGATCTCCGGGTTGGCCCGCAACTTTTCTGCGAATTCCTCGGGCATTCCGACTTCCTTGGGCGACTTGGCTTCTCGCACCGGAAGCTTGAGGCCTTGCTCGTTGATCGACATGGCCTCCTTGATCCAGCGCTTCAGCTCTCGATCGGGCGGCAGATCGGCAACACCCGTCAACTTGCCCATGAAACGCTTTGCGGCTGGCACATCGCCGTTGGCCTTGAAACGCGCATCTTTCATCAGCACGTCCTTGTAGAACGTGAAGGAGCAGTGCTGCTTGTACGCCGCAAAGATGCACAGGATGTCGCCGGCGTAGCTGAAATGGGGAATCCCCCATTTGATCTCCTCCACCCCCTCCGGGCAGGTCGCGTGGACGATGGCTCGCAAGTGAGCGAGGACCGGTTTGGCAAAGTCACCGATCTTCTCGGCGTAGGCATCCACCGCGGCGTTGGATTGGGGTGTGGACATCGGACGGGAGATCCAGGTGCTCAGTTGAATGTCAGGAGAAGCTCGTCAAGGCGTTCCATGGTCGAGACCATGCCTTCCTCCAGGCCCATCTGGATGACTTGCTCGAGTGCTTCGGCAGACGTGTAGGAAACGACGGTCTCCACAAGCGTGTGTGTCTCCAGATCCGAGAAGCTCACGTTCCATGTGGATCGGGGGAACGCAGGAATGAGTGCGCCGGTCTCATCGCAAAAACCGTCGAGCGAGGTGTAGCCATCGATCGGCCGAATCGTCAGATAGTCCATGCGGCCCACGTGCTCTTGGCCACCGGGTTCCACCATGGCGTAGAGCCAATGCCCGCCTTCGGAAAAATCCATGGACCTGGTCTTCGTGGTCAAGGGCTTGGGCGCAAACCAGCGATCAAGCAGTTCGCTCCTCGTGTAGCAGTCCCACACCCGTTGCCGCCTGCCAGCGAACACTCTCTTGATGGAAATGGTCTTCTTGTCTTTGTTGACAAGGAACTCGAATTGAACTTCAGCTTTCACCTTCTTCACCTTTCAAGGTCGTTAACAAGTTTCGGAAAGGTAGTAGAAGCCGGATGCGGGGCGTGGGTCAACGACCTGCAAGGTAAGGCGCCTCGTCCAACGCGTGTCAGGGCAGCGCGATCGGACGGCATTGCTCATCCATGTTGCCACCTGCGTCGATCGCATTCAGGCGGTCGTCGGGATACACACGCCCCGCCAGGCCCTGCTGGATCACCGTGTTCCTGAAGGTCGTGGGATGGCTCAGGTAGAGGGTGAACTGTCCTGTCGCAGGGCGTTCGCCCACCGGGACGGGCGCGGCCAGAATCGCAGAGTCCTCAAACCGGACGTCGGCGGCTTTGGAGAACACCACCGCCGTCTGTGCGTTGGTGAACACGCCGTTGTTGCGGAACACCACCCGGCGATACGTCTGATCACGACCTCCCAGCATCTGCATCGCCTCTGAATGCGCTGGTGGATGGGTCTGGTCCATTTCAACGACGGAGTCTTCCACCAGCAACGGCCTTCGACTCGTGGCGTCGTAAAGTGTCCGCCCGTTCGGGCGCAATCCCACCGTCTGACCGCGTCCCTGAATGTGCGTATGGCGGATGGTCCATCGCGCCAACTCTGGATCGGTCGACCAGGAGGGCAGCCAACCCGTCTCCTGAGCGACGCTGCCTTCAACGGTGCAGCGCTCCAGCGTGAGCCTGCCCACCCAAACCAGGGAGCCGCGTATGACGCAATCGCTGAGCGACAAGCTGCGGCCAGGATCCAGCTGGGACACGCTTCCGGAGATCTCGACACCTCGCCAGCTGCCTCCCGCCGCGGCCACCGATGGGGCCAGTGAGGTCAGGACAGGCTGCGTCGGTCCCACGCGCGGCGAAGGGATGCATGAAGGGGGCTGACCAACTTCGTCTGCGCCGCCACAGCTCACCGCTGCGACGGCCGCGGCCAGAAGGATGCTGCTCGGGAGCATGAGGGAACGGGAGGTCTTCGCAGACTCCGGGAGATCGTCGGATTTCATGGGTGCATGGCGTGGGTGATGAGGATCATCACGCTATGCCCCGTGGTTCCGGTGAACAACTACCTCCCGGGTATTCAGAGCCCCCGCCGCAGGGCGGCTATCAGGTGGCGAGCCCGTTCACTTTCTGAAGTTGCTCCGATAGGTCGCAGGCGCGACGCCGGCCGTTTGGCGGAATGCGGTGCGAAAAGCGCCGATGGTCGAATAGCCAACGGCTTCCGCAATACCTTCCAGAGGCGTTTCGGTGGCCTCCAGCAGGCGCTGCGCCTCGGAGATCCGTTCCTTCTGAAGCCACGCCTTGGGAGTCACCCCGACCTCGCTGATGAACTTGCGCAACAAGGTCCGATCGCTGACGGCAGCTCGCTTCGCCAGCGCAGAAACCGTCGTCACATGGCCCAACTGACTGCGTGCCCACTCGAGCAGCGGCGCCAAGGAGCGGTCCGGCCGGATGGCCAGGGGACGACGGACATATTGCGCCTGGCCACCAGCCCGATGCGGATTCGTCACCATCGCGCGCGCAACCGTGTTGGCCACATCGGCGCCATAGTGACCTCGCACCACCTGCAGGCAGGCGTCGATCCCCGCCGCACTGCCGGCCGACGTCATGATCTTCCCGTCTTCAACGTACAAGACGTCGGGGTCGAACTGCACCTGCGGGAATCGCTCTCGAAACAGGTCCGCGTATCGCCAGTGCGTTGTCGCACGGCGGTTGTCGAGAATGCCGGCGCTGGCCAGGACAAATGCCCCGGAGCACAGGGAAATGACGCGCGAGCCCCGGTCCCGGGCTCGCACCAGCGCCCGCATCAGGGCGGGTGGTGGTGCATCGCGCGCATCGCGCCAGCCTGGAACCACCACGCAGTCGGCGCCGCGCAGCAATCCCAGCCCTCCGTGTGCGCGCAGACGCAAGCCACCGACGGCGCTCAGCTCGCCTGGCTCGGCCTGGGCAAATTTCAACCGGAACAGCGGCGTCGGAAAGTCCGGCCGAGTGCCTCCGAAAACCTCGGCAACGATGCCGAGTTCGAACAGACTCATGCCTTGATAAAGGATCGCGACGACGGTGGGTTGGGAGTCGGTCATTGGCGGTTTCTTGATGAAGATTGTCGTATCCGACAGTATCTCGCAGTCTGCGCGAGCTTCAGAATGGCAGCCCATGAAGACACCCACCTTGTTCACCCCCATCTCCATACGGGGGGCCTTGCTCCGCAACCGGATTGCGATGTCTCCCATGTGCCAGTACTGCGCGAGCGACGGCATGGCCGATGACTGGCACCTCGTTCACCTTGGTAGCCGGGCCGTTGGTGGGGCGGGCATGGTCATGGTCGAGGCGACTGCGGTGTCACCCGCTGGGCGCATATCCCCAGGTTGCCTTGGCCTGTGGAGCGACGCGCAGATCGCGCCGCTGTCGCGGATCGCCCGGTTCATACGGGATCAAGGCACCGTGCCAGCGATCCAGTTGTCCCACTCGGGGCGCAAAGGAAGTTGCCATCCGTCCTGGGCGGGCGGCGCGCCCCTGACGCCCGAACAGGGTGCGTGGGCCGTTCTCTCTGCGAGCGACATCCGTTTCAGAGCGGGTGACCCGATGCCTCAACCCGCGACGGAGGCCGATCTTGAACACTGTCTCGAAGACTATGCATCCGCAGCGCGCCGAGCCATCCAGGCGGGCTTCGAGATCGTGGAGATTCATGCCGCGCATGGCTATCTGCTGCACCAGTTCCTGTCACCCTTTTCGAACAAACGCACCGATGGTTACGGTGGGTCGTTCGAGAGCAGAACGCGATTCCTCGGCCAGGTGGTCGCCAGCGTGCGCGAAGCCATCGCGGACGATGTGCCGCTCTTCGTGCGCCTGTCGGCCACCGACTGGATCCCGGGTGCATGGGATCTCGAGGACTCGACACGACTGGCGGCTCACCTCAAGTCGCAAGGTGTGGACCTGATCGATGTGTCGTCCGGGGGCATCGCCCCGAATGTGGAGATTCCGATCCATCGGGGTTATCAGGTTCCTTTCTCTAGGCAGATCCGGGACCAGGCCGGCATCTTGACGGCTGCCGTCGGCCTCATCACGGACGCCGACCAGGCTGATGACGTCGTGGCGTCCGGTGATGCCGATCTGATCTTCCTCGGACGTGCCTTCCTGCGCGATCCCTATTGGCCCCTGCGAGCGCAGGCCACCCTCATGCACGAGGTGATCGTGCCCGCGCCTTACCGGTCCGCATTCGCCACGGCCCGATGACCTGGTTCGCACTCTTCAACGCGCATCTGCGCCACCATCTGGAAAAAGAGCCATCGCACTGCGGTTCAAGCAGACCGCGCCAGGGGTTCCAGCTTCCCCATGATCCCCAGTGGGAAAAGATCCCGCGCGCCGATCACGTCCAGGTTGTAGCCATGCCATTCGCGCTCGAAGTCGGTGAGGGCGTGGCCGCTGACCCGGCACGTTTCCACGGGGACTGAGCGCAAACGGGCGGCATCAAGCACCCCCTTTTCATCGCGGCATCCTTGAACTTCACCGGCCAGCCGACGGAGGTAGTTCCGGGCATTGTGAGCTGCCACACCGGCTTGAATGCCGATATGGCCGGGCACCAGAAGCCTGCGACCCAGGTGCTCTATGCGGGACAACGCCCGATCGAGCATGTCGGGTGCCGAAGACGAGAGGTAGGCGATGTGGCCCACCAGATTGTCCGAGGTCAATAGCAGGTCCAGGGCGGGCACGTCGATGTTCAAGGTGCTGACCGTATGACCCGGATTGTGGAAGATGCGGACCAGGTTGCCACCCCACACCAGGTCAAGTCCGTCGTGGATCACTCTGTTGGGGTGCACGAAGTGGCGCTCGACATGGGGCTCTCGCGTGCCCTGCGAGAAGTAGGTATGCATGTGATGGGCGTGCGCGATGACTTCCGCGCCTGGGTAGAGGTGAATGCCCCCCAGGTGGTCCGACATGTAGTGGGTCACCACGACGGCACAGACGCGCTTGCCCATGCGACCGCACAGGGTGTCGAACAGCGTCCGTGCATCGTCCTCCCCGGCCAGCGTGTCGACCAGAATGGCCTCGTGTCCCGACACCAACGCTGTGGCGACCGATTGGTGGCTTCGTCCCACGAACACGAATACGTTCGGCACCACTTCCTGCACCTGCATGCGGTTCCTTTCGGTTGTTTCCTGAATGGGTGTTTCCGGCGTCGGCGGTATCGACGGGTGACTATGTCGTTCGCCAGCGGCGGCGTCGACTACCTGTCGGGTCGCGTTTGACTTCAAAGGTAATTGGCGGCGTGGCTTCGATCCGCCACGATGGGCATCTTTGGTATCCGGAGGGTCTATGGCCGCCTATGCTGTCGCTCACATGCGAAACGTCAACTGGAATGCGTCGATCGTTGAATACATTCAGAAGATCAGCCGGACGCTGGAGCACCACGGTGGGAAGTTTCTCGTTCACGGAGACAACCCGGTGGTCATGGATGGCGAGTTCAAGGGCCACCTGGTCGTCATCGCATTTCCCAGCATGGAACAGGCCCGAAGCTGGTACTTCTGCAAGGCGTATCAGGAGATTCTCGCCATGCGTCGGGACAACTCGGACAGTGCGGTCCTGCTGGTGGATGGTGTTGCCCCGGGATACAGTGCCTCCGATCTCTTGAAGCGCTACTGACGGTCGGCCTTGCCAAGGCTCTGGGCATGCTGACGCAGCAACTGCGAGGTTTGCATGTCCGTGGGATACCAAAGTTCTGTCCGCAGACGCGTGCCCATGGCGTCATGCGGCAAGCCGCTCACCGTCTGGACTGCGCAGAAACTCATCAACCCGAGCGGCGTTTCCAGCGTGACATCAAATGACGTCGCCAACGGTTCTTGTTGAGCGGGTACTTTCAGCTTGCCGAACTTTGATTCGAGCGCTTTCTCCAGCGTGTCAACGCGGAGCTTGAGGCCAGGACGGGTCCACTGCTCCGTGCGGACTTGCGCGAGAAGAGCACCCGCGATCCTTCCGGCGTCTTGAGCTCGGGAGAGCCAGCCGCGCGGGTCCGCCAGGGTGGCCAGCATGTCGAGCGGGTCCTCTTGCCATACGCCGGGCATCACCAGTTCGCAGATCCAGCGGCTCGCCGGATTGGCTTGAACGATGTACCAGTCGCTGTTGAACACATGGCCCGGGTTCGGGTAGTGCAGTTCCATCGTTCGCAACGCCACGGAGTCATTGCCCGTCATCTTTGAGGGCATGCTGGCGTGGGGTAGAAGAGGCGAATATCCCCCGTTCAGCAATGCCGCGTTCGCCAGCGATGCACTGCCCCCCAGCTCACGCAGCCATGCAAGCAGCAGCCCGCGGCTCGGGCGCGCTCGGTCGCGTTCGATGAAGTTGATGTGCCGCTGAGACACGTCCAGGCGAAGTGCGAGCTCGAGCTGGGAGCAACCCGCGTTGAGCCGGACCATCCGAAGCAGCCCTGAAAGTTTGGTCACCTTTCAACCTCCACCGGCGGCACACTGCCGCCCTGAGTGGGGTCATTGTCGGCTATTTAGCTTCACAATGCAACTATTTCATTCGGAAGAATTGTCTTGATTGGTGTCATCGAACAGACGGCGCGATCGCTCCCAGACGCGGCTGGTCAGCTCGCGCAGGGTGGCCCGTTCTTGCGCGTTCAGCTCTGCAAGCAAGGTCTGTTCGGCGGCCAGGCTGAGTGGCACCAGCGTGGCATAGGCCGACTGCCCTGCAGGGGTCAGGTGAAGGACGATGCGCCGGCGGTCTTCCGGATCAATCTGGCGTTTCAGAAAGCCCAGCGCATCCAGCTGAGCCATCGCCCGCGAGAGGTTGACGCTGTCCATGACAGCCCGGCGTCCGACTTCCTTGGCGGTGATGGGCTGCAACTCGCCCACATGAGCCATCACGCGCCAGGCCGCAGGTGAGAGGCCGTAGCGCTCACGGCACATCAGGTGCATGCTGCCGCCGACACGCTCGGTGATGCCTGCAAAGTGGTAGAGAAGGCTGCGCTCCAGATGAAGGACTTTGGCACGCGGGGGTGACGGCATGAGTTGGGGCTCCGATGTAACAACTTCATTATGCAAGCAGTTGTTACCCCGGACTCGTTCATGCCGCGACACGGCCGGCTCCGTTGTTCTTGCTAGAGCGTCTGACCTTGCGCCAGTGCCGCGATGTCTTCGTTCAGCCGATCGGTGTGGGTCAGAAACAGCCCGTGCGGCGCACCCTCGTACACCGTGAGCGTTGCGTTGCGGATCAGCAAGGAGGAGGGCTGGCCGGTCAGGGGAAAGGGGAGGGAGGCATCGCGGTCGCCTTGAACGATGGCCACCGGCAGGTCCAGCTCGCGGAGTTCGGGGCGGAAATCGGTCGTGGTCATGATCCGGTTGCACGCCAGCAGGGCAGGCAACGAGGACTGCAGCATCAGGGACTTCAGCCACCGCCTCATGCCTTGCGAAGTGGCGGGCACCACGAAGGGATCCTCGTTGTCGTCCACCCATTTCGCGTAGTCGCTTGCCATGACCAGGCGCAACTGTTCGAAAACAGCGGCATCGACCCCCGTCGGGTTGTCGTCCGCGGCCAACAGGAACGGGGTACTGGGCGCCAGCAGCATCAATCGCTTGATGCGTCCCTTGCCGTGACGGGTCAGGTAGCGGATGCATTCGCCGGAACCGAACGAATAGCCCACCAGGGTCGCGTCCTGAACGCCCAGCGCCGACAGCACCGCCTCCATGTCGTCGGCCAGGGTGTCGTAGTCATAGCCGCATCCGCTGTCGTCCGAGCGACCATGTCCACGCCGGTCGTAGATCACACAACGAAATCCGCGGGCCACCAGCGGCACGATCTGGTAGGCCCACATATCCGATGGCAACGACCAGCCAGCGGTCAAGACAACCGTCGGACCCTGCCCATAGGACCGACAGTACAGGCGCGTACCGTCCGCCGCAGTCACATGGTTGGCTCGCTTGGGTTCCATGTCAGTACGCTCCGCGGGAATCCGAGTGAGATTGCGCAGCGAGGCCGCGCCACTCGAGCCAGGCCAGCAACAGCACAGCCCCGGCCTGCACAAGAACGGCAGCCAGGCCGATGGGTGTGATGCCGTCGATCGACAACGCGACGAAAAGGCTTGCGATCACCCACGCCACATTGCCGACCACGATCAGCAGCACAAGCGCCGCAGGAGGCGGTCGCTTGACGCCGGCCACCACCATGAGCACGGCGCAGGGTATGAGAAGCAGACCGGCCCACTTCACCAGCGCAGGTGGCAGACCCAGCAAGGTGGCCAGAAATTGCGTCAACGCCAGCAGCCCCACACCCATCGCTGCGCAGGTGAAGGCATCAAAGATCAGCACCGCGGCCAGGCTCGGGCGGGTGGGCGCAGTGTCCAGTGTGGTCGTTGGGTTGGTCATTGAGTTCATGTTGAGTGCATCAGGTTGGGAGGGGTTGTCGGGAGGAGGGTCATGGGAATGTTCCGCCGCCTCCAATGGGCCGTCGACTACCTGCGAGGTCGCACTTGCGTGATCTGGCGCAGATGGAGCGTCAGCGCCACGGCTGCCACGGCGAGTCCCACGCCGAAACCCCACCAGACGCCTGCTGGTCCGAGCTCCAGAGGTTCAGACAGCACCCAGGCGGCGGGAAGCGCCAGGCACCAGCAACAGCCCAGCGAAACGCGCGTGGGCCAGCGGCTCTCAAGCAGCCCCCGCAGTGCGCCCAGGCTCACGCTCTGCACGCCATCGGCAATCTGCATGAGGGCGACCGACACACACAGCGCGGCGGTGGTGGCGATCACGGCGTCGTCGACGCTGAACAGGCGTGCGACCATCTCACCGCCCAACGCGAGCGCAACGCCGGCCGTGCCCATCCACGCTGTGGCCACCATCAGGGCCGCGCGAGCCAGCGGCCAGCAGGCCGCACGGTCACCCGCACCGACTGCCTGTGCGATGCGCAGCCCCGCTGCCGAAGCAATGCCCAGCGGCACCATGTAGAGCACCATGGTCACCGACATCGTGATCTGGTTGGCGGCCAATGCCACTGCGCCAAAAGCGCCGACCATCAGGCCAGCGGCCGCATTGGCACCCGTTTCGAACAGGTACTGCAGGCCCATCGGCGCACCCTCCGTGCGCTGCCGGCTCAGTGCCCCGCGCCAGGGCGCGGTCGCGTGCAGCCAGCGCCGCAACGCGGGGTGACCTTGCGCCAGCAGCGCGAATCCTGCCGCGGCGCCCACGTTCGCCAGGAAACTGCCGACACCCGCGCCGACCAGTCCGAGGGCCGGCAAGCCGAAGCCACCGTGAACAAACCACGCACTGAGGCCTGCATTCAGCGGCACGGTGGCTGCCAGCACGGCCAGGGCCATCCCGGGGCGATCGATCGCATCGAAGAGCTGCTTGTAGGCGAACAGGATGGCCAAAGGAACGAGGGTCAGGGCCGACCACATCCAATAGCCGAACATGATCGCCAGCACGTCCCGGGGCTGACCGAGCCATGGCAGCAACGGCCAGGCCATCCCCATCAGCGCTGCCGCTGCGAGGCCTGTTCCCAGGGCGAAACGCCAACCGGCACGTCGGTGGCTGGACACCGCTTCCGGCTGGCCGGCGCCGAAGGACTGCGCGGCCAGCATGCCTGTGGCGCTGGTCAGGCCGTAGAGGGTGGCGATGAACACCAGCAGCACGGAGGCGGTCAGCGAGACTGCGGCCAGTGCCGCATGGCCCAGCGGCGCCACCACGGCGCTGTCCACCAGGCCAATCAAGGCGCTGCACACCAGTCCGGCGACGATGGGCAGCGCAAGGGCGAGCAGTGAGCGCAGGTCGTTCGCGAACCTGCTGGCGCCCGTGCGCCGAATGCGGAAGGAGAACGTGTGCATGTCAGTCTGCCCGCATGTACCGGTCCCAATAGCCCGCATCCGGCTCGATCTGCTGCACGACGTCCACCCACAGGCCTGACGGGTCGGCAAATCCGAATCGGCGCTGTCCGAAGGGCTCGTCGGTGAGTGGGTATCCGATCTGGCCGCCGCTGGCGATGAACCGGGCGTGTTCGAGGCCGGCGTCTTCCACCTGCAGTTCGAAGCACATGCCTTTCCCGGAGAACGCCTCGGGCCCGGGTGGCGCAGAGGGGTGCTCTGGGGTCATGAAGGCAATGGACATGCTGCCGTCCGTGGTGGTGAGCCAGACGAACCAGTCGCTGTCGAAGCCCACCTCCAGCTCCAGGTGCTGGACCCAGAAGTCGCGGCAGGCATTCTTGTTGGCGGTCACGATGATGGGGTAACGGTCGCTGAATCGCATGGAAACTCCTTGAAAGGGTGGTTTAAACAAACAGACTGTCTGTCTGCTTGTGAAAATTCTCTCAACAAACAGGCAGTCTGTCTATTACTATCGAGGTCATGGCAACAAACCCTGAACGATCGGCGCTGACACGCGCCAGGCTGCTGGGTGTCGCGCGCACCCTGTTCGCGCAGCACGGCTATGCCGTCACCTCCACCGAAGCGATCCTGGCCGGTGCGGGCGTGCAGAGGGGCGCTCTGTACCACCACTTCGCCGACAAGGCGGCGCTGTTCGAGGCGGTGTGCGTTCAGCTGGTCGAGGAAGCGTTGCCGTCCGTGGAGGGCGCCACCGCCCGTTCGCGCGGCGCGCTCGACGCGCTGGTCCGTGGCTCGATCGCCTGGATCGACTTCGTCACGCGCGACGATGTGCGGCGCATCCTGCTGGTCGACGGCCCCACGGTGCTCGGCTGGCAGCGCTGGCAGCAACTGGATGACCGGTTGAGCGTCAACGCCTTGCGTGGGGCTTTGCGCGATGCCATGGCGTCCGGGGATCTCAGCTTCGACGGCGATTCCGAACTGCTGACCACGATGGTGAACGGGGCATTGAACGCACTCGCCCTGCACGTCGGCAACGGCGCAAATCCCATCCCCGCGCGGCAGTGGCACCGGGCGGTGCGCGGTTTCTGGCGGGCGCTGGCGCGGTAGCGCTGGCCTGCCTGCGCGGGTGCGCAAATGCTCTTTGGGGGATGGGTGAAAGCGCCGCAGAGGCCGCTTTCATTGGTGCGCGGGGCGGGGATCGAACCCGCACACCCTTTCGGATACGGGATTTTAAGTCCCGGGCGTCTACCGATTTCGCCACCCGCGCAGGGTGCCGGGCATGATACCTTGCGTGCAATCGGTTGGTGCCTGATGGCTCCGGTGCTTGACTTAAAATCCCCCGGCGCGAGAGCGACTTGGCGGTTCGAGCCCGCTTCGAGGCCCAGGCTAGGTTTTTTCCGGTTTCGCCGGTACAGTGAGTTTCCATGACCCGATACAACGCGCCCTTCGAGATCCACGTGCACGGCGACGTTCCGCTGCGTGAGGACGTGGTCTTCGGACAGATCCAGGACGCGCTCAAGCCCCTGTGGCAATACGCGGGTGCGAAGTCGCTCGCTGCCGCTGCCGAAAGCAGCTACGAGGACGAGCCCGGCATTCGCTTCGATGCCGAAGCGCATGTGCTGCAGATCTGCTGGACGGTGCCCGGGGACGAGGATTTCCGCCAGGTCATCGAGGAAGCCTGCATGGGCCTCAACGAGATCGCCTCCGCGGGTGCGCCGCTGGAGGTGTCGTTCTACGACGCCGAGTACGATGAGGAAGACGAGTCCTCGGAGGAAGAAGCGCGAGACGATTTCCTGATGTGCTTCGTCGGCCCCACGCCCGCGGCCATCATGCAGGTGCAGCGCGATCTGCTGGTGCAGGACGTGCTCCACGTGATGGAACGCCACTTCGACCAGTCGGAGCTGGGCGAGGTGGTGGCCTCGATCGACAAGCTCTTCTCGCAGCGTTTCGAAGCGCTCGTGAGCTCGATGCAGCTCGGCAAGCCGCCGCGCGGGTTTGGCGGGTCCTCCGGGCACGGCGGGCCGCGCAAGCCGCGCCATCTGCACTGAGCGCCCCCGGCGCGCGGCCTTGGCCTTCTTTTCCACCGATGCCCTGAATCCCGGCGTTCGCAAGCGCGAGGTGTTCGGCTGGGCGATGTTCGACTTCGCCAATTCGGGCTACACCACGGTCGTCATCACGGCGGTGTTCGCGGCCTATTTTGTGGGCGCGGTGGCGGGTGGCACGGCCTGGGCCACGTTCGCCTGGACGGCGGCCCTGAGCCTGTCGCACCTGATCGTGATGTTCACCATTCCGGCCATGGGGGCATGGGCCGACCGGCACGCCGCCAAGAAGCGCCTGCTGATGATGACCACCGTGGGCTGCGTGCTGGCCACCGCAGCGCTCGGGCTGGTCGGGCCGGGCGCGGTGGCCCTGGGCCTCTTGCTCATCGTCGTTTCGAATGTGTTCTTCGCCTGGGGCGAATCGCTGGTCGCGTCGTTCCTCCCGGAGCTCGCGCGCCCGGAGGCCATGGGCCGCGTGAGCGGATGGGGCTGGAGCCTGGGCTATGTGGGCGGCATGCTGGCGCTCGGCCTGTGCCTGGGTTATGTGCTGTGGGCGCAAGCCCAGGGCCAGAAGGCAGAGCAGTTCGTGCCGGTGACCATGTTGATCACGGCCGCCGTGTTTGGCTTGGCGGCCCTTTTCACGCTGGTGCTGTTGCGCGAGCGCGCGACGCCCGTGGCCGGTGCTGCCGGTGCGGGCAGCTGGCGTGAGTCCTTGCGGCAGTTGCAGCGCACCTTCCAGCAGGCGCGCCGGTACCGCGACTTCATGTGGCTGCTGGCCTGCGTGGCGGCCTACCAGGGGGGCGTGGCGGTGGCCATCACGCTGGCGGCGATCTACGCCGAGCAGGTCATCGGCTTCGTGCAGCAGGAAACCATGGTGCTGATCTTCGTGCTGAACATTGCGGCGGCACTGGGTGCGCTGGCCTTCGGCTACTGGCAGGACCGCCTGGGCCACAAGCTGGCGCTGAGCATCACGCTGGTGGGCTGGGTGGCCACCTGCATCATCGCGGCCCTCACCACCACCAAGGGCGGCTTCTGGTACGCCGCTGCCATTGCCGGCGTGTGCATGGGGTCCAGCCAGTCCTCAGGCCGGGCCATGGCCGGCATGCTGGCGCCGCCCGCGCAACTGGCCGAGTTCTTCGGCTTGTGGACCTTCGCCACGCGCGTGGCCAGCATCATCGGGCCGCTGAGCTACGGCGCCATCACCTGGATGACCGGGGGCAACCAGCGGCTGGCCATCGGCTTCACGGCGGTGCTGTTCCTGATTGGCCTGGCGCTGCTGCTGCCGGTGAACATGGCGCGGGGGCGGGCGGCGGCGCTCGGCGAGGCGGCACCCACGCGCTGACGTTCAGGCCTGCAGGCGGCGGGCGCTGGCCGGGATGTTCAGCCAGCGTTGCGCGGCTTGCGCGAGCGCATCCGGCGAACCACTGGCCAGCAGCACGGGCAGGGTGGCTGGCTCGCCCGCCACGTGCTGCGCGCCCAGGACTTCGCGCGTGCGCCGCGCCACCGGCGCGCCGGTGTCCACCAGCGTCACCGCAGGGCCGCAGAGCCGACCCAACACCTCCGAGGCGAACGGGTAGTGCGTGCAGCCCAGCACCAGCGTGTCCATTTGCGGCCCCGCCTGCTCGCGCAGCGCATGCAGGTAACGTTCGCACAAGGCCAGCGTGGTGGCGGCGTCGTGCCGTTCAATCGCGTCGGCCAGGCCGTCACAGGACTGGCAACTGAAATGCACGGGGCGCGTGGCGGCCTGGACCTGCCGTTCGCGCAACTGCGCAAAGCGCGCACTGCCCAGGGTGCCCCGCGTGGCCAGCACGCCAATGCGTCCGCTGCGGCTGCTCGCGGCGGCCGGCTTGAGCGCGGGCTCCACGCCGACGACCGGCAGGTCCGGATGCGCTTTGCGCAGCTCGTCGATGGCGTGTGCGGTGGCCGTGTTGCAGGCCAGCACGAGTGCGTCGATGCCGTGGGCCTCGCGCAGGTGCGCCGCGATGCGGTGCGTGCGCGCCGAGACCTCGGAGGCCGATCGCTCACCGTAAGGCGCGTGCGCGCTGTCGGCCACATAGACGAAGCGCGTGCCGGGCAGTTCGGCCAGCAAGGCGCGCAGCACGCTCAGGCCGCCGACCCCGCTGTCGAACACGCCGACGGTTTTCAAGCAGCGGCGACCTCGATGCCTTTGAACTCGCCCGTGGCGATGCGCTTCTGCCACTCGGCCGGGCCGGTGATGTGCGCGCTGGTGCCGCCGGCGTCCACCGCCACCGTCACCGGCATGTCGACCACGTCGAATTCGTAGATGGCTTCCATGCCGAGGTCGGCAAAGCCCAGCACCTTCGCAGTCTTGATGGCCTTGGAAACCAGGTAGGCCGCGCCGCCCACCGCCATGAGGTAGGCGCTCTGGTGCTTCTTGATGGCCTCGATCGCGACCGGGCCGCGCTCGGATTTCCCGATCATCGCGATCAGGCCGGTCTCGGCCAGCATCATCTCGGTGAAGCCGTCCATGCGCGTGGCGGTGGTGGGGCCAGCGGGGCCCACCGCCTCGTCGCGCACCGGATCGACCGGGCCCACGTAGTAGATGACGCGGTTGGTGAAATCCACGGGCAGCTTCTCGCCCTTGGCCAGCATGTCCTGGATGCGCTTGTGCGCGGCGTCGCGGCCGGTGAGCATCTTGCCGTTGAGCAGCAGGGTCTGGCCGGGTTTCCAGCTGGCGACCTGTTCTTTCGTCAACGTGTTCAAGTCGACGCGCTGGCTCTTCTGCGTGTCGGGCACCCAGTTCACGTTGGGCCAGAGGTCCAGGCTCGGCGCGTCCAGGTAGACCGGGCCGCTGCCGTCCATCACGAAGTGCGCGTGGCGCGTGGCGGCGCAGTTGGGGATCATGGCCACGGGCTTGCTGGCCGCGTGCGTGGGGTACATCTTGATCTTGACGTCGAGCACGGTGGTCAGGCCGCCCAGGCCTTGCGCGCCGATGCCCAGTGCGTTGACCTTCTCGTACAGCTCGAGGCGCAACTCGTCGACCTGGCTGAGCTTCTCGCCCTTGGCGGATTTCGCCTGCAACTGGTACATGTCGAGGTCGTCCATCAGGCTTTCCTTGGCCATCAGCACCGCCTTCTCGGCCGTGCCGCCGATGCCGATGCCGAGCATGCCCGGCGGGCACCAGCCGGCGCCCATGGTGGGCACGGTCTTGAGCACCCAGTCGACCACCGAGTCGCCCGGGTTGAGCATGACCATCTTGCTCTTGTTCTCGCTGCCGCCGCCCTTGGCGGCCACGGTCACTTCCAACGTGTCGCCCGGCACCAGCTCGGTGAAGATGACGGCAGGGGTGTTGTCCTTGGTGTTCTTGCGCGCAAACTGCGGGTCGGCGACGACGGAGGCGCGCAGCGTGTTGTCCGGGTGGTTGTAGCCGCGGCGCACGCCTTCGTTGATGGCGTCTTCCAGGCCGCCGG
>VFQQ010002749.1_pt1 | contig 18763 bp, 39 predicted proteins | sample 3512341 | NCBI WGS metagenome assembly VFQQ01 (sample SAMN10412373, study PRJNA504923) | tailings metagenome | isolation source: Relicate 2 Philex TSF1 revegetated site | place: Philippines: Tuba, Benguet | collected 2017-08-29 | reverse complement strand
CAGGCCACGTGTAGAAAGAAACGGGCAGGGTACCACCGCAGAATGGGTAGCAGCCTATGAGCGCAACAGCGGCCGCCTTGCATGCCGTGGCCACTGCAGGAACGGCTTGTCAGGCCCCCAGAAGTAATGGGTATTCCAGCTGGCACGTGCCGTTGCAGCAGGCCACACACAACTACGCACCTGGAGGTTGTTCCAGTGCGCTTCAGCTGCTTCGGTCACAAGTGCCATCACTGCGTCCTTCTGGCTGCAGGTAGAAAATGGAGGGACAGGCAGTGGCGTTGACTGCCACGCAGGTAAACGCATTGTACGGGCGTGCGCAGGCGATCCTCTGGCCTACATGATGACCACGTGCGAGGGAAGGCTTGCGGCTAGGTGCCCAGGCAAGGCCATCTCATTCGTGCGAAGCGGGCGAAGCGGGCGCACCTGCGCATGCCCTCCGTGCATGCCGTGGCATTGAAGCCATCAGCGGCAGCCTTCTCCACTAGTCGCACATAGTCCTTTGTGATCTGCGGAGCAAAAGCCAATCAAGTGGCAGCTGGACATAACGCGCCTTTCGATCATTGGAATGGAGCATTGCAAGTGCAGGTCCATGTGCGTAAGGGTGGTGGGCTGAGTTGCTGCTGTAGCAACACAGACAGTGCAACCATGGCATGTTGCTAGTAGGGCATGCCGGCTGCTTGCAGCGGAGGTGAAGTCGCCAGTTTTGAAAGAAAGGGCCGCTCCCGTCTCCATTCACATCCAATCCTTTTCCTTCCCACTCTCCTCACATGCGCCTTCCATAGACCCACAACCCACCTGCGCAACCGCCGACCGCTGCTCGGCAGTCAGGTTTGGGTCGCTCTCAGACAGCTCCACTGCCGCCGCCGCCGCATCCAAAAAGCTGCTCAGCCCGTCCTGCTTCTCCGCATCGTTCAGCGCTGGCTCGCCGCCCGCCCCGCCCAGGGCCCACACGCGGCATGTGCCGTACAGACCAAGAGTGCTGCAAGGTGTGGCGAGGAGCGCAGGGGGAAGGGCTTCAGCCTGAGCTTCATCGCTTCACTTTATCCAGCCGCAGCTGCTGCTGCAGTCAGGTGCAGTAGTCGACATGAGAGACAAGCACAGCGGGCGAGTCAGGTAGGGCATTGGTTGCCAGCGAGTGTACCCACCTGTGCAGGTACGTTTTCATTGCGTGGTACAGTGCTGTGTCCACAGGGATGCTCAGAGAGAAGTTGCCAAACCTGCAAAGGTTGGCATAGGGCAGCTGTTGACGGAGGTGCCGCTTTCGGCGGTCATGCTGGAACCGTCCGCTGGCTGATTGCAAGATCGGCCAGCAGGACCCGGTAAGCATGGCAGCGATGTGCATGCCCAAACGCAAGCGGCGGCAAACCTGTGGGCAGGGGCTTCAACCACCAGGCAGCCGCAGCCTGCTCACTCCCCACTCCTCACTCCCCACTCCTCACTCCTTACCCCCATCAGAGCCCTCACCGGTAGATGCGCTGCTCGTCGGTGGAGCTGAGCACCACAAACGGGTGGCTGCGGGTCTCCAGCATCTTCAGGTTCTCATACTGCCCGATGAAGTTGGAGTCCAGCGGCTTCAGGTAGTCGGGCTGCAAGGAGAATGAGAGAAACAGCAAGGTGGGGGAGAAAGTGCAGCAGCAGCGGCGGCGGCGGCGGCGCCATCGGCTGATGCCGGCGCTGGATGCTCTAATGGCTTTTATGAGAGGCCTTGTTGGTCAATTTTGTGTGGAAACGGCAGACAGGCTGCTCAAGAAGCCAAGGGCTTGCGGGGCCGCGGCCATCCTCTAGCTTGCGCACCGTGGCGGGGGAGATGTGCGCCATTCCGAGCTCATCAGTCTGCAGGGCGGCCGCGGCACCCGCGAAAAGCAGCAGGATCCCCAGTATCAGGCGCGCGACGGGTCGCATTGCGCTTCCCCCCTGCGCACGTGCAGACCGGTTGTGGAGATGTAATGGCACGTGTGTGCACGAGAGGCAGTGCCACTCTTGTGCTGCCCACCGCCGGCCGACGCCAGGTGGCACCCCACCACAGCGCCACACAGCAGCCACTCAAGACGGCCCGCTGCTGCCTGTCTGCCCAGCCTGATATCTGTGCGATGCATCGTGATCCATAAGTAATAAATCATTGACAGAAGGGCAACTTATCTCAAGCGAAAGTGCCGCTCGCCCAGGCCAGTCCAAGCGAAGCATGCTTCCACGGCACGTGGCACCGTCGCTGCTTCTGCTGTTCTGCCAATCAAGGTGCTAGTTTACACGGCAGCGGGGTATGGTACACATAGGCGTGCTAGGAAGCTGGGAGAAAATTGCTACAGGCGCTGCATACTCTTACATGATTACACCGACACCTGGAGCCGCAGCCGCTTGCTGTGCCGCAGGTGCGGCTGGAACTCTGCCTGCAGCTCTACAGCAGCATGGTGCCAGTGCGTTGGCTGCACAGCAGCAGCTGGAGAGGCCGGCAGGCTGCCCATCGTTGGGCTGGTGGCAGCTGGTGCGCCTGGCTGTGCAGCCTGCCCAATTCCACCGGGCTCTGCCGCAGCCGCTGCCGCCGTCCCACCAGCCGCCTCCCGCTGCCGCTGCTGCCGCCGTTTCAGCCGCTGCTTGCGGCTCAGCCGGTGCTTGTGCGGCTGCCGGCTGTTCTGCTCTATTTGCGACACCACCTCACCCACAGCGGCGGCTGCAAGGGCCTGCCGGCTCTGCCGCAGGCTGCTGGCGGTATCCACACTGCTGGCTGGCCGAGCCAGGCTGGAGGTTGTAGCAGAGGCAGGTGGTATGCATGCGCCTGCCCGGTGCCCCGCTGCCTCACTAGCTGCTGCTGCTGCTGCTAATGCTGCGGATGCTCCTCTTATTGCCTCCACTGCCACCACCGTTGCTGCTGCCGCTGTGCCCTGCAACTCTTCCTGCTGCCCGTCAGCAGGCCCAGCCTGCCCTTGCCGCTGCCGCGGTCGCCGCCGCTTCTTTCCTCTCCGTGGCTGCTGTGGCGCCTCTGGCTGCCACGACAGCTGCAGCTGTGTGGCTGCCGGCAGCAGCAGGCCGGCGGGTAGGCAGGCTGCCCCGGCAGCCGGGATGGCAAAGCCGCTGCTCTCCAGCGCGGCAGCGATCTCTGCCTGTGCCATCCAGTGGGCAAGCGAGTGATCCCAAAGACCGCTGCCGCACACCTCGCCAGCTGCATCCTCACAATCTGAAGCCCCCTCCACAGCTGCCACTGTCGCGCACTCTGCAGCCGCAACTATCGCCTCCTCTGTCGCCTCCTCTGCCGCGGCCACTGCAACTTGGATTTCCGCTGCTGCCGGCTCTACGACTGCTGCTGCTGCTACTGCCTGCTCTGCCGCTGCTGCCTCTGCTGCCGTTGCCTGCACCTCTGCCGCTAGGCCTGAGTCCACAGCTTCTGCTTCGTCTCTGCTTCCCCCATCTGCTGCCTCCAACACTGAGCCAGCCGGCTCTGCTGCCGGCTGCTGCAGCAGGCTGGGCAGGGGCGGCGGCGGCGGCACGGGCAGATCCTGTGCCCGTGCAAGCAGCTCCTGCAGGCCGCACCGCTGCGCCTGCCGCAGGCTGTTGGCGAAGCAGGGGTGCAGCTGCAGGTAGGGCAAAGGCAGTGCATGGCGGGCAGTAACATCAGGCTGAGACGCTCAATGCATAAGTAAAGGGCTACGGCAGCATGGTGGGGTGCAGCTGATTGCAAGTCCCCCAATGCCCAGTTTCCAGCTCAAGTCAACCAAGCCCTAAGGTCACCCACCTGGAAGCGGCGGCGGCCGCACTTGGCCGGCGGTGGCGTGCCCTCCCCGCCGCACACATCCGCTGGAGACTCTAAGAAATAGCGCGGCGCGGTGGCGGCCACACACTCCAGCACAGCCCGCAGCGGCACCCTGCATGTGTGCCAGCAGTTGTTGGTGTTCGTCATGGCCAAAGCCACGTCAAGACCTCAGCTGCAACAGCAAGCCATGCACTGCAACGCAGCACGCAGCGGCGGCACCTTGTTGGCTGGTGGTGTTCCGCAGCTCCAGGCTGCATACGCTGCTGTACAAACCCACAGCATGAAAGGGCGCCAACCAAGGGCCCAGCGGCTCACCAAGCAAACGCGCTCTTCTCTCCTCCAGGCACTGCCCGCGTGGCGGCGTTCTGCTCGGTGGCCAGGCGGAACATGAGGGGCGCCACAAAAGGGGTCTGAGTCATGTAGAAGTGGTAGCTGCCCTTGGCCAGTGTGTGCTCCACCTGTGCGGAAGAAGTGGATTCTGATGAACTGGCGTTTGCAAACTGGAGCTGGGTCATGTAGATGCTGAGAAGCGGTAGCTGCCCTTGGCAAGAGTGTGCTCCACCTGTGCAGAAGGAGTGGATTTTGGTGAACTGCCTTCGCAAACTGGAGCTGGACTGCCAGAGCTGACTGGGTACTGCCCTCTCCCACCACCAACTCAACACCAACTCAGCCTGCTGTCTGCTGCGCTTGCCTTGAGCGCTTGCAGCGGGTCGCGCAGTTGCGCCTCGAAAATCGCCGCCGCCAGCGCCTGCATGGTGCCGCGAAACCGCAGCTTGTGCCACCTTTGGTCAATGAGCAGTTGCTGCACTGCCATGCTGCACCAATGAACGCTGCCGCCTTCGAGGAGAAGCCATGCAAAGCCGCACCCGGTCCCCTCACTCACCACACTGGCTGCGTCCACGCCGCAGTCACCGAACAAGCCCAGCGTTTCCTCTGCAAACTCCCGTGCAGCGGTGGCGGCCGAATCCAAATCCTGCAGAGGGTCAGTGTGCATCAGTTAGGCAAAATTCGGCTGTGCAGCGCAGACTTGCAAGCTTCGCAGGAACAGACTGCGTGCAGCATCTACAGCATTGCGTGCGCGGTTGGCAAATGTGCCAGGCTGCTTGCAGGATGCTGCCAAGGCGCAAGCCGGCAGTCGCAGCACCCGCCTGGGCCTCGCGGCCGCCGCCGAAGTCTCGCCACATTGTACGATACAGCTGCACCCATTCGATGGAGGGCAGCAGATGACTGGGAGTAGGGACACGTTGTTGGCAACGGCCCCTCTGAAGCTGCTGGGTACACAGCACTGCGCTATCGCAGGCAGCACTTGCAAAGAAGGGCAGCAGCGCACACCTTGCCGCCGGGCCCGGTGCGGCAGGGCTCAGCACCCAGCAGCACCAGCACGGCGCCCTCGTGCAGGCAGAAGGGCAGCACGCCCGCCGCCTTGTGCTCCGTCAGCGCCCGGCTGCGCGTGAAGTAGGCCATGCCTGCTGCCGCGGCTGCTCAGCAAGTGTGGCCGGGGCGCCAGCGCTGCCGCTCCCTCCGCCGCCGCCGGCCGCCCATCCGCCTGGGGGAACTCTTCGCGCTCGGGCGCGCGCTGATGTGTCGTGTAGAACGCTCCTGGGGTCGCTGGAGGGACCGGGGCAAGCGCCGTCGCTCGCTGCGAGCAGGGGATGGTAGCCCTCTGCCTCCAGCACGCTGCTAGGCTGCTCACGGCAGCTAACACTCTAGCAGCAGTTGCACGATTTGTGGGCAGGGCGACAGCGGTCCGAAAGTCTTTCGGCACCTGCCCTGCTGGCGGCGCCCTGCATTGGATGGCTTTCGTGCGGCCCATCGGCGATCTCTGCTCGATTTCGCATCTCCATTCCGTCATCGGAGTTGGGAAGCGCGCAGAGCCATGCTCGGGTCGCTGGCCCAGCCCGCCGCTGGCGGCCTCCTGAGGCTGCTGCCTCCCACATCAGCGTTGCTGGCAGCCCAATGGTGGCATGTACCGCGCCAGATGCAGCAATGCGCAGCTTACAGCCAGCCGGCGGCCGGCGGCGGCGGCGGCGAGGCGGAGCTGCCGCCGCCCTCAGGCCCGCTGGTGGGCATCAAGGTGCGGCAGCGCTGCACCTGGGCTAGAGGATGGCTGCAACGGAAACAGCACTGCGACGCCAACTGGACGTGGCTGGTCCTGACCCCCGCATCACCACCGCCACCGCCTGAGTGGTTGGGCCAGCTGCCGCTGCTCATCCTCTTCTGCACTGCCACACAAGCTCACCTGTGCAAATGGCTCCCTTGTATTGCAGGTCGTGGACGTCGGCCAGGTGGTGGCCGGCAACTTTTGCGGCGCGCTGCTGGCCTACTTTGGAGCCAGCGTGATCAAGGTGCGGCCGCAGGCAGGCTGCTGTGACGTGCCCAACTGGGCGTGACGGCGTGACACCCTGATGCGGTCTGCTGCTGCTGCTGCTCGAAGAATGGTTGATGGTGCTGGGAGCTGAGAACCTGAGCAGCGCCTGCACTGCATGCTGCAGCATCCCTCCAGCCTCCAGCAGAGCAGGTGCCAGCTGATCTGTGTTGGGCTATGCGATTTGACGGATGATGTGTCGATGTGATTGCATGTGTTGCAGTCATAAGATTTACAGTCATAAGATTCAAGTTGATTGCAGGTGGAGCCGCCGGGGCGAGGGGATGCCCTGCGCCACCTGCGCATGGCCGACCCAACCGGCACAAGTTTGTGGTGGCGCAGCTACGTGAGGCGCTTGGCGGCAGGATTGGGTGGGGTGGTTTGGCACGATGCTTGAGTTGTTGCGCCTGCAGCTGAGATTCAAAAGTGCGCGAATGTGCAGCATCCGTGAGTTATAAGGTTGCAGGGATCTCGCAAGGGCCCGCATTGCGCCGGTTGTGGACCTTCCCCATCCCCCTCCCCAACTTTGCCTCAACTTTACGTCCCATCCTTGCCCGTGTCTTCCAGGGCCGCAACCGCCGCTGCGTCACAATCGACCTGCACAATGAGGAGGGGCGGGCAGTGCTGCGGCAGCTGGCTAACAAGGCAGACGTCTTGGTGGAGGTGAGTAGACTTGATAATCTGCAAAATGGAGCATTGGTGTGCAGCAGCAAATCCGGTGCTCCCAGTCAGCACCTTGGCATGTGATGGGCAGCCAGCTGCCAACGGTGCACTGCACCAAGCGATTGCTGCACAGATGGCCTGCACACCCCAAGTTGACCAGCCCCTTTTGCTCCCCTGTTCTCAGAACTTCCGGCCGGGCGTGATGGAGAACTGGCAGGTGGGTGTCGGCCTGTGGCTGCAGTTGCTTTGACATTTTGCTGGCGGCACTCAATGCTGATGCCGAGCTCGCTGTGCAGCATGGCTGCAGTCTGGCGCCGGTGTGCATCTGCGTCCACGTGTTGCTGAGCTCCCTCCTGCTGTTTCTGTCCCCAGCTGGGCCCCAAGGACTTGAAGCCCGAGCTGATCTATACGCGAATCAGCGGATATGGCCAGACCGGCCCCAAGGCGCAGCTGCCCGGCTACGCCTCGGTGTGCGAAGCATTTGGTGGCTTCAGGTGCGCTGCAGCTGTATCAGCTTCAGCGGGTGCCATGGGTATGCAAGCGTGAATGTTAGGCATTGTAAGATACAAGAATGTTTCCATCCTCCTCACAGGTACCTCAACGGCTTTCCCGACCGACCGCCAGTGCGGCCCAACATCAGCCTGGGAGACAGCCTGGCCGGACTGCACGCCGCATTTGGGGCAGTCATGGCGCTGCTGCACCGCGCCCGCAGCGGCGGCGGCGCCCACGGGCAGGTGGGTCGGTGGGTGGGGAGTGTTGTGCCCGCCCAGTGCAGCACGCACTGGGACGTGGGCCCTTTCGTCGACTGCAGCTGTGGAATGGGCTGTTTCACAGTGTTTGCCATGCACGCAATTGATTCGGCTTGCGAGCAGCGCCAAGTTCTTTAGTCCAGCCCCAGACACCCTCCTTGCACATCCCGTTGCCCTCCCAGGTAGTGGATGCTTCAATTAGCGAGAGCCTCTTCAACATGCTGGAGGGCTGCGTGCCAGGTAAGTGAGCACCGCAGCAGGCAGAGCGCCTTCTGCTTGACCTGCAACTGCAGTTGCTCCATTTCAGTGCAACATGGGCTGCAATTAAGCTCGTCCTGCACGGCCAGCCTGCAGTTCATACTGCTCCTCACACAGTCAATCCAATCATGTTAGATTGTGCGCTCCCTCCTGTCGCAGAGTATGCGGCCAGCGGCAAGAGTCGGCCGCCCAGCGGCTCCACGCTGACGGGTGTGGTCCCCAGCGGCACCTGGAAGTGCAAGGACGGTGAGCAGCTGCCGATGGATGCACTGAGCGCACATGTGGGATTTTTGCATTGCCCATGCATGCCTGTAGCGCGTCCTCAATCATGTGCGCTCTGTGCTCCACACTGTATCATACCGGGGTGTATGTCGTCATCGTCGGCGGCCGCAGCGTGGTCATGTGCTCATGTGTTGCAATGCAAGGAACGCAGTATCAAACGCTCCTCGTTGCATGCATGCAGGGGTGTATGTCATCATCGGCGGCAACGGCAACTCGGTGTACAACCGGCTGATTGCGGCCATGGGGCGGCCAGACATGGGTGAGTCTGGGAGGCAGCAGCAATGCTGCATCCGCCAAATAGCTTGCCGACTTCCAGCCAGCGCCCATGACGAAAGGCTGGAAGCTGCTTGCTCTCCGGCTGTATATCAGGAGTTGACTGGCATCAAGCTTGCCTTCCTGCCCTCCCACAGGCATCGAGAACCCGCGGTTTGCGACCGACGCGCTGCGCTGCGAGAACGAGCGCGAAATCCTGGACGTGAGCGCCCCATTCGTTTGGGCTTCCCCTGATTACAGATTACAGGGGGGGCCCATGGGTGCCTACCGGCTCGGCCTGAGGGGCCTGCGTGCTGTCGTTGGGCAGGGCAACACGCACCTGCTTGTCTGCCTCTGTTTGGTTCCTTGCCTACCGGTGCGCCCAACCGTATCCTCCTCCCATGCCTTCTCTTTCCTCTGCGATTCAGGTCATTGAGGACTGGGTGGCCCGGCACACATCTGAGGAAGTGATGGCAGCAATGAATGCGGCACGAGTGCCGGCAGGGCCCATCCTGTCCACCGCAGGTCGGCTGATTGTTGTGCTGGTGTTCCGCAGGGTGGCCGCTGCGTGTTGCTGGGCGTGCGTGCGCGCCGCTGTTTACTGCAGCTGCTGGTTCTGCATTGCTTCACATACGTTGTTAAAAACAGCCAGCTTTCCCACTCTACCACTCTAACACCTGCAGACATCTGCCAGGAGCCGCAATACCTGGAGCGCGGCATGATCCAGAAAGCGGCGCCCCCGGCAGGTGCGCTTTAACGGTGCTGCCTGCAAGGCATGGTTGGCGGTAGCAGGCATCCTCAGGGGCAGCCAGCGCCTGTTTGAGAGCTTCCTTCCCCAGCCTTTCCCAGGACTCTGTCCCAGCCTGCCCCTCCGACCGCCTGCCCGCTGCACACCCTCGCTACATCCCCCCCGCAGGCGGCCCCGAGGTCACCCTGCCTGCAATGGTGCCCGTGCTGCACGGCACGCCCGGCAGCACGCGCTGGGCGGGCCCCGAGCTAGGCGAGCACACTGAGCAGGTGCTGAAGGAAGAGCTGGGCATGGATGATGCGCAGATTGCGCGCCTGCGGGAGTGCGGCGCCATTTGATTGGGGGGCGGACCTCAAAGCTTGCTAGTGCCAGCAGGAGTGCGGCGCCATTTGATGCGGCTTGCAGGGGCGGCTAGCACCGGCACCCAGTGCTTGCCACAGTGCACCCGCCATGGAGCCATTGCTGGACTGGCCTGGTTGCGCCTTGCCTGGCGTCGCCGCCGCGCTGCCGCCCATTTGATCATTTTTGAGTTTTGTTTGCCATTTGATCCCTTTACGGCGTTTTCCGAGCCCACTTATTTCATTCGCCCTGCATTTCCTGCCGCACATTGCCCTCCTGAGTACCAGTGCCGCTCTGGCCTCTGCACAACCACATTGCACAGCTCGTCCCGCCAGCTTTGGGGTGGAAACGATGTATAACTCTCAAACACGCACTCTCAACTAGTGAACTTGCGTCGAGGCTTAAGGTGCGGCCTCCGGAAGCCCGGCGACAGGCGTACCGCCCAGTGAGGCGGTGCAGCGCAGCGGCAGCACACTGCCGGGCAGTCTGCCCACTTGCTTGGGCGCGCCGCAGCTGCACTCTGAGCCGGGGTGACTTGCAGACATCTTTAGCAGCTGCTGCAAGGCCGCCAACGCTCGTTTTGCTCGCGCTTACCTCACCGGGCCGTCAGCGTGAGAGCGGCGCGGCCTGACAACGCGGGGATCGGCCCCACAGAGTCGTCCTCACCTCAAACGTTCCCGCCATGGAAGATCAAGCTGAGAAGGTGGGCCGCCGCCGCCGCCGCCGCCGCCGCCGCTGCCTGCCGCTGGCCTGCCCTCTCTGACGCCCTCCCGGCTGCTTTTTGACCACACTACAGTTCCGCGAGCAGAAGAAGAACAACGGGCTGCTGCTGGTGGCCGCCTCCCGCGGCTACCTGGCTGATGTGAGCTTGTGTGTGGTGGCGGCGGCGGCAGCGGCCGGTCGCAGTGCCGTCTTTTGCCGGAAGCCTCTGCTCGTGGGGGTGTCAGCGCTGCCCAGCATGTTCAGCCCAGCAGTTCGTGGCGTTCTTGCTGCCCCGTATCCTGAACTCATTGCCAAGGTGATGCCTAAACGTTTCAGGTGGAGATGCTGCTAGAGTTGGGTGCTGCCCTGGACTGCAAGGACAAGCAGGGCCCGTCCCTTTGTTGGCATCTGATCTGAACTAGGTCTGGCTCTTAAAATTTGCAGGTGGAAGCCCTGCTGGAAATGGGTGCTGACCTGGACTGCAAAGACAAGCAGGGGCGCGGCCCGCTGCACTTTGCCGCCGCCAACGGCCGCCTGCCGGTGGTGCGCCACCTGTGGAGCCGGGGAGCGGAAGTAGATGCCGAGACGCCGGGTGGGTGGGGTGGGTGGTGTACAGTGGTGGGCCCGGTAGATGGCAGGCTGTGTATTGAGGGTGTGTCCCCTTCAGCAGACGCAGCGCTTGATAGCCTGCCACGTTTTCATGGCAGCCTCTCTCATTCCCTTGCTTCCCATTTGTGCGGCCCATGCGCAGAGGGGCGCACGCCGCTGCACTTGGCGGCCCTGGGCGGCCATGCCGAGGTGGTGACTTTCCTGCTGCAGGTGAGGCAGCCTTGCTGCAGCCGCCTGCGCTTCATGGCTGTTGTCGGACGAACCTCATGGCTGTTGCTGGACAAACCGTGGGCTGCTGCTGCAAGCAGGCGTCGGCTAGCAGCGCCTGCACAGCTGCCAGTAGCCAGGGGCACCTGCAGCCGGGTTTTGGCCTCCATACACCCCATGCAACCCATGCCGCCTTCGTCATGTCATTTCTGCCCTGGGACCCGGCTGCCTTCCGAATGCTGCAGAAGAGCGCCTGGGCGGAGGCGTACGACGCAGCGGACGACACGCCGCTGCACCTGGCTGCCAAGTAAGACCAGCCAAGTGGATCAGCCGGTAGCCCATGCCCTGCTTTCTTCACGTAGCTCCCAGCCCCGGGTCATTACCACTACCAGCAGCTCTCTAAGCCTGTTTGTGTGCCCTTTTCACTTGCAGGCACGGCCACTCTTCGGTGATGGAGGCGCTGCTGCGCCACGGCGTCAAGGCCGGCTCCAAGAACAAACAGGTGGGGGCGTAGAGCTGGGTGTGCAGCAGCGGGCTGTTGGGCCGTGGCTTGAGCGGCCTGGCAATGCTGCTGCGTGGCACGCCCCAAGTTGTGATGCACAGCCGCTTTGGCATCAATGCGCCCCTCAATCAAGGTGCCTAACCTTTGGGCTGGCTGTTGTTGCAGGGCCTGACGGCCATGGCCTGCGCCCTAGTGGGCGGCCATGTGGCAGCTGCCAAGCTGCTGCAGGGGTAGGTGCAGCACGCATAAAAGCCTGCCTGCTTTTCTGCAAGCCTGCCTTGCAGCTGAGAAAGTTTGATTTTTAGTGAGCCGGCCGTGCGTTGCCGCAACACCCCTTGCAGCACTTGGTGCACATGCCTCGGTTATTGCTGACCGTCTGCTCGTTTACACATGCGTGTGCTTGCAGGTGGGGCGCCAGCCTGTCCGACCACCCGCACGGCTACAGCTTGCTGCACCTAGCTGCAGGCGTGGGTGCCCTGGCATCAGTCAACTTCCTGCTGGAGAGCGGGGCTGATCCCAATGGCGAGTTACTTTTCTGCTGCGCCTGCTTACTGCACTGCCACGGAGCGCACTGTACGGCACTAGTGGAAGCCGCTGCTGGCGCTTGCATTTGCATCTTATGACAGCCGCTGGAGGCAGCACCTCATCCTCTCTGGCCTGCCCTGCGCTTGCCACCCGCAGAGCACAGCAATGCCGAGGGCGTGACGCCGCTGCACAGCGTGGCCCTGGGCGGCTGCGCCCGCTGCGCCGAAGCGCTGCTGGGTGCTGGGGCCGACCCGAGCCAGGCGGATGCTCAGGGCCGACTGCCTGCTGAACTGGCAGCCCCGCAGGTGGGTCCGAGGGCTGGGTGCCGTCGGGGCTGGTTTTGGATAGTGGTCGGTTGTTGTGGCGGGCGGGTGTGGCTGGCTTGTGACAGGCCAAGGTGCGGTGGCGGCAGCAGCCTTCGGTGGGCACCTCCCTAGCTGAGGGACGTCTGGCTTTGCTGCCGATGGACTAGCAGAGGGGCGCTGATGGACAATGCCCTGACCATGCCCTGACAAGTTTACACCGGGCTGATGTGCAGGATGAGCGCATGCGGGAGCTTTTGAAGGCCAAGGGCTGCAGCAAAGCCAAGGCTGCCGCCACTCCCGCTTCCTCCACCAAGGCCGGCAGCGGGCCGGCGGCTCAGTCGGTCCAGGAGCAGTTCCGTGCGCTGCCCAAGGTGCAGTTTTTGTCCTTTTGTTCTTGTCGACGCAGTCCACAGAGGGGCCTGCACCTGTTTCTGCTCGCTGGCCTGGCGCCGCTTGTGTCTAAAGCGGCTGCCGTGGTGTTGATGTGTCCCTTATCTACCTGTAGCTCAGTCTTCCCGCTAGTTTTCACGCCGCAGGCGGAGCAGCTGGGCAAGGTGGAGCGCTGGGCGGTGCTGGAGGGCGAAGACCTGGCCGCTGCCCTGCAGCAGTATCCCGCCGCCGCTGGTGGGTGCCCACTGGTACTTCCGATGGGTAGTGTGTCCAACTGTTCATCCACACCAGCTGCTGACCAGACATAGAGCGATGCCGTAGCCCGGCCTGCATTGTCTGCTTAATCCTGCTGCAACTGCCCCTCTGCCCAACCTGTTTTCCTCTCTTTCTGCTCGCCCTGCCCTTGCAGCGGAGGAGGTGACGGCTCGAATCGCGCAGCTGCAGGCGGCGCGCCGGCTGCTCAACATCCAGAAGGCCATGGCGGCGCTGCACGCAGACGAGGATTTCCAGGCCGATATCGCGCAGGTGGGCCTGAGTGACTCGCTACTTTGTATGTACTACTCGACACTAGGGACCTGTGCAGCGCTGCACGCGGACGAGGACTTCCAGGGAGGTATTGCGCTGGTGGGCCTGAGTTGCTTAGCACATGGTTGCAAGCTGTTTGCCGATGAAGCTCCAGCACACATGCACTGCCGCGGTTTCGCAGCATTGCCTGGCCAGGAGGAGAGCCGCGCAGCGGCCACACTTCGAAGCAGATCTGCGGCCCGAGCCGCAACGCCTCCCTTTTCATTTCATCACATCTTGCCTTGTCTCTGCAGCCGCGAGTGTGGGAGGCCATCGATGCCATCCGGGCCAACACCTTGCAATATAGAACCTCAGGTTCCTCACCACACTCTTCATTTATGCAGCCGCGAGTGCGGGAGGCTATCGATGCCATCCGGGCCGACACCAGCAAATACGAGCACTATGCGGCCGACCCACAAATCCTGGCGGTGCTGCAGGTGAGGGCTGGGTGATGGCCAGATGGTTGCGGCTGTGCGCTTGCAAGCGAGCATTGTGGCAACGCTGCCATTGTGTGCTTGGGTACATCTTGGGTACATGGCGGATGGGCTGGCTCAAGTGCAGGAACAGTGATGTGGCACGTGCCCAGCGCAACTAATGTCCAAATGGCCGCCGCCGCAGAAAATGCGGCGCATGCACGGCGTGGCGCAGGCCAACGGCCAGCGGACGGTGGGCATTGAGGACATGCTGGCGAAGGTGAGTTTCGATTTTATCCTCCCATGGCTCTTTGCTGGCTGGTTTTGCCATGATAGATGAGCATGGATGAGCTGCATTGGTTCGCATCCTAACACACTTGACAAGTGGTCGCTTTGCTGCTGTGTGCATTCCCAGCAGCACGCACCGCTGACTGCTGCACACCTGTGCTCCTGCCCTGCAGCCTGGGCAGCAGTCCAAGGATGAGGAGCGCCAGCTGGCCATCGAGGTGAGGCACATGCATATGCTCAACATGCATTGGTATAAGAAGCCACCCAGCGGGGATGGGCCTTGCAAGCTTGAGGCGGCGGCAGCAGCAGCAGCAGCAGCAGCAGCAGCAGCAGCAGCGCAATGGCTTTTCCCTCCAAGTCCGATGCCAAGAACGAACACAGCAGAGCATGTGCCTGGCTGGTGTGCCTCCCACGCTGCGCAGGCCGGATGCAACGCCCACCTGGCGGCCGCTGCTGCGGCCGCTGCCTGCGGCGCCGGCGACGACGCGGCAGCGGCGGCCAAGGCGGCTTTCGATGCCGCATTTGCAGCGGCCAAGGAGGCAGCACTTGAGAAGAAGCAGAAGGCGAGCACCGGTGGCAGTGCCAAGGAGGCAAGCGGCGAGAGCGGGCAGAGCGCCAAGCTGGCGGCGGCGGAAGGGGCGGGTGCATCCATCCTGCGGCAGCGTGGCGCCAAGCCGGCGGGTGCTGCGGCGGGCGGTCGGGCGGCGGAGGATGAGGCTGCGGCTCGAGTGCTAGAGGAGCGGGAGCGGCAAAAGCAGGAGGAGGAGGAGGCCAATGTGCCAGAGTGGATGCGGGGCGAGTTCAGCTGGCGGGTGAGAGGCTCTGTTGGGGGTGGGTGCTGGCCGCACCTGTGTTTGATGTGACCTGCTGCGCTTGGCAACGCAGTGCAGCAGCCTGCATGGTGGTTGATGAGCCTGCTGCCCCCGCCTCTCACCACCGCTTGCTCCCGCCGTCCACCCCGTGCCGCAGAAAGTGTGGGCGGAGGTGTGGCGGCAGACGCAGCTGGCGCTGGTCATGCTGGCCCTCTTCATGCTGGGCGCCTGGGTGGTGCGTGGCCGTGCCCCCTGGACGCCCTGACGCAGCAGCCTGTGCAGCAGATGCCGCCGCACTGCGTACGGTGGGAGAGCGATGGATGGCGGCAGCGGCGGGGCTGGCGAGGGGCAGCGGAGCCTATTATATTGCAACTTTAACCCTGCACATTCAGCTCCTGAGCCATGAGACGTACTGATGTGTCGACTGTGTTGCAAGTTTACGTGGCAAGCGGGTGTGGCAAGAGTGGCGGCAGCGGCGGCGCATACGTTGGGTAATCTCGCGGCGGTTGGCGCAGTGTTGTGCCTTGGACTATCGCCTGAGCTTTCATCACCTTCTAGCGATTGATGTGCGTTCTGTGGGCGCTCTCCAGAGGCAGAGCTCGCGCGCCTGCCCACCCCTCCGCACCCGCGCTTCCGGCCTCCGCTCCCGCCCCTCTAGCCAGCACCATCGACAGCCATGCATCAGGCGGTCACGGTAGCGGGCGTGCAGCTCGACGTCGTGGGCCTCTGGCTTCTCGCCGCTGCCGACGCCGCCGTCTGCGCCCTGGCGTGCGTCGTGCTGCTGCGCCGCTGGTTAGCGAGCCGCAGGCGCATGCCGCCCCTTGAGGCCAGTGCGCTGCGCCTGGCGGCGGCACAGGGGCACGTGCACGACCTGCGCCTGCTCTCCCGTCTGCCTCGGTTCAACGTGGACGCAGCGCAGGGCGGCTGGACCGCCCTTGCTGCCGCCTGCGTGCAGGGCCAGGCAGGTGTGCCAGCGGTGCTGGGTGCTACACGATGCCGTCTCAATTTTTGATCCAGTGCTGTCGGTGTTGCGATCAGTATCAGCGCTGAGATGCACTTCATCTAATTCCAATCTCTGCACCAATGCATGATGCAGGAGCTGCACTCTGGCTGCTGCAGCACGGCGCCAGCGTGCGGGCCCAGAAGGACGATGGGTGGGAAGACTCGCTCCTTCATTATGCAGCAGGCAGCGGCAGCAGGGACTGCGTGGAGGGGCTGCTTGCATTCGGCGCCGATGCCGCAGCCGTGAACAAGCTTGGTGGGTGATCGAAGCTGTGGGGCATTGCTTTGTTCATGTGGCGGTTGAAGCACGTGTAGCATGCTTTGCCCTGCCGCCGCTGGCTCATGCAATGGCATTGTTTTCCTTTCTGCAGGCTCCACCCCAGCAGATGCTGCCAAGAAGGCTGGCCACGCCGCCATGGCCAGCCTGTTGGCAGCAGTTGCTGAAGGGAGGCGGGTCCCACCCAGCCGAGAGGCTGTCATTGCCCGCCATGCTGCTGCTGAGGCCGCTGAGCGGCTGGGCAGCGCGGCGGCAGCAGGCATCACAGCCAAAGTCTCCCTGGCCGGTGCGGACAGCAAGCCCCCCAAGGCAGCAGCTGCTGGAGAGGGCAAGTCCAGCACCGCGATGGCTTGCTCGGCTCCCAAAGAGGAGCAGGCGGCTGTGCAGGCTCTAACCAGGCGCACCTTTTATGGCCTGGGCACAGAGGGTGAGCAGGAACCACAGCTGCAAGCATCTATGAAGTGCCGGTTGGCGGCGAGTGAGTGGGAGGCAGGCTGGCTGCGGCAAGTCTGCGCCACCATGCCTGCCCCAAACAATGTGTCGCTCATGCCTCTACTCTTAACCGCCGCAGGCACGGTGCCGCGCCGCGGCCTGTGGCTTTTCCGCCTGCTGGGCGTGGTGTCGCAGCTGCTGGGCGTAGCATACGTTTCGTGGCGTGCACTGCGCACGCTGCGCCACGGCTGGGGCCTGGCCCTCTCCCTGCCCATCTGGTGAGGCCCTGTGGGTGAGCAGGCGCGGCGTGGCAGCACCGCCAATGGCGCTGCTGGCGGTATGCTTGCTTACCATGCTGGTGTGACATCAGCTGACCAGAGATGTGATGCCCATGATGCAGGCTGGCCGAGTGCGCCGGATGGCTGCTCACCAACTGCCTGATCATCGGGCTCTGGTCCCAGGCAAGAAAGATTACATCAAGCAGCACTCAGCTGACCTTTTCCTTTTCTTGGATAGCGGTGACCGCCCAACTTCCAACCCAACAGAGCTGCAAGTGCAGACCTTGCCGCCGGCACCGCCCACCACCCTTGGCCGCCACCTCTTCCACTCTCTGCACTACAGGTAGACCGGCCGGAGCGCCTGCTGCACACCATGATCCCTGAGCACGAGTACCCGACTGTGGACGTCTATGTTGTCACCTACTCTGGTGCGTGGGCTCAGAGCAGCCCAGCAGCTAATGCATCCACTGCTGCCTTCAATATGGCCGCCTTAGCTGCGTGTAGCCACGAAACTGCCCGCCCGTGGGCAACCTCACAAGCCAGGGCAAGTGCCTGCGCTCCTGGAAGTCAGCATGCCACATGCATCCACCCCTCTGGCAGAGCCGCCTGATGTGGTGGAGCCGACCCTCGTTGCCGCACTCAACCTGCGCTACCCCGCCACCCGCCTGCACGTGCACCTGCTGGACGACGGCAAGCGGCCCGCCATGGCGCGCCTCGTGCGCCGCCTCGCCTTCCAGTGCCGCCACATGCAGGCGAGCCAGTCAGTTAGCGTAGATCGAGGCGGGCGCAATGCGCTGTGTGGTGGTGTGGTGGTATGGTGGCTTGGCGGTGTTGCCAGTGGTGTGGTGGCGTGGCGGTGTCGTGCGCCAGGCGCCGCCTGCTTGCTGCTCGCCTCTTGGTCTGACACTGCACTCATGAGCCGTGTGCTGCTTCCCTGCTGCAGCGCCCCGCCAACATCTCATACGTGGCACGGGACAAAGTGAAGGGCGTGCCCCACCACGCCAAGGGTGAGTAAAGCAGTGCTGCTCAGCAGTACAGCACGGCATGAATGGCACCTCTGGTGTGATGTGCCATGCACTCATCCATGCCCATCTGCGGCTTCCTATTCCTCTCCCCGCCCCGCAGCCGGCAACATCAACTCCTGCCTGCTGAAGGAGGGCCGCAGCCGGGTGCGTCCAGGAGGAGAGGTTGGGATATTCATATGTTACTGTTGCACACTGCTCTTGCTGGGTTGACTAGCAGATAGCAGCTGCGGCAGACCCCCCCGCAACATGTTGAGCCCAGCTGGTGCCACCTCGCCACTCCACCACTGCCTGCTCACCTCCCCTCATGGCTTGCAGGCTGAGTACATACTTGTGCTCGACTCCGACATGATCCCACATCCAGACATGCTTGAGCGCACGCTGGGCCACTTTTATGAGCGCCGGACGGACAGCAGCGGCAAGCCCGGCAGCGACGGCCAGCCCGGCGGCAGCCGCTGGGTGCCCAAGCGCAACGTGGCCTTCCTGCAGACGCCGCAGGTGAAGCGCGGCAGGGCCTGATGTCCGAGTTCAGCGCTTGGTGCAAATAATGCGATGCTCACTCTTGCTGTTTGCAAACTCAAATTGGTTTCCGTTGTCTGCTGCAGGACTTCTTCAACGTGGAGCCCGACGATCCACTGGTGGGTGCTCAAAGTAGCCAGCACCTACCGGCCTGCATGCTCCTGCAAGCCTGGGTTACACAGTGAAAGCGCACAGGGGGTTTCTCTGCGGTACCTGCAGATCAAAGTAAGGGCAGCCAGTATCTTCCTCCCTGCTGCGCAGGTGCACTTCTCGCGTTTTTTCTACGGCGCAGCGCTGCAGGGCCGCGACGGCCTCGGCGCGGTGCCCTGCTGCGGCACGGGTGGGCGAGCGTTGTGTGTCTTGCCAACTTGTGCATGCTGAACCCAGAATCATTCTCGGCCATGCCTCCCTGCCTCCGTGCACCCATCCACCGGCCTGCCTTCCTTGGTGCATGCGTGGTGTTCCGGCGCGACGTGCTCGTGTCTGTGGGCGGCCAGGCCTACGGCAGCATCACC
>VFQQ010002747.1_pt1 | contig 18787 bp, 31 predicted proteins | sample 3512341 | NCBI WGS metagenome assembly VFQQ01 (sample SAMN10412373, study PRJNA504923) | tailings metagenome | isolation source: Relicate 2 Philex TSF1 revegetated site | place: Philippines: Tuba, Benguet | collected 2017-08-29 | reverse complement strand
ACCCGCCGCCACGGCCGCCACTGCGGCGACTACACCTGGCGCCCGTAAGACCGGCTGCAATTGCAACGTCTTGGTGCTTCCGTCTCGCTGTGAACACGAGTGCCGCCCAGCAGCTGGCTGCCTTAAACCCCATCCCACCCAACTTGCGATCCCACGAGTGCACTCACTTTCGCACATCTCCCCCAGTCCTGCACTTATCCTGTGGCGACAACACCTGCTGTTTAGCTTCGTCCTGTCCTTCCCGCTTGTGAACGTTTATTGCTCACACCTCAATGCGGCAGGGGCGCTGCTGCACGTCCTAGAGACAAGGTGGCAGATGAGCAGCGCTGCATGTGCTTTTGGTGAGATGGGCATGCATGGACATTGTCACAAACAACACCTGCACAGGTACTGTACAGGGGGATGTCACATATGTGTACGGTACACAGCTAAGCGGGCAACAGCTGGGAGAGCGCAGATGGGAAGCAGCAGGCACGAGAAGGCACTGCACAGAGGTCTGCAGCCTGCAACAAACATCCATCATCATCATCCTCAACCATCATCTGCTCCACCCCCAGTCCTGAACCGCGCACCGCCCAGCCCCTCGCCTGCCTTGGAACCAGGAGGTGGGATGCATGCTGCACCACTGGCTGGCCTGGGCACGCGCCCATGTTGTTACAAGGAAACATGGCCATTGAGGGGGCGACAGCGAAACGTACGTTCAACGTTCAAGTTGATTGGCAATGCAGGGTCCCTGGTCATCAATCAGAACCAAATACATCAAGGAATTTCAGGAGGTCAATACAGAGGTCAGTACACAGGGGGCTAAGGCAGGGGGCCGCCATTGCACACAATGCCCACGTCGTGCCTGTGCCCCAGCGGGTTGGGCTCACTGCCCCACCCGTCATGGGCGCAGGACTGCAGCGCCAACTCATTACCAAGGCACACAACGTTGCTGAGCACCACGGCGCCTTTGCCCTCACCATACACATCAACCGCATTGGGCACAACCCTGCCGGGCGCTCGCAAGCCCAGCTGGCGGCATGCAACGCTGGCGAAGTTGTTGTCAATAGTGCTCCATGACCAGTGCGAACTGTCGCCGTGCCTGCCGGGGTAGCTGGCCACCTGCAAAGAGGAGGAAAACAACCAAACTTGATTATCAGCTGCCCACGGGGCCAGCTTGACGATGCGACTGCCGGGCGCCATGCAGCAGCGTCCACAGCTACAAATGCCTGCGCTGCCACAAACACGCCGCACTGTGCCCCTTCAAGCCTGCGCTGCCACAAGCACGCATGTGGCCCCTTCAAGCCTGCGCTGCCACAAGCAGGCCACGCACCGTGCCCCAAGCCGTGGCGCCCGGCAGCAACAGCTCCAGCCGGCCCGACTGGCCAGGCACGCCATCGGCCAGCCGCAGCTTGACTGCCGCAGCACATTGGGAGGCGCACGTGGGGGTGAACGGCGCAGCTGTATCTATACAGCCAGCAAAACAACCAGCTGGTCAAATAGATCAGCCACTCCCCACCCAGATGCGACAACTGTACGGCTCACCAGCAGGAGGGGAGTAGCCGCACTCGATGCCCACATCGTCCAGGGGTGTGCAGCCATCTGCCCGGCCCCAGAAGCCGTGCAGGCAGGCCTCGAGCCGAGCCTCCCGGCCGGAACAGTCAAAGCTGCTCGCAAACACGGGCCCTGTGCTCGTACCGAAGGCGCCGGCGCGCACCACACGGCCTGGGAGCTTCAGCCCCATCTGGCGGCAGGCCACCGAGGCTGATCGATCTGTGAAGGTGAGGTTGGCGCCTCGCAAGTTGCAGATCTGCGTGCGAGCGTGGGTGTTGGACCCCGGTAAAATGCCGGGTAAACGCCGCGCCCAACTTTCACTTTCCAGCCTGAAAGCAGCATGCCCAACACACAGCACACAGGTGGTTGCCTCACTCTCACTGCAAAGTTTTGCTAACCACTCACCGATCCCCACTGCTGCCCAGCCACCAGCAGTTCCAGGCGGCCCGACTTCTGTGCCGTGCCGCCCACAAGGCGCAGCTGGGCTGCAGGGGAGGGTTGGAAACGTGCAACGGGTTGCAGCATCAGATGATAACTGGTTGTGCTGGCAACGACTCTCAACGGCGCCGGCGAGCGCATGGACTGCAACCGCCGAGCCGGCTGGCCACTTGCAAACAGCAATTGAGCAGCAACAAGCTGGCTGGACCCACTTACTTGGAGGCGCGCTGCAGACCAAGCCCACGTCCTGGGCATGGCCGCATGCCGCGGTGTTGAGGGAAAACTGGCAGTCGTTGAGCCCCTGGGCAGAGGCGTCGCATTTTATTTGGTCCAGCAGCACTGGGCCTGCGCCGGGGCCGAAAGCTGCTGCGTCAACCAGGCGGCCCGGCAGCGGCAGCCCCAGCTGCTTGCACAGCACGCCGGCAACGGTGTCGTCGTCGCCAAAACAGCTGGATGCGTTGCAGCACACCTGCAGTTGCAAAGAAGTCAAGGCAATGAAGCGATGGGTTGGCAGGTCTACAAGAAATAGTTGCAACAGCACACCAAAATGCAGCCAGCTGGGATGTGCACATTGTTGCAGAGCATATCACACTGGCCTCACCGTGCCCAGGCGACCCTGCCATGCGATTTGCAGCCGCCCCGACAGTCCATCAGCCGACTTGTTGCCCAGCTGGATTTGCACTGCACGCCAGCGGGATGGTATGGGGACAAAGGAACACAGTTGCGCTGCTACAACGTGCATGGCAGTGTGACCTGCAAGCTGGCACACCTGAGGGCCCCTGTGCAGCTGCACTGCAACCCAAGAAGCACAGCCAGCCAGCCCCAGCATCTGCCCAACTCACGGGGCGGCACGCTGCACTCGACGCCGACTTGCGATTTCGCACTGCACGCAGCATCAATTTGCCCCCAGTCTCCATGCGGGCACTGCAGTGAAGAGAGGTAGGCATGATCTTTGTTCCTTAGCCGCGGTCATGGCAAGGTTCCTGTTGCCACGTGGTGGTTTCACATGGCTGCAGTACATTGGTAGTGCGTCTTACCTCAGCAAGTGTCGCCTCAGTGCCATTGCAGCCGAGTCCTGGGCCTGGCCGCCAGTCCAGCACTGGCGAGCTGCTGCTTGCACCCCAGTAGGAGCCTCCCACCGAACGGCCGGGCAGCGGCAGCCCCAGCTGCCGGCACACAGCGCTGGCCTCGCGACTGCCAAAGCTGTCCCAGAGATCACACACCTGCGTGCATGAGGGGGGCATCAGTGGGGTATTTCCAGTGCTCGCCACACACTAAAGAGGTCTGCCCAATATGCCAGGCTGCCTGGTTGAGCAGGCTTGGCAGCCCGAAATGCCAACGTGCCAAGCAGCAGCAACCACTGGTCAGTCCCATCATGATGCACGCACCGGTCCCCAGCGGGAGTTGTAAAGCAGCTCCAGCCGCCCAGCCTGTGCAAGCGCGCCGTTCTGCCCAATCAGTCGGGCTGGGACTGCAGGCAGGGCGCAGGTCGATAAGAGCAGTGGGTAGGAGGATGTGCAGCACGCACAAAAGCAAAGCATGCCAGGTGCCTGACCCAGGCAGGCACGCACCTGGTTGGATGTTTGCGGCACACTCGATGGCTGCTGGCACTTGGCCTGCTGCCGGGGACCGGGCACCCCACTGGGTGGTGCAGTCCTCAAGGCGGGCCTCGTGGCCGGCACACCGGACCGTGGCTGCGGGAGGAGGGGGATCAAGAGCGCACCGTAATGATTAAGTTCAACCGCCTTGTGCGCAGGATTGGGAGGGCTTAGCAGCTAATAGGCTTGTGTTTCAATACACTATGAATGCACCTGACCTCATGCCACTCACACAGCAGCGTTTGGGTGGACGCCGTGCCGAAGGTGCCGGCCGGAAGCATTCGCCCCGGTGTTGGCAGGCCCAGCTGGCGGCAGGCCACAGTGGCGACTAGGTTGGCGGTTGTGGGCTGGTTGGATGCCACAAGCACCTGCAAAAGGGGACCATAGCAAGCGGGAGGGGTGTGCAGTCAACGAAAGGTGTGTGAGGCCACCAGCGGGAAGTGCCATAAAACACAACTGGAAGGCTGGAAGCCTAACAGCCGCCCCATATCTCACCTGTCCCCAAATGCCGTGAAGGCCGGCCTCCAGCCTCCCATTGTTTGCACTGGTCCCGTCCGCAAGCCGCAGCGTCACTGCACAGGCATAACGGGTGGAGATTGGAGTGAGCCATTCGGAAGCAGCTGCGTGTCACGGGACGGGCGCTGCCTCGGGCACACGACCCACACATGCGGTGTACAATTTGCTGCCTGCAACACCCTTGCGTCTGCGGACGACAGGCAAGCCAGTGCAAGCCACACGCGCTTACCAGCTGCGTCGCAGGCCACGCTGACGTCCTGTGCATGGGTGCACCGGGATGCACCGCTCCCTGGCGTGCGCACACACGACTCTAGTCGGGCCTCGCTCCCCTCGCAGGCAACTGTGTCGTAGTGCACGGGCCCACTGCTCGGCCCAAAGAATGCGCCGCTGACTGTGAGGGCTGGCAGGCCCATGCCAAGGTCCCTGCACACCACCTCTGCTGCCTCCCTGCTGAAGCTGCGGTCGCACACCTGCGGCAATAGGTGAGGCAGCAGGTTGGATGGCAGGTGTGAAAGCAGGATGGGTGTGCAGCGCTTGGCTGACTGGGCTGCGGCGGCTGCGGCACATGCACAGTGCACAGTGGTATCTCACGCTTCCCCAGCTTTTGCTGGTGAACACTTCCAGCCGCCCAAACTGCTTTCGCCCGCCGACCAGCCTCAGTTGCACTGCACAGATGCGGTTGTGAGTTGTAATTCAGAGCAGGAAAACTGGTCAGGGCGCAGTGCTGGCCAGCAGCAGCGGTTGGGCAGTGCACACAGGTTGGCAGTGGCACAGCATAGAAGACTCACTTGGCTGGTACACGCAGGAAATGCCCACGTCCTCTACATGTTGGCTGCAACAGGTGTGGTAGCAGATATATGTGCAATGTTGGTGAAAGCTGACGTTCAAGCTCAGCACAAGATGCTCAGCCAGCCGGTTCTGAATGTATGGATGCCTGCCCTGCTTCCTGCCTCACTGCCAAGCCCAACCTTCCTCGCACCAGTTGTGTACGCCCCATCCAGAGTGTTTGCAGTGCGCCAGCGAGGTCTCATTGCCCAGGCAGCGGACGTTGTCCATCAAAGTTGGGCCAGAGCCCGGCCCATAAGTGCCACTGCTGACCACAGTTCCGAGCCCGCTCAGGCCCAGCTGGCGGCATGCAACTGTGGCCTCGTTGCTGCCAAACCTGTCGGCACACACCTGCGAGGGTGGATGGCAAGGCACGCGTTGTTGGGCATCTGGGCGACAAGATTTACAAGCTGTGCAGTGCTTGCAAGCGACCAAGCAATGGATCAGCCACTCAGGCCAACGCCATGCGGCTCACCGTTCCCTCGATGCCTGCAAACTTGACCACCAGCCTGCCCGCCGTGCTTGTGCCATTCTCCAGCCGCACCTCCACTGCACAGCGAAAGGCAAGATTGTCCATTGGCAGCGTCAGCTGGGGAAAGCACAGGAGCCAGGCACAGCGCAAGCAGGGATAGCAGGACAGCAAGGCTAGCAGCAGAGCAGGGCCGCACCTGCTGGCCTGACTCTGGGGTCGGTTTCAGCGCACATCACGCCCACATCCTGCTGGTGTGTGCCTGCACAAAAGCAGGCCAGTGAAGTGCACATGTTGCAGCTCATGGACTTTGTAGTGTCTGTCGGTGCTTTCACAGGCTCATACCTTCAGCTTGCAGCACAAGCAGCACCTCCCCCCACTCGCCATCGTGGAGCGCTCACATGGTATGGGCAGCGCGGGTGCGCGAGGGCACTGCTGCAGGGTGGCCTCGCTGCCGGTGCACGCCACGTTGTCCCAGGAAATGGCCCCAGAACTTTCTCCAAACACGGCGTTGGGGACCACAAACCCCTTGCTGGCCAGCTTCAACTGCATTTCAAGGGGGGCAGCCATTGAGACGACAGTCCAGCAGCGGTCAGGTGGAAGCTGGGTCTCAACCACACCACAACTGCTCGAGGTAGGAACAGCGGCAGATCCAGCAAGCACGCATCCGCTTGCTGCAGGCCTGCACGGTGCACCCCTCGCCTCTCACCTGGCGGCAAACCACCGAAGCGGATGCATCTGAAAAGCGGTCGTGGCACACGCTGGTCCACCTGCCATTCCACAGCCGCACTTCAACACGGCCCTGCATCAGCCGCGTGCTGCCGCTGGTGGTCGCGCTGCCGCTGACCAGGCGCAGCACCTCTGCACAGGCGGATGGCAGATGGGCATGTGCATTTCGGACTGCTCCCCCTGCTTATTTTTGGCCGCCTGCGAGCACGGCCACCCCCACTTCCACCACCAAAGGACATGTGGAAGTTCCAGACCCGCTGGCGGCCCATTCATTCAGCAGGACAAAAGCGCACCTGTGGATCCGGGGCACCACACGCCCACATCGCCTGCTGCGCCGCACGTGCCGTTGCCCCATGTGGCTCTGCGGCAGCTCTCCCACTTGCTCTCGCCGCCGGTGCAGCTGATGCTCCTGAGCCGAGGGATGCCTGTACCTGGGCCGTACACACTGCCAGGAACGACGGTCCCCACCGCACCCCTGTTCAACTGCAGTGGCAGGCAATGACGAGACGAGTAAGTTGGAGCAGCGTCAGAGTCACGCTTGCAATACCACACCGCCCCCAACCAAGCAGCTAGCATATCACGTGCAGCAAGCAGCACTTCCGCTCAAAGCCAGGTGCACACACGGCCAATGCCGCCCACCTGCTTGCAAATGACAGAGGCCGCGGCATTGTTCAACCCGCTGGCGCAGGCCGGCACCCAGGCGCCTCGGTACTTGACTTCAAGCCGGCCGGCCCAGCCGAGTGTGGTGGACTTTGCCGGGCTCACCAGGCGCGCAGTCACTGCAGGAAGGCATGCGGCGGTACGGGCTACTGGGTGCTGCTGAGAAACTGGTAGCTGCTGAGCATGGCGTGCCTGCAGTGCATGCCATGAAAGCCACCAGCCGCGCACCTTCTGCCTCGGTGCGGCACACCACACCCACATCTTCCTTGTGGCCGCTGCATCCATGGAGTGGAGAGAGCAGAGGCTGAGTGAGCGGTGAAGAGCATGTGCATGCTATCTCAGAAAACTTGGAGGCAGGTGGAGCTTCCCAGCACGAAATTTGTACTTCAAGCCAATTCACATACACACGGAGAACCACATTCAAAGCGCCAGCCTGTTGCCGCCCTCACCAGTTGGTGGCTCCCCAGCCCGAGTGTGGGCACACCTCCAGCCGCGCCTCGCTGCCGCTGCACCCCACTTCGTCAAGCCACACGGGGCTGGACGAAGCGCCCTGGCCATAGAATGCACCAGGGACCGCGGTGCCAGCGTTGCCCAAGCCGATCTGCGGAGGGCAGTGCAGCAAGGGCACCAAAGTAATGGGAGGTCAGTGGCCTGTGCATGTGTATGTTTCATACGCAACAGCTGGTTGTGGCGCTGCTGGAGCAGGGGACCGACAGCCACACAAACAACGGCATGCCACTTGCGCACACGCAGGCAGATGCGCCCACCTGTTTGCAAACGATCGTTGCCGCAACGTCGTTGAAGGCATCGCTGCATACCGTGCCCCAAACTGTATTATGCAGGACCTCCAGCCTGCCGGCGGTGGTGTTGGACTTGCTGGAATTGACGAGGCGCAGCGAGGCTGCAGCGCAGGGGGCACACGGGGCACGTGACGTGCTCTGCCCACATGACTCGCACTGCCCACATGACTCGCCTCTTCAGACATATACATGTATGCGGCACGCCAACAGCTTGTTTCACGCAGGCGTGCAGAGAGGCTCAATCCTCTTACTGCGGGCGGGCTCCGGCACAACCGGCAGGCCAGTGGGGACCAGCTCCGTGGGGGTGATCATGTACTGCACGGCATGACAGGGGCACCACAACCGCAAGTTAGTAGTCAAGTCAGGCATAGGGTAGCATGCGGGCAGAAGTGGGCTGGTAGGCATGCGGCATGGAAGAGGTGGGCAAGGAGGCAATGCCGCTCCCCGACCAAAGTGGGCTGCCGCCGGTCATTGCCAACCATGCACAGCTGCCCTTCCTTCGTACGACCACAAACCACTATTCATCACAGCCAGTGCGCACATAGTACATGAAGCAGGTGCCGTAGGTGTTGTCGGGCATCATGGCGATGCGGCCAAAGCCGTCCTCGCCCCACTCCTCCCTGCGGTGCATGGTCAGCGGGCAACTCGTGTGTGCAAGCTGGCTGTGATGGCCAGCCAAGTGCGACCCAGCCCAGCACAGGCAAGCTGCCTGCCGGCAAAGCAGGCGTCCTGAGTAAGCTTGTACAGGAAGCGTGACGCACCCGCGGCCGTAGCTATTCTTCACAATCCAATGGTGGTTGCCGGGAATCGTCATGTCGTAACCAACCACCAGCAGGGCATGGTTGACCAGTGTACGGGCGCTGCTGGGCGCTCCGGTTGGCAGCACGCAGCTGTTGGCTGGCCAGACACCGCCGCTGTAAAACTCAAACAGGCTGTCATCCGGCACGTAGATGCCAACCATCACGGGGGACACGCGCACCGCCTGCGGTGCACAAGGGCGCAGCGGGTGGAGCGTTCACAGCTCAATGGGAACAGTTGGGGACATGCTTACTTTCAAGGTTGATGAGGGCACACCTTCCCAGCGCTCGGCTAGCAGGAACTGAAGCAAGCCCCTCACCTCGCGCAGCGCCGTGGCCGACCACTGCTGTACTTGCCGGTACCCGCTGCCTGTCAGCTGCACTCTGTCGTCGGCAGTAGCACTGGCGATGCGGGCCTGGTTGCATGTGCCGCTGCTGTTGGTGCTTCCGCTGGTGTACGGATACAATGCCTCCTTGACGAGAAACTGCCTGCAATGTTGAGGTGCGGCGGTGAGAGGCACACCAGCCAGGTCAGCCACAGCACAGGGCAACTTGCACATTTCGCCTGCAACCAGGCATGCCTGCAAACAATTCGCATAGCAAGCTGCACACATACCAAACCAGCAGGCTGACAATTGCACAGGACCGCGCAGCGCAGCGCAGCGCAGCGCAGCACAGCGCAGCACAGCACAGCGCACCTGGCGGCATAGTCCAGCGGTTCCTCCAGGGAGCCTCCCTCGCAGCCGGCGCTGCGGTAGCTGCCCTGCCCGGCTCTCACACAGTCCACCACCTGCTGCTCGCTCAGGTCGATGGGATATGTGATATTTGTCTTGCCGTACTGGATCAGCAGCTTGGACTCGACAGCGGCCACCGCCGCAAATGCAAAGGCGCTGCCGCAGCGGCCCTGGTCTTTAGCAGGCGTGACCTTGTTGTTCGCGGCCCGCCGCCAGTCCCACATGGTTGGCAGCGCCACGTTTTTGACAGGCATGGGCGGCTTGATCGTCGGCACAAACAGCTTGCGGTTGAGGCGCAGCTCATTGGGGCTCCAGTCGGCTCGAAAGTTGAGACCGACCCAGAGCGTCCGAGGGCAAGTGGCCAGCTTGAGCACCAGCGCTCGCACCGTGTTCCTGAAGTAGCCGTAGCGCAGCGTTTCCTGCGGCCATGAGTGGTGATACGTGTTTAGTTGTGGCAAGTATGTCTGTGCGCAAGCATGCCAGTGGTCTGTTGCATGTGGCAGAGGATATTGTAGGCTGGCTCAGCTGCATCATAAATCTTGTTTTATCAAGCTTGAGTAACAACACGATCAACGCTTTGTCACTGACCACTGTGCCGGTGTACCTCAAGCCGTATCTGGCCTTCCATTGCGTCCACAAGCTCCTGATGGCCGTCTCCTGCGCATGTGCAAGGGCAAGGGCAACAGACAGCATGCAGCTCCAGATGGTCATTTAGAGGCTGCCCCGCAAGCTCAGGCATTTGAGGCAGCCGCAGCTCACTGCGCTGAAGGAGCGCAAGGGGCGTGCATGGGCAGGAGCGGCAGTGCTCAAGTCCGCGTGCTCACCGCGCACACGGCGGCGACGGCGGGCCCTGTGGTGTTGCAGGGCACCCCAGCTTGAGTGGGCGCCGCGTACGGGTACAGGGCAGCCCACGCCTCTTGCCATGACCGCAAGCGGCCCAGAGGATCAGGCCGGCCCGCGGGCAGTGCCGCTGCCGCCGCTGCCGGCGGTGCAGCAGCAGCCAGCAGGCATGCTGCCAGCAGCGCCACCACTGCAGCCCACTGGTTGCACCGCATGCATCCACTGCCCTCGCCCTGCGGTTTGGTGAAGGGAAGGAGGGTCAGGGCCGCTGTGCTGGAGAGAAGTCACGTGTGGTGGTTTCAGCGGGCCGAGGGCTGGACGCCGCAAGGCGGCCGCCGTGGGCTCATTTCTTGCCTGTGGATCAAGTGCGCAATCCAGCCATGCTTGTGCGTTTCAGATAGCTGCTTGAGGGCCGGCTGAAGGCGGCACGGGGCCTGTGCAAGCGGTTTTGGGGAGACGGCACTCTTGCCGGCCGCCCCAGCCGCAGCTGCGACGCTGGCGCCCGGCTGCAGATGCCCTGCGGCGCTTGCACAGCGGACAAATCGCAAGCTGCGCTTGAAGTACAGGTGTATAGCCTCCGGCATGGGCCGCATCAAGGGGTCGGCAGCGCTGCAAGCCTGGTCGCGTGCTGCAAGATACAGTAAGAGCTCAACCGATGAACGCAAAACTCGATCGGCGGAACTAGCGCTTGAAGTGCATCCAGCGCACGCCCTGTGCCGCCGCGGACCGCTTACAGACCCGCACCATGTCACAGCAAGCTGGATGAACCGGGTGAGCTGCCGAGCGAGCTGCCTGCGAAACCCTGCCCGTTGTTTGCCGCCGCCGCTGCCGCTGCTGTCCCTGCTCGCAAGCGGCGTTGCACAGCCAGCGGCGCTAAGGGCTCATCCGGCCCTTCATTGCATTCCCCTCCATGCAGCCACCCGCTATCATGCATCAAGCGCACCACGGCGCAGCGCTGCTTGCTGCAGCGACGCTGCTTGCGGCGCTGCTGCCGGGCGCCCTCGCCCAGCCCATCGACACCACCACAAGCAAGTTGGCAGGAGCTGTTGTGTGGAGCCTTCGCTCGAAGATGAGATTGGAGCGGCGGCTTGCGAGCGCAGCAGCTGCTCAGGACTCCCTGCCTGCCTTACACTGCCCGCAGAAGAGAGCCTGCGGGCTCAAGTGAACGCCATCACAAACTGGGACCAATTCAAGGCGGGCAACAACTTGAGCGGCTGGGACTTTGACACAGCCACCACAAAGGCCGGATTCGTGCACTACTGCAACTGGACGGGCATCGCGTGCGTCAACCTGGCGGTCACCACGCTGTGAGCGCTGCGCCGCGCGCCGGGCTGCATGATGGCGCGCCACATGCCGTTGCAGATGCCAAGTGCCGGCGCCGCAACGTGCTGACTGCTTGGCAGATGCCAAGTGCCGGCGCCGCGCCACTGGCGTGTTTACAAGCTGCAGACGTAGTTTGATCTACTCCCTTTCCGGCCCCGCAGGGAGCTGCCGTGTGATGACTTGAGCGGGACGGGCTACTGCGCTGTGCGTGCTGAGGGTGCACTGGCACCAGAGCTAGCCAACATCACCTCCCTAGTGGGCCTAGACTTTTCTGGGCAGCAGCTGGCAGGCAAGTGGTACGCATCTATTTTGCTGCTATTGCACCACACTTGCCGACCGTGCACCTGTTGCATGAGGAGCAGTGCAAGAGTGCATTGTGTTTGGCCTAAAACCACACCTGGCTGAGCTCGCCTCACATCCGCTGCAGGCGCGCTGCCGGCGTCCTACAGCCGCCTTTCCAAGCTGACGCGACTGTGAGGCGGGCTCGTGTTGGATGGTCAAGGCACACTGTTACTGCACCTTACACCGCTTTGCTGCGGTGTATATTGTGTTTCAAGCAGCTACGCATGTGTCCGCATGGCAACAGCCACGGCATGCCGAACACTCCTGCCAGCAATGCTCCTCTGTCCTGTCTATCAATGTCTCTGCAGGCTGCTGCCTTCAAACCGCTTCAACAGCAGCATCCCGCCCAGCTGGGCTGAGGGCGGCGCATTGCCTCAGCTGGAGACATTGTGAGCTGTGTGGCTGAGTGCCTGAGCGGCCTGCCTCCTTTATCTACGGAAGCAGACCCAAGCGGCATGCTTGAGCAGATGCGCTGCGCTACCACCAAGGCATGAGCCCCTGCCTCCCTGCCGCAGGAACCTGGCCAACAACCGGATGGCAGGCTCGCTGCCGCAAGCCCCCAACGGCAGCAGCCTGCTCCCAAGCCTGGTCTTCTTACAACTGGACAACAACACCCTGTCGTCCACACTACCGGCCAGCTGGGGCAGCCCATCGGCTCTACCCAAGCTGGAGCAGCTGAACCTGTTCCAGAATCAGCTGAGCGGCTCGCTGCCTGCCGAGTGGGCAAGCGCCGGCGCCTTCAAATCTTTGAAGCAGCTGTGAGTGCTGCGTGGTGCTGCCTTGCCGAGGGAACAGGGGCGCCGACTGCATTCCTGGGGGGTGCAGACTGCAGGTGTACTGCTGCGGTTTAGCTGGCTGCGTCACACCTCGCAGATGTGTGCTCACTGCAGCATATTCATGTGGGTGCAGGGACCTCTCGGACAACAAGCTGTCTGGCCCGCTGCCCGGCAACTGGGGCGGCGCCGACGCCTTCCCAGCGCTGGGAGAGCTGTGAGCAGTTGGAGCGAGCTGTGGGCAGGACTGCTTGTTATGGGGTGTGCCATTTGGCATGTGCAGAATCTCTGCCGCTGTAGCCCCGTGCTTCTGACGCGGCCTCCCCGCCTGTCCCCTCATCACTCAGGCGCCTGGGCGGCAACCAACTGAACGGCACTCTGCCGGATGCCTGGTCCTGCTGCGGCGGTTTCCCCCTGCTTTATTCCCTGTCGCTGACCAGCAACAATCTGTCGGGCACGCTGCCTGCATCCTGGGCTCCCCCCGCCTTCCCGAGCTTGGGCGGCCTCCAACTAGATGCCAACCCGGGCCTGTGCGGCCCAGTGCCTGATGCACTTTACCCAGCGGTGAGGTCATGCAGTGCGTTGCCATTCCACATGTGTGCCTGCTAAGCTGCCAGTAGCAACTGGCATAAGGGCAACGCATTTTCTGGACTCACATGTTTACAAAGCGTGGAGCAGCGCTTTCTACATCCGAATCCTCTTTCACCCCTGCCTCCTGCCTGCATGGTCATCTGTGCAGACTTGCGGCACTCTCATCGCGTCGACCTCCTGTGTGGGTCGCCAGCTGCCGGCCTGCACCGCTGACTTCCCGCCCGCCTCAGAGGCCGATGGTGCGAAACAGCGCTTGGAACTGCTGCATGCAACAGTGCAGACTGCTTGACTCTGTGCACGTACAGCAGTGTGTGCCACCCCACCAACCAACGTGCTGCCGCCCTCACGGCGCCTGCAGTTGCCGCGCTTCTTGCCCAGTCGGCGGCCATCTCCAACTGGGCGGAGTTTGCCGCTCAGAACAACATCAGCGGGTGGAATGCGGGCACGCCGGTGTGCCAATGGACGGGGGTCACCTGCACCCCGCAGGGCAGCATCATTGCACTGTGAGCAAGGGACGCAGCTGTTGTCCAGTGGGGTAATCAGGGTGGTTCCGTTGGAACGCCTGCTGCCATATCGAGCGCCTGCACAAGCGCCAGTTCGAGAAGAACGGGCTGGGAGTGGGCATGCGTCCGTGGCAGCCCTGGCGCAAGCTCCCCCTGCCCACTGCGCCTGCTTGCCAGCCGCCTGCCTCGCCGGCTGCAGAGAGCTGGGCTGTGATGATCGTGGTTTTGAGGGCGAGCTGCCGAAGAACTGCATCGGCTTTGCACAGGGCGCACTGGCCCCAGAGCTGTCCCGCATCTCGTGAGTGACGCACCATTGCAGCTGTTGTTTGCATGGCTGCAAGTAGCTTGGCAGCTGAGCACACCAAGCACATTTGTGGTTCTGAGCAGCGCCATCGTGTTGCTCTGTGCAGGACCCTGCAGCGCTTAGTTCTGAGCAACCAGCAGCTGGCAGGTGGGAGGCGTTGTTCCTTTGTTCCAACGAGATGGCAGTTGGCTGCAACCACAGCGCCCCATGCATTCCTGGCAACACACTGGTGCTTCAACAGGCACGCTTTATGACCCCACGGTCCGTATTTGCAGGCACACTGCCTCCTGAATGGGGCGGCAAGGGAGCCTTCACCAACCTAAACGAGCTGTAAGAACTGCAGCTTTTATGCCACGTTACGCTGGTGCCTGCAGCATCAATCCAACTCATAATGATGTACCCTGCCACCTGGTTGGCATGCAGGCAACTGGGGGGAAACCAACTAACCGGCAGCATCCAAGCCACATGGACCAACGATGGCTCCTTCCCGCAGCTCCTGACCATGTGCGGGCCAGCTCCAGCAATGCTGATGCCTTGAAGCTGCAAGGCTGCCACGCATTTGCCTGGCATTGTGGGCGGGAGTTGTCATTGTCATTAGAAGCGACGTTTAATGCAGTCACAGGCGGGCCGCTGCATTGTTCCCACACGCGCTCCCATCCCGCCTCGCTTCCTGCAGAACATTACCGGGAAACCAGCTCATTGGGGCGCTGCCACAGGAGCTCGGCCAGGGCGGGTCAATGCCTGTCGTCACATTCATGTGCGCCGGGCTGGAGCGAGCTTCCTATTCTAGCCGCGGTCGGGTTGGCTTTGATGTGCAGTCGGGCTCGGCAGTGCAATACTGTGGTTACTCATTGATGCACCAGCTGCATCAGTGCTTCACACATATCTTCATCACTGCTCCAACCATTGCGCAGGGACTTGTCTTCCAACCGCCTGTCCGGCTCCCTGCCTGTCAGCTGGGCCAGCTTTGAGTTCCTCACATATCTCAACCTCACTGAAAACAGCTTGAATGGTGGGTCATAAGGTGCACCAATGGCAGGGTTCGGGTTTGCAACCGCTACTCAGTTGAGTGCTTCTGGCAATTCTGCCCATCCGCTGCTGACATTGCACATGATAGCCAACCAACTCTGACTGCCTGCCCCTGCTGTTCTCCTGTGCAGGCACACTGCCCGACAGCTGGGGCTTGGATGGCGGCATGCCCGCTCTCACCGAGCTGTAAGCAGCACGAGACTGAGGCGGTGCATGCACTGCTGATGGCCAGCAGCCGTTACCATCGTGATTGTAACACATATTGTTCCATTCCTGCTATGCCGACCTGATCATGCATGTATTGCTCCCCTCCATGCTGCAGGTACATCAGCGTCAACCGCTTGGGAGGGGAGCTGCCGACCGCATGGGGCGACGCACCCTCTTTTGCCAAACTGGGGAGGATGTGAGGATGCCACCTGCGCCGTGTCATGGCAGGCCGTACAATGCCATACACTGTGTCATGCCCTGCTCTGCCATGCCGCGCTACGCCATGGCCAAAACTTGGCCAGACATGCCTAAGCTATGCCTTGCGGTGCCATGCCATGACCAAGCCATGCCGTGCCTTGCCCAGCCTGGCAGCCCACATCCTCCAACAAAGCCTGCGCCCGCACTTTGCTGCCTCTGCACCTTTAGTGAGACTCTGATCACAAACATGTGCCATGTCCTTCACGCGCCGCAGCGAACTGGCCAACAATAGCATTGGCGGCACGCTTCCGCCCACCTACGGCAGCAACGGCTCCTTTCCGGTCATCGGTGCCATGCAAGTTGGGGTCTGGTCTTTGTTTCACGAAAACGTTGCCTTGCGGCTATGTCCACTTTGGGGCAACAAACGTTAGCTGCCCCTGGCCACCGATGCACTTGATGTGCAACTGCCCATGCAGGTATTTGGATAACAACCAGCTCAGCGGGTCCCTCCCTGCCGAGTGGGGCTCCCCGGATGCGTTCCAACAGCTGAACGTGATGTGAGTTACTGGATTATGGACACCCCATTTGCGCTTGCATTCGCTGTATGTTGCGTGTTTCATTGTGTGCAGCTGTGCTGCGGCAGGGTGGGCAAGCCTGGGGCCCTGGCCATGCAGTGCAATGCAGGCCCAAGTCACATCAACCCGCTTGTTGCTCACCGATGCAGGTCCCTGGAGGGCAACCGCCTCTCTGGCTCAATCCCACCCAGCTGGAACGTGACCGGCAGCTTCTCAGCCCTGACCGAACTGGCGCTTGACGGCAACCCCGGCCTGTGCGACAGCGCTGTGCCGGCCCTGCTGCAGCCCGCCGTGTGCGATTCGCAGGCCACCAACTGTGCGTCTGGCCAGATTTCTTGCCAGCCGGTAGCGCCGCCGTGAGTGCTTCAAGTAGCGGGGCTGTGGCTGCTGGACTGCTGGGTGCATGTTGGAGGCTGCTGGACAGGTCGGGTTGCGCATGACCAATGGTGCCACCATTGGCATAAAGATAAGGCTGATGCTTCATGTGGCTTGGAGTTGCACAGAAGCCTCCCTTTCCCTGGCATCCTGCCTGCAGGTCGCCAGCCCCAGATGGCAACGGAACTGTCTCCGAAGCAGGAGCTGGGTCATCGACACCTGTGGGCGCGATTGTGGGCGGCGTGGTGGGAGGCATTGGTGAGTTGCACTTGCATTGCTGGGTGGCCGTACGGGTGCTGCTTGCAGGCCACTGAACAGTGAGCTGTCCTATGGGTGAGTCCAAGCTGAGGCATGACAGGGCCTGGCTGAGTGGACGACCCCTGCGAAGAGCCCTGCTCAACGATTGCAATCCTTCTTCTACCTGCCCTCTCAACCGGCGCAGTGCTGCTGGCGGCCGTGGCGCTGCTGGTGGTGGGCAAGCGCCGTGGCTGGCTGTTCCCATCTGCCCTGCACAAGCAGCTGTCCACCGCCAGCCGGCGTGGAGGCGACTTTAGCCTGGAAGAAGGCAACGTCAAACTGGTGCCTGGCATGGACCCTGGCACGCTGTCCCTCCTGCCCGCTGACTCTGATGAGGCCACGCTGGGCATGCTGCCGCACAGCTACGTCAGCACCATGGGGCGCCAGGTGGCCGCGGCCGCAGCGCACACGCGCGCCACCCGGGCGGCAGCCATCAACGGCAACACCAGCGGCTCTCCAAGGTGAGGGGGGGACCTGCAGGGCTGCTGTGGAGGGGGAGGGTGGGCGGAAAACGGGTCCCTGTTGGCATCGTTCAGAGGCGGGCGGGCACCAGTGAGTGCATGCGGACAGAGCGCATTGCGGCGCGGCTGCCAGCCTGCCTCCCCACCCCGCTGCATGATAAGGCCAAGCAACGAGCTGCACACAATGCCCACCTCCACTCCTGCTTGCCGCAGCCTGCACTCTCTAGAGAGCGACCCAGTCATCACCTTCATCTCTACTCGGCTGGGCACGCTGAGCCAGCGGCGGCGCAGCGGCGCACCCGCCAGCGGCGAGGGCACGTCCAACGACACCCCCAGCGGCAACACGCCGAGTGGCAACACTCCCAGCGGGGATGCCACCACCCGCCCCTCCACGAATCCCAGCAGCCAGCCTACGGCGGGTTCTGGGGACACGGGGGGCACCTCCCTCACCCCAGACATGCAGCTGTGGGCGGTGCGCTGGGAGCAGATCCAGCTGGAGCGAGCCATGTGAGTAGTGTGGCTGGGCAGGGTGGGTGTATACGTGTCTGTTGGCAGGACAAACTTGCAGTTCCAATTGCCCCAACCGCTGCTGCCTGCTTCTAGGCCAAATTGATGTTGTGCCTTGCTCAACCATTAGTCGCCCCGCCGGCTGTTCACTCGCCATCCTTCCCTCGGACATGCCTTCCCACCTGCAGCGGCCGCGGCAGCTTTGGCAGGGTGTACCTGGCCACGTGGAACGCCACCCCCACTGCCGTCAAAGTGCTGATCAGGTGAGCGGCCAGTGCCTTTGGAGGGATGGAAACATTGCCACTGCTTGATGCTTCTGGAGTTGTGACGCTGTCTTGCTCAGTTGCATGTTTCGCTTACTCCCAACTTGAAAGTTATAGCTGTTTTGCGCCCACTCGATGAGCGCCAAGCCCCAATCCATGTTCCCTGCTTGCAGTGCTGAGGACCTGGAGCAGCAGCAAGACCTGGAGCTCCCAGCAGACATCATGCACGACCTGCAGGAGGAGGCGATTGTGATGAGCCGCATGCGGGTCGGTCCCTGGGAATCAATGGGGCAAAGCTGTGCCGGCCGGAGCGTGGGGAGGTGGCTGTGCCGCTTGGGCGTTGGGTTGGCGTGCCGACTTGCCTTGTGATCATGCACAGCCGCTTTCAGCGAGCAATAACTGACTTCCAAGTGGCTCACTCAGCTCCCGTCCTGCGCCTTGTCCTGACGCAGCACCCAAACATCGTGTCCTTCTTCGGCCTGTGCACACTGCCGCCCTGCATCCTCACCGGTGGGCACGGTGGGGGATGAATCTTGGCGACGATGTAGCAACTGCTTGCAAGAACCCTGCTAAGCGCTGCATTCTATGCAACTTTGTTGCCATGCAGCAGGCACGTTACAACTCACCCCTGGCTGCACCCCGCAACTTGCCCCCCGCCTTGCAGAGTACTGCAGCCGGGGCTCCGTGTTTGATGTGCTGCGGCAGGCCTCCTGGGATGCTGAGCTGGCGGGCCAGCTGACATGGCGCCTGCGCCTCAGCATGGCCTACGATGCGGCCCGCGGCCTCCTTTACCTGCACATGAGGGAGCCGACCATCGTGCACAGGGATGGTGCGGTGTGCTGCTTTGTTTCAGCCTGGAGGGTTTCTGCTGGTGCTCCGAGTTCGCAAAGCGCCGGCCTGCCAAGCAGTGCAGCAGCTGGATGTGCTGGGCGGTCCTTTTGCCGCCCATGCATTGAGTGGTGCATCTCACATCCTTAGTTGTGTGCTCTCTGCCCGCCTGCCTGCTGTGCAGTCAAGAGCCCCAACCTGCTGGTGGACGAGTACTGGCATGTGAAGGGTAAGGCGCAGCTCAGACTCTACCTCGGCATCCGGTGCTC
>VFQQ010002746.1_pt1 | contig 18814 bp, 13 predicted proteins | sample 3512341 | NCBI WGS metagenome assembly VFQQ01 (sample SAMN10412373, study PRJNA504923) | tailings metagenome | isolation source: Relicate 2 Philex TSF1 revegetated site | place: Philippines: Tuba, Benguet | collected 2017-08-29 | reverse complement strand
GGTCATCCAGGATCATTACCTTGGCGGTATCAACGAGGTTGAGGGTCTTCATAATTATCTTCGTTCTTAGTCCAGGGGGGGTACTAGTCACAACTGCTATTGCATGAGGTTCATAGGCAGGCCATACTTTTTCCGCTAGCGGATCAGTTTCATTATTATCATACAGGCAGATAGAAAAGATAGAAGCATCTGATGACATTGATTGATATTTCGAATATCCATTAACGACAATATCGGTAAGAAAGTCATTGCGATAACCATCGCTACATCACTGTGCTTATGACGTAAGCGCGGGTAAAAGTACCCGGCAGTAAAACTAGGTAAATGTGGCAACATGGCATGTTTATCGCAAGTGCGGCTCTTTCATGCGCGGCGCGACGGCGCGAGCCAGAAAAAATGCCAATCCTACAAAGAACAGCACTACCAGCAAGGCATGGCGTAAAGAATAATGCTCCCCGATGAAACCTAGTAATGGCGGCCCTGCCAGAAAGGCAACATATCCGGCTGTGGCAACTATGCTGACACGTGCCGTGGCATGGTGACCGGTATCGCCAGCAGCGGAAATCGTCAGCGGGAAGCCCAGTGATGTGCCCAAGCCCCAGAACAGTACGGCGATTGCCGCAATATAGGGGTGGTTGGCAAAGATGACCATGCCGATCCCGATGAGGCCTAGCAGTGCGCTGGTACGCACCACCGACACCCTGCTGAAGTGTGTGAGGAAAAAATGTCCGCTGAAGCGCCCGAGCGCCATCATGCCAGCAAAGCCAGTATAGACCATGGAGCCGAGGGCTGCGCTGACATGATGTTCATCAACCATGAGGATGGGAATCCAGTCGGTTGCGGACCCTTCTGCCAATGCCATGCCTAGCACAATCAGGCTGATGCACATCAATTGAGTATCGCGCCAAGGCTTGAATGGCTGGGTATTGGCATCGTCTACATCTACTTCACTTGCTGACTCAACCCCCACACCACCTGGTATGGCACGTAGCCCCCATAATGTCATTGGGATACCTGCCAGTGCGGTGAGCGCAAGGTGCCAGGTCACCGGGAAATGGATGCTGGTGAGAGCAATGCCGAGCATGCCGCCCAGGAATGTGCCCAAGCTGAAACCGGCATGCAGCATGGCAAGTGCTGGACGTTGCATGATGCGCTCAATTTCAGCGCCTTCAACATTGAGTGCGATCTCTCCCAGCCCTATGCCCAGCCCGAACAGCATCAGGCCCAACGCTACCATCAGTGCCAGACTGGATGCCAGACCCAGTGCCATGATGCCTAGGCCCAGCCACATGGTGAGCATCCCTGCACGGATGACAGGCTTGGTGCCCCAGCGCTCCACGAGCTTGCCGGAGCTGAGCACTCCGCTCATTGCCCCCACCGAAATGCTGAACAATATCAGGCCCATTTCTGCGATGGACACCCCTAGCTGATCCCGGATTGCCGGTGTGCGCGTGACCCAGGAGGCTACGGCTATCCCGGCTAGCAAAAAGAAGGTGAATAATGCCTGGCGGCGTTGTATGACGGTCATCATGAATCAATATAGGCTGCGTGGGTGTTCATTAAGTGGCTGGTGCAGCCTGGTTAAAAACTGATAGCTAGCGAAGTCAATGCTGTGAAGTTGGTAGATGCCATCGATTCATTGCCCTTGATGAAGATAGCATCCCGGCTATCGAATTTCCTGATCTCGGTACGCCAGAGCAAATTGGGTGTAATGGCATAATCCACGTTGGCCGAGTAGCCAACAGTCCTGAAACCATTGCTATTGTTTGTGCTGACAATGACACCATGCTTGTCTTGATAATATTCGGCACGTGCTGCCAAACTTAGCTTATCGGATACTGTATAGCGCACGATCACCACTGGAGCAAACCAGGTATGGTAACTGGCACTGTGCTTGGTGGCTTGCTCTGCGCCCAGATCCAGTGCGGCAATCAGGCTCCATGCCCGGTTCAGGGTGAACTGACCATACAGGTTGTGGAAATAGCGCATCTGGCGTTCGCGGTCAGATTTGTCGTTTCCGATAAATGAGCTGCTGTTGATTGTGACTTTGTCACTGGGTTTGTAGGTGAGCTGGTGGCCAAACGCGGGGGTGGTGTTGCCGTCGGCACGCTGGATGCGTTGCCAGCCATTCAAGAGTAAACCGCTCACCAGCCATTTTCCGTCTGCCGTGGTGTAAGTCAGCTTGGCCCCCGTTTCAAAATAAGGCGAGTTTTCTGCCACGAGGCTACGTGTAACTGTCCAGTTGTCCTTGCCGATCGCGCTTTCAAAACCAATGTGGGAGGGCATCACCCCGACATCCAGCCACAGATCATGTTGGTCTGAAAGTTTGAGCCCAATATTCGCTTCGTAAAGATTATTCAATAACCCAGATTCCGCCGCATAGTTGGCACGCATATAGGTCCCTGTTGCAATGCCAAGATTGGCCCTGAGTTTGTCAGTACTGTATGTGGCCAGCACCAATGCTAGGTTGATGCTGGGCTCATCTGCCCGACTATGGCTGTAGATAAAGTCCGGGCGGCGGTGATTGCTGGGGCGGTTAAAGTCGCGTTGATAATAAGCTTCTATATAACCACTGATATGGAGTGAGTTGTCCATGGTGTCCGCCAGCACTTTCGAGTAGCCCAACCCGAATATCATCATGATCATCAGCAGGAGATGCGGTATAAAGCTCGGGTGTGAAAGGGGTGTCATTTGCAGGTGTAAAAATGAAAAATGGTGGATGATGGTAATGACGGCACCATGACGCTTTTGTTGAGGCTTGAGGACGCCCGCGTAGACATGGAACGGGATATAAAGAAACTGACAGTAATGGAGCGGGCGACGGGAATCGAACCCACACCCTATAAACTTCGTAAGTTGTTGATTAAAAATAAATTAAATCAAGGGCGATGTTTTGTCGTAGTACTACGTCGTAGTACATCACCCGAGAGGTAAGAACTCTAGCATAAGGGGCTGGCATACACCATTTGCTACTACATGCTGGAAGTAACTAATTTCTTTCACAAACGAACCGCGCATGCTCTCGGCGGAGCATGACATGTGGTGCTGTATATTCAACATTTACGCCCAAACACACGTTGGGTATTTTGATTTTCCGCACAGATGCAGATGCTATTTCGTGGGTGACGATTGTGTGTTTCTCAGCTAAGGCTTTGGCAACGAGCCAGAAGTCAGCTACACCCAGGAAGTGACTTATTGCAGCGGGTTCATATTGTTGATGTGTGACCCACATGCTCACCTCTTGTGCCGCAGCGAGCACTGCTTCATTCGGGGCCGCAAAGAAACTATCCGGACGTGCTAAAGCCCATCCTGAAAGCTCATCACCAAAAGCCGTTAGTTCATTACCGACTTCTTTGATGCTGAGTAATCCGCCACTTTCATGTTGTTTCTCGAGCCAATCCCAAAATCCTGGGTGAAAGTCAAAACCATAATGGAGATTTTGAGCTTGTATGAAGATATTTGCGTCGAGCAGATAGGCCATTTAAGCAGGGAATCCTAGAGTGCGTCCAAATTCGTTAAAAGTGCTGGGCTTAGCTATTCCTAGCATCTGGAAAGCATCTCGATATAGGGTGCGTCCCTCTAGGGTACTAGCAACAAGGCTCTGTGCAAATCGTTTCCCGACTCTGGCTAAGGTGGAGCGATAAAAGTCTCCACCCCCACTAGCTCGCGCAGCTATTTCAGTTAAGCGTTCTTCCTCGTTGCGATAAGCTTCCCAAAACTCTTCACGTTTCAACCAGCCGGTATCTAACATTCTGCGCAAAATAACCAAAGCACTGACTTTGAACTCTCTTGCCAGCCTCTGTAGTGCAAGGTCTAGAGGCTCAGTGCGTATTAGGGACGCTAATAAATCCTCATGTGGCACTAACAATTCTGCAGCGACTTGGTTGCACCATAGCTCAATTTCATGATTGCTTAGTTCCGTTAGTTGGGCATCAGAGAGCGCGCTTTGACCTAACCACAAATGAGCTAGCTCATGTGCGAGCGTAAACATCTGTGCGGCCTTACTATCGGTACCATTGATAAAGATTAATGGGGCTATATCATCCGCTAGAACAAACCCTCTAAACTCCTTGGGGTCGAGAATGCGTGTGTTGTTGCTCATTACAACCCCGCTAACCATCACCATGATTCCTACTTGTTCTGTATGGGCAATAAACAGCCTAAGAGCCTCAGTCCAATTGGGGCAATCGCGTCTAGTCTGGATGCTGAAATCAAGAGTGTTACGGATGAGAGCAGCAACATCTGCTGGCGGGCTAGCAGTAGTGGCTGTGCCGATGAATGGTAGGGTTGTTGCCCCATTAAGCGTGGCCTCATCCTTGTACCAAGTTTGACGTGTTTGACACATGTAAATGACGTCGAGGAGGTCTGCGCTTAACCTAGGCACATCCCGCCGCATCGTTCTGAAATCAGGGATAGGGACATTTTCTTGAGGCGGTTCGGGAAGGAAAAAATATCCCAGTGGTGCATGAGTCGCTTTGGCGTACTTCTCAAGCTGTCTCAAGGTAGGAGATACTTCGCCAGACTGCCATTCCCGAAGACGGGGGAAGCGCTTCAAGAGCGCAACTTCCTCTATCCGGGCTCGCTCCCGAGCCCAGGCAAATAAGTCAGGTTGGACAGGTACTCGCATGATGGCAGTAGCTTAGCACACCTCAATTATTCGCCAAGGAATGAAAATGAGTTTAAGAAATGATTTTAGGGTCGCTAGAGCTCATGAAATCATTCTTTGATACATCGTGGTGTCCTGTCGTGAGTTTGCGCGTCCTGAGCTCTTGCACGGCGCCTGGGCTGAAATGCTAACCAAGACTCAACTTTTGCTTGGTAGTAGGTGCTAAAGGGGAATTTTTTATAGCTAGTGAAAGCAGGCTTAAAAGAGCCCCAGAGCAAGTCTCTAGATTTCCTGTTGTCGGGGGCAATGTTTTAGAGGCTCATGATTACAATCACGTTATTTTTAGCTTTCATCTAAAACAGCGTGAGTCAAGCTCAGGTAACGCAGAAAATGGATGAGCGCAAGGTGATGCTTTATGTTGGTCGGCTTTAGATTTGAGTCGCGCTCAGCGAGGACTGTCTTGACGATTTTCTCGTAAATGCACTCATTTGTGAGTTCTGGCAAAGACATTGCGGTTATGGCAGCCTCGATGACACGCAAGTACTGCATATCGTTTATCAAGCTGCTCTTGTCACCTAATTTCTCTTCGGACAGACGAATCGCGGCTTCGGAAAAAATACGGTGTTCTGCATTCACGGCCAGCTCAAGCTGATACTCATGCCATGCATCTGCTTTCGCACGGTCAAGGATGAGCTGTGCTGCTTTTTTTTCCTTGCTGCCACTCGAGCGCCTGATTTGTTCATGAGTCTGCGGGTGGGTGAAGCGATACCACCACACCTCCCCTCTTAAGAAAAGTTCTTTTGATTGCTTTGGCATACCCAATATCCCTCTCACTACTAGACTCGGGCGAGTTTAGCGTTCAAATATTGGATTTTTGTAGCTAGGAGCACTTAATCCTTTAGTTGATGACTCGAAAGCCTTTCATGCCGAACCTGGCGCAGAGGTTGTAAAAAGGTCCACGCAGCGTAGTGTCTGAGCGTCTGCCTACTGCTGCAAATTGGGTAATTCCGCCTGGAAAATGATAAAGTTGCTGATTACTGAGAATGCAGAATTAATAGGTTTTACTTACCCATGAATCATCAAGCCCTGTCGTCCTTTATCTGGTCGGTTGCCGACCTCCTGCGCGGCGACTATAAGCAGTCAGAGTATGGCCGTGTTATCCTTCCATTCACGGTGCTGCGCCGCCTGGACTGCGTGCTTGAGGCAACAAAACCGGCCGTATTGGCCGAGTTCGAGGCTAAGACCAAGGCTGGACTGAATCCGGACCCATTCCTGCGCCGAGCTGCAGGTAATCAAAGCTTCTACAACAATTCGCCACTGGACTTGGTCAAGCTGCTGGGCGACCAGGACCATATTCGCCAGAATCTGTACGCCTACATCCAGGCATTTTCGCAGGAGGCGCGCGACATCTTCGAGCGCTTCGATTTCTACACGCAGGTGGAGCGCCTGGCCAAGGCCAACCTGCTGTACCTCGTCACCGAGAAATTTGCCAACGTCGACCTGCACCCTGAAGTGGTGGACAACGCTAGCATGGGCCTGGTGTTCGAGGAACTGATTCGAAAATTTGCCGAAATCTCGAACGAAACTGCCGGTGAGCATTTCACACCGCGTGAAGTCATTCGGTTAATGGTGAACCTGTTGTTCATTGAGGACGACGATGTGCTCACTCCCGGCAACGCCGTGGTGCGTACCATCTACGACCCTACGGCGGGTACGGGCGGCATGCTGTCCATTGCCAGTGAATTCCTGCTGGAGCACAACCCGCAGGCGCGCCTAACTATGTTCGGTCAGGAACTCAACGACGAGTCCTACGCCATCTGCAAAGCCGACATGCTCATCAAGGGTCAGCCGGTGGAAAACATCATCGCCGGCAATACGCTGTCCGACGACGGGCACGGCGGGCGCAAGTTCGACTACATGCTGTCCAATCCGCCCTTCGGCGTGGAGTGGAAAAAGGTCGAGAAGGCGGTGCGGCAGGAGCATGAGCAGAAGGGCTTCGATGGCCGTTTTGGTCCCGGCCTGCCACGCGTCTCCGACGGCTCCATGCTGTTCCTGATGCATTTGCTCTCGAAGATGGCGCCGGTCGTCAATGGCGAGGGCGGTAGCCGCTTCGGCATCGTGCTTAACGGCTCGCCTTTGTTTACGGGTGGTGCTGGTAGCGGCGAGAGCGAAATCCGCCGCTACGTGCTGGAGAATGACCTGGTCGAGGCCATCGTCGGCCTGCCGACCGATATGTTCTACAACACCGGCATCGCCACCTACGTCTGGATTCTGTCAAACAAGAAGCCTGCCGACCGCAAGGGCTTCGTACAGCTCATCGACGCCAGTGGCTTCTGGCAGAAGATGCGCAAGAGCCTGGGCAGCAAGCGCAAGGAAATGAGCGACGAACATATCGCCACTGTCACGCGCCTTTTCGGCGACTTCATCGAAGCTGAGCTCGTCACCGTGTTCGACGCTACCGGTGCCGCGCTTGGCGCACCACAGCTCGTGACTGGCACCGACAACCCACCTACCACGCCTGAAGATGGCAAGCTCAAGCGCGTGCCCATCTCGTGTATCTTCCGGAACGAGGAGTTTGGCTACACGACCATCACCGTCGAGCGGCCATTGCGCGACGAGGCCGGCAACCCGGTGCTGGGCATGAAGGGCAAGCAGAAGGGCAAGCTCCAGCCGGATAGCGCGTTACGCGATACCGAGAATGTGCCCTTGAGCGAGGACATCCAGTCTTACTTCCAGCGCGAGGTGCTGCCGCATGCACCAGATGCGTGGATTGACGCCGAGAAGAGCAAGGTGGGGTACGAGATTCCGTTCAACCGGCATTTCTACGTGTTCGAGCCGCCGCGTAGCTTGCATGCCATTGATGAGGAACTGAAGGCTGTGTCGGCAAACATCATGAAGATGCTAGAGGAATTGGCGGAGTGAGTTTGCCAAAGTATGGAGAATACAAAGCTAGTGGCCTCAACTGGGCTGAGGAGTTGCCCGCCCATTGGATTACAGCAAGCCTCAAATGGCTCTGCAAACGCTACTCAGGAGGAACTCCGGATAAGGCCCGCACGGAATTCTGGGAAAACGGAACCATTCCTTGGTTAAACTCGGGCGCGGTCAACGATAGTCGCATTTACGAAGCTTCGGCATACATAACGCATGAAGCGTTTGAGAGTAGCAGTGCTAAATGGATTCCGCCCGGAGCGCTTCTGATGGCACTAGCCGGACAAGGCAAGACTAAGGGAATGGTTGCTCAGTTGATGTTCGAATCAACCTGCAATCAGTCCATGGCGGCAATTGTACCAACTACTCGAATCGACGCGAGGTATCTATACTGGTGGCTCACGTGTAACTATCAAAACATTAGAAACATGGCCGGTGGCGACCTTCGCGATGGTCTGAATCTTGATTTGCTTGGAGCGATTCCGTGTCCATTGCCTTTGGCGGATGAACAAACAGCCATCGCTTCTTTCCTCGACCACGAAACTGCCAAAATCGACTCGCTGATTGCCGAGCAGGAAAAACTCATCGCCCTGTTAGCCGAAAAGCGCCGGGCTACTATCTCTCACGCTGTCACCAAAGGTATCAATCACACCGCCCCGATGAGGGATTCTGGTGTGGCGTGGCTGGGGGAGGTGCCTGCACATTGGACCGTTAAACGGATGAGACACGTAACTGAGTTGAACCCTTCAAAATCTGAACTGCTAGGTTGGAGTCGGGAAACTGAGGTTTCGTTCTTGCCGATGGAGGCTATTGGAGAAGACGGCTCTCTAAGTCTTGAGCGCACACGTCCGTTGTCAGATGTTGAAACGGGATACACCTATTTTAGGAATGGTGACGTAACCATTGCAAAAATTACTCCCTGTTTCGAAAACGGCAAAGGCGCTCTTATGGTAGGACTCTGTCGTGGAGTTGGGTTTGGTACTACGGAACTTATTGTCGTTCGGCCTAAGCTCGAAGAAGCCTCAGGAGCCTATCTGGACTGGATATTCCGCTCTGTCATTTTCAGAGGCTTGGGTGAAGGGAGTATGTATGGGGCTGGCGGACAGAAACGTGTCCCTGACGATTTTGTTCGGAATTTTGCCTGGGCATTCCCACCGGTCGAAGAACAAGTCCTTATCGTAAATTTTCTTAACCGTGAGAGCACTAAACTGGAAAATTTAAATGTGAAGGCGAAACTTGGTATAGCTTTGCTGAAAGAGCGCCGTAGCGCGCTTATCGCTGCCGCAGTTACCGGCAAAATCGACGTGCGCAAGACCTGACGAAGAACAACACCAGAGAAAAAACGATGTCCCACACTCTCACCGCTAAGGAACAGTCACTCGCCAAAATCTTCAGCGACGACTACGTCTTCACGATTCCCGGCTACCAGCGCCCATATGCTTGGGGCCGCGACCAGGCACAAGAACTGCTCGACGACCTGTTGGGCGCGCTGACCTCGGCGCCCGCGCAGCTCAGCGACGCTGCGCCCTACTTCCTCGGCAGCATCGTGCTCATTAAGGCCGAGGCTACGCCGGAGGCTATTGTGGTGGACGGCCAGCAGCGGTTGACGACACTGACGCTGCTGCTGTCGGCCATCCGGGCCACGGTGGGTGATGATGAGTTGCAGAAGGACATCACCGGCTGCATCTACGAGAAGGGCAGTCTGGTTAAGGGTACCCAGGCCCGTTACCGCCTGCTGCTGCGAGAGCGCGACCGCGATTTCTTCCGCCAGTACGTGCAGCACGAGAACGGCCTGCCGGCGCTGGCCCAGCTCAACACCGTGCTGCCCGACTCACAGAGGCGCTTGCGCAACAACGCCCAGGTGTTCATGGGCGGGCTGGCCAGGCTCACGCAGACCCAGCTGGTACGGCTGGTGCAGTTCGTCATCACCCGCTGCTACCTGGTGACGGTGGCCACGCCTGACATGGATTCGGCCTATCGCATCTTCGGCGTCCTCAACAGTCGCGGCATGGACCTGAGCGCCACCGACATACTGAAAGCCGAAATCATCGGCGGCATTGAGCCGGCCCTGCGTGACACGTACACAAAGAAGTGGGAAGATGAAGAGGAGGACCTGGGCCGCGACGAGTTCGGCGACCTATTCAGCCACATCCGAATGGTCTACCGCAAGGCAAAGCCACAGGGCACGCTACTTAAGGAATTCAAGGAACATGTGATTTCGGAGAGCCAGCCGCGCACTTTCGTGGATGAGGTACTGCTGCCGATGGCGCAGGCCTTCGCCGAGCTGAGTGACGCGGACTATGCCAGCACGCACCACGCTGAGCAAGTGAATGAACATCTGCGCTGGATGAACCGGCTTGAGTTCAAGGATTGGGTGCCACCTGCCCTATGCTTCTTCGTTCAGCATCGGCAGAAGCCCGAAGCCGTGCTCAACTTTTTCCGCGACCTGGAGCGGCTGGCTTACTCGATGCTGGCTCGCAAGACCGGCGTCAACGACCGCATTGAACGCTTCTCGGCACTGACGAGTGCTGTTGAGGCGGGCGTCGACCTGTCAGCCACTGTGTCGCCGCTGCAACTTTCGCAAGAGGAGCAGCACCAGACTTACTCGGCATTGAACGGTCCGCTATATGATACCCACTCGCCCCGCGCGCTCGCACTCCTGTTGTTGCGACTGGACCATCTGATGTCCGACGGTAGTGCCAGCTACCAACATGCTGTCGTTTCGGTCGAGCACGTTATGCCGCAGCAGCCAGCGCCCAACAGCCAATGGGCTACTTGGGTACCAGACAAGTCGCAGCACGAACTGTGGGTACATCGGCTGGGCAACCTCGCTTTGCTGAGCCGCAAGAAGAACAGTTCGGCGAGCAACCGCGATTTTGAGTGGAAAAAATCGGCTTACTTCACAAAAGGGGGGACATCAGCATTTGTATTGACGACTCAGGTGCTGCAGCACGCTAACTGGACGACCCTGGTCATGCAGCAGCGGCAGGAGGCTATGCTCGGTCAGCTGGAATCACATTGGCGCCTGCATGACCGTAAGAGCAAGGCGGCGGTGGTCGAAGCCTTGCTGGCCGAGTTGGAGGGCGCTCACGATGCCGTGCCCTTCGAGCTTAAAAGCTTGCGACATGACCTGACCGCTTTAGCTATGGAGAGCGGCAAAGCATTCACCATATTGGCAGGCTCGCAAGCTAAGCTCAATTGGTCAGGGCAGCCACATTCGTACCTACAGTTGCGTGAAGACCTGCAGCATTCGGGCGCATTGAAGTTGTCCGAAGACGGCACCCATTTGGTCTTTATCAGAGACACGGACTTCAAAAGTCCCAGCGCTGCGTCTGCTACAGTCTTAGGGCGCACCGACAACGGCCGCAATACATGGCGATTGAAGGGAACCACAATCACCTATGCAGCTTGGCAGGACAACCTGCCGGTTCATCAACCCGCGACCGGCCGCTCGGAGGTCTGATGATGGCTTTGCACCAGGAACACCACTTCGAAACCGAAATCTGCGCCCACTTGGCTGCTAATGGCTGGCTACATGAGGAAAGTGACGCCGCCCGCTTCGACCGCTCCAGTGGCCTGTTCCTTCCCGACCTGCTGACCTGGATTGAAGCAACGCAGCCCGACAGCTGGCAGCGCCTCTCCAAGACCCACGGTGCCGCGCTGCCCCAGGTGCTGGCTGACCGCATCCGCAAGAACATGAATGAGCGCGGCACGCTGGACGTGCTGCGCCGGGGAGTGGAGATGCTGGGTCTGCAGACTCCGCTGGAGTTGGCGCAATTCAAGCCAGCGCTGGCTATCAACCCGGCTATTCAGGCTAAGTACACCGCCAACCGCCTGCGTGTGGTGCGCCAGGTCTGCCATTCTCCAAACAATCCGAAGGCTGAACTCGACCTGGTACTGTTCCTGAACGGTATCGCCGTGGCCACGGCGGAACTGAAGAGCAACTTTACCCAGAGCGTGTATGATGCGGTCGACCAGTACCGTGAAGACCGCAATCCGCAGCCCAAGGGCGGCGTGCTGGAACCTTTGCTTGGTTTCCCGGGCGGCGCGCTGGTGCATTTCGCCGTGAGCCAGTCCGAGGTCATGATGGCCACCAGGCTTGCGGGAACGGCGACGACCTTCTTGCCCTTCAACCGGGGCAACTCCGGCGGCGCTGGGAACGCGCCTAACCCCGACGGCTACGCCACGGCCTACCTGTGGGAGGAAGTGTGGGCGGTTGATAGTTGGCTGGACATCCTGCACCGCTACCTCATCTGCAAGCGCAACGACAAGAAGCAGCCGCAGGCGGTAATTTTCCCGCGTTATCACCAGCTCGACGCCACGCGCAAGCTGGTGGCGGACGTACTGGAGCAGGGCCCCGGCGAGCGCTACCTGATTCAGCATTCAGCCGGCTCGGGCAAGACGAATTCAATTGCCTGGACGGCGCACTTCTTGGCCGACCTGCACGATGCGCAGCACAACAAGCTGTTCGACAGCGTGTTGGTGGTCAGCGACCGAACGGTGCTGGATGCCCAGTTGCAAGAAGCCATCTTCGATTTCGAGCGCACCACCGGTGTGGTTGCCACCATCACAAACGAGCACGGCAGCAAGAGCGCTCAGCTCGGCCAGGCGCTCAAGGAAGGCAAGAAAATCATCGTTTGCACCATTCAGACCTTCCCGTTCGCCTTGCAAGCAGTGCAGGAACTGGCTGCCACCGAGGGCAAGCGCTTCGCGGTCATTGCCGACGAAGCTCACAGCTCGCAGACTGGAGAGGCGGCAGCCAAGCTCAAGCAATTGCTGTCGGCGCAGGAGTGGGCTGACTTGCAGGATGGTGGCGAAGTAGACACCGAAGCGTTACTTGCGGCGCAAATGGAGGCGCGTGCAGGAGCGAAAGGCCTGACCTATGTGGCTTTTACCGCGACTCCCAAGGCCAAGACGCTGGAGCTGTTCGGCCGCAAAGGGGCGGATGGCTTGCCGCAAGCCTTCCATGTCTATTCGATGCGCCAGGCCATTGAGGAAGGCTTTATCCTCGACGTGCTGAAGAACTACACCAGCTACAAGCTCGCTTTCAGGCTGGCCCACGAAGGGAAGGAATGGGACAACAAGACCGTCGAGCGCAACACGGCAATGAAGGGGCTTATGCAGTGGGTGCGCCTGCACCCTTACAACATCGCCAGCAAGGTGCAAATCGTGGTGGAGCACTACCGCGGTAACGTGCAGCCGCTACTGGAAGGGAATGCCAAGGCGATGGTGGTGGTAGGCAGTCGCAAGGAAGCCGTGCGCTGGCAGAAGGCCATCCGCGCCTATGTCGCTAAGCAGAATTATCCTTTGGGCGTGCTGGTTGCTTTTTCCGGCGAGGTGGAGGATGCCGAAAGCTTCCCCGAAGCAGTCACCGAAACCAGTGAGGCCTTGAATCCTGGTCTGCGTGGTCGCGACATCCGCGAGGTGTTCAAGGGACCGGATTTCCACATCCTGTTGGTGGCGAACAAGTTCCAGACCGGCTTCGACCAGCCGCTCCTCTGCGGCATGTATGTGGACAAGATGCTTGGTGGTATCCAGGCCGTGCAGACTCTTTCGCGCCTGAACCGTTCGTATCCCGGCAAGGACACCACCTACGTGCTTGACTTCGTCAACGAGCCGGCGGAAATCCTCACGGCCTTCAAGACCTACTACGAGACCGCCGAAATGGAGGCCGTGACTGACCCGCACCAGGTCTACGACCTACGCGCCAAGCTGGACGCGACCGGTTTCTATGACGACTACGAGGTAGACCGCGTTGCCAAGGTAGACCTGGACCCCAATGGCACGCAGAAGCAGCTCGACGCCGCCATCGCGCCCGTGGCCGACCGCTTGCTCAAGCGTTACAAGGCGGCGCAAAAAGACCTGGCGATGGCGGAAGAGAAGCACGACGAGATGCGCGCGCGCGTTGCAAAAGACCAGCTGGAGGCGCTGCTGCTGTTCAAAAACGACATAGGCGCTTACACCCGCCTGTATGTCTTTCTAAGCCAGATTTTCGACTATGGAAACACAGGCATCGAGAAGCGCTTTCTGTTCTACAAGTGCCTCGCTCCGTTGCTCGACTTTGGCCGCGAGCGCGATACGGTGGACCTCAGCAAGGTGGTGCTGACTCATCACACCCTGAAGAACCATGGCAGGCAGGGAATGGGCCTGAATGCGGATGGCAGTTACAAGCTGTCGCCCATGGCCGCGGTCGGCAGCGGCAGCGTGCAGGAAAAGCAGCAGGCCTACTTGAATGAAATCATCAAGAAGGTGAACGGCCTGTTCGAGGGCGAGCTGACCGACGACGACCAGCTTGTGTACGTGAATGGCGTCCTCAAGGGCAAGCTGCTGGAGAACGAAACCTTAATGCACCAGGCAGCCAGCAATAGTAAGGAGCAGTTCGCCAATTCGCCTGACCTAAAGGATGCGCTGCTGCATGCCATTATGGATGCGCTCGACGCCCACCAAACCATGAGTACCCAGGCGCTTGGCTCGGAACGGGTGCGAGAAGGCCTACGCGACATCCTGCTGGGGCCCGCACAGCTTTACGAGGCGCTGCGTGCGCAATCTGGGTCTGCCAGTCAGGCGGTGCGCTCCTAAAGCCGTTATCGAAGATGTCCACGATGGGCGAACATCCAGGCGCGATACTTACGCACAAAGTCAGTCGGGAGAGTGAAGTTCGTGGGTTTAACGTGGGTTTAACGTAGGCATATTTTTAAGTCGAAAACTTTATAACCAATTGATAAATAATTGAAAATTCAATGTATTTTCAACATGTCTTTTAACGTGAAATATTTTGTCAGGATAGCTCCGATGTCCGATTGATGGAAAGGCCTATGGAAGGGGTTGCAGTTTGGCACTGCCAATACAAGCCGAGGGGCAGGGTATAAGGATTGATTGCGGAGCACAAAAAATCCCTTTGATAATCACCCTAAAACTTATACTTCTTACCTTACGATGCCAATTAATGAAAATTGGACAACATCGCGGTACTGAGGCCCAAGCATGTCCTCAGCACCTTATAATCCAGGGAAAGGTTGTTCAGCGAGCTCACTCCAGAACAAGTAAGCTCTGCTCGTGAATATAACTTTTGATTTAATAGATTGCGCACTGTGACTTTCACACTTCACAAACGACGCAGCAAGCCTTGTGGTAGAGTTTTATGGCATTGCCGACACCAAGGCCTTGGAGGGGAAGTAAAATGTAACCAAGCGCCATTGCAGGCTTGTGAGTTAGCTCAACTTGTAGGGTTGCGTAGATGCTTGAGGCTTAAAGAAGAGTATAAGGATTGGATACCTGTAACAAAAAAATTAATGAGGATGGTCAGTAAGATGCAAGCTCATTTCTAAGACTATTGATTTTTGCCAGGTTATTAAAATTGGCCCTCTCCCCTCTATTACTGGTCACCCTCGGACAGTTTTGGCTAAGCATATATTAATAGTTATAGATAGTTATTAGAGATGGCAGCCTAATGTACTGATTTATATGAACTGACATTGAAATTTCTGTCGGATTTTTCGCACTCATCCTTTAAGTCGAAGGGTTAAGTTCTTCAGTTGACGATAGGAAATATCATTCAATACTGTATCTGCGACTGTACCAAATGCACCGACTTTTTTCCCTCCACCAGCCCTCCTGAGCACATCAGCCATACTTTGCTGTTTCTTCCAGCGGGTCAGCAGCAACTCAAAATCTGTGGTCGTAGCATCATACTTTCTAAACTTAAACCACTTAGCCAGGTTAGAGAACTGATAGGCTTTGGCCTGCTCAAGTGTGTGGAATGGACACTCATCACCTGTGAGGGTGATTTCGTACCTTGCGCGGTGTTTCTCTTCCGGAAGTTTAGTAGCTCTATCCATCGTCTTAAAATAGATGCGCTGACTTATTGGGTCTCCAGCACTGCCTATATACAGTGTCCTATTGTTTTCTATCGCAGTTTTAACTGACTGTAGATTGACGATGCCCTCTGCGGAATATTTGTGGTCACTTGAAGAACGATGATTGTCGCTGCAAGGGCGATGAAGGAAGTGATAAAACGCAACAGCCTTTTTGTGATATAGCTCGACATCGTATGCCTGTTTCAGGTAAGCATCGAATGACAACTCAATACCGACTATCTTGATGCTTATGGTCGGCAATAAATGATTAAGCTTTGCTATCATCAAATCTAATTCAGACCATTTAGTAACATCTTGAATTCGAAATCTGAAATTTGTGGCTGCCCCTCCGCCTTCCGGTTCAACTGCTAAAACATAGGTATTACCGACAATTCTCTTCACGGTCTGAAAATTCGTAGTTGAAGCTGTGGTTATTTCGAACTCAATCCAATCAATGGTGGCACGGTACTTGTAGTCTTTATGTTCTAACATTCGGCAGTATCATATTCAAGGTCAACTTGTTTTAAATATAGCGGTCAAATGTTTAAGCATTGAGTCATGGAAGAGTTTTTACCAACTTTTTTATTCGCCTCTCCTTCACTTTAACTTCCCGCTCCATTAGCCTGGATACATATTAAACGTTCGTTTAAGAATGTATCCAGAGGCGGAGGGGCACCATGAAGTCACAACGAGTTATCGCGTATTACCGTGTTAGCACAACTCAACAGGAGCGCAGTGGTTTAGGTCTTGACGCTCAGCAGCATGCAGTAACTCAGTACCTCCAGGATAAAGACTGTGAGCTGATAGCTAGCTTTACAGAGGTGGAGACCGGCAAGGGGGCAAATGCTCTTCACAAACGTCCAACATTGCGAACAGCATTAAGCGAGTGTAAGAAACACGGAGCCATACTCCTAATCGCAAAGCTCGACAGGCTGGCAAGAAATGTCCATTTCGTTTCAGGTCTGCTTGAGACAGGATGTGATTTCATCGCGGTTGACATGCCGAGTGCAAACAAAGTGATGATTCAGATGTACGCCGTCATGGCTGAATGGGAACGAGACCAAATCAGCACAAGAACAAAAGCCGCATTGAACGCAGCTAAGGCCCGTGGCGTGAGACTTGGGGCTGCGGGAGCCCAGAACCTTAGTGCACATTTAAAACAGCGTGTGGAGGCATCCAACGCCTTTGCTGAGTCTCTCAGAGAGGTAATATCGGGATTTCAATCTGCTGGCCTTAGTCAAAGGGCTATAGTCGATAGACTTAACACGCTGGGGATTCGCGCAGCAAAAGGGGGGAGTTGGTCTTTGTCCCAACTCCAGCGCGTAATCAAGTCTTATTAGGTGGATGCTGCTTTCATTCGTTTAACGTTGCGCTGCTTCAGTTTAAGTGAATGCTTCAGCGCTCGCATGCCCATGGCTGAATTAAACGGTTTGATAGAGGCCAAACAGTCGTATTGAATTCTTTCAATGAATCCAATGAGTCCTGATGCTGCCCTATTTTTGGCATATCGATTTGCGGCCTCAGTATCCCCTTTTACATGGCCTGCGAGTTGGCCTAATACGGTGCTTGTCACATCTAGACCTTCTAGCTCGGTGAGAAAAGTGTGACGGAATGAGTGAAAGCACTTTCTTCCATCTCTAGCCATCTGCAACTGCTTTCCCAACAATCTCTCGTTAAACCAGGAGCTCACCGCTTTGCTGTACCCTTTGATTGGGTCATATCTTAGTTCAGGGAATAGCCTTGTATGATTAGCCATTTTTAGCGCATTGATATACTCGATAAATCCAAGACTAAGAATGACGTTATGCAGCGGAATAACACGGTCAGAGTTTTCATTCTTAAGTGCTTTATCATTCGCGATTGAGCCAGTCGAGTCATTCTTGGTAATGTGTATATACCAAGAATTCGACTTTTCGATTTGATGAATATCAGAAATATAGAGTTGTGATAACTCATTGAGTCGAGCTCCTGTCAGTAAGCCAAGAATCGGTAACCAATAATAATGTGGTCTCCAATTGGTCGAGCCATTTTTGTTGAATTTACCATGCCCATCACAAAACCATGGAAGTGAAAATATCATGCTTAAATCATTGGCAGTGAAAATCTCTCTTTGATTCTGAGCTTTGCCATGAAAAATTTTACCTTTTCCTTTGAGATAGTTCGCAGCTGGGTTGTATGGCAGCATCCCATTATCAAGTCCGTACTTAAGAATTTCGCTTATTTTTAATATGTGCCTTTTAACGGTGTGAATCTCTTTAGTTGGAAGGTTTTCGCGTTTAGCGATTTCAACCATTTCAGCTGCATTATTCGTACTATATTTTTTCTTAATGAGATGTACGCGCTGAGGAACTTGAGCAAGTCTGTCAGCGAAATCTAGAATCAGTGCCTTATTTATATCCGTCAGCTTTTGGTCTCCCATCAAGTCAGTAAACAGGCTGAATTCGTAAGTCAGTTTTCTTAGGTTGTCAGCAGAGAATTTTCTATCCCTCTTATACGTATTGAACAGTTCGGAGAAAGAGGTCTCTTCATGCTTACCTTTCCTCACAACATTAGAGGGCACACTAGGGATTATTGAGGGGGATGTCGTGACGGAGGGTAGCCCCGTCAATAGGAACTGCCGGATTGCCTCTACGTCCTTACGCTCAAGTTTGATTGAAGATAGTGTTACTTCAACAAAATGGTCAGGGAAAAAGCCACCGCCTCCGTGTGTCTTCAATACGGATTCGGAGGCAGAGCCTGACTCTAAAAGTTTTTCCACGCTCATGCGAGTATCGTAAATCTGAAACTCACCGGAGTGAAATGTCTGTATGCCTAATCTCTCAACATCATTAGTGATGAAACTGCCGTCGTAGTCTCTTTCGATACCGTCTAGAGAATTGACAGCCCATCCAGCCACACCTATGCAATTACTGTAGAGCCTGGTATAGCGGTCATTACAGATGCTGAGTAAAGAGTGAATTTCTAATCCAAGATGCAGGCAGGCTTCATTCAAGGGAATCTTCCCAGAGATTAAAAGTGCCGGGCTCCCGGCTCTAAGCTGTTCAATATCCATCGCCATCAGTTTCTCTTGCCATTGCAGTTGAATTTTGAGGGCGCAGACTGTAGCAGGCTTTAGGTCTCTCAAGCCTGTTGTCACATGAATTTCACATTTGCCAACCAGGTGGCGGAGTTTTTTGGGGACAGTGATTCTAACTGCGTAAATACCGCTAGAGCGTCGGTACAGACCTTGAAGCATTCGTAGACTCCTTATGTAGTAGTCTTACGAAGTAACACCTTGGGGATGAGCTTAAGTATATATGGAACATATACTTATCATGGGTGTGGAGCGGGCGACGGGAATCGAACCCGCGTATCAAGCTTGGGAAGCTGGCGTTCTACCATTGAACTACGCCCGCACAGGGCGCGATTATACCCGTTTCTATCA